>Ga0335075_10002571_pt1 | contig 29066 bp, 25 predicted proteins | sample Lox_Sample_24_FD_206723 | JGI IMG/M metagenome (GOLD analysis project Ga0335075, IMG submission 206723) | Soil microbial communities from Loxahatchee National Wildlife Refuge, Florida, United States - Lox_Sample_2.4 | ecosystem: Environmental > Terrestrial > Soil > Wetlands | place: USA...
GTGGCTGGAAGCGTTCGACGTCCTTGCCCCGGCGCCCACGCCGGTCCTGCTGGCGGTCAACGCGCGGATCCCGGACGGCAAGGACACGTCCTGGCTGTGGGACGTTGACTACCGGCTGCTGCGCGGCCGGCAGGTGCTGGTGGCCGGAGAGCGCCGGGTCGACCTGGCGGTCAGGCTGGAAGCGGACGAGGTGGAGTTCCGGCTGGTCGACGACGTGGAAGACGCCGTCGACCAGGTGCCTCCCGGCCCGCTGGACGTGATCGCCAACTACACCGCGTTCCAGCAGATCCGAACCGCGCTGGGCCGGGCGCAGTGAGTTTCTCAGCAACGGAGGACATGAAGTGACGGCTCGCCACCGGGCGCCGGAGCCGGTGCAGCCAGGCCCGGAGCGGACGGTACGGCCGGGCAGGCGCCGCCGCGGGCCGAGCAGCCTGCGCCTGGTGTGGGTGTATCCGGACCTGCTGAGCACGTACGGGGACCGCGGCAACCTGCTTGTGCTCCAGCGCAGGGCCAGGCTGCGCGGCATCGACGCCGAGGCCGTGGCGGTGAACGCCGACCAGCCGGTGCCCCACGGCGGTGACATTTACCTGATGGGCGGCGGGGAGGACCTGCCGCAGATCCTCGCCGCGCGGCGGCTGCGGGCCGACGGCGGGCTGGCCGCGGCCGCCAGGGCCGGGGCCGTGGTCTTCGCCGTGTGCGCCGGCTATCAGGTGCTCGGCGCCGAGTTCGGCGGCAGCGAGGGCGAGCCGGTCCCCGGGCTCGGCATCCTTGACATCCGGAGCGGGCGCGGCGAACGCCGTGGGGTCGGCGAGATCGTCGCCGACGTCGACCCCGAGCTCGGGGTGCCCAGGCTCACCGGCTTCGAGAACCACCAGGGAGTGACCAGGCTGGGCCCGGGAGCCCGCCCGCTGGCCCGGGTCACCGCTGGGGTGGGCAACGGCGACGGGACCGAGGGCGCTTACGCGGGCAAGGTCGCAGGGACTTACCTGCACGGCCCGGTGCTGGTACGGAACCCGGGCCTGGCGGACCTGCTGCTCTCCTGGGTCGCCGGGCCGCTGGCGGCGCTGCCCGGTGCTGACGAGGAATGGGCCCGCAGACTCCGGGAGGAGCGCCTCGACGCCATGGCCGGGTAGGCGCGGGCGCTCAGTACACGAGTGCCTGGGTCCCGTCGGCCATGATCTCGGCCAGGAACGTGGACGCCCCGGCGATGCGGACACCCCTGATCGTGTCGTCAGCCGTGATGTCTCGGCGGGACGCGCACTGGGAGCAGACGGTCACGGTCCCTTCCTCGAGGACCCTCGTCAGAAGCTGCCCGAGCGGTGCCGCGTGCGGGAGGGCCACGTCGTCGGCGCGGTCGGGCAGCGCGAACCAGGCAGCCTCGCCGGTCAGCCAGAGCGATACCTGCAGGCCGCTCGCGACCGCCGTCGCGGCCACGGTGAAAGCCTGGTTGCAGCGTTCCTGGTCGTCCTTGCCCGCGGTGACCTTGACGACGAGCGAACGGGAAGTCATGCCCGCAGCCTAATGCGGAATGCCGGAGTTCGCGCGCCCGCGGCGGGCGGCGTGGGCGCTGCGGTGCCCCGCGCCGCGGCGCACCTCGGGCTCGGCCGGCATGGCGCTTTCGGGGTATTGGCGCTCATACTCGGAGAAGTAGCTCGTGAACCGGCAGGCGGGACGGCTCGTGATCCATGGAGTGGCGAAACTCCGACCGGCGGAGGCCCCTGTGGCACCGCGCCATCTGTACCGCGCCGTGGCGCTGGTCCTCGTCGGATTGCTGGCCGCCGGCTGCAGCTTGGCCCCGCAGTACACCTACGTCTCGGACTCCGCCGACAAGGCGTACTTCAAGGTGCCGCCGAGCTGGCATCAGGTGAACGAGTCCAGCTTGCAGTCGGCCGAGGGCACGTCCAGCCAGGAGGGCAGCTACCTCTGGTCAGAGGCGTACGACGCGTCCTCGCAGCCGTCGGTCGGCCATGTGTTCTCGGCAACTGAGAAGCCGGTCGCGTACGCGAGCGTGATCAGCCTGTCCTCGGACGAACGAAACGACATCTCGTTCAACAGCATGCGGGACCTGCTGCTGCCGGTGACCTCGGAGGCCCGCAAGGCCGCCGCCGACGACCATGAAAGCCTCTCCGGGTTCGCCTCCCTCAGCGACCAGGTGATCACGAATAGCAGCAATGACCGGGGCATCCGAGAGATATTCGACTATGACCTCGGCGTCACGCCTGAGACGTTCGACCTGACCGTGATGACCAACGCCGCCACCACGAAGCTGTACTTCCTGCTGGTGCAGTGCGCGGCGACCTGCTTCAGCGCTAACTACCCCGAGATCTCTCAAGTCGTCAACTCCTTCACCGTAGGAGGGTCCTGATGCGTGCCCGGTCCAAGAAGCCCGGCGCAGGAGGCCCCAGCCCTGGTCATCCCGGCCACACTCACGTCGAGCGCCCCCGAGACTCCGAACGGCTCACCCGCAAGCCCCTCGTGCTCTGGGACCGCCTGAAGTTCCTGATCCTCCTGGTGCTGGTCTGGCTGGTGCTGGTGTGGTCGGACATGGCCAACAACCCGGTGATCGGGTTCGTGGACGCGGCTCGCCAGCAGGTCAGGATGGCGGCCTGGGTCGAAGTGCTGATCGGCCTGGAGATCCTGCGGCAGCTGCACTTCCTGGTATCCGAGCACTGGCGGGGCTACCACCGGCTGTGGAGCCGGGGCATCTTCGGCCGCTCCGAGCGGGCCGCACACCGGCTGAGCGACTGGACCAGGTTCCGGATGGCGCGCGCGCTGAAATGGCTGATCGCCATCGCGCTGCTGGCGCTGATCCTGGGCAAGGCATACCACACGTCGCCCGTGAGCGGGCTCTTCCTGCTGCCTGGCACGATCATCCACGCGCTGCCGATCATCATCTACGTGATGGCGATCGTCTCCCTGGGCATCCTGCAGTTCGTCGCGATCTTCTGGTTCATGTCCAGGGGCGGGGTGGACGTCTACTTCCCCGATGACGTGTCGACCAGGTTCTCCGACGTCTGGGGACAGGACCACGTGCTCGAGCGCGTCAAGGAGAACATGCTGTTCCTCGAGGACCCGGAGTCGATCGAGGCGCACGGCGGCCATGTACCGGGCGGCATCCTGCTCTGGGGACCGCCCGGCACGGGGAAGACCCTGATGGCCGAGGCGGTGGCGGGCGAGACCGGCAAACCGTACGTGTTCGTCGACCCTGGCGCGTTTATCAACATGTTCTTCGGGGTCGGCATTCTGAAGGTCAAGTCGCTGTTCCGCAGGCTGCGCAGGCTCGCCGTGCGGTACGGCGGCGTGATCGTGTTCTTTGACGAGGCCGACTCGCTGGGCAACCGCGGCGGCAGCGTGGGCGTGCAGGGAAACTACAGCCCGGCGAGCCGCTTCGAGGCCTGTCACGGGTTCTGCTATCTCTCGCCCGACACCCAGTCCGCGCTGTTCGCCGACGCGCTCAAGGCGGCACCAGCGCCCCGCCCGCCCGGCCGCTTCCGGCAGATGATCCCCGGTATGGGCATGGGCGGGGGCGGGATGGGCACCCTGCAGGCGCTGCTGACCGAGATGTCTGGCCTGAAGAAGCCGCGCGGCTTCTTCAACCGGGTTGTCCGGCGGACGTTCGGCATGCGGCCGAAGCCGCCACCCAAGTACCGGATCCTGGTGATGATGGCCACCAACATGCCCAGCGCCCTCGACGAGGCGCTGCTGCGGCCCGGCCGCCTGGATCGCGTCTACCGTGTGGGCTACCCGTCCAAGGAGGGGCGCCGCCGCACCTACGAGGGATACTTCGGCAAGGTAAAGAACGAGCTCACGGCCGAGCAGATCGACCACCTGGCGACGATCACCCCCTACGCCACGGGCGCCACGATCAAGGACCTGGTCAACGAGTCGCTGATCGTCGCGCTGCGGGATGGCAGGGACACCATCACCTGGACCGACGTGCTCAAGGCCAAGCTGCTGAAGAGCGTCGGCCCCTCCGAGGGCGTCGAGTACATCGAGCGCGAACGGCACGCGGTCGCCCTGCACGAGGCCTGCCACGCCGTGGTCAGCTACCGGGTGCAGAAGCGGAACGTCATCGACACGGCCACGATCCAGAAGGGCGCCGACTACCTCGGCTTCGTCAAGCCGATCCCGATCGAGGAGCAGTTCACCTCGTGGCGGAACGAGTACGAGGCCGACATCATGGTCAGCCTCGCCTCGCTCGTCGGCGAGCGGATGTTCTTCGACGGCGACTCCTCTTCCGGGGTGTCCGGCGACCTGCAGAACGCGACGAGGATCTCGCTGGCCATGGAGGGCCTGTGGGGCATGGGCGGTCAGTTCGCCTCCTACGCCGTCACCCCCGCGCCGCATGACGCGCACCCAGTGGCTGACGGCCAGGACCGCGCGGTCCTGGAGACCGCGCTGGGCAAGCGGGCCGAGGCGCACCTGGCCGAACTCGCCGAACGGACCAGCGCGCTGCTCACCGAGAACCGTGCGAACGTGCTGGCCGTCGGGCACGCCCTGGAGATGCACAAGACCATTACCGGGCAGGACGTCAGCGCGATCATCAACGGCGCGGAGGGGCCCGTGGTCGATGGGCGCCCCTACCACACGCAGGAGTTCGCTGCCACCCTGGAGTCTTACCACCAGCAGGTGATGGTCGCGCACCGTGGCCGCGACGGCGCGACGCCGCTGCCCGTCCCCACGCCGGCCGCCAGAACCGCGGAGCCCGTCTCCGCCTGGCAGCGGCAGGCGATGGACTCCGGCCCTGAATCCTGAGCCGATTCCGGCCCAGGCGGCGTAACAGGCCATCCGCCCGAATCACGCCCCGCTGGGCCCGGTTAGTCTATGAGTACGCCACGACGGGGGGCCCGCGGTTTTGCCGCCGCGTGAGTTGTGGGGGTGGATCCGGTCAGCCGGTCCAAAGCTGATGCGACGATGGTTGCGCTGCCGTTCGCGATAATGGCAGCGATCGGTGTCGCGCGCGTCCTGTTCGGGTCGACCTGGGGCCTGCTGCCGCTCCTGGCCGTCGGCCCCGCCGTGGCCGCTGCGGCCAGCGGCCTCCTCGCGACGCTGGCCGCCGGTGGGATGGCGATGGGGGAAGACCTCATGTTCGCCGTCGAGATGCACGAGACCTTCCGCTCGGCCGATATGGCCTTCCTCGCGGCCGCCGGCGTCACGGCCGCCGGCGTCGGGGCGTGCCTGGCACGCCAGCGCCGCGACCGCGAGCTGGCGCAGATGCGAGTCGTCGCCGAAGCCGCGCAGCAGGTGCTGCTGCGCCCGGTCCCGAGGCAGATCGGCTCGGTCATGATGGCGGTTCGCTACCTGTCGGCATCGAGTGGCGCGCGGGTCGGCGGTGACCTCTATGAGGTCGTCGGGACGCCCGGGCGCGTGCGCCTGATCGTGGGTGACGTGGAAGGCAAAGGGCTGCCTGCCATCCAGTCGGCAGCGGCCGTGGTGGGAGTGTTCCGCGAAGCCGCACACGATGACATCGGCTTGGCGGAGATCGCCGCCAGGATCGAGACCAGCCTGGCCCGCGAGTTCACCGACGAGCAGTTCGTGACCGCCGTCCTTGCGGACCTCACCCTGGATGACGCAAAAATGGACATGCTGAGCTGCGGCCATCCCGCGCCGGCATTGCTCGGGACGGGCCGGCCCCGGTTCATCGGGCGCGACGAGAGCGGCCTGCCGCTCGGGCTGGGCCAGCTGACCGGTGCCCCGCGGATCCCGCTGACGGTCCCGTTCGGGCCGGGCGACCGGATCCTCTTCTACACCGACGGCGCGACCGAGGCCAGGAACAAGGCGGGCCAGTTCTTCTCGCTGACCGAATGCGAATCGCTGTGCGGCTGCTCCGCGGCGGCCGATCCCGCTGTCGTCGTGGAACGGCTCAGCAACGAGCTCATCAGGCATGTCGGTCACGCACCGGACGACGATGTGGCGCTGCTGCTGGCCCACCGCCTCGCCACGCCGACCGGGTTAGGGGGCGCCCGGAGCCGCGGCCAGTACACTCCGGACTATGGAGGGCGGGTTCAGCTGGCTCGTGCTAGTTGCGGCCTTTGCGGCGGTAACCGTGCTTTGCGGGCTACTCGCAGTCAGGCTGACCCGCATCGGATCGGGCAGGCGACCGCCGGGGGACGCGGGGTGAAAGAACCAGAAGCGCACTCGTCCACGGAGCACTCGGCAGCAGAGCACCCAGGGACAGAGCAGGCCCCGGCTGGTCAGGCCGCCGCCGGGCAGCCGGACCGGGTCCAGCCCGGCGCGGGGCACCTGGCCGAGCACCCCGCGCTGGCACCGGTGCGCTTCCTGCTGGGCCACTGGGAAGGCGCTGGGGTCGTTGGCTACCCGACGATCGAGAGCGCCAGATTCGGCCAGGAGATCGAGTTCAGTCATAACGGCAAGCCGTTCCTGATTTACTCGAGCCGCACCTGGCTGCTCAGCGAGGAAGGCGGGATCGGCCAGCCGCTTGCCATGGAGACCGGGTACTGGCGCCCGCAGCCAGGTGGCGAAATCGAAGTCCTGCTCGTGCACCCGACCGGGATCGCCGAGATCTACCTGGGCCAGGTGACCGGGACGAAGATCGAGATGGCGACCGACGCCGTCATGCGCACGTCCACGGCCAAGGAGGTGACGGCGGGGCGCAGGCTCTACGGCCTGATCGGAACCGACCTGGGCTACGCGTACGACATGGCGGCCATGGGCCAGCCGCTGCAGGCGCACGCATCGGCCCAGCTCAAGCGGGTTGGCTAGTGCCGCATCGCCCGGCCCGGGCTCCCGCGCAAGATCAAACCCGCGTGTTGATGTCGGCGACCTACAGCTGTGTCTCGAACATCGCATTTCAGCATGACGCAACCGCGCCAAGCGCTGTTGAGGATCCTGCCGCGCCTGAGGCCGTGGCAAAGGACCGGGCCTGAGGCCGTGGCAAAGGACCGCGCCAATTCCAGGCCAAAAATTAAGAACCCCGGGCGCCTCCCGCAGCGGTGCACCCGAACCAGCCCGTAGCCACGGCACGCCAAGAAGCGCAACGCGATTGCGCTGCTCTCGCTGCGTTCCGCGAGACCGGGAGGTGCGGCCCGCCACGGGGACCGGCTGGACAAGGCCGGTCAGCCCGGGGGTCCGGTGTCTGCCGTGTATTAGCCGACCGCCGCTTGCGGCGCCCAAGCCGACCGCAGTTACCTGCGGCAGCCTGTGCCTGGCCGGTGCGCGCCCAGCTGGCGTGCGGGGCGCTACACGGGACGGCGGCTAGCTGACAGCCACCTCGCGAGTCCGACATCTATGCATACTGTTGGACCACCTCCTTTCCCGCGTTAGCAAAAAGCTATGTCACGCCGCGGCGTGGAGGCAAGCGCGTTATCCGCACCGGGGTTCACACGGGCACGGCCACGGCGGCTGCGGGGTATCCCGCGGCCTGTCCCCGGCCAGCCCCGGCCGGCTGTGCCCGGCCAGCCCCGGCCGGCTGTGCCCGGCCAGCCCCGGCCGGCTGTGCCCGGCCAGCCCGGCCGGCTGTGGCGATGGCGGCTGCCACGTCGGCTGTGCCCGCCCCGGCCCCGGCCGGCTGTGCGACGTCAGCCCGGGCAGGTTCTGGCGGCCGGGCTGGCTTACCTGCCGTGCCCCCATGCCGGGCGGCGCGTTCCGCGCGCGGCTCGCCTAGACTCGGCTCATGTCGCAGTCGTGGGACGCCGCGCTGCGGGCCAGCGGTTATCGCGTCACCCCTCAGCGCCAGCTCGTTCTTGAGGCCGTCACGAAGCTGAATCACGCGTCTCCGGAGGAAATCTTCGCCGAGGTGCACCAGAAGGCGAGCGGGGTCAACGTCTCCACGATCTACCGCACGCTCGAGCTGCTTGAGCAGCTCGGCCTGGTAAGCCACACCCACCTGGGCCACGGGGCGCCGCGCTACCACCTCGCGGCCGAGGCCGAGCACGTGCACGTGGTGTGCCGGGACTGCGGCCGGGTGACCGAGCTCTCCCCGGAAGCCGCGCAGCCACTGGTCAGCGCGCTGGACAAAGAGCTTGGGTTCCAGACCGACGTGGGTCACCTCACCGTGTTCGGCATCTGCCGCGACTGCCGGCCGAACGCCGGCACGGGTGCCGTGAGCGCATAACCTGGCCACTATGGGGAGCGCACAGGAGCCGAGCCCGCTGCTGGCCACGCCGGGCGCGGTGCCCGCCGAAGATCCAGATACCGGAGTCGCCGCGCATTACGGGGACCCGTTCGCCGAACAGCGGGTACTGTCGCGCGCTGTGGGCGTGGTCGACCGGTCGAACCGGGGCGTGATCAGGATCACCGGCGCGGACCGGCTGTCCTGGATGCACAGCCTGACCACCCAGCACGTAGAGAATCTCACTCCCGGCAGCACGGCCGAGGCGCTGATCCTGAGCCCGAACGGGCACGTCGAGCACCACCTGATCCTCACCGACGACGGAACGCAGCTCTGGGCGCACGTCGAGCCAGGCACGGCAGGCCGGCTGCTCGAGTTCCTTGAGTCGATGCGGTTCATGCTGCGGGTGGAGCCCGCCGACGTCACCGCCGAGCACGCGGTGCTGACGCTCATGGGACCGGACGCTGACCGCGCGGCCGAAGGGATCGCAGCGGTTGCCACCACGCGCGCGCTGGGGACGGACCTGATCGTCGGCAGGCAGCAGCTTGCCGAGGCCGCCGCGGAACTGCGGCAGCGCGGTGCCGTGCTGGCCGGAATCTGGGCGTACGAGGCGCTGCGGATCGCGGCCAAGCGGCCGCGGTTCGGCGTGGACACCGACCACCGGACGATCCCGCACGAGCTGGGCTGGATCGAGACGGCCGTGCACCTCAGCAAGGGCTGCTACCGGGGACAGGAGACCGTGGCCCGGGTGCACAACCTCGGCCACCCACCGCGCCGCCTGGTCCTCCTGCACCTGGACGGCAGCGAGGAGCGGCTGCCCGCGCGCGGCGACCCGGTCACCCTCGACGGCGCCCAGGTGGGGTTCGCGGGCTCGGCCGCACGGCACTTCGAGCTCGGGCCCATTGCGCTCGCCCTGGTCAAGCGGACCGTGCCGGTGGACGCGACGCTGCTCGCCGCCGGCATCCCGGCCGCGCAGGAGGTCGTGGTGCCACCCGACGCCGGGGCAAACGTCGCCGTGACGCTGCGCCGCGGACCTGCCGATTTGATCCGGCCGCGCGAGTAGCCTGGCCCCGGGGACAACGCCGTTCCCCCGTTGCCCAGGAGGTCGCCCGCCCGTGCTGCGCCGTGCGCTGCTGGCCGCGTCAGCCAGCGAACAGGTACGCAGGATCATCACCAGAGTCCCGCTGAGCCGGGACGTCGTCGCCAGGTTCGTGGCCGGCGACACCGTCGATGATGCCCTCGCGGTGACCCGCAAGCTGCTGGATGACGGCCTGCTCGTCAGCCTGGACTACCTCGGCGAGGACACCGTCGACCCGCAGCAGGCTGCCGCCGTCACCGACGAGTACGTGCGGCTCGTCGGGCTGCTCCGCGCCGGGGGCATGTCGGCCGGCGGGGCGGCCGAGGTCTCGGTCAAGCCGACCGCGGTCGGGCTCGACCTGGCCGAGCACGCCGAAAAGACCGCCTGCGAGAACATAGCCAGGATCTGCGCGGCGGCGCGGGACGCTGGTACCACGGTCACGATCGACGCCGAAGAGCACACCAGGGTCGAGCCGACGCTGCGGATCCTCGGCCAGCTCCGCCCGGAATTCCCCGACCTTGGCTGCGTCGTCCAGTCCTACCTGCGGCGCAGCCCCGAAGACTGCCGGCGGCTCGCGTCCGCCGGATCACGGGTCAGGCTGTGCAAGGGCGCTTACAACGCCGCGCCGGACGTCGCGTTCGAGTCCCGTGCCGAGGTCGACCGGTGCTATGCCCGCTGCCTGAGGGTGCTGATGGACGGGCCGGGCTATCCCATGATCGCCACACATGACCCGCGGCTGATCACCATCGCCGGCCAGCGGGCCAGGGCCGCGGGCCGCCAGCCATCCAGCTTCGAGTACCAGATGCTCTACGGCATCCGGCCGGCCGAGCAGGCACGCCTGGCCCGGACAGGTGCCCAGGTCCGCGTCTACGTGCCCTACGGCAGCGACTGGTACGGCTACCTGGTCCGGCGGCTCGCGGAACGGCCGGCGAACCTGACCTTCTTCCTGCGCTCGCTCGTCTCACGAGGCTGAGCGGCCTTCTGCGCTCGCTCGTCTCACGAGGCTGAGCGGCCTTCTGCGCTCGCTCGTCTCACGAGGCTGAGCGGCCTTCTGCGCTCGCTCGTCTCACGAGGCTGAGCGGCCTTCCGCGCGCACCCGCCTCACGAGGCTGAGCGGCCTTCCGCGCGCACCCGCCTCACCAGGCTGAGCGCCGGATCCCGGTAGGCTCCGTGGGATGATCGCCATACTCGGTACCGGGAAGATGGGTGAGGCGCTGCTCTCCGGGCTGCTCCGGTCTGGGGTTGTGGTTCCGGCCGGGGTCATCGCCGCCGCCCGCCGGGAGGAACGGGCCGCGGCGTTGCGCGAAACCTACGGCATCGAGGTTTGCGCCGCCGCCGAGGCCGCGGGCCGCGCGGAGACGCTGCTGATCACCGTCAAGCCGCAGGACATGGCGGCGCTGCTCGGCGAGATCTCGGGGAGCGTGACCGCCGACAGGCTGGTGATCTCGATCGCGGCCGGGATCCCTACCGCGTTCATCGAGGACAGGCTCGCGCCGGGCGTCCCGGTGGTCCGGGTGATGTCGAACACGCCGGTGCTGGTGGACGAGGCGATGAGCGTGATCTCCCCGGGCTCGCACGCCAGGGAACCGCACCTGAAGCGCGCCGAGGAGCTGCTCAGCCCGGTAGGAAAGGTGCTGCGCATCCCCGAGTCCCAGCAGGACGCGGCGACCGCCCTGTCCGGCAGCGGGCCTGCTTACGTGTACTTCCTGGTCGAGGCCATGGTCGACGCCGGGATCCTGCTCGGCATGCCGCGGGCGGCCGCCCTGGAGATGGTGAAGCAGGCCGTGTACGGCGCGGCGACCATGCTGCGCGACTCGGGCGAGCATCCGGTGATCTTGCGGGAGGCGGTGACCTCGCCGGGGGGCACCACGATCAACGCGATCCGCGAACTGGAGCGGCACGGGGTCAGGGCCGCGTTCCTCGCGGCGATCGAGGCGGCGCGGGACCGGGGCCGGGAGCTCGCCAGCGGCTGACCGCGCCCGGGGAATTGGCGCCCGTCACGTAGTGGAATTGACCCCCCACGGCGGGGTTGCCCTTTTCCGTACAGGACTTACGCTGGAGACGGGCGTGACTGGTGCGCTATATCGCCAGGCGTACACAGCAAGCCGGAAGAGGGCTATCAATGGCAGCAGACGCAACTTCGCTGAGCGACGTAAGGTTCCTGACCGTGGCCGAAGTGGCCACGATCATGCGTGTGTCCAAGATGACCGTCTACCGCCTTGTTCACTCCGGTGAGCTGGAGGCGATCCGGGTGGGCCGTTCGTTCCGCGTGCCGGAGCAAGCGGTCACGCAGTACCTGCGGGACGCATTCGTTCCAGTGGACTGACGGCGGGGGAGCCCGGGGCATCCCGGGACGGGCGCCCGGGACGGGCATCCCGGGACGGGCGCCCCAATGACGAAAGCGGCGGCCACCGAGGTACTCTGTTGCGTTGGCGTGTGCCCGGCCCGCTGCACGGCGGGCGTGCGCGTGTGCATGCCCGTCCGGCAGAACGCAGAGCAAGGGTGGACTCGTGGGCTCGGTCATCAAGAAGCGCCGCAAGCGCATGGCAAAGAAGAAGCACCGCAAACTGCTGCGCAAGACGCGCGTTCAGCGCAGAAACAAGAAGTAGCAATAGGTTCCCGAAGGGCGCGGTGCCCTCGGGACTTCAGGAGCAAGGGGCTTAGGCGACGAGCGAGGGGGGAAAGGGGCACCGTAGAGCGCCCTTACGCGGAAGGGGGAGGTACGGTGAGCCAGCCCTGGCGTCCGAACGGCTGGCAGAAGTGGATCGACGGCGCCGGCGGTCTCGTGCAGCGGGTCCTGGTCGGCGACCACGAGGTTGACGAGTCTGGCTTCGACCCCGAGTTCACTTCCAGCGTGTTCATGCCGATGTTCCGTCCGCTGTACCGGCGGTGGTTCCGCGTGCAGATGCGCGGCATCGAGAACGTGCCGGCCTCGGGCGCGGCCCTCGTCGTGGCCAACCACTCGGGTGTGCTGCCGTTCGACGCGCTCATGCTGCAGACCGGCGTGTACGACGAGCACCCGCAGCACCGGAACCTGCGCGTGCTCAGCGCTGACCTCGTATACGAGGTGCCGGTGCTGTCCGACCTGGCCCGCCGGAGCGGGCACATCAGGGCGGACCCGGAACTGGCCGACGAGGTGCTGGCCGCCGGCGAGCTCGTCGGCGTGTTTCCCGAGGGCTTCAAGGGGATCGGCAAGCCGTTCCGCGAGCGCTACCGGCTGCAGCGCTTCGGGCGGGGCGGGTTCGCCGCGACCGCCATGCGGGCGGGCGTGCCGATCATTCCCTGCGCGATCGTGGGCGCCGAGGAGATCTACCCGATGCTCGGGAACTCCCGCCAGATGGCCAAGCTGTTCCGGCTGCCGTACTTCCCGCTCACCCCGCTCTTCCCGTGGTTCGGGGCGCTGGGCGCGGTCCCGCTGCCGTCCAACTGGATCATCGAGTTCTGCCCTCCGGTGCCGGCCGACGCCCCGAGCGCCAACGGGGCAGGCCCCGACGCCCAGATCCGCTGCCTTGCGGACAAGGTGCGGGACATCATCCAGGACAAGCTCGACGAGCTCGTCGCCGAGCGCGGCCCGGCCTTCACCTAGGGTTCTGTCCCGGCGTCCTTTCATGATCTGGGCACCTGGCCAGCGGATAGCGCTGACAATCAACCCAGATCATGGAACGGCACGCGCACGAGTGCATCCCGCGCCGCTGGGAATGACGCCGCGTAGCTGAAATCCCCGCGGCCGCTACGCAAAGTAAGGGGACCCGGAGCGGCCCGCGCTCAGCCTCCGGACCGCCGTCGGTGCACGGCGGCCCCGGCGACCATCCCGCCGGCGACGGCCCCCGCGCCGGCGGCGATCGGCAGCGCGATCATGGTGGCCTTGCGCCCGGACCGGAAGTCGTAGATTGGCCAGCCGCGGCTGCGCGCCTCGGCGCGCAGGTCCGGGTCCGGGTTGACCGCGCTCGGGTGGCCGACGAGGCTCAGCATCGGCATGTCGTTCAGCGAATCGCTGTACGCCGAGCACCTGGCCAGGTCCAGTCCCTCGCGGCGGGCGAGGGCCTGGATGGCGGCTGCCTTGGCCTCGCCGTGCAGCAGCCCGCCGACCAGGCGGCCGGTGTACACCCCGTCCCTGGTCTCGGCGACCGTGCCGAGCGCGCCGGTCAGGCCGAGCCTGCGGGCAAGGATGCTGGCAAGCTCCACCGGCGTCGCGGTGACCAGCCAGACCCGCTGGCCCGCTTGCAGGTGACGCTGGGTCAGCTCCCTGGTGCCCGCCCAGATCCGGTCGGCCATGGAGTCGTCGTAGATCTCCTCGCCCAGCCTGACGATGTCCTCGACCTTGTGCCCCGCCACGAAGGCCAGCGCGGCCTCCCTGGCGGCGTCGATATGGTCGGAGTTCTCGGCGCCGCGAAGCCGGAAATAGATCTGTCCCCAGGTCATCCGGGCCAGGTCGCGCGGGCCGAACATCTTGCGGGCGGCCAGGCCGCGGGCGAAGTGGTAGATCGACGCGCCCCGCATCAGGGTGTTGTCCACATCGAAGAACGCCCCGGCCTGCGGGTCGGGCTCGGGGAGCAGCCTCTCGACATCCGCAGCGGCCGCAGAGGCCTGCCCGGCAAGCGCCGCCTGGCTTCCCGCGAGCCGTCTGGACAGCCGCCTCATGGGCTCGAGCCTACCGGCGATGCCCGGAGCCGACGGGGTACTAGGGCCCTGCCCGTCCCCCTGCCCGTCCCCCTGCCCGCTCCCGGGCACGGCTGACCAGCGGCCTCCGGTGGTCTCCGCTCGCATCATCGCCGCCAGTCGGGCACCATAGTCAGCAATGTCTGCTCACTTCCTGGCCGCCGCCGCGGGGACGCTCCTTGCCGTCGCCGGGCTAGGCGTGCTGGCCGCCCGGTGCCTCCGGGCTCCCAACGCCGCCCTGATCGACTGGGCGGTTGCGCTGTTCGGCCTCGCCGTGGCGCTGGGCGCGCAGGCCCTGGGGTTCCGGATCGGCTTCGGGCCGATCGCATTCCGCGCCATGGAACTCGGCGCCCAGGTCATCGCCCCCCTCGCGCTTGTGCTCGGGCTCGCCGAACTGGCCGGGCGCTCCATCATCGCCAAGTTCGCCGCGCGCCTGCTCCTCTCCGCGATCGCCATCGTGTCCCTCGTCATCTTCGCTACCGACCCGCTGAGCGCCGCTCCGTTCAGCAAGGCCTGGCCGGCGGCCGGGGTGTACTACCAGATTGTCCCCAACAAGCTGCTCGATTATGTGCTGGCCCCGGCCACGGTGATCGTCGCTCTGATCGCGATGATTGCGGTCGCCGTGCGGCCGGCCCGCGACCCGGCGTGGCGGGACGCGCTCGCGCCGGCGGGGGCGGCTGGGGTCGCTGCGCTGCTGCTCGCCGCGCCCGGCATCGCCGCGGTACTGAGCCTGAACGTTACGTTCGGGACCCTGTTCGTCTTGCTGTGCATCGTGGCAGCCGCGGGAAGCTGGTTCGCCGGGCTCCAGGTCGGCCGCCTCTCGCTGCAGGTGCTGCACGAGGATGCGGGCGATGCGTGGGGAGCGGACGGTCCCTGGCGGGCCGGCCCGGAGACCGGCGACCTCGACCCGGTGGCCGAGGACGACGAATTCGGGATATACCGCAGCAACGGCTCGCGGCGGCAGCGTGACGACCTCGACTACCGCGGCGCCGCCGACTACACCGGGCACCAGGCCGGGTACCCGGGGGAGGGCGGTTACCAGAACCAGGCGGGGCACCTGGACGACGGGCCGCTGTACCGGGACGAGGCTGGCTACGCCGGCGCGGGCGGGTACCCGGATGAGTCCGGCGTCCTCGAGGAACTGCCGCCGTATCCGGGCGAGTCCGGTGCCCGCGATGACCGGCCGCCCTATCCCGGCGAGTCGGGCGTCCTCGACGACCGGCCGCTGTACCGGGACGAGGCACGTTACCCGGGCGAGGCCGGGCCCGCGGCGGTGGGACGCCCGGCTCCGGGAACCAGTGGCGCCGACCCCGTTGAGGCGCACCTCTTCGGGCAGATCGCGATCTACACCCTGATCGAGGACCGGGTGGCCGACTTCGACCGCCTGACCAGACGGGTTGTCCGGCAGGTCAGGGAGCACGAGCCGGACACGCTCGTCTACATCGTGCACGCCGTGCCCTCGGCACCGATGCAGCGGATCCTGTACGAGGTATACCGGGACCGCGCCGCCTATGAGATGCACAGGCGGCAGCCGTACGTCGTCACCTTCGAGGCTGACCGGCGGCCGTTCGTGCTGGCGACCAACATCATCGAGCTGGGCCTGCAGCAGGCAAAGGTCTCGCCGCTGCCCTCGGTCACCGACCTGCTCAGCGATACCGGGTTCGACCTGCTCAACGATACCGGCTTCGGGCAGCCCGGGTATGGCCCGCGGCGTCCGGGCGTCGGCCGGGGAGGCGTGCCCCGTGGCTAGCTCCGCAGCGAACCCGCGGCCTCACGAGATCACGCTGCTCACCCGCCCCGGCTGTCACCTGTGCGACGACGCCCGGGCCGTGGTCGCCCGGGTGGCTGCCGACCTCGGGGTCCCCTGGCACGAGCGCGACATCACCCGTTCCGGCAGCGACCTGCGCGCTTACGGGGACATGATTCCGGTCACGCTGATCGATGGCGTCCAGCACGATTTCTGGCGGGTCAGCGAGCAGCGGCTGCGGGCCGCGCTGACCGGATAGCCGCGGCTCCCACCGGCCCAGACTGTGCGCTGGACGGCCGCTGGCCTGGCCGCCGTCCAGCGCGCCCGCTCTGCCTAGCACGGGGTTCTGGCTGGTAAAGCTGTGGTAAAGCCGGGCCGGAGCCAGGGGCCGCGGGAACCCTGCGACTTTGTGCATGCGTTCACAAGGGCGTAGCGTGACTGTTATCCCAAGCACCCGGGCACGCCAGCCAAGCGGGTCCGCCAGCGTGGATCCCCCAGGAGTCGCGAACGAATGTCCCGCAGTTCCATGGCCGAAAATGGCCATCACGGCATCCCGGAGGCGACGGTCAACCGTCTCCCGGTCTACCTGCGGGCCCTGTACGCCCTGGCTGACCGCGGCATCGCCACCGTCTCCAGCGAGGAGCTCGCCGCCGCGGCGGGTGTGAACTCAGCGAAGCTGCGCAAGGACCTGTCGCACCTTGGCTCGTACGGAACCCGCGGCGTCGGCTACGACGTTGAGTACCTGGTGTACCAGGTCTCGCGGGAACTGGGGCTGACCCAGGACTGGCCCGTGGTCATCGTGGGCGCGGGCAATCTCGGTCACGCGCTCGCCAACTACGGCGGCTTTGCATCGCGCGGGTTCCGCGTCGCGGCCATTTTTGACTCCGACCCGCTCGCGGTAGGCACGGTCATCGGCTCCCAGACCGTCAGGCACGCCGACGAGATCGAGGCGGTGATCGCCGGGCACGGCGTGTCGATCGGCGTGATCGCCACCCCGGCCGCGGCCGCCCAGGCGGTCTGCGACCGCCTCGTCGCCGCCGGGATCACCGGCATACTCAACTTCGCTCCCGTGGTGCTCAGCGTGCCGCCCGGTGTGGACGTGCGGAAGGTCGACCTCTCGATCGAGCTGCAGATCCTGGCATTCCATGCGCAGCGCCGGGCACTGGTGCGAGTATCGGCCAATGGGGGCCGCCCTACGGGCGGCCGGGAGCCTGAGTCCGGCTTGGCGGAGCAGGCGGTGGCTACATGAGCATTCTGGTCGTGGGCCTGAACCACAAGAGCGCGCCCGTTGCCACGCTGGAGCGGGCCGCGCTCAGCGGCGACGCGCTCGGCAAACTGCTGCGCGATGTGTGCCACGCCGAAGACGTCGCCGGCTCCGTGGTGGTCAGCACCTGCAACCGCGTCGAGGTCTACGCCGAGGTCGTGAAGTTCCACACCGGCGTCGCGGGGATCTGCGAGCTGCTGGCACGGCACGCGGGCATGCCGCTGGCTGAGCTCACACCGCACCTGTACGTGCACTACCAGGACCGGGCCGTGCAGCACCTGCTGTCCGTTGCCTGCGGCCTCGACTCGATGGTGATCGGCGAGAGCCAGATACTCGGCCAGGTCCGCCAGGCGCTGCGCAAGGCCGAGGAGCAGGGCACGCTCTGCCGCTCCCTGTCCGACCTCGGCTCGCTCGCGCTGCGCGCGGGCAAGCGGGCGCACAGCGAGACCGGGATCGACCGGGCGGGGGTCAGCCTGGTGAGCGTCGGGCTCACGACCGCGGCGCACCAGCTGCGCGGCGGCACCGGCCAGCCGGGGCAGGACGCCGGCGCAGGCGGTGTCGGCGATGCGGGCGGCGGCGACGGCGCCCTGGCTGGCCTGTCCGTGCTGGTCGTCGGCGCCGGCTCGATGAGCGCGCTGGCGGCGGCCACGGCGAGCAGGATGGGGGCCGAGAGGCTGGTGGTGGCCAACCGCACGAGCACGCGCGCGGGGCGGGTAGCGGCCACGGTCGATGCCAAGGCGGTCGACCTGTCCCGGCTGCCCGGCGAGATGGCCGCCGCCGACCTCGTCATCTCGTGCACCGGGGCGCCTGGGCACGTGATCACGGCGGAGACGGTGGCGGCCGCGCTGGCGTCGCGGACGCCGGCCGGGCGGCCGCTGGTGCTGCTTGACCTCGCGCTGCCCCGCGACGTGGACCCGGCATCGGAGGAGCTTCCCGGGGTCACCGTGTTCGACCTGGAAGCGGTCGGCGGGGCTGGCGGCATCGGCGCCCTCGGCGGGGTGCACGAGGAGGACGTGGCCGCGGTCCGCCGGATCGTGGCCGAGGAGCTGGCCAGGCACATGTCGGCGGACCGCGCGGCAAAGGTCGCCCCGACCGTGGTCGCGCTGCGGGCCAAGGCCGCCGAGGTGGTCGACGCCGAGCTGGCCCGGCTGACCGGGCGCGTGGCGGGCCTGGACGCCCGGGCCCGTCGCGAGATTGCCCAGTCGATGCGTCGGATCGCCGATAAGCTGCTGCACGCGCCAACCGTCCGGGTAAAGGAGCTTGCAGGCTCGCCGGGCGGGGACTCGTACGAGGCGGTGCTGCGAGTGCTCTTCGACCTCGATCCGGACGCCGTGCAGGCGGTGACCAGGGCGGACGCTGTCGCGCCCGGATGGCCGGAGCAGTCCGAGCGGGAGGTGCCCAAGTGAGCACGCCGCCTCCAGGCGCCGGGCGGCCCGGGCCGCTGCGGCTCGGCACCCGGAAGAGCCCCATGGCCATGGTTCAGTCGGAGCAGGTCGCCCGCCTGGTCACGGAGCGCACCGGGCGTGCCATCGAACTGGTGGGAATCACCACATTCGGCGACGTGACCCGCGCCCAGCTGGCCCAGATCGGTGGGACGGGCGTGTTCGTGAGCGGCCTGAGGGCCAGCCTGCTGGCAGGCGACATCGACATCGCCGTGCACTCGCTCAAGGACCTGCCGGTCGCGCAGCCGGACGGCATCGTGCTCGCCGCCGTGCCGGCCAGGGACGACCCGAGAGACGCGCTGGTCGCGCGCGACGGGGCGAAGCTCGCCGACCTGCCGCTGGGCGCGCGCATCGGCACCGGGTCGCCCCGCCGGGCCGCACAGATGCTGCTGCTGCGGCACGATCTGCGTCCGGTCCCGATCCGGGGCAACGCGGGGACCCGGCTGGCAAAGGTCGCCTCGGGGGAGGTCGACGCGGTGGTCCTTGCGTACGCGGGCCTGGCCAGGATCGGCCGGCTCGACGTGGTGAGCCAGGTCTTCGAGACCGATGAGATGCTTCCGGCGCCAGGGCAGGGGGCCCTCGCGGTGGAGTGCCGGTCTGGCGAGCCGGACCTCGCAAGCCTGCTGGCCTGTGCCGACGATCCTGCTACCCGCGCGGCGGTCACGGCCGAGCGCAGCCTGCTGGCCGCGCTCCAAGCAGGTTGCAGCGCCCCGGTCGGCGGGTATGCCGCTGGGACGGATGGATTGCGGCTGCAAGCGGTTATCGCTGCGGCCGACGGGGAGACAGCACTGCGGGCAAGCGCCAGCGGGCCGGCGGCCGAGGCTGAGTACCTCGGCCGCATGGTGGCCGCCGAGCTGCTGCAGCGTGGTGCCGGAAGGTATATGGCCGTGTCCGCTGACACAGCAGGACAGATCAGCAACGGGGATGACTAGTGAACCCACCCGTGACAGAGAGCGCTGCCCGTGCGGCAGACAAGCCAGCCTCCAAGCCGGCGTCGGCCAGGGCAGCCGAGAAGCATGCCGCAGGCCGGGTGGCCTTTGTCGGCGCCGGTCCCGGGGACGAGAGCCTGCTGACCGTTCGGGCTGCCGCGCTGCTCAGCGAGGCAGACCTGGTCGTAGCCGATCCGGACCTGATCAGCGAGCTCGGCAAGCGGGTCAGCGCCGACGCCGAGATCGTGGACGCGGACGCCCTGGCAGCCGACCCGCGGCTGCTCGTCAAGGCCACCAAGGCGGGCCAGCACGTCGTCCGCCTGGTGCGTGGGGACCCGTTCCTGTTCGGGCGCGCCGCTGCCGAGGCAGCGACGTGCGCAAAGGCGCACGTGCCGTTCGAGATCGTGCCAGGGGTGCCGATGGCGACGGCGGTGCCTGCCTACGCAGGCATCCCGCTCACCTCCGACGCGAGCGGTGACGTGAGGATCCTGCACGCGTCCGAGGTCAGCCGGGTGCAGGTCGGACCGGGCACCCTGGTGATCCTCGGCGCCGAGACCGGGCCCGCGGACATCGCCAAGATGCTGGTGGCGGCCGGCTGGGCCGACACCACCCCGTTCGCCCTCACCTGGGACGGCACCACGACCGACCAGCACACCGTGGTCTGCACCCTCGGCACCGTGACCGCCGACCTCAAGGCCGCCGGGGTGAGCATGCTCACCGCGCACGGGCCCGCGGTCGCGGTGGTCGGGGACGGCGTCACCGCGCAGCCCACGCTGTCCTGGTTCGAGACCAAGCCGCTCTTCGGCTGGCGGGTCCTGGTGCCGCGCACCAAGGAGCAGGCGGGCGAGGTGACGAGCCGGCTGCAGGCCTGGGGTGCGGTGCCGGAGCAGGTTCCGACGATCGCCGTCGAGCCGCCGAGGACGCCGCAGCAGATGGAACGTGCCGTGAAGGGCCTGGTCACCGGCAGGTACCAGTGGATCGCGTTCACGTCGGTGAACGCGGTGCGCGCGGTGCGCGAGAAGTTCGAAGAGTACGGCCTCGACGCCCGGGCGTTCGCCGGGATCAAGGTGGCGGCCGTCGGCGAACAGACCGCGGCGGCGCTGCGCGAGTTCGGCATCATGCCCGATCTCGTGCCGGACGGGAAGCAGTCGGCGGAAGGCCTCGCCGACGTGTGGCCCGCCTACGACGAAGTGCTCGACCCGATCAACCGCGTGCTGCTGCCCCGCGCCGACATCGCGACCGAGACGCTGCTGGCCAGGCTCACCAGCCTCGGCTGGGAGGCCGAGGACGTCACCGCGTACCGGACCGTGCGCGCGGCGCCGCCGCCTGCGCCGATCCGCGAGGCGATCAAGGGCGGCGGGTTCGACGCGGTGCTGTTCACGTCGTCCTCCACGGTGCGGAACCTGATCGGGATCGCGGGCAAGCCGCACGCGGTGACGGCGATCGCGGTGATCGGGCCGGAGACCGCCAAGACCGCCGCCGAGTTCGGCCTCAGGGTGGACGTCACGGCGCCCCGGCCATCGGTCACCGCCCTGGTGGACGCGCTGGCCGAATACGGCGCGGGACTGCGTGACGCGGCGCTTGCCGCCGGCGAGCCGGTGCGCAGGCCCAGTGAGCGGCGCCGGGGGGCCCGCCGCAGGATCAGGTAATGGCCAGATTAAGGAGGGCCCCCGATGGCCGCCGGATTCCCTGCTGCCCGGCCGCGTAGGCTGCGCCGGACCGCCGCCCTGCGGCGGCTGGTCGCCGAGACCAGCGTCCGCCCTGCCGATCTCGTGCTGCCGCTGTTCGTGAAAGAGGGGATCAGCGAGCCGCAGCCGGTGCCCTCGATGCCCGGTGTCATGCAGCACACCAGGGACAGCCTGCGCAAGGCGGCGGTCGAGGCGGTCGGCGCCGGGGTCGGCGGGCTCATCCTGTTCGGCATCCCGGCGGCGAAGGATGCGCGGGGCTCGGCCGCGGATGACCCGGCCGGGATCGTGCAGCTTGCCATCGGTGACATGGTCGCCGAGGTCGGCGACGACACCGTGATCATGGCCGATCTGTGCATGGACGAGTACACCGACCACGGCCATTGCGGCCTGCTGACCCTGGCCGGCCAGGTCGACAATGACGCGACCCTGGAACGTTACGCCTCGATCGCGGTCGCCCAGGCGGCGGCCGGCGTGCACATCGTGGCGCCGAGCGGGATGATGGACGGCCAGGTGGCGGCCATCAGGTCGGCGCTGGACGCGGGCGGGTTCAGCGAGGTCGCCATATGCGCCTACTCCGCCAAATATGCCTCGGCGTTTTACGGCCCGTTCCGTGATGCGGCCGAGTGTGCGCCGCAGTTCGGCGACCGTGCCTCCTACCAGCAGGATCCGGCGGGCGCGGGCGCAGGCGAACCGCTGCGCGAGGTGCTCCTGGACGTGGACGAGGGCGCGGACATCATCATGGTGAAGCCTGCCCTCGCCTACCTGGACGTGATCAGCCGGGCCGCCGCCGCCGTGCCCGTGCCGCTCGCCGCTTACCAGGTCAGCGGCGAGTACGCGATGGTGGAGGCGGCGGCAGCGAACGGCTGGCTGGACCGCGACCGGGTGATCATGGAGACGCTGACCGCGATCCGCCGCGCCGGCGCCAGCATCATCCTGACCTACTGGGCCGCCGAAGCCGCCCGCCGCCTGCGCTGACCCCGCCCGCCGCCTGCGCTGACCCCGCTCCGCTCACGCTGCCCGCGGGCCGCAACACGGTCGTGGTACCCGCGCTGTTGTTGGCCGCAGGGCAGCAGCACGGTGGTGGTGCCCGCGCTGTTGTTGGCCGCAGGGCTGCAGCACGGTGGTGGTGCCCGCGCTGTGGCTGTTTGAACAGCTAGGTGCCCACGCTGTTGCTGGCGGCGGGGTCCAGCACGGTCGTGGTGCCCACGCTGGGGTTGTTCGAAGGCGGCACCCGGCAGCGGCCAGCTCGCCCGCACCCGTTCCCGGGTGATTCGGTGGCGGTTCCGTGTAACTCGGTAGCGGCCGATGCCACCGCCGGATCCTGCAGGCTCCGGGCGCCGCCGCGCTCGCTGCGGCTGCCCCTGTTCCTCGTGGGGTCAGGCCACCCGGGCCAGCGCGTCCACGGGCCGTAGCCTGGCGATCCTCCAGCTGCCGAGCGCGCCGGCCAGCAGGCCGCCGGCCATGGCCAGCAGCACGCCGACGATGATCATGCCGACGCTGACGGACGGGTGCACCGGCACGGTCATCGGGTGGGTCAGGCTCGCGCCGCCGAGCATCCGGGACTGGACTCCGGGCGGCAGTCCGGTTCTGACCTGGGGGGTGTTGGTCCCGCCGACCGCGGCGGGCAGCTTCGGCGCGACCGCGGCGATGATCGCGGCGCCTGCGAAGCCGAGGCCGACGCCCGCTACGGCTCCGGCGATGCCGATGGCCAGGGATTCGCCGAGCACCTGGGCGACGACCCGGCGCGACTCCCAGCCGATCGCCTTCAGCGTGCCGAACTCGCGAACCCGCCGGGCCACCGCTGCCGCCGTCAGCAGGCAGGCCGCGGCGAACGCGGCGATCAGCACCAGCACCGCGAGCCACGTACCGAAGTCGTTCACGAGCCTCTCGACGCTTTTCACCGACCCGGTCACGTCGCTGGCCAGGCTGCTCGCGGTGGTGACCGTGGTGCCGGGCAGCAACCTGGCGACCTGGCTGCTGACCGCGGAAATGTCGGCCGCGCTCGTCGCGGTCAGGTAGATCGTGTTCACCTCGTTCTGCATGGTGACCCCGTTTTGCAGCGATATGGCCTGGGCCCGCGCCAGCGGCACGTAGACGTCGGTCGGGTTGCCGCCCTCCTGCGGCTGGCTGACGATCCCGATCACCGCGTACCTGATCTGCTGGATGGTGACGGTCGAGCCGACCGTCAATCCCTCAGCCCTCGCATACCCGGAGTCCACGAGCGCGACGTCCGCGTCCGCGTCGGCCGCGGTGAACGAGTGGCCGGAGGTGATCGTCCCGCCGTTCAGCGGGCCGAGCGAGAGATGCCCGATGTCCACGCCGTCCACCCAGAAGCTGCCCGATTGCGAAAGGGTTTGCCGCTGGTCCAGCAGCGATAGCCCCCCGGCCGCGGCCGCCACGTCGTGCAGCCTCGCCGCCCCAGCGAGCTTCGACGCGCTGATCCCCTGGTACGGACTGTTCATGTTGTCCTGCGTCGGCCCGCCCACGCCCGAGCCGGGTCTGGGCGGAGCAGGTGCCGCGCCGGTGACGGTCACGTCGGTGCCTATCCCGTACAGCCCGCTGAGCACGTCGGACTGCGCCTTGCGGAACCCTGACGACGCGGCGGCCACGGTGACCACCAGCCCGATCCCGAGCGCCAGGCCCAGTGCGATGAAGATGGCCTGCCGCATCCTGCGGCGCAACTCGCCTCGCAGGTACGTGACGAAGAACATTACGACCGGTTCCTTCCGCGTCCGCGTCACAGCTCCGTGACGGCCTATGGGCAAGGCTCCGTGACGGCCTATGGGCAAGGCTCCGCGACGGCCGGTGCGCAAGGCTCCGCGCTGGCCGGTGCGCAAGGCTCCGCGACGGCCGGTGCGCAAGGCTCCGCGCTGGCCGGTGCGGAAGGTTGTACGGCAGGGCCGGTTGCACCGCGGTAACGGCGGCCGCTACCCGCCTCCCAGCGCATGACCGCCGGTCCGCCGCACCGGTCGGCTTCCGGTGGGGACGCGGCCCTGCCGGTCTCGGTTCACCGTGCATTGGTCACTTTGCAATCACCATTGCGCAACAGCTGTATCTCGTCGCCGAGGCGCCGAGCAGAGCCGGAATTGGGCCGGGCATTATCGAGTGAGTACAGAATGCGGGCCCTTGCCGGAAGTGGAGCCGATGGTGGAGACGGTACTGCACCGGAGCCGACGCAGGACCGTCGGGCGGATGGCGGCTGCAGCCGCCGGGTACGCCACCCTGGGCTGGCCGCTCTGCGTGGGCGCTTACCCGCCGGGCCGCCCGGAGCGCCACCGCCACGGGGAGATGCTGCGGGCCTGCTCCTGCGACCGGATCGGCTGCCCGAACCCGGGGGCGCATCCCGTCTCGCCCGCCTGGCAGGTCCAGGCCACCGCGGACCCGCCCACCGTGGAGAACTGGTGGCTGACCCAGCCGGAGGCGAACGTCATCCTGGTCACCGGCCGGGTATTCGACGTCCTGGACGTACCGGCGAATGCGGGGACCGCTGCGCTAGCCCGGATGGAGCGGTCAGCGGTCAGGCCCGGTCCCGTGGCGATCAGCGCGGGGAACCGGGCCTTGTTTTTTGTCGCCACCCGCGGCACCCCGGCCGACGAGGACGAGTGGTGGTCGTGCAACCTGGACTGCGAGCCCGAAATGAACGCTGAAGTGGCGGGGCTACGCTGGCACTGCCGCAACAGCTACGTGCTCGCCCCGCCCTCCCGCGATGGCAACGCGCTGAAGGCGCACTGGCTGCGGCCGCCGGACGGCGGGCCGCTGCCGGACGGGCTCAGGCTGCTGGGGTTCCTGGCCGACGCCTGTGAGGGAACTGCCTGATGACAGAAGACCAGTCCGGCAAACTGTTCGCCCGGGCTAACGACGTCACGCCCGGCGGGGTCAACTCGCCGGTGCGCGCGTTCGGATCGGTGGGCGGAACGCCCGTGTTCATGGCCTCAGCCAGCGGTCCTTACCTGACCGACGTTGACGGGCTCGACTATGTCGACCTGGTGTGCTCCTGGGGCCCGATGATTCTTGGCCACGCGCACCCGGAGGTCATCGAAGCCGTGGCCAGCGCCCTGGCCAAGGGCACCTCGTTCGGCGCGGCCACGCCGGGCGAGGTGGAACTCGCCGAGGAACTGGTCGCGCGCGCCCCGGTGCAGAAGGTGCGCCTGGTCAACTCGGGCACCGAGGCAACGATGACGGCGCTGCGCCTGGCCAGGGGGTTTACAGGCCGGCGGATTGTGGTCAAGTTCGCGGGCTGCTACCACGGCCACGTGGACGCGCTGCTCGTGGCGGCGGGGTCCGGCGTCGCGACGCTCGGGCTGCCCGACTCGCCGGGGGTCACCGGCGCGGCAGCCGCCGACACGCTGGTGCTGCCGTACAACGATGCCGAGGCGGTTCGTCAGGCGTTCGCGGCACGGCCGGACGAGATCGCCTGCGTGATCACCGAGGCCTGCCCGGCCAACATGGGCGTGGTGCCCCCCGCCGCCGGGTTCAACGAGCTGCTCGCCTCGCTCTGCCGCGAGCACGGCGCGCTGCTGATCATGGATGAGGTGCTGACCGGGTTCCGTGTCTCGAGTTCCGGCTGGTACGGACGCGAGGGCGTGGCCGGCGACCTGATGACGTTCGGCAAGGTGATGGGCGGCGGGCTGCCTACGGCGGCGTTTGGCGGCCGGGCCGAGATCATGGACAGGCTGGCTCCCGTCGGCCCGGTGTACCAGGCGGGCACGCTGTCCGGCAACCCGCTCGCCACGGCGGCCGGCCTGGCCACACTGCGGGCGTGCACTCCCGACGTTTACGCCAGGGTGGACAAGGCCGCGGCGACGGTCGCCACGCTCGCGTCCGACGCCTTGAACGCCGAGGGCGTGCCGTTCAGGCTCCAGGAAGCGGGCAACCTGTTCTCGGTGTTCCTCGGCGTGGATGGCCCGGTCCGCGACTTCGCCGAGGCCAAGGCGCAGTCGTCCGCCGCGTACGCGGCGTTCTTCCACGCGATGCTGAACCAGGGCGTCTACCTGCCGCCGTCGCCGTACGAGGCCTGGTTCCTGTCGGCGGCTCACGATGACGCGGCGATCGGCCGGATCGCCGACGCGCTGCCCGCGGCCGCCCGGGCGGCCGCTGCGGCGCTGGCCCCGGCCGAGCCGTAGACGGCAGGCCGCGGGCGCCCTCCGGGCGCTGCGCACCGGCGTTACCGGGACGTCGCCGGCAGGTGCGAGGATGCTTTGCAGAACCGGCCCGAGGGGCGGGCCCGGAGGAGGAGCCGGCCATGGCGATGCGCAGCGTGATCAGCACGCTCACCCCCGACGGAACCGAGGTCATGGGTCCCGGGGTCCTGATGTACCACTATCCGGGCAACGACATCATGAACGGCAGCCTGCTGACGGTCGAGAGCAATCACTTCTGCGTGCTCAAGTCGCGCGGCGCCATACTCGACGTGTACGAGACCGGCCAGTACCCGGTGCAGACGCCGCAGCGGCCGCTGCTCGGCAGCATCCAGCAGAGCTTCTACGGCGGCCAGTCCCCGTGGCAGTACGAGGCGCTGTTCGTGTCCAGGGCCAAGAGCGTGGCCAAGTCACGGGGGCTCGCGCTGTCCAGGGAGCTTGCCGAGCTGGACTACGACGTTGACTACTACGTCCACGTGGACAGCAAGGACGACGCGGTGAAGCTGGTCACGCACATGCCGTACCACGGGCACGTGCTGACCACCGATGCCGTGAACGCCTACGCCGGGCCGGTCGTGGAGCAGTCCATCAACCAGATCGTTCAGGTCACGCCGCTGGAGCAGGTGAACGAGCGGATCCACGAGATCACCGAACTCGTCCGCGGGCACCTGCAGGACTTCCTGTCCATCTACGGGATCATGCTGAACGACGTCAAGGTCCTCATGCGGCCGAAGGACGAGCGGATGCGCGAGCTGATCTCGCTGCGCGCGTTCGGGCTGTCCGAGCACGAGGCCGTGCGCTATTACGTCGCGATGAAGATGGCCGAGCACGGGCTGCTCTCCGCACCGAACATGGCGATCGGCGCGCCGTTCAACATCGGGATCACCGCTGCTCAGGCGGGCCCGGTGGCCGCGGTTCCCGCCGTCGGCGACGGCAACCCGGGTGCCCATGCGGGCCGCCCGGTGGCCTGAGGTGGCCGACGGCGCCGCCGACAAGCTGCGCAGCCTGCTGGCGTCCGACGTCTACACCGCCAAGGGCCGCCTGCGCTCCGACGACCTGCTGGTCCGGGAGCGGGTCGGCCGCGGCCTCGGCGAGGCGACCGCGCACCTGCGGGACCTGATCAGCCGCTGGCGGGCGGAGCGGCTCCCGCCGTCGACCCGGGACCAGCCGTTCCCGCCCGCCGAGCTGATGGAGCCGATCCGCCGCGCCGAGCGCCTGATCCGCTCGATCGATGACGTTGCGGTCGCCGTGCGCGGCCTGCCCATGCTGAACCAGGACAAGGTCTGGGACCGCGTGCGCCGCATGGGGCTCGACGAGCTGCTGCAGTTCGACTGGACCCTGGTCGGCGAGTCCGACGCGCTCGCCCAGGACCTGGGCGCTGCGGCCGTGCTCGACGAGGTCGATGGGCCGGCCGCCGGCGCGCGGCTGCTCACGATCCGCCAGGTGATCGCCGACCGGAGACACTATCTGGAGATCCTGGCCTGACTTTTCGTCCTGAACGTTACGCGAAGGGTCTGGCCGAGGCCGTGCCGCCGGCCTGGTGCCGGGGCCGGTCTGCCGCCTGACGGCGGCTGGCGGTGGCCGCCCGGCTGGCAGAGGACGCGCCGCCTGCCAGGCACGGTGCCGGGGCCGTGCACCGCCGACGGCCCGGGCCGCGTGCCAGGCACCCGGACATGGCGGCCACCCTGGGCCGATAGGCTGGGCGCGCGATGAGCGAGAACCCGGCAAACGTTACGGTCGTGCACCTGGTGCGCCACGGCGAGGTGGAGAACCCGCGCGGCGTCCTGTACGGCAGGCTCCCCGAGTTCCACCTCTCGGCGGAGGGCAGGGTGATGGCCAAGGCGGCTGCCGATTTCCTGGCCGGCCGGGACGTGACGCTGCTGCTGTCCTCTCCGCTGGAGCGGGCGCTGGAGACCGCCGAGCCGATCGCCACGCAGTTCGGCCTGCCCGTGGAGAGCGACGACCGTCTGATCGAGCCGTGGAACCACTTCGAGGGCATGACGTTCGGGGTGGGGGACGGCGCGCTGCGGCGGCCGCGGCACTGGCGGCACCTGTGGAACCCGCTGCGGCCGTCCTGGGGCGAGCCTTACGCCGACATCGCCGCGCGGGTTCGTGCGGCCGCGGACGACGCGGCCGCCGCGGCCAGCGGGCACGAGGCGGTCCTGGTGAGCCACCAGCTGCCGATCTGGGTGGCCCGCCGCAGCGTGGAAGGCCGGCGGCTGTGGCACGACCCGCGCCGCCGCCAGTGCGCCCTGGCCAGCGTGACCAGTTTCACATACCGGGATGGCCAGGTCACGGGGGTCAGCTACGCCGAGCCGGCGGGCGCCGGGCGCAGCCGGGTTGCGGGCGCCTGACCGGCCGGGCCGCAACGGCCAGGAGGGCAGGCGGCCCCGGGGCGCAACCGCAGCAAAACGCCAACGATGCTGCCAGAACCGCAGCAAAACGCCAACGATGCTGCCGGTGCGGGCGCCGGGCCGGCGCGCGAACCCCGACCCGCTGCTCGCTCGCCGGGAAGGATCCGGCACAATGGGCCGCGATACTACTGTGTGTAGGAGATCACCGAGTGTTCCGGCCGCTGTACTCCGCTAGCCGCGTGGTCGGGGCTGCGGTGCCGTCAGTGCGCCGCGGTGCCGTCGGCGCGCTGGTAGCCGCTGCCGTTGCCGTCGGCGCGGCGGCCTGCGGGGCTGGCGCGACCGCGCAGGACACCGCGGTCGGCAACGGCAGCAGCTTTGTAGCCGGCAGCTACGGCACGACCGTGTACCACGCAGGGGCGCGCCCGCAGGCACCGGACGTCCGCGGCACCACGCTGACCGGCAGCAAGTTCGAGCTCTCGGCCGACCGAGGCTCCGTTGTGGTGATGAACTTCTGGGGTTCCTGGTGCACGCCGTGCCGGGAAGAGGCGCCCGCGCTCGGCGCGCTGGCGCGGCACTTTGCCGGGGCCGATGTCCGGTTCATCGGCGTGGATATCCGGGACGACCCGGCGAGCGCCGAGGCATTCGTGCGCACGTTCCGGATCGGCTATCCGAGCCTGAACGACCCGAACGACACGG
>Ga0335075_10002572_pt1 | contig 29061 bp, 24 predicted proteins | sample Lox_Sample_24_FD_206723 | JGI IMG/M metagenome (GOLD analysis project Ga0335075, IMG submission 206723) | Soil microbial communities from Loxahatchee National Wildlife Refuge, Florida, United States - Lox_Sample_2.4 | ecosystem: Environmental > Terrestrial > Soil > Wetlands | place: USA...
CCGAACTAGCTTTGCTCCCCGTTCCCATTACCGCGATCCTGCATCGACTGGAGGGGCAGCGGTTAGAAAGTCGTGGAGCGACTCGGCTAGGGAACCCGGTGGCCGCATCACTTTGTTTGCATCGCCCACGAAGGAAGCGCTGTGGCCGGCCATCAGCGCTCCCTCGTTCTTTGACGCTGAACCTAATACGCAGCCGGTTCCTGCTGTCTGCGGGAAACCCTCCGGCCGAGCGAATCGGAGTGAGGCTGCCGTCTTCTTCTGCCCGGAAGGCGCACACAACGTTGAGTTCCCCATCGCGGACATAGAGGAATCTGCGGTCGGTGCTCAGTGCGGGATAGGTCGGTGGGCTTTCTGAGCGCGGGATCAACAAGGATTTGGGGGCGGGGTCGGGCCTCCTATCCCGTGTTCAAATTCGCTTGCCATCCATAAACTTCTCTCGAGCCTCACAAAAGGGTGGGGTGCCCGCCGTGTCCCCCGAGTTAGGCCAGAGACCGCGGGCACTTCCACCATCCCGTAGAGAGCAATCAGAAAAGTCGCAGAACAATGGGACAATTGATGGAAAAGCCGGCACTCCCGAATGGCTGACCGCCGAGGCCCGTAAGGTACCCGGATTGAACGAGATTGAGAACGTTGAATTCGGCGCGCAAGTCGCTCCGGTAGCCTTCATTAATAGCATCCTGGGTCCACGTGTACAGATTCGCGTCCCATGCCGGGCTGTAATCGAGCGCGAGCGTTGGAATGCCGCCCAGCGTATTGTTCGGTCTATGACCGTCCGCCAAATCAGCCGATAATCCCTGGCGGAACGGGTTGTCGCATCCGCCTTCCTCAGGTCCGTTGGTGGCGATGAAGATTCGCTCGATGGGGCTGGAAAAGCTGTCATCATCGCCCAAATGGAGGTTCTGCATGAGCGGGGCATACGTGTTGTGCTCGATCGCGGCGGCTAAGGTGCTGCTGGCATCCATTGAGAGATACCACACCGAACGCCCGAAGCTGAAGCCGTTGATCAGGTTTAAGGTGACCGTCATATTGTACGGATCAATGGCCAAGACCTCATCGTGCACTTTGCTGTAGTCCACGCCACCGTTGGGGAAATTTATCTGACTGGCGTCAACTCCGAATGCAACGATTGGCGCGTTGTAAATTACGCCGCCAGCATTCGTAATTTGCACATAGGGACTATAATTCGCGTCACCGATCTCCCCAGGTTTCGCGGAGACCGGAGGGAATTCGGCCCCAGTGGGACCTGGAACGATGCTGCGGACCGGCGAAAAATCCACTGTGCCCTTGTCAAAAATGAGATCTCCCTGGTCATCAAAGTTGGCCGTCCTGGCAGCGGGCCCCATGAAAGCCATCTTTGCGGAGTAATTCAAACCCAATTCGGCAGCCACGCCAGGGTCGTCAACGTCAGTCAAGATGTACCATACCTTCTTCCCGCTGCCCTTCATATAGCCCAGGTAGAGCGGTATGGTGATGGTCCCATTCGCAGTGTCAATCTGGCCGGTGTTCAGCAACTGAACCGGCCCGACCAGGCTGGGATTGGTGGTGGAAGGAGGCGGTCCGAAGTAGGAGAGTGGAACCGCCGTGCCAATGTTCGCGGGCGCTGGAAACAGATCGCACCCCTGTCCTGGACCGATTGGACCCGCCCCCGGTCCCTGGTCCGTGTTGAACGAGTCGGACTCCGCCGCGGCGGTTTGATCTACCGCTGTCGGCGTCGCCTTTTTCGCACGCTTGAGCACAGCGTGCATTGCCACGACTTGATCCTCAGGCATCCCCCGCCTCGCAAAAGCCCGCGCGGCAGCAGCGGCCTGCGCCACCTGCGATTGAGCAGCCAGATTCGGTTCAGATTGAGCGACCTGCGCAAAGCCAGAATCGCTGAATGCGCCAATCAGTGAGGCAATACTGATGGCCGCAATTGTCAATCGAATTGTACGGTGATGTTTGGTATGCATTTTGTGATCTCCTTTTGGTGGTGAATGAGTCGTAATCTGCTAACTCCATTTCTCTTGTTGAGGGTTGCGGGCGAGTTACCCAATTGTTGAAAGCATCCCAGATCGATCCTTGGTGGGAAGCTTTTGACTTTTGGATTCCGTTCAACGAGCATGGTTACAACAGTAAGTTCCTAAATTCGCGGCGCAAATGCGCTCCCGCGAAGTTAATCTGTGTTCTGACCTGACGTTAGAAGTCTGTTACAAAACAAGCGCCAATAACATTCTCCATTTCACTGCGCTGTCGAACGCATTCGAATATGCAATCTTGCGTTTTGACGCTGGGGTTGCCGTTGTGATTTGGGGACGGGCTCCCCTGCGCGAACTAAGCGCTTGTCGGGAAATAGGGTTAATCCCGAGCTTCGGTATGAATCAAAATTGAAATGGATGCGGCGCTCTTTCCGGACCTTCTGCGGTTGCGGAATGTTCTTGTGCCGCGCCGATTTTCATGACCAATACCCGTCACTGTCAGGTTTTTGTCACCACTTCGTCAGTTGAAGACCCTGATTCGTGCACCCGCGCGACCTGATCTTAGCGCACACGCAACAGTTAGTCTCACTGCCCTGCACGCAGTGACGTGCCGTGTTTGGCATCTTGCTTGCACTCGTAGAGTTGAGTTGCATTACGTCTTCCAAGATCACGCGCAACGAGCACGTAATCATCATCAGCCGTTCAGGAGCAATTCTGAATCGCGCCGATAGTTCGCCATTGGTGTTTGGAACTGCACGTCTCGGCGCGTCGCTCAGACGCGACGATATTAACCGGAGTGAGGAGGAGTTATCATGAGTCAGATACTGTCAAGACAAGCAACAAATGCTGGGGATGGATTAGAACAAGCAAATGTGCAATCAGACGTTGGTGTAGCTCGCTCCGCCGTGCCTGTGACATCCATCCACAGAGCGGAAGCGGACGGCGTCCAGATTTTCTATCGATCGGCCGGCGATGCGGCTGCGCCTGTAATGCTTCTACTGCACGGATTCCCGACCTCGTCTTTCATGTTTCGCGATCTGATCCCACGCCTTGCCGATCAATACCGAGTGATTGCGCCCGACCTGCCCGGGTTCGGGTTCACAGAGGTCCCGGAAGGACGGAAGTACTCGTATTCGTTCGACGCCCTGGCTGGTACGATCGCGGCGTTCACCGAGGCGCTCCGCCTCAATCAATATGCGATCTATGTGTTTGACTATGGCGCTCCAACGGGCTTCCGTCTGGCAATGCGCTATCCGGAGCGAGTTACCGCCATCGTTTCGCAGAACGGCAACGCCTACGAAGAGGGCCTGGGCGACGCGTGGGGACCGATCAGGAAGTACTGGGCTCAGCCTACGGCTGAAAACAGAGAAGTGCTTCGGCAAAACATCCTCACTTTCGAAGGAACTCGCTGGCAGTACACGCATGGCGTAGCCAATCCCGATGCAGTAGCGCCTGAGTCTTACACACTGGATGCGGCTTTGCTCGAACGCCCGGGAAACAAAGAGATTCAACTCGATCTCTTTCTTGACTATGCATCGAACCTAAAGCTCTATCCAAAGTTTCAGGAGTATTTTCGCCGGGCAAAGCCGCCCTTGCTGGCGATCTGGGGCAAGAATGATCCCTTTTTCATTCCAGCCGGAGCGGAGGCATTTCACAAGGACATTCCTAACGGGCGCGTCGAGTTCCTGGATACTGGCCACTTTGCCATTGAGACGCACGCGGAGGATATTGCTGCTTCGATGAAGCAATTTCTCGATGCGAGCGGCGTATCCAGCCGCCGGGAGAAGTTGGTGTTGTGATGACTGCTTCCACTCAAGCGGCTACGGTTGTTTTGGTTCACGGCGCGTGGGCCGATCGATCGTGCTGGAGCAACGTGATCCTACCTCTGCGACGCCAGGGACTGAATATCATCGCGGCGCCCATTCCACTTACGTCGCTCACAGACGATTCTGTCGCTCTTCGACGTGTGGTCGAGAGGGTGGGCGGCCCGGTCATCCTTGTCGGACATGCCTATGCCGGCGCCGTCATCGCCGTGGCGCAACACGACCAGGTGAAAGCGCTTGTCTACATTGCAGCGCTCGCGCCTGACGAGGGCGAAACGGTAGCAGATTTCTTCTATCGTGCCGCTTTGCATCCCCAAGCTCCAAAGCTCGCACCCGATGCATACGGGATGATTTGGATGCCGGAGGAGAGCTTCGGTCAGGCGGTAGCCCACAAAGCCTCGCCAGACCAGACAGCGATTATGTCGGCGGTCCAGCGGCCCATCGCGGTCCAGTGTATTCAACAAAGAGCCCCTGCACCCGCATGGAAGACGAAATCGTCGTGGTACCTCGTTGCCGAAGAGGATCGCATGATTCTTCCGGAAACGCAGTGCTTCATGGCGGCCCGGATGGGCGCTACTATCCGGTCACACGCCGTTGACCACACGCCGATGTACACAGCGCCGAATCTCGTCGTCGACGTGATTTTGGAAGCTGTTCGGGCGGCAACGGGATAATGAAATGAGGCTCTGTGAAAATCCATTATGTCGCTATCGTGACTGGCGCAACCCAGGGAAATAGCCGCGCGACAGCAGTGCGGCCAGTACGCGATTCTCGCCGCAGTGGGAGCAGGTCGAAACGGCGAGGGCTTTAGAAAGCAGCAGCAGCAAATTTTACGACGCTGAGCTGCTGACCTACGCGAAGGACCTGCACGTGCCGGAAGTGGCTGAGGTCCGGGTTGAGAACGAATGGCCCTGGCGTGGACGATTGGCACAGATAATTCGATTTCCAATTAAGTCAAAGGAAGGACTCGATGGGCATGACAATTCAAATTCGCGAAAAAGACGACGTGACAATTCTCGACGTATCCGGACGGATCACCTTGGGCGAAGGTAGTGTCGTTCTCCGTGACAGAGTCCGAGATGAGATTGCTTTAGGGAAGCAACGAATCGTCATCAATTTAGCCGATGTGAACTACATCGATAGCTCCGGCCTCGGTGAACTGACCAGCGCATTCACCACTGCAAAGAACCGCGGCGTAACGCTCAAACTCCTGAATCTTACAAAGCGAATACACGAGCTGATGCAGATTACGAAACTCTACACCGTCTTCGACGTGTATGACGATGAGGGCACTGCCGTCGAATCCTTCTTGAATGCAAAATGAACATCCCTGGAAGTCGCGTTGGCATCGCGCCAGATGGACGCTCGCTGGCGCGAGTGTGCACTTGAAAGACAGTAAACACAGGGAAAACACCTGAAAACTGCGTCAGGAAGGAGATCCAGTTGACGCCCAATTCCGTTGCCATCGTCACCGGGGCAAGTCAGGGAATTGGCCGCGCGACTGCGGTGCGGCTGGCACGCGATTTCTCCGCTGTCGTGCTGACGGCTCGCAACAAGGATGAGTTGCAGAACACAGCCGCAGAGGTCAGTTCCGCTGGCGCCGAATCGCTGGTGTGTCCGCTCGACCTGCGCGAGCCTCGGTCAGCTGATGTCCTTGTCGGCAGTACCCTCGACCAATTTGGCAGAGTCGATGCTCTGCTGAATATCGCCGGAGCTGTGCCGCAAGTCGATTTATTCGAAATGACTGATGCGCAGTGGGAGGACGGCATGGCTCTCAAACTGCACGGCGCGCGCCGCCTTACCGTCTGCGCCTGGAAGGCGTTGAAGGCGTCGAATGGATCCGTTGTTTTGATCTCCGGAAGCGCAGCTCTCGATCCGAAGCCAGGCTTTGCCGCCGTGGCTGCGATCAACGCCGCAATTATCGCGCTTGCAAAGGCATTTGCAGAACAGGGCATCCGGGACGGCGTGCAGGTCAACAGTGTTGTTCCGGGCCCTGTGATGACCGCGCGTAGGCAATCCTTCTTCGAGAAGTGGGCGCCAGCACACAACCTCAGTGTGGCGCAGGCTGTACAGCAGTTTCCTGAGGAGGTAGGCATCGCACGTTTCGGCAAGCCGGAAGAAATTGCGGAGCTGATGGCCTTTCTGGTTTCACCCCAGGCGAAGTGGATGACGGGATCTTCGCTGCGGATGGATGGCGGTGAAGTCAAAGGCATCTAAGGTACGGCGGACAGACAAATTCTATTCGCGACGCGGACCAGTAACTGCGGGTGCGTTGAAAAAGGGAACTCGCCCGCCGAACACCCACGGAACTACACCAACGCAAACATGAGAGGTAACTGTGAGTCAATTCCCAGTCGACCACGTTATGAATGCAGAGAAAGTGGACCCGGTTCCATCTGCCGATCTCTCTAACGACGCCAAAAGCGCCTTAACAAGAGTGGCTGCATGGATAAACAAGCATGATATTCCCTTCCTGGTCACCTGTGTTGGCATGATTGTCATGCTGCTTTGGGCAGGCTCTTTCAAGCTGACGGCCCTCGGCGCTGAAGCGATAACCCCTTTGGTTGCCCACAGTCCGCTGATCAGCTGGCACTTTAGAGTTTTTGGCCCTCGTATCGGCTCCGATATCATCGGCCTTACCGAGATCGCCGCAGCCCTATTGTTTATCGCAGGGTTTTTCAAAGCGAAGGCCGGTATTGTGGGAGGCCTCATCACAACCCTCATGTTCTTTATTACCAGCACTATGGTTATCACTACGCCTGGCGCAATAATTTCCGTCCATGGAATGAAGTATATGAGCTTTGTGGGTCTCTTTCTTCTTAAGGATGTTATCTCCTTTGGCGTTTCCTTTTACCTGGTTGGTTTCTTCGGCGAAAAAGCCATCCTTTCTGAGAACAGGGCTCAATAACCAAGAGCGATGACATCCTGGGAATTCTGAACTACGTTCTAACCCTGCTTCGCGACGGCGGCGAGCATGATCTCTCGATTTTGGTCGGGTCCCTGAGTCACCTTGATCGCCCTGCATATTCGTTACTCATTCTGACAGCGCGGGCGATTTGGTCGTCTCATAGGGCGCATGAAGGACACTGTAAGATGCTTGCTTATGCGTTCCAGCCGCCGTCCACAGTCAGATTCTCGCCGTTGATGAACGCTGCCTCTGGATGAGCGAGGAATGCGACCGCGGAAGCAATCTCTTCGACTCGGCCGAACCGACCAACGCTGGTTAGCTTCTTCATGACATCCGAGTACGGACCGTTCTCCGGACTCAGTTCAGTGTCGATAGGCCCAGGCTGTACGCCGTTGACAGTGACTCCTGTAGCCCCCAGCTCTCGCGAGAGCCCGCGCGTGAAGCCGTGGACCGCGAACTTGGTTGCGATGTACATCGTCACGCCGGGAAGAGGTGCAGCCTCTCCGAAGCAGGACGCGATGTTGATAATTCGGCCCCACTTATGCGGAATCATCCGACGTGCAGCATCCTTTGACAACGCGATGACGGGCCGGACGTTGAGATTGAAGTGCTTGTCATAGGAGTCTTCCGCGCCCTCCATGAACGGCCCGAATATCACCGATCCTGCGTTGTTAACGAGGATGTCAAGACGCCCATCGAAGGAACCACTGAAAGCCCGGTCAATAGAGGCAATCAGCTTGTTTGTGCCATCAACGGTGCTGAGATCGGCGCCCACGGCCTCTGCTTGCCCGCCCGCACGGCGGATTTCGTTGACAACCTCTTCTGCACGCGCCGGGCTTGCCGCGTAGTTGACAATGACGGAAGCGCCCTCTGCGGCCAAACGAAGCGCTACGGCAGCTCCGATTCCGCGCGATGACCCTGTGACGAGTGCAAGTTTGTTCTCCAGTGGTTTAGACATTTTCAATCTCCTTTTCGTGTAGTGAGTAAGATCGAACAGACCATGCTGCAAATTACCATGTTGATTTCCATGCTCCCTGGGAGAGCCGTTTTCGCAGGTGCGCGGAACGAATTTGGAAAAGTGTGATCGAAAACCGCAAGATCAACAAGCTGCCCGTTGTGTATCAGTCTCCGTTAATTCCGACAGCATCTTGGGAATGGATGGCGCGGTTGAGAAAAGGGGTATGAGGCCCTCAATCAATGTTGGGTGAGTCAAGATGGCGTCGCGCAAGGCCGTATACGGCAGCCTCGCGTTCATGGCAATCTGGACGGCTGTCATCATCTCAGCGGCCCCGACCCCGAGCGCGGTAAAGCGGAGGATGCGATCGCTGTCATGTTCTACCAGCGCTTTCACAAACCCTCGTGTTTCCGAGAGTGTTCGCGCCCGCAGATTTGATTCCATTGGAACTTTGAACAAGCGATATGCCGTGCCCTGAGCTTTCGCCGCGTTCTCATTTAGCCCAATGCGAGCCAGTTCGGGATCCGTGAACAGGCAATAAGGAACGTCCCTTCCGATCGTCACGTGGTGAATTCCATTGAGGTTGTCATGCACCACTCTAAAGTCATCCACACTGATGTGTGTGAACTGTGGGCTCCCTGCTACCTCACCAATGGCCCAGACGCCCGGCGCGGTTGTCTGCAGCCGCTCGTTGACCCTGATGTATCCCTGATCGGTTAGCTCCACGCCAGCCAGTTCCAGGCCGAGTTCCTCTGTATTTGGGGAGCGGCCTGCAGCCACTAACGCATGGCTGCCACCGTGGGACGTCTCAGTTCCGTTTTGCTCAACGACGATGATCACCGCCTCTCCTGATTTTCCCGAAACGCGCTTGATCCGCGTATTCAGAAGAACGGTGATGCCTTCGTCTTCCAGGAGACCGCGAAGAGCTTCACCCACGTCTTCATCTTCCTGTGGCATCAATCGCGATCTGCGTCCGATCACGGTCACACGGCTGCCGGACCTGCGCATCGCTTGCGCAAACTCGATTCCGATATACCCGCTGCCGATGACAACCAGATGTTCGGGAACTTGGTCGAGTTCCAGCGCCTCGATATGCGTGAGTGGTTGCGCCTCTGCGAGCCCTGGAGCCGAACCGAGCGCGGCTCGCGTGCCGGTACTGATAATCAAATTTGCTCCGCGCAGGCGACGCTTAGCGCCGTTAGCGAGAGCGACTTCCACAGTCCTTGGAGCTACGAATCGTCCAGTTCCCAGAATGAACTCCGCGCCAGTCTTCTTGTAATTTTCCTTGTACATCTCGTTCATGCCGCGAACCATCATGCGTTTCCGCTCGCGGACCCCTGACATGTCAATGGTGAAGCCGTTATGAGAGATGCCGAACTCCCTGCTCCGGCGTAAAGAGGATGCCACCTTGGCACTGTGGATGATGTTTTTGCTGGGGAGACACGCAATGTTTGGACACGACCCACCGATGTAGTTGCGTTCGATCACTGCTACGCGCTTTCCCTGTCCAGCAAAGGTCCAGGCAGCAAGCGTCGGTCCGGTGCCGCCACCGAGAATCACGAGATCGAAGTTTTCTGCCGGTGAGTCCTTGGAGAGCTTTACGGATGAAACTTTCTTTGTGGGGTTCATGGTGACTCCTCGAAGACCGTAATCGATAGATGCCGGATCTTCTGGTTGGTTACGCGAATACTGTGGGGCCTGTCCGGCTCCCTCGAGGGATAAGCCGTACCCAACCTTTCGCGAAGAGTGTTGATCAAGGATTGAATGTAGTGGACCGGGTGCCGCGTGGAGTCAGCTCGCGAGTCATCAAAGACAACGCGGCCAGTCGCGCCAAGGTGAACTGACGGTCTGGCGGCGGGCGCTGTCTGTAATTCGCTCCTGATGTAATCTGGCGAGTAAGTCGGAAATTGGGGAACTTCATGGATTGGCCCAAAGCAAACTGGACCGCGAGGGAGGATGAAGGTCTGTCCGCTCCACATGATCGCAAAAAAAAAGACCGGCCCGGCCACACGTGGCACCGGACCGGAGTGTAATCAACTGCCTTGATGAGCACCAGGGAATTCCCAGTGCTACTTCATACTGGCCAGCCCAGCGAAAACTGGTGAAGTTCGAGGTCTCGGACCGTGGTATGGCCCGGAATACCCGGCGGTGGCACCCGCTAGACAATAGCGCCTCGGTGGTCATGCCCCACCGCGTCTGCTCATGTAACTCGCCCGGCCGACATTTTCCGCCCAATAATTCAGGCCGGGAGGGATTTGGGTATTTCCCTTCATGAGCATTATCGAGATGATTGAGACGAAAGAGAGTGCATTGACCGTCGAGGAACTGGCAACGACGGTGAGTGTTTCGCCGAAAACCCTGTACAAGGCCATCAAGTCGGGCCGACTGCCTGCGTACCGGCTTGGCGGCAGCATCCGCCTGGATCCACATGACGTAGCCGAGTGGCTTCGTTGTCGCCGCACCAAGTAAGCCGGGGCTTCCACCTGCGCCGTGTGGCGGTGGTTGCCACATACTGAAGTCGCGGTTTCCAGCAAAGCACAACGCCCAACGCAGGTCCCGGCGTCGTTCTCTCACGCCATTCAGAAGGCGGCGGCCACAGCCTCCCTGATTCTCGCCTGTGGAGCCAGGTAACGCATCACGCTGGCCAGATCCTCGTGGCCGGTTCGGAGCATCACGCTGCGCAGGTCGCCGCCGGTCGCCTGCAGCATGCGCGTCGTATAGGTCCGGCGGAAGCGATGAAGGGTGAATTCACGGCATTCATCGCGCTTGCTCTTGCAGCCAGGGCAGTGGCCACAGTTTAGCCCGGCCCTCCGCGCCGTCGCCTTGAGCGCCAGCAGCATCTTGCTGTCCGGCCTGTCGTTCATGGTGCCGAACAGGAGCATCTTCTTGGGATTCTCGTTCAGCCACTTCTGGAGTTTCGGCACCAAGGCAGGATGCAACTCGATCTTCCGCTCAGCCGCGTCCTTAATATTGCCGTACTCGTCGCGCTCCTTGACATGGAGCATCGGCGCGTCCGTGTCGAGACCGAGCAGATCACGCCGGGTCACCATCTGCAGTTCTGAGTCGCGGAGACCAGTTTTATACGCGAACTCCCAGAGCAGGGCCTGGTTTTCATTCATCGCCGCATCGATCAGCTTCTGAACCACTTCGGGCGTGTACATGTTGGGAATCCGCTCGGTGTACTGCTTGAGAAGCTTGTGGGTTCCCTTCGGAATGATGCGGTCCGGATCGACGCCGCAGTAGCGAAGGAATCCACGGAGCGCAAGGTATCGGTTGGCGGCGGTGCGATCGCTGTACTTCTTTTCGTTTCGCATCCAGCCGTGCCAGCGGATGACGTCATCCTTGGTCACGCCTTCCGCATATGCGGCCTTGCACGCCCGGATGAAACTGCCGGTTACCATGGCGTAAACCACCACGGAGTCATCGGACCTGTGGGGCAGGTTGCGGTGCATGTCGAGGAATGCGGCTGCATGCTGCCGCAGGGTCTTGCGGCTCTCGTCAGCATTAGCGACCTCCAGCCCGGCGGCGATGGCCGCTGCCCGTGCCTTAACCTTCGTCTCCTCTACCAGGAAGCGGTTGAGAGCGTCGGTCGGGTCCTTGCCCAATTCCGTGTAGACAGGGTTCTTGCCCTGGTACTGCCGCATCTGGTAGCGCCCGTTCGGGCAATGGACCTCGACGCCGCCGAGGCGCATCACATCCGGCTTGAGTCGACCGTTTTTGGTGAAGACGGCGGCACCGCGCCGCCAGCCTTTTCCTTCGACCGAAGCATAGCGTATAAGCGAGAGAGTATCGTTCATTTGGGAAACCTCAAAGGTTAATACCCATGTGCCCCTTTCGAGCTAAATTCGAGCTAAGCCCGAATTTTCTGGGTTTTGTGGTCTTCCAGGAGTTTCCCCCTCCGCCAGAATCTGTAGTAAATCATTCAAAATCATCAACATATATAATATTCAATGAGTTGTGATTGTCGGCGCTCCCGACAGCTCTGTGCAAATTGTGCATATTTTGAACTGCTTCCAGCCTCTGAACCCCAAAAACCCGACAATCCGACAACGGCTCGGCCATCAACAGAACTGAAAAATCGATGTCGCAGCCACCATAAAAATCGTGTCGATGCTGGTGCGTAGCAATAAGCAGTTCGACGTTCAATATGGCAACGATGTGGCGTATGGCGACCTTCGCGAAAGCCCCAGGATTCTGATCGGCGGGCACAACAACCCATGGACCCTCGCCATGACCGGAAATCTGCGCTATGTCTTCGATGGGCCCACGGCCATCCTGGACCGCTCGAACTCCCAAAGGCGCTGGTCGGCCAATTCTGACTTTACCGAGGACTACGCGATCGTATCCCGTGTTTTGAATTCCAAGACGGGCACAACAGTCATTACAGCGGCGGGAGTAGGATATGCGGGAACTCGCGCGGCAGCTGAATTTCTGACCAACCCAAAATCGGTCTCGTCGTTGGTCAGTTCTCTCCCCAAAGTTTGGGAAAAGAAGAATATACAGATCATCTTGCATACCACAGTCGTCAATCAGCTTCCAAGCACTCCCGATGTCGTTGCCAAATACTGCTGGTAATTCAACTGCCGGTCATCTCGATCGGGTTTCATTGTCAATCGATGAATGATTGGTCGCGGGTGTGCTGAACCGGGTGAATTAGTCTCCGGCAAGCGCCGGCCCATTCGGACGATCGACTTGATTTCAGTCGAACAAATCAATAATGCGTCTGGACTGGAGCAACGGTGACTGTTCCACCACGTTAGGACAACGATAACCGTATTGCGTTCAGTCATCGATAACTGTATCGTTGACATGGGCAAATGCCGATGCTAGCATCGGTGCTCGTCAGACTCAAGCCAATCTCATGATGAAGCTGGGCGACCGATTGCCGCTTCGCAAAGACAACGGGAGTTTGTTGTGCAACGACGCGATTTTTGCAAATTGCTGGCGATCGCGGCAGCATCGAAGTGTATACCGGCTCTTGCGGAAGGGGCGCAAGTTAGCCAGCCCGCTTTGCCTGGCAGGTTTGATGAGTACATCCTGGACTACGCTCAGTTCTGCGCACTGCCGCCGGAAATGAGAGTCTTCTACAGGGTGAGCGGCGACGAAGTCGTCAAGGAAAAGCTCGATGAAGCAACTTGGAAGCCGCCTGCTTTTTACTATAGTCCGACCTCGCTGAATGTCGCCGGTGGTCTGTGGGACGACGTCCCCGTCAAATCACCCATCCCCAATCTCGAAGGCGAAGGCCCGTACAAGCCGACATGGGATTCATTGCTTCAATACGAGGCTTCGGAGTGGTACCGCGATGCGAAGTTCGGCATCTGGGCTCACTGGAGCCCGCAGTGCGTGCCCGAAGCCGGCGACTGGTATGCGCGCAACATGTACGTGGAGGGTTCAGGGCAGTACAAATATCACCTCGAACACTATGGTCTGCCGTCGCGTTTCGGATACAAAGGCCTCTGCGCGCAGTGGACGCTGCTCAACTGGCAGCCCGAAGAACTGATCGCGCGCTACAAGAAGGCGGGCGCGAAGATATTCATTTCCTTGGCCAATCATCATGACGGCTTTGACGCCTGGGACTCGAAGCATCAGTGGTGGAATGCTGCCTCGATCGGCCCGCACAGGGATGTGGTGGGTGGTTGGGCCGCCGCAGCGCGGAATCAGGGTTTGCATTTCGGTGTCACGGTGCATCAGGCGCGCAACTGGTGGTGGTTCCAGCCATCCCACGGGGCAGACAGGACCGGACCGCTGGCCGGGGTTCCCTACGACGGCGACCTGTACACGGCGGACGGCGAGCACCAGTGGTGGCAGGGGCTCAATCCGCAGCGGCTCTACAGCGTGAAGCACCCAGCCGATGCGCTTCCCGACGTCTCGTATGTCAAGAATTTTTGCGATCGGACGCGTGACCTCGTCGATCAGCATAATCCCGATCTGCTGTACTTTGACGATGACCTCCTGCCGCTGGGCTGGGGCGGAATGAATATCGGGGCGTACTTCTATAACCACAATTTGAAGACACACGGCGGCAAGATGGAAGCTGTTCTGAACATCAAGAATGTTCCGGATCACCTTGCCAAAGCGGTCGTCGCGGATTATGAAAGCGGGCTTACCAGCGCAATCATGCAATACCCGTGGCAGTCGGAAACCTGCATTGGGGAATGGCACTACAACCGCATCCTTTATGATAAGCCGGGTCAATACGGCGGATACCTTGATCCGCGCGATGTCATCCATTGGCCCATCGACACGGTGAGCAAGAACGGCACATTCATTCTCAATATTCCGGGTAAACCCGATGGTACCATCGACAGCAAAGAAATTGCCATGCTCGACGGCGTGACCGCCTGGATGCAGGTGAATGGCGAGGCCATTTACGAAACCCGCCCTTGGAAGGTTTATGGCGAAGGACCAAATGTCGTAGAGGCCGGGTCCTATCAAGGAAAGAGCGTCAGCAAACTGGGGCCGAAAGACATCCGTTTTACCTGTAACAAAGCAAATAATGTGGTCTACGCATTGGTTCTGGGCTGGCCGACCGAGCCCATCGTCGTGCGGTCTCTAGGATTGTCGGCCGCAACCAAGCCGAGCAAAGTTGCCAGGGTCGAACTGCTTGGGACAGCTGACAAGCTCAATCGGAAGCAGCACGATGACGGTTTGCGAGTGGAGCTTCCGAAGCGGTATCGGCCAGCCGAGGACTATGCGGCTGCGGTGAAAGTGATTCTGGCTTGAAGATGGATGCGCGTGATCATGGAATCCTGATGCTCTCCCTGATCTCAACCGGCCACTGCTGGTCGCACAGTTTTGTATTGGAGCCCGCGCGATTCGGCCCGAACTTCAATCACTTCAAGTTTGCCCGCCGGTCGCAATACCACTGCAAACGTGCAGTGGAAGGCCCTACGGTGCGGTTGCCGGATAGCATACGGGGGCCTGAAACATTGGAGAGTGGAAGATTCGTATCTTTCAAATCAGACCGAGAGTAGCGGTTATATTGCGGAACTCTCGCTACAAATCCGCCAGGAGAAGGACATATGAAGTTGAGAGATTTTCTTGGGAAAGGCACGCTGGCTGCCGGTTTGCCAAGTTCTCGAAGTCTGGTTGCCCCGCTCACGAAGAGCGAAAGCAGCTCTTCGAACCTGCCCCAGCCTTCAACGCAGGCGGGGACGGCACCGGAGGAGATCGGTCCCATTCAGGATCTTCGGCCGTGGCTGTTCTCGACACCTGTCGCGAATCCGCAGCGCTCGGTCGATGAAATGGTGCAGATAGGACCGCGCTATTTTCCGAAAGACTCTGGCGCGGCTTCAGCTACGATTGGAAGCTATACCTCGCCGGCAGTGTCGAGTTGCCGAGCACTTTTCGCCCTGGTCGCAATCGGCGCATTTGCGTCCAGGATCGGCTATGCGCAGATACCCGGCCAGTCCGGTCCACAACTGCCTCCGATCGCAGTAACGCAAGCCGCGAGCGGGCTGCATGCGACCGTTGGCCCCGAGACCGTCGATCTGACCGTCTGCAGCGATTCGGTGATCCACGTTGTGACTACCCCGGACGGCGCGCGGGACACATCGCCCAGGCCCTGGATGCTCTCGCCGTCCGAGTCCTGCCCCGGCGCGAAGTTTCATTACACGAACGACGGCAGCACGGCGTCGCTGACTACCGCGGCAATTCGCGCGCAGTTCTCGCTCCGCGCTGGCAATGTTGTCTTCGAGCGTGCGGACGGAAGCCCACTGCTGCGGGAAGGATACGCGGTTCCGCGCACCTACCAGCCGGAACAGATCGACGGCCAAACCCTCTACCGCGTGACTGACCGCTTCTCTCCCGACGCCACTGAAGCCTTTTACGGCCTCGGCCAGCACCAGAGCGGCCTCTTTAACTACCGCGGCGCCACCGTCGAGCTGGCGCAGAACAACACCGACGTTGCCATTCCGCTGCTGCTTTCGACCGAGGGCTACGCCATACTGTGGAACACCGCATCGGCGACTTACGTCGACAATCGCTTCCCGCTGCTGCTCGCTTTCCGCTCGCTTGCCTCCCGTTCCATCGACTACTACTTCATCTATGGCCCGGGGTTCGACAGCATCCTCCATCAGTATCGCGACATGACGGGCCACACGCCCATGCTGCCTAAGTGGGCATACGGCTACTTCCAGTCGAAGGACCGCTACACTTCGCTCGACCAGATCATCGGCATCGCCAACCGCTATCGCGACGATCATATTCCACTCGACGTGATGGTACAGGACTGGTTCTGGTGGAAGAACGAAGGCGACCCGATTTTCAACTCCAACTACCACGACGTGCCGGGCAGCCTGGAAAAGCTCCATCAAATGCATGTTCACGCCATGATCTCCGTCTGGGGCATGATGAGTCCCGAGTCAGAGAATTACAAGACCATGATCGCGCATCATTGGGACATTCCAGGCACGCACGTCTATGACGCCACCAATCCCGCCGCACGGGATTTTTACTGGAAGAATCTTGTGGGCCCGCTCTTCGCACAGGGCTGGGACGCCTTTTGGCTGGACAGCTCCGAACCGGAGGAATACTGGCCGCACGGCGGCGACGCCATCTTGAAAGACAAGGCGCTGCACATCGGCCCCGGCGCCGAATACACCAACATCTTTCCCTTCATGCACACGCTCGGCGTGCAGAACCATTGGGAGGCCACGACCCAAAGCAAGCGCGTCTTTCTGCTTACGCGCTCAGCGTTCATTGGCCAGCAGCGCGTGGGCGCGGCGGTGTGGTCAGGCGACGTTTACAGCACCTGGTGGGGTTTGCAACATCAAGTGCGCGCCGGCCTTAATTTCATGCTCTCCGGCTATCCCTATTGGACGACAGACATCGGCGGCTACTGGCCTCCGATCGACGGGCGCGCGCAGGAACCTGGTTATCAGCAACTCTATGCACGCTGGCTTGAGTATGGAGTATTTTGCCCCATTTTCCGAAGTCATGGCCACCGTCCGGAGAACGAGTTCTGGAGCTATCCAGACGTCGAGTCGATCCTGGTGAAGTACGACAATCTCCGCTACCGGCTGATGCCTTACATCTACTCACTGGCCTGGAAGGTGACCAGCGACGACTACACCATCATGCGCCCGCTGGTGATGGATTTCCGCTCAGATCCCCGCACCTGGGATATCGGCGACCAGTTTATGTTCGGACCGGCGCTGATGGTGGCGCCGGTTCTGGAGCAGGACGCAACCAGCCGCGAGCTCTACCTGCCGCAAAGCCCCGCATGGTACAACTTCTGGACCGGAGAATCGGTTGAGGGCGCGCACAAGCTTGACGCGGATGCGCCGCTCGACCGCATTCCCCTCTTTGTGCGCGCGGGATCGATCATCCCCATGGGACCGGAGATTCAGTACGCAACCCAGGCTCCGGCGGGCCCCATCGAGCTCAGAATTTACCCCGGCGCCGATGGCTCTTTCGACCTTTATCAAGATTCCGGCGACGGCTATGCCTACCAGAAAGGCGAGCATGCCGTCATACCGATTCACTGGGACGACTCGACTTCCACGCTGACCATCGACGCGCGCCAGGGCTCCTATGCCGGCATGCCTACCACCCTGCAGTTCAATGTTGTACTTGTCAGGAACGGTCATGGCGTGAGCGAAGGAGTCACCGCGATGCCCGACCAAGTCATCAACTACGACGGCAAAGAAATGGCCGTGAAGGTTCAACCGTGAAAGCATAAAAAAGCAGAATGGACAGGCGATCATGAAACAGTACACTCCATTGATTCTCGCCCTGGCCGCGTCATGCACGGCGTTCGCAGCCAATGCGCGTGGTGAACAATCGTGCGCAGAGCTCGCAAACCTGAAAATCGACGGCGTCGAGATCACGAATGCCTTGTCTGTGCCCGCCGGCGCTGCGGTTCCCGCGTCCTATCCGCGCTACACCGGAGCGCTCCCGGCGCATTGCCGCGTGGAAGGCGTCATCGATCCCCGCAAGGGAGTCGGCGGCGAGGAATTCGGAATCGGCTTCGCACTGGCACTGCCTGAGAAAGACGCCTGGAACGGGGACTTCATGATGCAGGGCGGAGGCGGCGGAGATGGCGTGATCAACTATCCCGCGGGCGCGTCCTACGCCGGCGACCAGCCCGCGCTGGTCCGCGGTTTCGCGGTGGCAAGTACGGACAGCGGGCACAAAGCGAAGAATGGCGGGTTCGATTTCTCCTTCATGCGCGATCAGCTGGCCTATCTCGATTTCGCCTACAAGGCCAACGCCGAAGTTGCGGGAGTGGCAAAGCGGATCATTGCCACTTATTATGAAAAGCCCGCCGGCTATTCCTACTTCATCGGCTGCTCGACGGGCGGTCGCGAAGGCATGATTCTTTCGCAGCGCTATCCCACGGTATTCAATGGCATTGTCGTCGGCGATCCGGCCATGCGAACAGGGCTCTCCAACCTGGCGATCTCAAAATGGATTCCTGTTGCCTACAACCAGGCGGCTCCCAAAGATGCTTCGGGAAAACCGGAGATCGCAAAGTTGCTCACCGATGGCCAACGCAAGCTGTTCATGGATGCGCTTCTGAAAAAGTGCGACGCGCTCGATGGAGTGGCCGACGGGATGATCTTCGATCCCCTCGATTGCCACTTCGATCCCGCGGTTCTCTCCTGCAAGCCGGACCAGATCGAAGGCTGTATCGCGCCCAAGACCATCGCCGCCATCAAGAAGGCGTTTGCCGGACCTAAGAACGCGTATGGCACGCAAGTGTATCCAGGGTTCCTGTATGACACCGGCATCGTTGTGGAGGGCCCGGTCCCCGGACTGCTGAATCTGCGCGAGAACGGGCTCTTCGGACCATATACCACGGCAACAACGATTGACGTAGACAAGGAAGCCCTCCATGCCTCCGATCCCCTCGTCGAGCCTGCGTCGACAAATCTCACCACGTTTTCCGGGGACGGTGGCAAGCTGATCTTCTTTCACGGCGACAGCGATCCGTGGTTTTCGCCCCTCGACACGCTGGACTACTACAAGTCGCTGGAAGCGGCCAATGGGGGCGCGAACGAAGTAGAGACATGGAGCCGGCTGTTCCTCGTGCCCGGAATGACCCATTGCGGTGGCGGGCCGTCTCTCGATCGTTTCGACATGCTGACTGCGATCGTGGACTGGGTCCAGAAGGGCGCTGCGCCAGAGTCGGTGATCGCCACGGGCCAGGCATTCCCGGGCAGGAGCCGTCCCCTTTGTGCCTATCCAAAGCACGCCCAATACATGGGACTCGGAAATACGGAAGACGCCAAGAATTTTCGCTGCCGTTGAGTGTGGAGTCCTCACTATGGTCAGCCTGTCGAAGTTACAGAGGCAAAGGATGTGCAGGCGATTTTCGGGAACTTCGCGAAGCGCTGTGATGGATGATTTTCATGACGGTCTTGAGATTGCCGGTGCGCCCGACCATCTCCATATCAAAATCAAGGTTGTGGCGCGCGCAAGAGAGCACGAGATCCCGCGGGAGCCCCGACTTCTTGCGAGCACGCACCGACCGCTTGTTCATCAGTCCACCTGTGATGTATTTCCATTTCCGGCGGGACGGATAAAGCCAGCGCTCCTTTCTTCCCGCGCTCCGCGCGTAGAGGATTTGCTTCGCGCGATGACTCGAGGGAACATGACGATGTCCTGCCTTGGCCTTCGAACTCCGAATTTCGATCGGATGCCATGAATGCAAAGGAGCTGAAATGAATCGACGTGGTTTTCTTGCATCGGCAGGCTCTGCCGCGCTTGGCGCTACTTTGCCGGTACCGGACTGGGCACAGGCCTCCGAACCGCCGATGGAACACCGTTTGCCGCCAACGGACAGCGATTATCAGCGCTCCAAATCCTACATTGAGAGTGTTCCGGTTCCGCAATATCATTGGGCGCCCGATGCTGCCGTGGAAGCGTTCAAAGACATGAAATTCGGATTCCGGATTCACTGGGGGATCTACTCGATCTGGCACCGGGGGCACGAATCGTGGCCGTTTCTGACGATGTCATTGGAAGATCGCGAGAAGTACAACCACCTGTATAAAACCTGGAATCCGACGGGCTTTGACGCGGACGGCTGGATGAACCTTTGCCAGGAATGCGGATTCAAGATGTTTGCGTTTACGACCAAGCATCATGAGGGTTTCTCGATGTTCAATACCAGGACGCGGGTCAGGAACCGGGCAAACTGGACTGCCGCAGGTGGTGCGAGGATTGAGGACTGCGACCTGGCCTACAGCATTATGGAGACGCCATTCCGCCGCGACGTGGTTGCCGAACTTACCGAGGCCGCGCACAAACGCGGAATCAAGATCGACCTGTATTTCTCGCACTCCGATTGGTACGACGCTGACTTTCGGCCCTATGGCTGGCATCCGCTGCAGGTGCCGTCTTCTCCTGAGTTATGGAACTGGCAGCCGGGGAAAGAGAGCAAGGAAGAATTCTGGAGCAATTTGAAGAAACGGTTTGCAGGTCACCTGGTGGTGGTTCCGGCCCCCACGCGCGAGCAGGTGAAGCGAATGGTTGAGCGCCACCGGACGCAGTTGACGGAGCTGATGACGCATTACGGCGAGATAGATATGTTGGGGTTGGACATTTTCTGGGGTCCCGGCGTGTGGCCTGAGTTACGCGAGACGATTCTGAAAGTGAGACAGCTTCAACCGGATGTGATGATTCGCGCGCGGGGAATAGGGAACTACGGTGACTACTATACGCCGGAAGACTTTGTGCCATCTGCGAAGGCGACGACCGAGATGCCGTGGTTCGTGATTTATCCGCTGGGGAAGCCATTTTCTTATGATCCCGTTGCGTCGGATTACAAGGGCGCGAAATGGATTATCGATAACCTGGTAGATGTTACGGCAAAAGGCGGTAACTTCATGCTGGGTGCGGGTCCTGATGGCGAGGGGAAGTTTCATCCTACGGCGGTAAGTCAGATGAAGGAAGCGGGACGATGGCTGAAGGTGAATGGCGAGGGCATCTATGCGACTCGCCCGCGGCCGGGTTCGTTGTGGACCGATGGCAAGAGCCTGCGTTTTACGCGCACGAAGGACCATCACACGATTTATTGCTTTGCCCTGGATTGGCCGGGAAAGACGTTGGCCGTACCGGCGCTGCAGCAGGACGAGATCAAATCCGTGAAGATGCTGGGCTACCCAACTCAGTTGAAGTTTAAGTGGGACGGGACTCGCGGCCTGGTGATTGAGATTCCAGAAGGACTTCAGGAGGCTTCGAGTCGCCCGGGGAATTATGCGTGGGGGTTTAGACTCTCGCGCTTCAGTTGAGGCTAGCCTCCACTTAACAGCCCGTCCACCTCGGCGTCGGCCGAAGGCAGCCCAAAAGTCAGATTCAAAGCTTGACCGTCGATCAAAGCAATGCAGGGGGCGCCGTGGAGTCCCGGATGCGCAGCTCTGCGCGTAGCCTGATAATGCCTTCCTCACCGTGATCCTCTCCCCCAAGTCGCTTTGTCTTTTTCAACAGTACTTCCGCAGCTCGCCGGCCGAGCTCATAACTCGACTGCGCAACACAGGTGAGCTTGGGAGAGAACATCGTTGCCCCCCGGGGCAAATTCCCTTATCAACGAAGCAACAATCTAATGCCACGCCATCCGCGCCTATCTCGACGTGGCCGGCTATGCTGATGATCTCGACGGGCCGATGTTCCGCCCGCTAAGCCACAATCGCAAGGGACAGGAAGCCCGGCGGCACATGGACCCCGACTCCTCGCTAAACCTCCACGGATGGGTGTTTTCGCTCGCTGTTTGGCTTCGATCCACTTAACGCGTAGAACAGAATGTACAAATAGCAAACTACGGGAACGAAGAAAGCGTGCTGAAGACCGATATGGTCGGCAATTACGCCCTGGATCAGCGGCAGAATTGCGCCACCACCGATGGCCATATTCAGAATCCCCGAGCCGCTTCCCGTAAGCGGCCCAAGTTCGGCCACGCCCAGGGTAAAGATGGTGGGAAACATAATTGAATTGAACAAGCCGACGGCGAGGATACTCCACATTGCGGTGTGACCTCCCAGTATCATTGAAGTCGCCACCAGCGCCGCGGCAGTGCTCGTACAAAGAACGAGCAAGGATGTCGGCTTGAATCGCCGGAGCAAGAACGCTCCTAGAAAACGTCCGACCATGGCGCCGCCCCAGTAGAATGACACATATCCAGCCGCCGTTTTGGCGGGAAGAGATGCGATCTCGGGTAGTCCGAAATAATTCACCAGGAAACTTCCGATTGAAACTTCCGCGCCGACGTAGGCAAAAATTCCAATCGCGCCAAACAAAAGACTCGGATGCTTCCAAACCGAATCGTCGGCCTTTTCCCCTATTCGTGTCGTGGCGGCTTCGATTTGCGGCAGCTTGGAAGTGGCGATCAAGATCGCCAGCAAGACTAGTGCTGTTCCGATTGCGGCGTAGGGGATTCTGACCGAAGCGGCCTGCTGCACGCGATAGGCCTGCAGGGCCTTCGGCGCGAGCTGCGCCAACTGGACTGAGGCCAATGGCGCAGCGCTCAGAATCAGGATTCCTCCTATCTTTGGCGCAACCGCGGTACCCAATGAGTTGAAGGCTTGCGTTAAGTCGAGACGGCTTGATGCCGTCTCTGGCCTGCCTAATAGATCCACGTACGGATTCGCGGCCACTTGCAGTCCGGTAATTCCCGCCGCGAGAATCAGGAGTGCCGTCAGAAACAACCCGTACGAAGCAGTGGACGCAGCAGGTAGAAACAGGAATGCGCCGCATGCCATCGTTATCAGTCCCACTACCATCGCCCAGTGATACCCGATCCTGTTCACGAATCTCGACCATGGTATTGAAAACAAGAAGTAGGCTGAGAAGAACGCAAACTGGATCAGCATAGCCTGCGAATAGTTGAGGTCGAAGATCGACTTCAGATGCGGGACCAGGATGTCGTTCAAACAAGTGAGAAAACCCCACATGAAAAAGAGGCTGGTAACAACAGTGAGAGGGCGAGCGTAATTGACGGCGGTTACGGTTGCCGCGGGGCCTGGAGTTGTTGCTGGACTTGTTGCTACTCGTTGAGTCGCCATTTCGATGAACTCCTCCGGTCGTGACTACGTCTCCGCTTGCGCCGCGTAAGTTAGGCTGTTCTTCCGCATCTGAATGAGAATCCCACCAACGAACCCCATCAGCCGAACGAAATGCCATAAATGAAAGGAACAAAATCTCCATCGCACGACAGCGCCTGTTCGAACAAATTCTTAGAAGACAATTCGCATCCTTGCCCCAAGAAGAGTGGTTGTGTAAGCCTTGGTTGCGTAGGTGGGATGAATTGAAACTTCGAGATCCGGTCCGAGTTCGACACTTTGCGTGAGACGAAGCCGGTAAAACGACTCAAACACGCTCTCATGGTGCTTAGCGGGCGCGTTTGGTTCACTGTAAGCGAATGAAGCGCCAAACATGTCTCCCCGGCGCCCGAAGGGATGAACCTGAGCAAGCCCGAGTTCGTATTCATCTTTTATGGCCGTTCCGGTCCTGGTCCCAAAGGCAAATCTTCCAAACGGCGTCCAGCCATCAGATAGCTCATGGTCGAACTCAAAACCACCGCCATGCCCGCTCCCGCGATCCCTGGTATCGTCTCGCCACACGCCAGCACGGTAAAGCCGATATTTTCCGCCAAGGGAACCAGAGGTCCAGCCCACCTCAATCTCTTCCGCATATTTTCGGTCGACCAGAGTTTCGATATTTCCCTGCTGCGAGCCCTCGGTATCCACCGCGACGGCATGCACGAAGACATGCTGGCTAGCCTGGAATTCGAGCGCGCCGCCGCCGGCGTATGTCCCGTCCGAGGCGACTGCATCATTGCCGTCGTTTGTCCCATTCAGAAACTGTGTACGCTCATCGTTGTTGAACATGCTGAGAGTCACGTATTCGTTGGGGTGTATCTTGCCCACATAAAAGGAAAGCCTCTTTTCGAGAAAATCCTGCCGCCAATAGAGGATGTTCACGGTAATCGGTTCCTGCGGGCCTCCGCCCTGGAGACAGTTGAGATAGAGTCCCGAGCCGAGCCGATCGCTGAGGTTGAACTGTTGACTCACCCCAATATTCGTTCCGGAGCGAATAAGCAGGCTGATCGAACCGGCAGTGGCTTCGTGGTCGTAGACACTCCACGCTCCGGTGAAATCGAGACGTCCGCTGGTTTGATCGTGCCGCACCCCGTTCGGGGCTAAGGTCGCGTACTGGCTGAGAAACGTATACGTCGCGCCAAACTTCAACCGTATCGACTGAACACTGTGGTCCACGAGCGCATCGACTGGACGCCAAATCGGAGCTACAGGATCCGGTTGTATCAGTGGGTCGGCGGGAATCTTCGACAATTCGATTGCGTACGCATCAAGCTCCTGTTTGAGCTCGTCAGGGTGGCCGTTCCCGATAGTCGAATGCGGGCTTTCGGCCGCTGTGCTCGGTCGATCTGCAAGTACCGCGCTCACATCGGGTTTTTGGCCGAGGGCCAACAGGCCAGATCCCCAAAGAAGCAAGAGCAAATGGACTATTACATGGCTGCCTCCTCGGCTCGCGCAGCGTCTCCTGATCGCGTCGGTCGTGGTCTTGGCTTTCCCGCCCCGTCTGACGCTAGTGGGAAAGTTCTGGAAAAGGCTCATCGCAATCGACCGAATGAACCACTTAGATTGCTGTTCCCGGTCAGCAGGTGAGATGACAAGACTCCGATGTCCGGAAAGATCCGAGTCGTCGATGGTGCGGGCGCCAGAAGAGCCACGTCGAATAAAGGCTGTGCATTTGGGCGATGGAATCAAGCGTATCTCCCGATTTCTTGATCAGCGCAACAACCTGAATGTCACGCGCAGTTCTTCGCCAAGAAGTTTGTGCCCTCGGCAAAATATGCGGCGAACACTGCACTCAACGATTGCTCTGCTCTGGCACCGAACAATAGATGTGATTCTGGCAGCAATGTCTGCGTGCGCAATAGTGGACAAAGGTATCAATCGATACCTAAGTGCAAGGCAACATGTCCACAATCTCTTATGTGTCGTCGAGAGAGCAGTCAGGACAGTATCTCTGTCTAAGCGATGGGCATGCTCACGTGTTTCAGGAATGCGAGTTGCTCTTGATTTACCGCATGATCCTCAGTCACTATGCCACTGGGTAGCGCTGCAACATCTCACCGGATGGTTCGGTCTTAGTCCGTCAGCGACACGTGTAAAAAGCCTGCGCACCCCCCAGCTGACACGTCAGATGACATATGGACTAGAACGCTGGCTCCCATTGAAGAGATCCTCTGTTGCAGCGTCTTGCCTTAGTCTGGAAGTTCCGCCGCAAATCCGACTGAGCCAACGTGGTAACCAAGTCGTGACTCAACATCTCCCGGAGCATGAAAACCTCTGTCGAAGAGCGCGCGTAGTCTCTTTTGAGATGCGGACCTGCCGAGAGATCCCACGAATGCAGGCCATTCTGGTGCGATCTCCTCATCGGGCGGGAGACTGTTCACATTCACCAAACGCTTGGTCTCGGCGATCGCACGTTTGTCGAATGATGAAATCCTTGCCGCAAACGCATCAACGAATGCGTCTAATTGCCGATCCGGCAAGGCACGATTGACATAGCCATAGAGCTCAGCCACATCGCCCGGGATATCGTCAGCCCCCAAAAGTACTTCCAGAGCACGCCCGCGTCCAATCAATCGCGGAAGGCGCGCCATGGGCCCGCCGCCCGGAACCAGTCCCGCTCCGACCTCCCACTGCGAGAGCAGGGCCTTTTCGCGACTTGCGAAGCGCATGTCGCAGGCAAGCGCTAGCTCGCTGCCAACTCCCGTAGCGCGTCCCCTAATCGAGGAGATCGACACAACGTCGGCACGGCTCAACCGCACAAGCATATCCGGCAGGGGCTGTAACCCGGTTGGTCCGGGAGGAAAGACAGCAGACTCTTCAGGTTTTGCCAGGAAGTCGTAGTGGGTTAAAAAGAAGCCATCAACAGCGCTGTCGAAGACCACTACCTTCACTCGATTGTCTGATTCGATCGATGATATGACGGCCTCAAGCTGCGGGATATTGGAAGGCCCAAAGATGTTGAGCGGTGGAAGGTCGAAGGTGACCCGCCAATATTCTGGCGAGATCCGTGTTAACCGTATCTTGCTTTCCCTGCAATTATCTCCCATTATTTCCTCCTGTGCGGCGCGGGCGCCGTAAAGCGAATGGGCTCTGATACAGACCACTGCTCGAGCATCTGTGCCAGAAGCCAGAGACCTTTTCCGTATCCGGCTGCTCATCGATCACCAGCTGCTGTCTCCTGGACCAACTCATATCGTGAGAACCAAACCAATACTGCGTCGTACCGCTCATTATTGGGGGCGTACGCTTCTGCGGCCTTTTCCGGCGGCTGGGTACCTGCCGCAGCTCTCTTGCCGACGCCAACCAGATGACTGGCACACGCAATCAGTCGTCACCTTGCCACCGGACTCTGAGTTGTCTTCGCAGACCGAGCGCCTCGAGGATGTCTTCCGGCACATACCCTGTCGCGTGATGCTCTCGCACCCAGGAGCGGATTGCGCGGCCTTTACGGGAACGGCGTCTAGTCAGCGAGGAACAGCTGTTTTCATTCAGTTCAGTGCCGGGAAGATACAGATCCCAAACGCTGGGCCCGGATACGTTGCCGTCCTTGATTCTGGGTGAGAACATCAGCTTTGCCATGAGACACCTCGAAAATGAACTTTATGAAGATGCAGCAACGAGATTCGAACACAGCCATTCAACCAACACAATCAGACGATGGTATCGGCGATACATTGGTCGCAGACGTGATAAGAGGAAATATCGCGTCTTTCAATGTAGGGGGATCTGAGAGGCGCTTAGAATCCTCGAAATGCTACTCGCGAGACTTGCGCTTGAAGTCCTGAAGAGATATCCGCGGAGCATTGTCAGAGAAATGACATGTGCCATGGTCAACTTGTGAAGATATAAACCCAGTCCCGAGTGAGTGTTCCTTCCCCATCGCGGGAAATGGGCGACCGGTATCACTGAGCCGCGGCGAGGGAATCCGTCGTCACATGCAGAGTCATAAACTGGTGGATAAGGTCAGCACTTTTGCCAGCCGCTGTATCAAGCACGAAGTGGCCGGCATCAAGAACGTACACTTCTGCAGTCGGGACGTCTTTGCGGTAACGTTCAGGCTCGCCAGAATCGAACGAGAGGTCGTGCTTTCCCCACAGGACAAGAAGCTTCGGCTGGGTCTTCTGCATCCACGCTTGCCACTTCGCGTAGGATTCGACATTCGTTCGATAGTCGTAGAACAGATCGCTTTGAATCTGCGCCTGGCCCGGCGCAGTCAAAAATGCGTACTCATCGGTCCAGAGATCCGGATCATAGAGTTGGACCTGAGGATCGTTACCGATGTGACGTGTTTTCGTCGCCCCGAGCGAGAGCAAATTCGCGCGAAGCCGCTCTTCATTGGCTGCGCGGTCGGCCCAGAATTCCCGCCGCGTCGCCCAATTTGCCCCGAGGCCTTCGTTGTGCGCCACTGCATCCTGGACGATTAATGCCTGGACGCGCTCAGGGTGCGTCAAGGCCATACGAAACCCGACCGGCCCACCGTAATCCTGCATGTAAAGCGTGTAGCGCGACAATCCCAGCGCTTCCGTGAATCCATCCATCACCCGGGAAATGTGCTCGAACGTGTACTCAAATTGTTTGGGATCGGGCCAGTCGCTGTGTCCATACCCAGGATAATCGGGAGCCACCAAATGATACCTGTCGGAGAGTCGCGTCAGCAGGGGCTGAAACATCCGGGATGACGACGGCAATCCGTGCAGCAGAAGAAGCACGGGAGCACTTGTGGGGCCTGCCTCCCGATAGAAGATATTAAGACCGTCTACCTCGATTGTGCGATAAAACACCTGCTGTTCCATGGCAATACTCGCTCCTCCCACGATAGGGCTCGTCAATAGTGACGCCAAAAACGGTGCTGCGGAAGTTCGCTATTCGCTGCTGCAGTGCTCACGCCAACTTTGATCGGTTAACCCTGAAGATGAACTCAAGTTCGATTGGCACTCACCGCACCAAGGCCCCCGCTACTCTTAGCAGGCTATAGGCACAACGAAGTCGATCCGGACTCTGCAAGAATGCGGTGACCTCCCTCCCGCACTCTAGAATAGTCTGCTCATGCCGGTTCACCTTTGCCCGTAATCCGTAAAAACGTAATCCTTTGCCTTCACTGCCGAGTGGCACGCGAACCCGCACGTGGCATTGGCTCCCTGCGGGGGCTTGTCTTTCAGGGTAGCGGGTGTGAATCTATTCGACGTCGCGTCGTACTCGAACGCGCCGTAGCCCCATCCGCCGCTGTTCGCGAACCTCTTGCGGTCCTTCAGCATGAAATCGACATCATGCTGCGCACCTGGCACCGTCGGCGCACCAGGTTCGCCCGCATTCACTTTTGCGTTCCAGTGAACCTTCGCCATCTTGGCGCCATCCGGGAAGGGCCTGCCATTGCGAGGAATGCCCGATTTAAGCGCGTCGATCATCACAGGATTCCCGAGGATTGCGGCGAGCTTATCTCCGTTGTGGCTGATGGCAATCACCGGCCAGCTTTCGTATCCCCTGAACTCAGAGAACGCAAGGCCATTCGGTATTTTGAGGTCGTACTTGTCCTGCGTGGAAATGGCGGCTTGCGCCTGTGACGCGACTGCTGTCGAGGCGGGGGCGGCATCGAGGCTGGGAAGACTATGGATGAAACGTGCAAGCTTCCAGGTGTCGTCTTCGGAGACGCTCGATTGCCAGGCAGGCATGCCCGTGAGTCGAACTCCGTTCTGAATGATCCAAAACAGTTCCGCGTCGTTCCAGTGCTGCACGTGGGATGATGTCAGGTCCATGGCAGGCGGGGCCATGCTGCGTCCGATTGTCGTGTCTGCACGACCATCCGCAGCGTGACATTGCGCACAGGAACCAAGAAACACTTCCCGGCCCTGGCTTACGACCTCATCGGTATCAGGCAGCGGGTTCTTCTTCTTTCCTGCCTCGAATGGAATCGCGACGTCTTTAGCCGCATTGGCCAAGGTCGACTCCCCCTGGAAGGGATGTTTGTCCGCACTGCAACCTTGAAGCAAAACGCTCAGCATTGCACCGATCACGCCAAGGATCAGTTTGCATTTGAGCGCCATGCGACGATCACTGTCGTCCTGCCCGCCAATCCGCGGCAGATCCACACATTCCCTTGTGAGCTCAGCCATCGTGTCTTCCTCCTCCATAAAGAGAGTTCTATAGGCACGATCTGACGTGCACCTGGACCGATTGCAATTAAGCCGGAGGTCGCGGGGTGAAGCGATTGAACAACCGTATCCACCGGCAATTTCGGAGGCATCTTCGCCTGATCTCAGTCGGTGGTTGGCCCGCTATGCGGCCAGCGCTGCGTCACGACCTTTGTGCGCGTGAAGAAGCGGATGCTGTCCTCGCCATATTGGTTAAGGTCACCAAAAGCTGAGTCCTTCCAGCCACCATG
>Ga0335075_10002573_pt1 | contig 29057 bp, 29 predicted proteins | sample Lox_Sample_24_FD_206723 | JGI IMG/M metagenome (GOLD analysis project Ga0335075, IMG submission 206723) | Soil microbial communities from Loxahatchee National Wildlife Refuge, Florida, United States - Lox_Sample_2.4 | ecosystem: Environmental > Terrestrial > Soil > Wetlands | place: USA...
GACCGTGATGCTGTAGGAACCAGCCGCTTCCGCTATCCTTCACAGTGCCCGTTCTGCGGAACGAGCTACGGCAGGTTGCCCGAGTGGCCAAAGGGAGCGGTCTGTAAAACCGTCGGCTCAGCCTACGATGGTTCGAACCCATCACCTGCCACACGCTGGGAAAACGCCCCGCTGGCTGCGAAATTTCGCGCTGGTGGGGCGTTTCTTCTCTGTCCCGCGATGTGTCACCTTGTAGCGCTGTAGGGCGTCATGTTGCGGTGTCCACGACGCATAGCGGACGAGCGTAGGGGTCACTTGGACGGTCGGTTGACACCGTCGGCTGTTTCACGGACGACCACGGACGCCGCCGCTGCGCTCGCGTTCCGCCCGGGAATGGCAGCCGACGTTGGCGGGGCCGGGGGGCCGGCGGGCTGGACTCGTGGCACCGTGGATGGTGGGGGCGATCTGCAGGTGGGAAGACGATGCTGAAAAGCCTGGAGATTCCGGATGAGCCGAGCCTGGCTATGGCGCTCGAGCTTGAACTGGCGGGGCAGATCCCGCCCGGGTCGCGGGTGATCCCGTGGCGGCGTGGAGCGGACTTCTTCGCGATGCGCGTTGTGGTTCCGGGCGCCGGGGCCGAGCGGGTGCTCCGCGTCCCGCTGCGCGAGGTCACGACCTCGGTCTATGACGGGACGGTCGACTTCGGTGACGTCGTGGAGCGGGAGGCGTTCGCGCACGGGCTGCTGGAGCGCCACGGCGTCGCGGTTGCCCCGCTGCTCGGGTGGAGGCGTGCGCAGGGAGCGGACGGCCATTCGTGGATGTTGTTCGAGCGCGTCGATCACGATGATCGGGCACGTCTTTCGCCGCTCGCGCTGGCCGCGCTCGCCCGGGTGCTGCGGCGGATTCACGCCGTCGCCGGGACGCCCGACCTGGAGGCGGTGCTCGGCCGACAGACGGCTCCGGAGGCGATACTGGAGCGGGTCGGGGCGCGGGTGTCGGCGCTGGCCGAACGCCTCGGGTACCCGGACTCGGACGAGCTGCTTGGCCGGGTCCGGGCGGTCATCGGTGAGCGGGCGGGACTGCGGGATCTTCGCCTCACGCATATGGATCTGCGGCCCGAGAACCTGTGCTACCGCGGCGATGAGCTTGTCGCCGTCCTTGACCTGTCGAACTGCACACTCGGCGATCCGGCGGCCGAACTCGGCCGGATGGCCGCGTACGGCACCCTGACGCGGGACCTGGTCGAGACCTATGCTGACGGCGAGTCGCTCGACGAGCGGCTCATCGCCGCCTACGCGGTCGACACCTACGCCCTCCTGGGCCTGCTTGGTGCGGAAGAGTTCGCCGACCAGGAGCTCGTCGATCGCGGCCTGCGGGGTCTGGACGACTGCCTGCGGCGCCTGCGGGCCTAGGCGGCATGTCGCCGTCCGTCAGTCGGCGCCTCCGCTTACTGCGTCCGGCTCGGTGTCCCGCAGTTGCATGCGGGATGTCCGACGCCTATTCGCGCGGGTGGCGGAGGCGGAGCAGGTTCATCGCTTTCAGGCTGAGCACGACGCTGTCGGCAGCGTTGAGCAGTTCGGCGTGGGTGCGGACGAGGCCGCGGTCGGGCTTGGACCGTGACCGCCGAGTATTGGTGGTGGTGGTGCGCAGCCGCAGCCGGTCCCCAGGGCGGACGGGGACGGGCCAGCGAAGCTCGTCGAGCCCGGGCGATGCGAGCCCGGCGACCTGCGACAGGTAGTGGTCGGCGAACAGCCGCATGAAGATCGCGCCCGTGTGCCAGCCGCTCGCGATCAGGCCGCCGGACGGGCCGGCCGCCGCGAACTCCGCGTCGGCGTGGATCGGCTGCGGGTCGAACCGCCGCGCGAACGCGGCCACTTCCCCAGGGTCGACGGTGGCGTGGCCGTACTCGTAAGTCGCGCCTTCGTGGTAGTCCTCGTAGAACCGGTCCGTGATGGGGACGTCGAAGTCCGCCTCGCTGAGCGTCCGGCTGGGCCCCGGCTCCCACGTGCTCCAGGTTGTCACGGCGGCGGTGTCCCTTCCCGGAGGCTTCATTGTTCGCGGCTGGTCCCGACGGCGAGCCGGCTGACGGCTCGCCATCGGCTGACCGTGACTACAGGTCGAGCGTCGGGGCGTCCGGGGAGATACCTGAACGGGCGGTGAACTTCGCCTTGTTCCGCACTAGGATCTCCCGGGGTGCCCGGGAGACCTGCCGGGCCAGTTCCATGGCCCGGCCGGTGAGCTCGGCGGGATCGGTGACCTCGGTGATTAGGTGCAGCCGCAGGGCCTCCGCCGCGTCGACCTGGCGACCGGTCAGCACCAGTTCGCGGGCGACGGCGCCGCCGACCAGGTCGTGCAGCGGCCCGTAGACCACCGGCCCGTGCGTGGCCTCGGGATGGGCGAACACCGTCTCGCCGTCCGCCGTGGGTACGACCGCCGGGCGGTGACCTCGGCGGTTCGGCAGCTGCGCGCGCCTGACCCGGTCTGGTGGGACCGGCTCTCGTTGATCACCGCGTCCACGCTGCTGATCTCCGGCGGCCCCGCCAGCCACATCCCGCCCCGTCAGCTCGCCGAGGTAGCCAGGTCTATCCCGCACAGCCGCGTCGTCACCATCGCGGCGGGACACCGGTGCCCAGGTCGGCGACCTGACCATCAGCGCCGCCCCCGGCAAGCACGGCTGCTACGAGGTCACGTTCGTGATCAGCGGCGGCGGGCGAAGCGTCTACTTCGCCGGGGATACCCTCCTCGTCCCGGAGCTGCGTACCCTGACCGACCGGTACGGCCCGCTGGATGTGGCACTGCTCCCCGTCAACGGCCTGCGCATCCGGATGGCGGGCAACAAGCAGGTCGTGATGAACGCCGAAGAGGCCGCCGAGCTTACCGCCGCCCTGCGCCCCAAGCTCGCGATACCGCAGCACTACGCCTTCACCGGCGGCACCATAGGCGACATGCTCTTCACCAAGAGCGACAAGGACCCGGCCCCCTTCGTCGAGGCGGCCCGGCGCCTCGTCCCCGACGTCCCGGTCAAGGTCATCAGCCCCGGCGAACCGCTGACCGTCGCCCCCTGACCCCGGCCTGAGAACGGAGACCTGACGATGCCCCCCACGACAGCAGTCCGCGAAGCCCTCAACCAGCTCAGCCTCCATACTGACTCCGACAATTCCCGCGCTAGCGAGCACGAACCGAGCGTTCTGGAGCGTGCAGATCTTGTTGTCGATGCCACGAAGCTGTTTCACGCTGTGTCGGCGGGGAGTCGGCGATACTGCGGGGATGGAGTACGTGTCCAGAGTGACGCGACCGCCGCTGGACGGGCTGATCGACGACCTTTACTACCTGGAGGGTGCTCCGCCGTACGCCCGGCTGACGCTGCCGCCGATGCCAGCGGCGCTGCTCATCGTCAACCTCGGGGCGCCGTTCCGCATCCGCGCCGGCACCGACATTGAGACGGCCGAATATGCCGACGGCTGCGTGGTCACCATGCCCACCCGCGCGTTCGAGTTCGGCTACCCACCCCGGACCCGGTCCGTGGGCGTGCACTTCAAGCCGTGGGGGCTGGCGCCGTTCTTGCCGATGCCTGCGACCGAGCTGTGTGACCGGCCGGTGACAGTAGAGCAGGTTTGGGGCCGGCCCGCCATTGCTGAGCTGCGAGACCGGCTGGCCACCGCGAACGGACCGCACGAGATGCTGACGCTGCTCGAGGAGGAGCTACTGCGACGGCTGCGCGAGACCGCCGGCCTGGGGCTGGTCCGCCATACGAGCAGCGTCATCGCGGCGACCAGCGGGGCGGTGGCGATCGGCGACCTAAGGGTGGCAGCCGGTGTCAGCAGCACTCATCTGGCACAGCGGTTCAAGGAGCTCATCGGCGTCACGCCGAAGCGGCTGGCCCGCACCTACCGCTTCGCCGCCACCGTGTTTGCGATCAACCCCGCCGGACCGATCGACTGGGGCGAGCTCGCCGGTGGCGCAGGCTACTTCGACCAGGCCCACTTCGGCCACGAGTTCCGGGCGTTCACCGGGCTCACGCCGACCCGGTACGTCGAAGTCCGGCGGCAGTTCCTGCGCGAACATCCCGGCCACGTGCTGGACAGCTGGCCGCTGCCGGCCGATTGATTTCTTACAAGAGCGACAGCTCACGACGCGCCAATATGGGGGCATCCCAAAGCAGAGGAGCGCCCCGTGGGCAGAGTAGTCATGTACAGCTCGGTGTCGGTGGACGGCTTCGTCGCGGACGAGCACGACCACCCCGGACCGCTGTTCGATTGGCTGTCCAGCGGTGACGTGCCGCTGGACGAGAGCGGCGAATTGAAGGTGTCGCAGACCTCCTACGACTACACCCGGCCGTACTGGGACCAGATCGGGGCGACCGTCGTCGGCCGCCACGTCTTCGACATGACGGACGGCTGGGACGGGAAGCCTCCGGGCGGAGTCGACCACGTGATCGTCGTGACGCACAGGCCGGAGCCTGAGGGCTGGGACCCCGAGGCGCCGTTTCACTTCGTCGACGGCGTCGAGGCAGCCGTGGCCAAGGCGCAGGAGCTTGCGGGTGACCGCATGGTCGAAGTCGCCGCTGGCGACGTCGGTGGCCAGGTGCTTGCCGCAGGCCTGGTCGACGAAGTCCGCATGGACGTCGTACCCGTCGTGTTCGGGTCAGGCAAGCGTTACTTCGGGTCGGTCGACGTGCAACACCTGCTCGAGGATCCTGACGTGGTGATTCGGGGCAACCGGGTGCTTCACCTGCGCTATCGGGTGCTACAGGCCTTCTGACCAATCCGCGTGAACCACCTGCTCTGCTTCGGACGGAAGCAGAGCGGCCGGGCGATCGTGAGCTGGGACATAATGCTTTGACGACGTGATTAGCGTGTCATTATGACGATTCCCGCCTCGCCGGCTACTGTCGGCCAGCCCGCTAGCACAGGCAGCGAACGTCCGGTCCTTGAGGCATTCCTTGACTTCCACCGCCAGGTGCTTGTCAGCAAGGTAGACGGCATCCCGGAGAACGACGCCCGCCGTCGGCGCGTGCCGTCGAAAACCACGCTCGCCGGCCTGATCAAGCACATGATCGGGGTCGAGCGAGGCTGGTTTCAGGAAGTGCTAGGTGGACGCGACCCAGAGGATATCGGTCCTAACGTCGGAGGCGGCGACGAAAACTGGGACCTGGCCGACAATGAAACAGTCAGCTCGCTGATCAAGGAATACAAGCAAACCTGCGAGCAGTCGCGACAAATAGCAGCACAGTTCGCTCTCGATGAAGCAGTGCCCGAGCCGGACCTGGGCCAGGTCTCACTACGGTGGATCTACGTCCACATGATCGAAGAAACCGCTCGGCACGTCGGACACGCAGACATCCTCCGCGAGCTGACCGACGGCGCCGCCGGCATTGACGGCGAATCCGCGGTCACGACTTGGCTGCACCGTATCGTGGTGAATGCTGCCCCTTGCTAACCCGGACATTCGCGAAGCAGTAGAGGACAGCTGTGAACTAAGACGATCTGCTTGGACGCATCGTCACTGTTGAGGTTTCGAGATGCGCGCCGAATCACAGTTAGCTCCGGCGCAAGCGGGATCCCCAATACCAGTGTCTACTTCCTCAATTGTTTTGCTCCGGCTGACCTGGTGTACGTGAGGGCTTGGACGGGAAGCGCGGCAGTGACCAGGAGTAGCGGATCGCCAGCAATCGCAGCACGAAAGCGACGGCGACAGCGATCCAGCGGGCGGCTTCCGCCGGAGCATGGGCGTCAGTAAGTGCCACGAGGATGGCCGCGCCTGCTACTGCGGTGAGAGCGTAGATCTGGCCGACGAGAATAAGGGCCGTTGCCGGGCCAAGACGTCACGGACAACTCCGCCGCCGGTGCCGGAGACCACTCCCAGCAGGTCGCGCAGAGTGCCGCCACCGACCGCAGCGACGACGGCCAGGACGGCGGCGCCGAGCCAGTCCATCCCCGCACGAACAGCAACGGTCGCTCCGGAGACGGCGTACCCGGCCGTCCCGATGTATTCGAGAAGCAGGTACGGCTCGCTCCCGGCCATCAGCTGTGGCTCCGCAGCCGGTTAACAGTTTTGGCGGGGCACGGCGACCCCGAAGAGCTGCTCGGCGGCGACGTGGACGTGGACGTGGATGCGTGGGCTGGTGACCAGGGAGTCATCGTAGGCGACGACGGTCAAGGCGGCCAGGTGCGGTGTCCGCGCGCTCGTCAATGCGGAGCCAGGGAGGGCAGGTCGGCTTGTCAAAGCGTCCAGTTGGCCGGGGCTCAGGCGGGCGCCGCTGGCGTAGCTGGCCTGGAGGACGTCCGGGGTGGTGCGGTTGGTCACCTTCGGATCCCTTCGCCCGGTGGTGCTGCTGGTGGATGTCGAGTGCAGCGTGCGTGTACGTTGACGTGGCACTCGACGCGCCGCGGCCACGCGGCGGGGCCAGTCCCGTGCCCCGGCGTGTGTCCTACCGTTTGCTAGGTGCCTGGGTGGGAGGCCTTGGTCACGGTTTCCAGCAGTCCGGTGTCGGTGTGGTAGACGTGTCCGGAGACCGTGATCTGCGGTGAGATCCGGGGTGTGCTGAGGATCTTCTCGACATCGGCGCGGACGGTGTCGGCCGGCACGGTCGCGGGCAGCTGCGCGAGCTCCGCCTCGTCCCAGCCGGACCGCTCGGCAAAGCCGTGCCGCAGTTCGGGATCCTCCAGCAGCCGGCTGCCGCAGTGGGTGTGATGGATCACCGCGGCCTCAAAGTACGGTCCCTCGGGTGCCTTCTGCTCGACCAGGTAACTGATGTAGAACAGGTCGCGCAGCACAAGATCGGTGACGCGGCCGCCGACCGCCCGGGCGACGATCGCCTCGCCGAATTCCAGGCCAAGGAAGTCCGCGGGGTCGGTGCGCGGATCGATGCACGTGATGACGTACAGGTTTTTGAACGGGAGGAACGGCAGCCTGGGCGTGTTCCGCCAGCCGCCGCTCTCGGCAAACGCCCGATTCCGGTCGAGCAGCTGGTCGATGTCCGACATGTCTCATCCCCGTGTTCTCCGGCCAGCGCCGCATCCTGAACAGCTGCGTGACGCGGTGCGGCCGGCGGCCATGGTTGATTACCTGACCGGGAGTTAGTCCCCGCGCAGCCCCTCCCGAACCCGTCCAGCACGGTCGCCGCCCCCGGCGCCACAGCACAGGGGGCGCCTTCTCGGCCTTCGGTACGCTGCCTGGTCGCGTCACCCCGCCGACGGGCCAGCACGCCGGGGTAACGTGGCAGCGTGATCGTGGCGCAGACGTTGATGGGCGCGGCAGGGCCGCGATGAGTACGCAAGCTGAGCGCTCCGCCTGGTCAGAGGCAAGAGACGTGCCGGGGTCAGCCCCGTCCCGCGGGATGGTGTGGATTCCGGGCGGGACGTTCCTGATGGGCTCGGACGTGCCGGAATACCCGGAGGAGGGCCCGCCCCACCACGTCAGCGTGGACGGGTTCTGGGCCGACGAGAACCCGGTGACCGTCGCGCAGTTCCGGCGCTTCGTGAAAGCGACCGGGTACGTGACCGTGGCGGAGCGACCACTCGACCCGTCGCAGTACCCGACCGCGGACCCGGCATTGCTCGTGCCGGGTTCGCTGGTGTTCACGCCCACCCGGGGTCCGGTGGATCTGTCGGTGTGGCAGACCTGGTGGCGGTACGTGCCCGGCGCTGACTGGGCTCATCCGGAGGGACCCTCGTCAGGCATCGCCGGGCGGGAACTCCACCCGGTCACCCAGGTGTGCTGGGAGGACGTGGCCGCGTACGCCGCGTGGGCGGGCAAGCAACTGCCGACAGAATCTGAGTGGGAGTTCGCTGCGCGCGGCGGTCTGGACGGCGCGCAGTATGCGTGGGGCGATCAGATCGCGCCGCTAGGCCGCCAGCTGGCGAACTACTGGATCGGCGAGTTCCCGTGGCAGAACCTGAAGCCGGCCGCGGAGCGGCGCACGACCGCCGTGCGTTCGTATCCGCCGAACGGATACGGGCTGTTCGACGTGACGGGCAATGTGTGGGAGTGGACGGCGGACTTCTACCGTGCTGACCACGCTGAGACGGCGGGCCACGCCTGCTGCGGTCCGCCGGTCAACCCGCGCGTCTCGGATGCCGACGGGAGCTACGACGCCGGCGAGCAGGCTGGCGGCCGCATCCCCCGCCGGGTTATCAAGGGTGGCTCGCATCTGTGCGCGCCGAACTACTGCCGGCGCTACCGTCCCGCGGCGCGGCAGGCGCAGCCAGTCGAGTCCGGCATGTCGCACATCGGCTTCCGCTGCATCGTCCGGCCTAGTCACTCCAGCTGACGCGAAACTGTCAGTGTCGCCCGATTAACTGCCGTCATGACTACTTACAGCTCGGTTCTTCCTGATTTAGCAGTCCCCGTCCGCACGGACAGGGAGGTACTCGATCGCGTCCGTTGCCTGGTTGATGAGGATGCCTGGCGGCGACGCTCGCTGTGGCTGATGTTCCTGTCTGAGGACGGCACTCAGCTACCTGTGCTGGTTCCGATCGACGACGTGCCCGAGCGTCCGGAACCCGAGATGGTCGCCAGCGTCTGCCACATGGTCGCGCACCTGACCGGGGACGCCTCGGAAGGCCGCTCAGTGGTCGCTACGCTGTCCCGCCCAGGTGGTCTTGCGCCGACCGACTCGGACCGTTACTGGGTCAAGACACTTCACCGCGCCGCTCGCGAGAAGCGGGTCATGCTCCGGATGATGTGCCTGGCGGCCGAGCCTGGCGTGTGTCAGCTGCCTTTCTGCAGTCGGGGCTAAGTGTCGGCCGCTGCCGCCGCGCACTGCTGGTGTCCATAGATCCAGCTTCCATAGATGTAGATGCTGTGGAATCTTTCGTGCTAGCGTGGGCGCGTCGGGCCGTGACGGCATCACCGCCCGGCCGTCCCAGAAGGGAGCCAGCAGACATGACCACTATCGGCATCATCGGGAGCGGACATGTGGGCAGCAACCTGGCCAAGGCCGCGCTTGCACACGGCTACGACGTGGTCGTCAGCAATGCGCAGGGACCGGCCTCGCTTGCCAGCCTCGTTGCTGAGCTCGGGCGGCATGCGAGAGCTGACACGCCGCCGCAGGCGGCCGCAGCAGCGGACTTCGCGATCGTCGCCGTCCCCTTCGCGGGCGTGGGCGAGGTGCCGGTCGAGCCGCTGGCAGGCAAGGTCGTCATCGCGACCACCAATTACTTCGCGCAGCGCGACGGGCCTGTCGCCCCGATCGACAACGGGATCACGACCGCACCCGGTGTCCTCCAGGCACACTTGCCTGCCAGCAAAGTCGTGCGCGCGTTCAGCATGCTCGACGCGGCGGACATGTCCGGCGACGGTCACCCTCCGGGCGATCCGAAGCGCAGAGCGCTGGCACTGGCCGGAGATGACCCAGCCGCCAAGCAGCTCGTGGCAGGACTGTACGACGAGTTCGGGTTCGACACGCTGGACCTCGGCGGCCTGGACGAGAGCTGGCGGGTGGATCCGGGCCAGCCCGCGTTCGTCACCCGGCAGAACCTGGCCGAGCTGACAGCTAACGTTGCCCTCGCCCGGCGCGGTGCCTGACCGCGACGACAACGGCTCGGCTGATGCTACGGAACGAGCGCACCCGGGATCAGGTGCTCCTGGTGGCTGATGGTGCCGGGCAGCTCAGCAGTTGCGCAGCTGGGCCTCGGCCGCGGAGACGGCGGGGGTGGTATCGGCTGCGTCGTGCAGGACGGGACTGCGCGCCGACTTGCGCGGACGCATCTGAACGGCCACGATCACGGCAGCCAGCGCGATGAAGGCGGCGGCTATCTGAAAGGACAGCCGGTATCCGGCAACCAGGGATCGGGACGCGTCCGCAGTGCGTGCGGCGGCGGCCGTGGCCAGCGCCGCCAGCCCGACCGCAGCGCCTACCTGTTGACTGGTCGTGAACAGTGCGCCGGGCAGTCCCTGGTCCTGTGAGCGGACACCGCTGGTGATCGCGATGGACGCAGTGGGCAGGGCGAGGCCGATGCCCATCGACGTCAGCAGCAGGCCGGGCAGCACGACGGTCGGGTAAGTAGCGGTGGCGGACACCTGGGCGAGCCAGAGCTGGCCGCCGGCCAAGCAGATCAGTCCGGCGAGCAGGACCTGCCAGGCGGCTACTCCCCGGCCGAGCAGCCGCCGGGTGCCGAGAGTGGACATGGCTACCACGGTGAGAGTTGACGGTACCAGTGCCAGTCCGGTCAGCAGGGGGCTGAAGTGCAGGACTTTCTGCAGGAAGAGAGAGAGAGACGAAGTACACGTAGCCCGCCAGCACCGCGCCGATCAGGACCATCGCGGCGACAGCGGCCCGGCGTGCGGGCGTGGCGAAGATGCTCAGCGGCAGCATCGGCGCCGACGCCGTGACCTCACCCCAGACGAAGGCGGCACCGAGCAGCACCGCAGCGCCGAGCCCGCCAATGGTCACCGGCGTGGCGAAGCCGTGCTGCTGGCCGTAGCTCAGGCCGAAGATCAGGCTCGCGATTGCCGCGGTCACCGCGAGCGCGCCGCGATAATCGAGCCGTGCGCCACCGGCAGGGCCCGCCCCGGTTCCTGCAGGCAAGCGCCGCACCAGCACGATCATGACGACGATCAGCGGCGGGTTGACCAGGAAAACCGCGCGCCAGCCGAAGTACTGGGTCAGCAGACCGCCCGCCACGATCCCAGCTGTCGCGCCAGCTGCTGTCGTTGCCTGCCAGACCGACAGTGCCCTGGTCCGCGCCGGGCCCTCGGGGTTCGTCGTCGTCAGGAGCGAGAGCGCGGCTGGAGAGATCACCGCGCCGGCCGCGCCCTGCACGAGGCGGGCGGCGATCAGCATCACCGGCCACTGCGCCAGCCCGGCCGCCAGCGATGCCAGCGCGAACACCAGCAGGCCGCTGCTAGCATCCGGCGGCGCCCAACAAAGTCCGCTAGCCTGCCGCCTGCCAGCAGCAGCGAGCCGAACGTGAGGGCGTACCCGGTGACGATCCACTGGAGCTGTGCGGCGGCCATGCTCAGATCACGCTGGATCGTGGGGAGCGCCACGTTCACGATGCTGAAGTCCAGCTGGAGCACGAACTGAGTGGCGCAGATAAGCGCAAGTCCTCGCCCGGCGGGGCTGGCCGCGTCCGAACCAGCAGCGCTCGCTGAAGGCTCCGGCATCGGCGGCGTCACATCCCATTCCTGTCGTGCCTCTCGGCCACGGCTTTCCTCGCGCCGGCTCAGCTCTCGTTGATCAGGGCGATCTTTCCGGGCGGGTGAGGGCTGGTCAGGAATTCCAGCGCGGCCGGAGCTTCCGCGAACGGGAAGGTTTTCGCCATCGGGACCACCAGCTCACCGGCCTGCGCGAGCGCGAGGATCTGGCTGCGGGCACCTGCGCGGAACGGTCCGCTCTCCGGATTCGACGCTCCGATGAAGACGTACCCGTCGAGCTTCGCCCGAGCCGCAGCCGCGATCGTGATCACTCGTTTCCGGTCTGAAACTAGTGCCAGGGAGACGTCGCCAGCCTCCGTGCTGCCGACCGTGTCGAGCGCGGCCACGATACCTTCCGGAGCTGCTGCCCGGATCCGCTCGAGCAAGCCCGGACCGTATTCCACCGGCGTGCCCCCGAACCGGCGGACGAAGTCGAAATTGGTCGCGCTGGCGGTTCCGATCACGCGCACGCCTAGATGCCTGGCCTGCTGAAGGACGCTGTTACCGACTGCCCCGGCGGCGCCGTGCAGGAGCACGGTGTCGCCGCGCCGCGCACCGGAGCGATGCAGCAACTCGGCTGCGGTGGTACCTACCAGCACCAGGTTGGCGGCCTCTGCGAAGCTCAGCGGCGCGGGCTTGGCGAAGACGTTCGAGGCGTTCGTCGTGAGAGCGGTGGTGTAGCCGCCGCTGACCTGCGAGGCGACCACCTCGTCCCCGACGGCACCGCGGCCGGACGCTAGCTCGGTGTCGGGCCCGAGTGCCGTCACCACTCCGGAAACTTCGAAGCCGATCGACAGCGGCAGCAGCCGGGGGTCCTGGCCGGGAGCGATGTGCTTGGCGTCGGCAGGATTCATTCCCACGGCGCGCACGCCCACTGTGACCTGGCCACGCCGCAGGTCGGGAAGGTCGGTCTCGATTGTCCGCAGTGCCTCACCGCCGCCGAACTCGACTGCAACCCACGTGCGCGCTTTCGTTGCCATGCCGGTCTCTCCCAAGCGTAGCTTTGATGTGCTTTCCCAGGAACCATAGTTCTTGTAGGTTAGTTCCTTGGAATGTATATTACAGCGACGACCAGGAGTCGCGATGGCTGACGACAAACCGCCGCCGGAGTTTATGAGCGCGCTGGTGACCGAGCACTTCGTCCTGCAGTCGACCGCGAGCTCGACCATCAGCGAGAGCGGAAGCCGGGTGAGCATCTACCTGGCGACGCTGTCGAGTGGCCTAGTCGCAATAGGCTTCACGAGCTCCTCACCGCGGGCCCTCGCCTCGCTGGGCTTCACGGTGCTGCCCACAGTGTTCGTCCTCGGCTGGTTCACTGTCGTGCGGCTGATCGACACCAGCGTCGCCAACATCATCTCCCTGCGGCGGATGGAGCTAATCCGGCGGTACTACGCGTCGCTTGCTCCGCTGGCACCGCCCTACTTCGAGGTCGATGACTCGGTGGCAGGCAACAAAGGGGTGCAGTACGGTCGGTGGGCGTTCCTGTTCACGATGGCGAGCATGGTCATCCTGGTCAACAATGTGGTGGGCGGCGCGGTCATCGCGCTGCTGTGCGATCTGGCTTTCAAGGCCCCGCTGCCTGCGGCCGTTGGGGCCGGGATTGCGGCCGGGCTGATCGGCCTCGTCCTCAGCCTGCGTTACGAGCACCTCCGGCTCACCCCTGTGGTCCTCAGCTCACCCGCCGCGACCACCATGTCGGGCGACAATCCGGGACTCACCTAACAAGCTCGCCGGAGGTGCGCCGCATGAACGGCTGGCACGAGACGTACAACGATTTCCCGGGGCCCGACGTCGTCTGCGGGCACTTGCGGGCGATCTCGGTTCCGCCCGCGCCGGCTGACCCGCCGGACGCGTGCCGGGACTGCCTCGCTGAGGGCACCACCTGGGTGGAACTTCGCAGATGCCTGGTCTGCGGCCAGACGCGCTGCTGCGAATCGTCGCCGCGACGGCATGCGACGGCGCATTTCGAGCAGACCGGGCACGCGGTGGTAGCCAACCAGCCAGGCGCTGACCAGTGGGCATGGTGTTACGCCGACGGCATGCCGCTGTCGCCCGACCGCGACTGACCTGCGGCCAGTCGGCCGGCTCGCGTTCTAGCGCGGCCCGCCTGGGCCGCGAACGTCGCGTAAACTGCACAGTACCTGACGAGTATGCGGCTTCTTGAGCAGATAAGCGGGCGGGAGACGCGCACCCTGGGGACGGCAATGTGGTGCGACAGTAGGGCGGGCAGATCATGTCGGAACTCAGGCGGCTGTTCAACGACCTCATCCGATTTGAGATCGAGATCTGGGACGCAATCGACACGCGCCTGAAGAGCGACTTCGGCCTGCCGTTGACGCACTTCGAGCCGATGTCGGTCATCGACCGCATTCCGAGATGCCGGGTGTATGACATCGCGGGAGAGCTGGGCATCACGACCGGCGGGACGAGCAAGCTAGTCGACCGCATCGAGGCAAGCGGATACTGCCGGCGGCTGCCGAATCCGGCCGACCGGCGCTCGTCGCTGCTCGAGCTCACCCCGAAGGGAAAGAGCATGCTGGACACCGCCGGTGTCGCGTTCGACGAGGAGCTGCAGACCTGGCTCGGGTCGGTTGTTCCGGAGCGCACCCTGCGGCAGTTCGCGTCGACGCTAAGCCGGCTCCGAGCCGCCGGTCAGGGCGCGGCGTCTGAGGAAAAGAGCGCCTGACCCGCGGTGCCTGCCGGGTTCCGGGTCCGGCCCGAACCGGGCGTCCAGCCGGGCCGCGACCCGGCGGCCCAGCCGCTGCATCGGTGACTCGACCAGTCGATAAGTCAGGGCCGCGCAGCCCAGCAGGGCCCCTACGGACGCCGCGCTGACCCCAGCCTGGAACCAGAGGCTGTGCCGCAGGCCCGCGGGGAAGCTGATGTCGTCATACAGGTCGAGCAGGATGGGCAGCAGCAGGTAGACCGAGTAGCTGACCACGCCGAGCCAGGTCAGCACCGCGGGAACGCGGCGGTCGCGCAGGGCCAGTCCGACAGCGAAGGTCAGGCCGGCCAGCGCAACTGAGACCAGCCACTGACGCTGCTGCAGCACTGACTGGCTGCCGGGGCTGAGCGCCGGGATGTGCCACGCACCCGCAGCAAGCGCCGCGGCGAAGACTGTCCCGGCGACTGCCGCCGCCCGCCACCGGTTGCACTGGCCGCCCTGGGCCCGGTAGACCAGAGTCCCGGTGAACATCAGCGCCAGGATGGTCAGCCCCTCGTAACCGAAGCGCCGCTCGTTGAACACCACGAGGACCAGTGCGGTGCCGCCGGCCAGCCATGCGCCGAGCATTCGTGTGCGGCCGCGGGTGCCGATGGCAATCGCCAGGCCGCCCAGGACCAGGACGTCGGCAATCAGCGCGACCGGCGCGAGACCGAGCGTGTGATCGGAGATCCAGCCGGTCGGCAGCAGGCCGCCGAGCAGGAGAGCTCCGCCGCCGAACGCTACCGCCAGACCGCCGCTGCGCCGGTGCAGCTCGCTGGTGAACAGCGCCGTCAGGACGAGGTAGAACACCATCTCGTAGGAGAGTGTCCAGATCACGACGATGAGGTTGCTGCCGCCGAGCAGGTCGTTGAGCATGAACAGGTGCGAGAGGACAGCGGCCGGAGTGTCCTGGCTGGTGCCGCGCAAGCTCGCGAGGCCGGCCGCATTCAGCGCCAGCGTGATCCCAATGGCGAGCACGAAGAGCGGGAACAGGCGGAACACCCGGTTGACCCAGAATGCGCGCACGCTTCCCCTGCGCTCTAGCGACGCGGGGACGATGTAGCCGCTGATGAGGAAGAACACAAGCACGCCGTACAGGCCGGGGTCGAAGAAGCTGATGACCGCCGTGTGCACGCCGAGCAGTACGCGCGCGCCGAAGTGGTCGTAGACGACGCAGAGCGCGGCGATTCCGCGAAGAGCGTCCAGCCAGGCCATCCTCGTCCGTCGCTCCGAACCGCGGGCCGCCGCAGGCCCAGCGGGTGCAGCGCCGCCTGGCGCACTGGGTGCCGGTGCTGCGGGTGCGAGTGCTGCAGGCGCCTGTGCTGCCGGTGCGGCGCGGGCTGGCGAGGCGACGGGCGAGTAGTGCAGTGCGGACATGACTTCCCGGGATCGGCGGCCACCGTCCGCTTCGCTGCGGACGAGGCCCCCTGACTACCGGGGTTTCTTGACCGTACCGTGGGAAATTCCTGGCAGATTCCTGACCCGCCCCAGCCGCGGCTGAGCTGACGAGATCATCTTGCATGATTATGCATAAGTGTGCATACTATTGCTTGTGTCTAAAGTGCTGACGTCCCTGCCTGTCGGTGAACGGGTCGGGATCGCCTTCTCCGGCGGTCTCGACACCTCCGTTGCGGTCGCCTGGATGCGCGAGAAGGGCGCGGTGCCCTGCACCTATACGGCGGACATCGGGCAGTACGACGAGCCCGAAATCGGCTCCGTGCCGGGCCGCGCAACCGCGTACGGTGCGGAGATCTCCCGCCTGGTGGACTGCCGCGCCGCCCTGGTCGAGGAGGGGATTGCCGCTCTGACCTGCGGCGCGTTCCACATCCGCACGGGCGGACGCGGTTACTTCAACACCACTCCGCTCGGGCGGGCGGTTACCGGCACACTGCTGGTGCGCGCGATGCTCGAGGATGGCGTGCAGATCTGGGGAGACGGCTCAACCTTCAAGGGAAACGACATCGAGCGGTTCTACCGCTACGGCCTGCTCGCCAACCCGTCGCTGCGCATGTACAAACCGTGGCTCGACGCAGACTTCGTTTCCGAGCTTGGCGGGCGCCGTGAGATGTCGGAGTGGCTGCTCGCGCACGGGCTGCCGTACCGGGACAGCACCGAGAAGGCGTACTCGACCGACGCCAATATCTGGGGCGCTACCCACGAGGCGAAGTCGCTGGAGCGCCTGGAGAACGGGGTCGAGATCGTCGAGCCGATCATGGGCGTGCGGTTCTGGGATCCGGCCGTGGAGATCGATCCCGAGGACGTGACGATCGGCTTCGAGCAGGGGCGGCCCGTCACCATTAACGGCAAGGAGTTCGCCTCGGCCACTGACCTGGTGCTTGAGGCCAACGCGATTGGCGGCCGCCACGGCCTCGGGACGTCGGATCAGATCGAGAACCGGATCATCGAGGCCAAGAGCCGGGGCATCTACGAGGCACCCGGCATGGCGCTGCTGCATGCCGCCTATGAGCGGCTGGTGAACGCCATCCACAACGAGGACACGCTCGCCAGTTATCACATCGAGGGGCGCCGGCTCGGCCGGCTGCTCTACGAAGGCCGCTGGCTCGATCCGCAGGCGCTGATGGTGCGTGAGTCGCTGCAGCGCTGGGTCGGCGCCGCCGTGACCGGCGAGGTCACGCTGCGGCTGCGACGAGGCGAGGATTACTCGATCCTGGACACCAGCGGCCCTGCGTTCAGCTACCACCCGGACAAGCTGTCCATGGAACGCACAGAGGACTCCGCGTTCGGGCCGGTCGACCGCATCGGACAGCTGACGATGCGCAACCTCGACATTGCCGACTCGCGGGCCAAGCTCGAGCAGTACGCCGGGCTTGGCATGGTCGGGAGCCCGCACCCGATGCTCATGGCTGCCGGACAGTCGGCCGCTACCCGGCTGATCGGCGCGATGCCCGAGGGCGGCTCGCAGGCCATCGCCTCCCGCGGCAAGGCGACCACTGAGAGCGATCTGCTCGACAGCGCTGCTATGGAGGCCGGCACCGACTGACGCGGGCCGGGCCAGCAGGGCTTGCCCGCAGATCCTCGCTGCCTGCACTCCCAGCAGAAGGGCCTAGCCGGCGCTCGGGTGATCATCAGGCCCGGCTCGTAGCGTGGCCGTGGCTGCTCCCCGTTATCCGGCAGGCAGGACTTGCATCAGGGCTCGCGCGGTTTTTGCGCCTGCCTGTGCCGGTATCGTCGGGTGAGCTGTCGCTGCAGGGCGCAGGTACCTGGTCCCGTACTGGGTACAGCGAAATCGAGTGATGACGCCCTTTGCCGTCACGCCAGGCTGATCTGCGTGATCGGCCCAGGACCCGGACACTGTGGGATGAGATCAATGGACGGCGTGAAGTACTCCATCGTGATTCCTGTTTTTAATGAGGCGGAGTCGTTCGGGGTTTTGGTGGAGCGGTTGCGGGGGGTGCTGGATCGGCTGGATGGGCCGGCGGAGGTGGTGCTGGTTGATGATGGCAGCCGGGATGGCAGTTTTGAGCTGATGGTGGCGGCGAACCGGGAGGATGGCCGGTTCAAGGTGCTGCAGTTGTCGCGGAACTTCGGGCATCAGATCGCGATTACGGCGGGGATGGACGCGGCGGCGGGGCAGGCGGTGATCGTGATGGATGCTGACCTGCAGGATCCGCCGGAGGTGATCCTGGAGATGGCGGCGCGGTGGCAGGAGGGGTATGAGGTGGTGTATGCGGTGCGGGAGCGCCGTGCGGGGGACTCGTTGTTTAAGCGGCGGACGGCGACGTTGTTTTACGGGCTGCAGCGGCGGCTGGCGGAGATTGAGCAGCCGGTGGAGGTGGGGGATTTCCGGCTGGTGGACCGGAAGGCGCTGGATGCGTTCTTGCTGATGCGGGAGCGGAACCGGTATGTGCGGGGGATGTTCTCGTGGGTGGGGTTCCGGCAGACGGCGGTGCCGTATGCGCGGGCGTCGCGGGCGGCGGGGGAGAGTAAGTATCCGCTGCGGAAGATGGTGGGGCTGGCGGCGGACGGGTTTGTGGGGTTCTCGACGGCGCCGTTGCGGTTTGCGCTGGGGCTGGGTCTGGTGATGGCGGCGGCGGCTGTTCTGTACGGGGTGTTTGGTATCGGGGCGAAGCTGGCGGGGCTGTCGCTGGTGCCGGGTTATGCTTCTCTGCTCGTGACGATCACGTTTTTGAGCGGGGTGCAGCTCGTGGTGATCGGGATGGTGGGTCAGTATGTGGCCCGGATTTATGACGAGGTCAGGGCCCGGCCGTTGTATCTGGTCCGGGACGCCCGCGGCCTGCCGCCCGCCCGCCACACCGGGCCCGAGGTGCTGCTGTCGGCTTCGGCGGGCTCGCTCGGGCGAGGGGAGGCACTACCTCCGTCATGACCTCATTCAGCCACCCGGATGACAGCGGGTCCGGGGAGGCGACAGCTCGGCTGGCCGAGCGCGAGCAGCCGGGTGCTGCCGGGCCGGCCACTTCGCAGCACTGGCTTCGCCGTCCGGTCCTGCAGGGCACCCTCGCACTGGTGATTTACCTGGCTGCCTGGATTCCCACGGCGTTCTGGGATGTGATCCGGCACGCCTCCCGCGCCACGTTGTTCCAGCAGAGCATGGACCCGAACTTCTACGTCTGGTGCCTGCGGTGGTGGCCGTATGCGATTGCGCACGGACTGGATCCGCTGTACTCGCATCAGATCGCCGCTCCGGCCGGCCATTCGCTGGCCTGGGTCACCACCGTCCCGCCCCTGGCATTGCTTGCCGCTCCGCTGACGCTGGGCGCCGGACCGGTCGCCGCTTTTAACTGGCTGTGCGCCGCCGCACTGCCGATCTCGGCCCTGGTCGCATTCATCCTGTGCCGCCGGCTGACCGGTAAGTTCTTCCCGGCGCTTGTCGGCGGCGCGGTCTTCGGCTTCTCCGCCTACGAGATGAACCATGTCGCCGCCGGCCAGCTGAACCTCACCTACAGCCTGCTCGTGCCGGTCCTGGCCTACCTCGTGGTCGTCTGGTGGCAAGAGGCCATCAGCTCGCGTGCCTTCGTGATCCTGGCGGCCCTGGTCATGGCGGTGCAGTTCTACCTCTTCGAGGAGACCTTCGCGGACCTGACCGCCATCCTGGTCGTAGCGCTTGTCGTGGCGTTCCTGCTGGCGGGCCAGGAACACCGGCACGCGATCGTTCGGCTGGCGAAGGTCACTGGCATCGCGTACGCGGCCGCAATCGTCGCCGCGATCCCGTATCTCGCGTTCTCGCTCACGAGCAAGCCGCCGAATCCGGCGCTGGTGAGCACCGGAATGGATCTGGCGAGCCTGATCGTCCCGCGGCCCGGGCGCACCTACGGGATCGGCTGGCTGGCACAGGCGGCGGGCCGCCAGGCCCAGGCCTCGCCGGCCTCGACTGCCTGCTATATCGGCATCCCGTTGCTGCTCGTGCTCCTGCTGCTGGCGGTGACGTACTGGTCAAACCGCCTGGTCAGGTTCCTGACCTGCATGATCGCGTTCATCATCGTCGCCGCCCTGGGGCCCGCGCTCCACGTCGACGGGCATGAGGTCGTCCGCCTGCCCTGGGCGTCGCTGTGGGACCTGCCGATCCTCCGCAACGCCTACCCGGCGCGGCTGATGCTGTTCGCGTTCCTGGCCCTGGCCGTTGCCACCGCGCTGTTCCTCGCGGGCCCGGCGCGCCAGCTGCGCTGGGTAAAGTGGCCGCTCGCCGTGCTCGTTGCGCTGTTTGTCGTGCTCGACGCTGTCCCGGTCTCCACGCTCCCGCACACCAGCGTGCCTGCATTTATCAGCAACGGGACCTATCTGAGGAAGCTGACGCCGGGCGAGACGGTTGTCGTGGTCTCATCGGTCGGCAATGCCGGAATGCTCTGGCAGGCACAGTCCGGTTTCTACATGCGGCTCGCCGGCGGGTACATCAACGCCGGGCTGAACAACCGGACCGACCTGCCCCAGCAAGTCCAGAATCTGGCGGCCGCCTCGCCCGCCAGCGTCGCAGCATTCGAGCGCTACGTGCGGACGGACCGCATCGGCGCGGTCCTGGTCGACATGATCCACGAGCCCCAGTGGGTCGGCATCTTCTGGCGGATGGGCCTGCGCGGCCACAAGATTGATCACGTCATCGTCTACCAGCTGAACGGCTGCCGGACCTGCAGGGCACTGACCTCGTCCGAGCTGCGGAGCTGAGAGCTGACCTGACACCCGTTCCCGCTGCACCCGCCACTCCGGGCACTCCCGCCCCGGCTGCCCGCTGCTGCCGTCGCCATCAGCGCGAAGCTGCCCGGGCCATCTTGTCTTTCCGGCTATGCTTCGGTTGCTGCAATCCGCCGGATAGTTTCAGCGGAATTGCACCTGATCTTAAGTGAGCTGCCAGGCGAGCCTGGCCTGGCAAGTACGGGGAGTGCTCGGCCCTCATGACGGTGATCAGCCAGCCGGATGCAGGCCGGCCAGGCAGCGGCGGAGCCCAGGTCGATGAGTCGGCCCGGCCGGACGCTGATGCCGGACTCCCGCTTCTTGCCTGGCTCAGCTCACCCGTCGTGCAGGGCGGGATCGCTTTCCTGATCTATTTCCTGGTGTGGGTGCCGACCGCGTTCCGGACGATCGTGCACCATCTGGGCCAGGCCCTGCTCGACCAGAAGAGCATGGATCCGAACTTCTACATCTGGTGCATGCGCTGGTGGCCGTACGCCATCGGGCACGGTCATAACCCGGTGTTCACCCACATGATCGAAGCTCCAGCCGGTCATTCGCTGGCCTGGGTGACCACGATCCCGCCGCTGTCGCTGCTGGCGGCGCCGCTCACCCTGACTGCCGGTCCTGTCGTCACCTTTAACATCCTGGCGGCGGCCGCGCTGCCAGTGTCGGCCTGGGCCGCGTTCGTTCTCTGCCGCCGGCTGACCGGGAAGTTCTGGGCAGCCCTGGTAGGAGGCGCTGTATACGGGTTCTCTGCCTACGAGATGAACCACGGCTCGGCCGGCCAGCTCAACCTGGCCTACAGTCTGCTGCTGCCGCTGCTGGCCTACCTGATCGTGCTCTGGCAATCCGGGCGCATCTCCTCGAAGGTCTTCGTGGTACTGGCGGGCGTCGTGATGGGGCTGCAGTACTACCTGTTCGAGGAGACGTTCGCAGGCCTTACCGGGATGCTGGTCGTCGGGTTCCTTGTCGCCTTCGCGGTGGCCGGGCGGGACTACCGGCCGGAGGTATCGCGGCTGCTGAAGGTGATGATCCCGGCCTACGCGCTGGCCGCTGTCCTGGCCGCGCCCTACTTCCTCCTGGCGCTTGCCAGCAAGCCGCCGAAGCCGGCCAGAATCACCGGGATGGACCTGGCCAGCCTGGTGATCCCGCGGCCAGGCCGGACCTATGGCATCGGCTGGCTGACCAAAGCTGCGGCAGGCCCCGATCTCATTTCCGCCGGCTGTTTCGTCGGCATTCCGTTGTTCGTCGTCGCAGTCGTCCTGGCGGTAACACGGTGGAAGAGCCCGCTCGTGCGCTTCCTGACGATCATGCTGGCGTTCACGATCGTCGCATCGATCGGGCCTGTGCTGCGGATCGACGGGCACGTGGCAGCTGTGCTGCCGTGGGCACATCTGTTCCACGAGCCGTTCATCAAGAATGCCTATCCGGCCCGGCTGATGCTGTTCGCGTACCTGGTGCTTGCCGTGGCCACGGCGATCTTCCTGGCCCAGGCGGGTCCCCGGATCCGGTGGGTCAGCCTGCCGCTGGGCATCCTCGTGCTCGCGTTCCTGGCGCTCGACAGCGCTCCGATCGGAGCCCAGCCGCACAACACCGTGCCTGCCTTCATCTCCCGGCCCGACCTGTACCGGCGGAACCTGAGCCCGGACGAAATCGTCGTTGTGGTGTCCAATGTGGGCAACGCTGGCATGCTCTGGCAGGCCCAGTCGTCCTTCTACATGCGTATAGCCGGCGGCTACATCAACGCCGGGCTGAGCCACAAGACCGACCTTCCGCGGGTGGTCCAGGCGCTGGCTCACGCCTCCCCCGCCGCCATCGCCAGGTTCGAGAACTACGTGCGTGCCGACCACATCGGGGCGGTACTGATCGACTACCACCACCAGCCACGCTGGGCAAAGGTCTTCGCTCACATGGGGCTGCGCGGGCACCTGAGCGGCGGAGTTCTGGTCTACCCGACTAACGGCTGCGCGGCCTGTACGCCGAACGCCGGCGCGACGGCGCAGCGAGCCTGACGGAGGCTGACCGTTCGCCGGCTGGCGGCTTTCGTCCGGAACTGCGCGGAGATTCCCCGATCGCTTGCCGTCCTGTCCGGTCAGTGCCGATAAGCTAGACGCGCACAGGCCCAGCCTGCGCCGTTCCCTCCCGGGACCGGCAGCATTCCGGCTCTGTTCTCTGAGCCGGCTGGTGCCCTCGTTCTCGGTGCTGGTCAGCGCTGATACCGCCGGACGGCGAGCCCACTTGCCCGCTCCGCTGGGGCGTGTTCAGGCGTCAGCAGGCGCTGTGTCACTATCGGTCAGGTGATCCTGGCCACAGTACGGCGCATCTGCTCGAGGCCGCGGTCTGCGGCAGTCTTCCTGCGACTGCCTGCGGTGGGCCATCTAACGTAACTCACCAGGTTTGCGGCCGGGGGGCCATAATGCGCGACGGGGAGATCGGTGCTGTGGACGGCGTGAAGTACTCCATCGTGATTCCTGTTTTTAATGAGGCGGAGTCGTTCGGGGTTTTGGTGGAGCGGTTGCGGGGGGTGCTGGATCGGCTGGATGGGCCGGCGGAGGTGGTGCTGGTTGATGATGGCAGCCGGGATGGCAGTTTTGAGCTGATGGTGGCGGCGAACCGGGAGGATGGCCGGTTCAAGGTGCTGCAGTTGTCGCGGAACTTCGGGCATCAGATCGCGATTACGGCGGGGATGGACGCGGCGGCGGGGCAGGCGGTGATCGTGATGGATGCTGACCTGCAGGATCCGCCGGAGGTGATCCTGGAGATGGCGGCGCGGTGGCAGGAGGGGTATGAGGTGGTGTATGCGGTGCGGGAGCGCCGTGCGGGGGACTCGTTGTTTAAGCGGCGGACGGCGACGTTGTTTTACGGGCTGCAGCGGCGGCTGGCGGAGATTGAGCAGCCGGTGGAGGTGGGGGATTTCCGGCTGGTGGACCGGAAGGCGCTGGATGCGTTCTTGCTGATGCGGGAGCGGAACCGGTATGTGCGGGGGATGTTCTCGTGGGTGGGGTTCCGGCAGACGGCGGTGCCGTATGCGCGGGCGTCGCGGGCGGCGGGGGAGAGTAAGTATCCGCTGCGGAAGATGGTGGGGCTGGCGGCGGACGGGTTTGTGGGGTTCTCGACGGCGCCGTTGCGGTTTGCGCTGGGGCTGGGTCTGGTGATGGCGGCGGCGGCTGTTCTGTACGGGGTGTTTGGTATCGGGGCGAAGCTGGCGGGGCTGTCGCTGGTGCCGGGTTATGCTTCTCTGCTCGTGACGATCACGTTTTTGAGCGGGGTGCAGCTCGTGGTGATCGGGATGGTGGGTCAGTATGTGGCCCGGATTTATGACGAGGTCAGGGCCCGGCCGTTGTATCTGGTCCGGGACGCCCGCGGCCTGCCGCCCGCCCGCCACACCGCCGAGGCAGCACCAGCGGACGGGACCCGCTGGCAGGCCGCCGACGGCGAGTCGCTGAACGGCAGCAGAAGGCTGCCGCTTCCGCCGGCATGACGGCGCCGCTGAGCCGCGCGCGGGGCTTTACTCTCGCGCCGCCCGGCTCCCAGCAGACTGAGCAGCCGAGCCGCTTTCGCGGCTGGCCCCGGCTGCCGGTCATCCAGGGGACCGGAGCCCTGGCGATTTACCTGCTGGTCTGGCTGACCACCTCAGCCCACAACATCGTGGCTCACGCAAGCCGCGCCCAACTCGACCAGTCCAGCATGGACCCGAACTTCTACGTCTGGTGCCTGCGCTGGTGGCCGTTCGCCGTCGTGCACGGTCACAATCCCCTGTTCACTCACCTGATCGGGGCACCCGCCGGGCACTCGCTGGCCTGGGTCACCACCGTCCCGCCCCTGGCGCTGCTGGCTGCGCCGCTGACGCTCACGGCCGGGCCGATCGCCGCCTTCAACCTGCTCAGCGCCTGCGCGGTCCCGCTGGCGGGGTGGGCTGCGTTCCTGCTGTGCCGCCGGCTGACCGGCAGGTTCTTCCCGGCGCTTGTCGGCGGCGCGGTGTTCGGCTTCTCCGCCTACGAGATGAACCACAGTGCCGCCGGCCAGCTGAACCTCACCTACAGCCTGCTCGTGCCGGTCCTGGCCTACCTCGTGGTCGTCTGGTGGCAGGGGTCCATCAGCTCGCGTGCCTTCGTGATCCTGGCGGCCCTGATCATGGCCGCGCAGTTCTACCTGTTCCTCGAGACCTTCGCGGACATGACCGCGATTCTGGTCGTAGGTCTGATCCTCGCTTTCGCGCTGGCGGGCCGGGCAGGCCGCCCGGTGATAACCCGGCTTGCGGCCAGCCTGTGCATCTCCTACGTTCTGGCGATCGCCTTGGCGCTGCCTTACCTGGCCTATGCCCTGAGCACGAAACCACCGCACTTGAGCGCGGTGACCGGGCTGGACGCGGCCAGCCTGATCGTGCCACGGCCGGACCGCACCTACGGCCTCGCCTGGCTGGCACACCTGGCGAAGCTGCCGGCCGAGTCATCCCAGGCTGGCTACATCGGGGTGCCTCTGCTGGTGCTGGTCATCCTGCTCGCGGTCTCTGGCTGGTCCAGCCGCCTGATCCGGTTCCTCACCTGCCTGCTCGCGTTCATCATCATCGCCTCACTGGGGCCGGAGCTCTATGTGGCCGGTCATCCGGTCGTCGGGCTGCCCTGGGGAAGCGTCTGGAAGCTCCCTATCCTCCGCAACGCCTACCCGTCCCGGCTCATGCTCTTCGCTTTCGGCGTGCTGGCGGTGGCGACCGCTATCTGGCTCGCCGGGCCGGCCAAGCGCGTCTGGGCCCGCTGGCCGCTCGCTCTGCTCGTGGTGGCCTTTGTCGCGCTGGACACGCCGACTTTCGGCGTGAACCAGCACACCAGCATTCCGGCCTTCATCTCCACGGGCCAGTACAGGCGGGATCTCGCCCACGGCGAGATCGTGGTCGTGGTCTCGAGAGTCGGCAACGCCGGCATGCTCTGGCAGGCCGATACCGGTTACTACTACAAGCTTGCGGGCGGCTACATCAACCAGTCGCTCAGCCGGCGCACTGACCTGCCCATCGCGGTGCAGGCGCTCTCCCACGCGACGCCGGCCAGCGTTGCCGCCTTCGAGTCCTACATCAGGCACGCGCGGGTCGGCGCGATTCTCCTCGACGCCGGGCACGAGCCCGCCTGGGTCGGTATCTTCTGGCGGGTTGGGCTTGTCGGCCACCGCCGCGGCAACGTGATCGTCTACCAGACGAGCGGCTGCCGGACCTGCCGGCTGCTGAACCGGAGCGAGCTGTACGGGAGCCGGCCTCACGCGACGTAGCGAGGGTCGAGCGATGGGAAGGTAGATGCGCGTGCACGTCGTGGTCGGCCAGCTTCAGACTGACTGGGATCCGGCCGGGAACGCCGCACGGACGACAACCTTCCTCCGGAACGAAACGGGGCCCGGGGCGCTCGTCGTCCTGCCCGAAGCGATGCTGTCCGGCTACGACGATGACCTGTCCGGGCTGGCGGCCCTGGACGAGGGCGAGCTTGCCGCGGGCGTCGAGGCCGTGGCTGCTGCTGCCCGCGCGCAGCGAGTCCATGTGCTCTGCGGGACCCTCTGGCCGGTCGGCGGCGCCTGGTTCAACACCGCCCTGTACTTCGGCCCGGACGGTGAGCGCTGGATGTACCGGAAGGTGAATCTGGCTACGCATGAGCGCGGTCGGCTGCGCGCCGGTGACACCCTGCCCCTTCTCCGCCTGCCGCAGCTGCCTGAGCCGATTCCGCCCGATCCCGGATCGGCGGCCCCAGATCCGGTTCGCCTGGCCGGGACGGTACGGAGCGCGACAGCGGCGGCTCTCACCGATCCCGATCCCGGCGGTGCGAGCATGCTCGCCGGAGGCGCGGTCGCGATCGGCGTCCAGCTGTGCCGCGAGCTTAGGTATCCCGAGCAGTGGCACGTGCTCGCGCGCGGCGGCGCCAGCTTGCTCGCTTACCTGACCTACGCGGCCAACCCGGCGATCCCGGCCGGCGTCTGGCGCAGCCATCTGGTGAGCCGGGCGGCGGAGACTCAGCGCTTCGTCGTCGCGGCGAACGTCGCCAGCTCCACGCAGCACTGCCCAAGCATGATCATCTCGCCGCGCGGCGAAGTGCTCGCCGAGTCGGCCGCCGGGGCGCAGGCGGTGCAGTCTCAGGTCCTCCGCGCCGACCTCGACCTCCGCGAGGTATCCGACTTGGTGCTCTCGCAGCAGCGCGCGGACGTCGTGGGTATCAGCTACCTCGGTGCTGCCGAAGAGGCGCTAAAAGTCGTGCCCAGCACAGTGCTCTAGATTCTTGGCTGGCGAGGAGGGCTGTCGGTCAGGCGCGGCGGCACCGCCAGAGCAGGTAGGTGGGAACAGAAGCCGCCGGCTCGACGAAACGCACCCCCTCCAGCCCGGCGTCATGCAGGGCGTTGAGGTAGGTGGACAGCTTGCGGTGCGTCGCGCCGACCCGGATCCGGGCACCTCCGGGACTATGGTCTGGCGAGATCCACCAGCCTTCGCTGTCGTAACCGTCTCCCGGCGGCCAGCTGCTCAGGCCGTTCTCACTGCCGGGGAGACACGGGTGCACGATCGAGGCGGCGAACCAGCCGGACGGGCGCAGCACCGTCGTCACAGTGGCGAGGACACCCGCCAGGTCGTCGATGTCCATCAGTGCTAGCTCGCACGTGCAGCCGTCGAACGGCCGGCCGTCCCACCAGGCTGCGGCGTGCTGGCTGATGTCGGCGCGAACATAGGTGATGCCCTCCGGCCCTATGGCGCGTGCCTTCTCGAGCATGGCGGCAGAGACGTCGACCCCGGTAACGTCCGCTCCGAGGCCGGCCAGATAACGGCTCATCCGGCCTTGCCCGCAGCCGATGTCCAGCACCCGCCGGCCGGCCACTGCAGGCAGCAGGTCCGAGTCGGCCCGACTTCCCACGCGTTAAGTGCATGATCACGCCCGGTTTATCCGTATTTTCGTGCACCTTACGCGTGGTAAGTGGCGTGCCTGGGCGCGGGTGCGCCCGAAATGTCGGCAATATGACAGCGACGCTTGCTTGATCCGCCTGCTTTCGCTGCGCGCTCGTCACCGAGCCGAGATCAGCACGATCGCGATGCAGCCTGCCAGCAGGAACGGGCCGAAGGGCACGCTCCCTGAGCGTAGTGTGGTGCGGCCCGCGGCGAGCAGGCCCAGCCCGTACAGCGCTGCCAGGGCGAACGCCGCGAACAGCGATGCCAGCAGGATTCCCCAGCCACACCACGCGGCCAGCGCTCCGGTGCTGAGGCCCAGCTTGGCATCTCCCGGCCCCGCGGAGCCCGGCCGCAGCAGCGCCAGCGCCGCGAAGAACGCGAAGACCACTGCGGCGCCGCCTGCGGCCCGGCCCAGCTGACCCCAGCTGCCGGTCGTGATCGCGGCGGCCAGCAGCGCGCCTGTCACGCCCGCGAATGCCGCGCCGGTCAGCGGATCTGGCAGTCGGCGCGCCGTGATGTCGACGATCGCCAGCGGTAATCCGCAGGCCGCGAGCCAGCCGCAGGCCGCCGTTGCGGCGACCGGGTGCAGCCGCACCGCGGCGGTGCCTGCGAGGCCGGCCAGCACGGCACCCGCAGCGCAGGCCAGTACAGCCGGCGGTATTCGCGTCACCCCAGCCCGGCCGGCGCCTGCGGTCGCGGAACTGCTCGCGGTCGCCGGGTGGTCTGCGTTCGTGTCGGCATGCGCAGTAGCGGCGCTGCCCGGCGTCGTCGGGTGGTCGGCGATCGTGTGCGCGTGCGTGGTGGCGGAACGGCTCGCGGTCGTCGGGTGGTCCGCCGACGCGTGTGGAGCAGCCTTCCCGGGCTGCCCGGCGTACCCGCGGATGACCAGGCTGGTCGGCCACCCGCAGACGGCACCGGCCACTGCGGCGGTGAAGCCCGCTGCAAGGCTCATACGACGAAACTACCGCGAGTCGGGTCGTTCCAGACTGGGGATAAATCTGCGATCATCGCACACGTGTCCTGCGTGCAGAGCAAACCGCTCGCGGGAGCAACGCGTCTTAGTCACGGGTAAATCCGTCAGAAGCTGGCCGGAGGAGGCACAAGTGACGTGGGACGAGTTGCTCGCCTACTGCCTTGCGAAGCCCGGTGCGTGGCAGGACGAGCCCTGGGATGGCGACGTGGTGACCAAGGTCGGCACTAAGATCTTCGCGTTCCTCGGTTCCGCTGGCAACTCAGGTCTCGGGCTCAAGTGCGGCGCGAGTCGTGAAGCCGCCGACGAGTGGATTGCGCGCTACCCCGAGGATGCCTCGGTGATGCCCTACATCGGCCGGTCAGGCTGGAACACCCTGGCGATGAGCGGTGCCATTCCGGACGACGAGCTGAAAGAAGCGATCGACGCATCCTACGAAGCGGTCGTCAGCAAGCTCCCGAGGAAGGACCGGCCCCCAGCCGACTGATGGTCTCGTCGAGTTCCGCCATCAGCGCTGAGATCACCTCGGCCACTGGCCTGACTTCGTTCATCCGTCCGACGATCTGACCGACCGGCATCGGGATGACAGCTGGATTTCCTGCTCGCATCAGGCGCTGGTGCGCCTCGGCGACCAGCAGGTTTTGCAGCGGCATGGGCAACGGGTCCGGTGCGCCGGGCTCGAGCCAGGCGTCGGTCCACCTGTTCTTCAGCAGCCGAGCAGGCTTGCCGCTGTAGATGCGCGATCGCACCGTGTCGGACGACGTGGCCGCCAGCAGCGCCTCGCGCAGACCGGGCAGCGGCGTCAGTTCGGCGTACTCGCTGGTGATCAGCCACGCCGAGCCCATCCACACTCCGGCAGCGCCGAGGGCGAGAGCGGCCGCGATCTGCCGCCCGCTGCCGATGCCGCCTGCAGCGAGCACCGGCACGTCCGGGCCGACAGCGTCAACGACTTCGGGGATCAGCACCATGCTGGCGATCTCGCCCGTGTGACCGCCCGCTTCGTACCCCTGCGCGACCACGATGTCCACACCGGCCGCGACATGCCGCTGGGCGTGCACGGCCTTCCCGGCCAGCGCCGCCACCAGCATTCCGCGGTCGTGCGCACTCGCGATCACGTCCGGCGGCGGCGAGCCGAGCGCGTTGGCGATGAGCCGGGCCGGGTGCTTCAGCGCGACCTCGACCTGCGCGCGGGCAACCGAGTGAAGCCAGCCGAG
>Ga0335075_10002574_pt1 | contig 29057 bp, 25 predicted proteins | sample Lox_Sample_24_FD_206723 | JGI IMG/M metagenome (GOLD analysis project Ga0335075, IMG submission 206723) | Soil microbial communities from Loxahatchee National Wildlife Refuge, Florida, United States - Lox_Sample_2.4 | ecosystem: Environmental > Terrestrial > Soil > Wetlands | place: USA...
CCGCCACCGGCTGCATCACGCGTGTCTCCTCGGGAGGATTCCTTCCCAACAACACTGACGTGGTCGCATCTTTCGACTATGCCGGTGCACCAACTGCACCCAATCCACGGAGTATCTATAAGGTTCGCAGTTGGCCCTGATCAAGACCAATGGGACAAAATTCCCTGACGGCGACTCCTGGCTCTGCATCACGTGCGGCATGTCGACGGCGAAAGAGTCAGGTGGCTCCGGCGGCTTCGGGTATCCACAGCCGTTCAACGACGGGATGCGGATCCTCGCAGGGAGCAGCGTCCTCGATTGCAGCCCCTACCCGGTCGACTCCCCCAATTGCACTCCGAATCGGCTGCACATCTACGCCCTCTACTGGCAGGACACGGTCAACGGGTCCGGACCCGGTGGAAGCCTGGCCGGCCTCAAGCTCGATCCTGACCAAGTACATGTGGGTTGGAACGCCATCTTGATCGGGCCGGGCGGTTACAACGAGTACGCACTCGTCGGGCGCCTCAAGTTCGATCCGAATCCGACCACCGGACTCCCTTTGGCGCCGCGTTACGACGTCACCGACGTGACCATGCTGTACGGCCCGCAAACCACCGGCACGGGGAACATCAAGGTGAATCCGAAGAAGCCAACCCAGTTGGAGTTCAACCCCCAAGTGCCGGGCGCAGAGGTGGGAGAGTTCAAGGGCTTCGCCGGCGACGGTACGAGCGTCATCGGTGTCGGGGTGGTGTCGTCGGCTGACCTCGACCATTTTGCGACCAGCCTCGCCACAGGCAGGTCCGTCCGATTGGATTCCGACCCCGCCTACAGCGACCCCGACACCAGTTCGCCCGATGACAAGTGGACCCTCGAGATGGACGTGCGGTACAGAAACAGGTTTCTCTTCATGGCCGGACTATCGGGAATACCGCCAATCCTCGACCAGGCCGGCCTCACAGGAATGATCGCCGGCTACAACATCGGCTCGCGCCGTTTGTTTCAGCCTTATCTGACTGAAGACAGCTTGGTCGGCAAGGGCAACTATCAGGGCCAGCAGATCAACGCGTGCACTACAGGCCCCTGTTCGACTCTCGGCACCGGACCCAGCAGCGCTGCGAATTCTCCGCTATGGGGCTCAATGGCTGACTCGGCCTGGTCGCCAAATGGCACGAAGGTTGTCTACTGGCAGGCCTATGCGGCACCAGGAACATGCGGTCCGCCCTACGACACGATGAGTTGCCCGCAACCGTCGACCGAGCCCGGCGGGCGGAGCAGCCGCATCATGCTGGCCGTGCTGACCGGCCGCAAGCCCGAGCACAACCCGGCAATCAAGCCGGTGTCGGACAAGGTCCCGTGGGGCACTCCATTCCCCCCGGGCAGCGTCGTACCGGCGAGGTCGCTGCTCCCCACGGGGACTTACACGCTCCGAGGTCTTCGCGGATCAGCCACCGTCACTGTGGTGGACAACCCATCGAACTCCTCGATTCTCTCGTCGATCTCGGTCTCGTACTCCAACTACAGCCTCGATCGCAAGAGTTTCATCAACGGCAGGCAGAGCACAAACCTGACGGGTACGTCGAATCCGCTGGACACCGTGCAAACGTTCCATGAAGACCTCCGAATGAGCGGTCAGAACACGGGCACCGAGGTGACGAGTGAGCCTGGTGGGTACACCATCGCTCCCACGGCGTCGTTGGTCCATGGCACCTACCAACCGACGGGGACGATAACCACAACCCTCGACGGCAAGACCTACCTCCAACCGCCTCCGTACCCTTTGAGTTGAGTCAGCGGTCAACTCAAAGGAATAATGACCCGGTCATTGTGAGGACTGGCCGTGACGGCCTGCCCGAGAAGACACCCATTGAGTGTGGAATCTCCGGCGTCGGATCACTCATCGCTCATCCTTGGCTCGTTGGAACGGTCTCGTACCACTACTCGAACCCTGGGGTAGGCGGCAACGGAGTGACAATGCGGCCGTTGTCGCGGGTTCCGACCTGGTAGTCGTGGCCAGGGACGCGACCGCAGGTCCTAGACCGACGGAGCCTCTTTGGCCAGCTCGGCCTCGATGGCGGCGAGCAGCGTCTGGTCCTCCGGCGTGGTAGTGGGTGTGAAGCGGGCCACCACGGTCCCGTCCTTGCCGATGAGAAATTTCTCGAAGTTCCACAAGACGTCGGGGTCGTCGGTCGGGGTGATCCCATGTTCCTTTAGTGCACCCCGCATTTCGGCCTTGCCTTCGACCGTCGGGATCTCCTGCGTCAGCGCGGCGTAGAGGGCGTGCTGCTCCTCGCCCTGCACGCTGATCTTCGACATGATGGGAAAGGTCACCGAGTATTCCGTTGAGCAGAATTCGGCGATCTCCTCGTCCGTACCCGGTTCCTGACCCCCGAAGTCATTAGCCGGAAAACCCAGGATGATGAAGCCCCGGTCCCGCTTGTCAGCGTAGAGCGCCTGCAGACCCTCGTACTGGGGAGTCAACCCGCACCTGGAGGCCACGTTCACGACGAGGACGACGTCCCCGGAATAGTCCGACAGCCTGCCCGGCGTACCGTCAGTTCTTTGAAACTCAATTTCTCTTAGCGCCGTCATCCACCCCTCGTCTTTGATCAAACCCCGAGTCTCGGAGTGTAACGCCCGGTCCGGATCCCAAAGGAGAGAGATCGCCAAATTTCAAGCAGCCCAGTTCGGTGAGCAGGATTGAAATGTATAGGCGCCTGGCTTATGCCCTCTTGGCCGATCCCCCGAGAGCCAGTGGAGACGAGGAGTTCGAACGGCCTTCGTTGACCAACGATAGGTGTTGGATCCGCGATCCAACTTCCGGTCGAACTGATCGAAGACCAGTTCTTCAGGAGGGTGGTGATCCGCCCCTGACTTCGGCCGGGGCTAAACGACCGGCTCGATCTCGATGGGAACGCCCGAGTAATGCGCCATGCCCGACAGCGGGTCGATGTTCTCCTCGCAGCTGGTCAGGAAGTTGACGTTTCCCTCCCGGTGGCCATGCGAGATGGAGCACACGCCCTTGCGCATTGTGTCGTCGATCTTGGCAACTAGGAAGATCTCTCCGTTCTTGTTGTGCACACGCACCTGCTGTCCTTGCGAGATGCCGTGCTCGGCCGCCGTGTCGGGGTGCAAGATGACGTCGGACGGCTCCCCGAGGATGTCGAGACTGCCGTTGAACTGCTTGAACTGGCGCCGCGAGCTGTACACCAGGGGCTTCGGCCGACCCAACATGGCCTCGTCCTCGTCCCGCCGCTTCTCCCAAAGGTCGAGCAGCACCCGGGGGGCGAGGTTATAGCCTCCCTGAGCCTCGATCTGCTTGTCAGCCCATGGGGCCGGGACTTCGCGGGGGAACTCGACGTAACCCTTCTCTTTCAGCTCCTCAAAGCTGCAGCGGGCGAGGCTCGTGAACAGCTGGGACAGCATGAAGTCGTCGGCGCCTTCCTCTTGGTCATTTTCGAGCACGTATTCGGGAGTAGGCAGTCCAGCTCGTTTCATCACCTGGGAGATCACCCACCAGGCCGACCGGCGCTCGCCCATCGGCTTCACCAGTGGGGCGCTGTACTCCATACTGACGTTCCAGCGCAGGAAGTCCCAACGGGTGACCTCCGGTCGCTCGACCGCGTCCTTCGTCGGCAACACGTGGGTGCACAACGGGACTAGCTCGTTCTGCACGATCTCAGTGAAGACATGGAGATCGAGCTTCGGCAGCGCCGCCTTGAGCGCATTGGTGTCCGGGAAGGATCGCATGATTTGACCGCCGAAGTTGAAGAAGGCCCGGATGTTGCCCGCTTCGATCTCAAGCGGCAATAGGGCGCAGGGCCAGTCTGGACCGGAACCAGGCCCCATAACCGCCTTCACGTCAGGCCGGACCTTCGATCCCGTTTCGAGGAAACCCTTGGGCGACATGGATGCGATGTCGGTGCCGGACTGTTCCATCATGTCGACGATCTTGTCCATTGGGAAGAAGAAGCCAGGATGCGACCACATCCCACCCACCTCGTTGTCCGAGCCCGTCAGGGTCACGATCAGGCGGCAGAAGAAGGCACTCAGGTTGGCGCCAGTCGACATACCCATGCCCGTACCGGTCTCCATCGCCACACGACCTTTGCGGCGGATGGCATCGAGTAGGTCCTGGAGATCCTCCTCAGGGACCCCGGCGATCTCGGCCGCATTGGCGCGGTCGTAGCCGGCGAGGACCCGGCGCAGCTCCTCGATGCCCTCGGCCTTCATCCTCGGCTGACAGGGACCTTCCTCGATGAGTTGCCTGACGATCCAGGCCAGGATGGCGTAGTCCTTGCCCGGGTACCCCGCGATGTGACGAGTCGAGAGGTTCGCCGTGGCCGTGTGGACGGGGTCGATGGTCCAGATCTCGCCGCCTCGCTTGGTGATCGACCGCAGCCACGTGACGGGGTCCCACATGCCGTTGTTGTCACCGTGGCTGATGACGGGGTTGATGCCGACGTAAATCAGCAGCTCTACGTTCTCGTAGTCAACCTTTCCCCATCCGGCCACGAGCCCTGAGTGCGGCATGACCAAGTCGTACGCGCTGTCGATCGTGATCGGGGTGAACTTCGGGGGAGTACCCAGTGCCTTGTAGAAGGCCTCCTCCATCGCGAAACCCGCCGAGTCGAGGCCCAGTCCGCTCCCGAAGTTGATGGCCACGGAGTTGGGCCCGTATTCGTCGATGATAGCGCGCAGCTTGTCCCCGATGTCGTCGAGCGCCTCGTCCCAGGTGACCTCAACGAGCTCCCCGTCCTTCTTCATGAGTGGGCGCGTGATTGGGTCTTCCTTGTGGTGGAGCTGTCCGACCGCGCGTCCCTTCGGGCAGGTGTAGCCCTCCGTCACAGGGTGATCCTTGTCGCCGCGAACCTTAACGATCTGCTCGCCGACGACGTCGGCAACGAGACCGCAGTGCGTCATGCAGACCTTGCAATAGGTCTTCTTCTGTTCGACTTTGTCGCTTTCAACGTGCTCGGTCGCCGTCTTGCTCGCCACGTTTGGACCCTCCCCGGCTCGCTCGCTGAACACGGCCATGCTACCGCTCACACTCGCGTCCAAGACGACCTCGCCACCGAGTTTAATGGAACCTGGAAGTGCACTCGCGACCCCGGAGTCTTCCGGGACATGCCCTGAACAACTGAGCTTCCTGCGCCCGTCTCGGTCGATGTCGGTAATGGCCGCTGGTCAGCCGACGACCGGCGAGCGGGTGTCCAGTGCCTCCGCGACCAAGTCCACGGAGTGAAGCCGACCTTCGGAGCGGAAAGAGGCGAGCACGATGACGAGCTCGTCGGCGTCAGCGCGTCGCGCGAACGCGGATAGGTACTGCTGCACCTGCTGGGCTGTGCCCACCGCGGCGTACGCCAACATGCTGGCAACCTGCCGCCCCTGGGGCGACGCGGCAAGACGTCGGTAGTCTTCGTCGCTGACGACACGGCGCCCGGTGAGCAGGAAGGCGACTCGAGTTCGCAGAGACTCCTCGAACTCCTGGCGGGCCTGCACTTCACTGTCCGCGGCGAAGACGTTTACCGAGGCGAAGACGTAAGGCTCCTCCAGCTGTCTCGATGGCCTGAATTCTTGACGATAGAGTGCGGTGGCGGCGTCCAGGGCGACGGGTGCGAAATGAGAGGCGAAGGCGTAGGGCAGTCCCAGCGCTGCGGCCACGCGTGCGCCGAAGAGCGATGAGCCCAGGATGTAGAGAGGTACGGTCGCGTCGGCACGGGGCATGGCCTCGACGCCCTCCACAAGGGATTCTCCACGCAAATAGCCCTGGAGTTCCAACACGTCTTGCAAGAACGATTCCCCTGACCTTGGGTCGCGGCGCAACGCGGACCAGGTTGCAGGATCCCCCCCGGCGGCACGGCCCAGGCCGAGGTCGATTCGATCTGGGTTCAAGGCGGCCAGTGTGCCGAACTGCTCGGCCACCACCAACGGCGAGTGGTTCGGGAGCATCACGCCACCGGCACCCACGCGGATGCGAGTCGTACGCGCTGCGATGTGGGCGATCAGCACTGCTGGCGCCGACGAGGCGATGGAGGACACGTTGTGGTGCTCCGCGTACCACACGCGTTTGTAGCCGCCGGCCTCGGCATGCTGGGCGACGGCAACGCTCGCCTCCAACGCCTCGGTAGCCGTCTGCTCTTCGCCGACGGTGGCGAGGTCGAGGATAGACATGGTCAGTCGGGTGGACGTCCGGCTCATCGTGCTAGTAAACCAGCTGCGTGACGCACACGTGGCCGGATCGCCTGGACGAACTCGCCGCCATGCACCCAGACGCGGAGGCGTTGCGCGCCGTCGGCTCGGCGCCACTGAGCCTGACATGGGCTGCGCTCTCCCGTCGATCGGCCGGCGTGACGCAGCTGCTGGCCCGTTGTGGTGTTACGGCGGGAAGTACGGTCGTCATCGAATTGCCCAACGGCGGCGCCCACGTGCTGGCAACGATCGCGGCCTGGCGGCTGGGCGCGACCGTCCTGCCCTTTCGACCCGGACTGCCAGCACCCGAACGGAGCCGGTTGCTGGACCTGGCCCGTCCGTCGTTGGTGGTGGTGCCAACCGGCTCCACGGCGGGCACTGTCACAGTCGCTGAGGTGCTCGAGGCTGCGCCGGTCGAGCCGGGCACGGTCGAAGCCACGGTGGCCGATCCGGCCTGGCTCCTCGCGTCGGGCGGCTCGACCGGGTCCCCGAAGCTGATCGCGCCACCGATCACCACGGCGATCGGGAGCGCCGGCATGGGTCTTGGGTCGAGCGGCCGTGTCAATACCGCGCTCCCCGACGGGGCGGACCATCGCCATCCGACCTACCTCGTCGTCGGGCCCCTCTCCCACATGCAATCATTCGGCACTCTTCACCGCACGCTGCTCGACGACTACCGAATCGTGGTTATGGAGCGCTTCGAGACTGAGGCCGTACTGGACCTCGTGGAATCCGAGAAGGTCTCGCTCTTGACGATGGTGCCGACAATGTTGTTGCGACTGCTGCGGAGCCCGACGATCGGCCGGCGTGATCTCTCCCATCTCGAGCGCGTTTTCCACGGCGGCGCTGCCTGCCCCGAGTGGGTGACGCGCGCCTGGATCGAACTCGTTGGCGGCGAGCGCTTCGTCCTGGGGTACGGCATGTCGGAAGGCATCGGAACGGCCCTGATCCGCGGCGACGAATGGCTCGAGCACCCCGGGAGTGTGGGCAAGCCGCTCAACTGCGAGACCCTCATCGTGAACGAGAACGGCGAGCCAGTCGCCAGAGGAGAGACCGGCGAGATCTACTTCCACCCCAGCCAGCCCGGGCAAGTGTTCCGCTACGTCGGGAACGACTCCGTCCGCGAGCTGGATGGGCACTTCTTCTCCGTTGGCGACCTGGGCTGGCTCGACGACGACGGGTACCTCTACATCGCCGACCGACGCACCGACATGATCGTGAGCGGCGGCGCCAACGTCTTCACCGCCGAGGTCGAGGCGGCGGTGCTGTCCCATCCCGCTGTCGAAGATGCAGTGGTCCTTGGTCTCTCCGAGCCCGAATGGGGCCAGCGCGTCCATGCCGTCGTCGAGCCGCGGCACGACGCGCCGCAGCTGAACCTGGCGACTCTGCAGGAGCACTGCCGGGCGCAACTGGCCGAGTTCAAGGTGCCGCGCAGCCTCGAGATCGTCGATTCCATACCGAGGAACGAAGCCGGAAAGGTGAACCGTCGCGCGCTCGTCGAGGCCCGCGAGGCCACCGATGCCGGTATGTCCTGACCGCCGGCATGACTCGGTTCGGGTGATGAGTCCCGGAATGAGGTCACTCAGCCATCCCGCGTACCAGCTTCCCGGCATTGCGCTGGTTTGCCGTCACGCGGGGTAATCGGGCACGAGTTGTTTTTCCACGGGGCGCCCCTGGACCCAGCCCATGGCTCTCGAACGTACCACTCGCTACGATTGGTGAGGATGGAAGCTCGGACGTGGATCGACCGCTACGCCGAGGCCCTGGGCGTAAGCGCGCCGACCGAAACCGAGGTCAGGGAGCTCCTGGCGTTGGCGGGGATCGCAGCCCACACGTCGGAGCGGACGGCTGCGCCCGTGTCGTGCTGGCTGGCCGCACAGGCCGGTTTCACCACGGCGGACGCCTTGGCGTGCGCTCAGACATTGGAGAAGGCGATTCTGGACCAGTCCTGAGGTGCCGCGCTGGGCGGCATGTCCTATCGTGGCGCCGCCCCTCACTCTCCCAGAGGGACGCACCCCAAGTGCTCCAACTCAGGCCTCGGGCCACGCGACGGACTTGACCTCGAGATACTGGCGGAATCCCTCTACGCCATTCTGTCGTCCCACCCCGCTGTTCTTGTAACCGCCGAAGGGTACGTCCGCCGCGTAGAACGAGCCGCCGTTGGCGCTAATGACTCCGGCTCGGATTTGTCGGGCCACGGCCAGCGAGCGCTCGCGTGACCCCGAGTAGACGTAACCGGCGAGGCCGTAGTTGCTCTCGTTCGCGATGCGGACGGCGTCCTCTTCGGTCTCGTACGGGATGACGGCGAGCACGGGACCGAAGATCTCCTCCTGGGCGATAGTCATGGCGTTGTCGACGTCGGTGAACATGGTGGGTTGCACGTACCAGCCCTTCGCAAGGTCCGGCGGGCGTTCGAGACCGCCTAGGGCGAGCGTCGCCCCCTCGTCGATCCCCTTCTCGATGTAGCCGAGGATCCGGTCCCGCTGCTCGCGCGAGATCACCGGGCCCATGGCGACGTCGGGTCGCTGCGGATCTCCGTAGGGCACCTTTGAGAACAAGCCCTGAAGGACTCCCACGCCCTCGTCGTATCGACTCCTGGGCAAGAGCATCCGCGTCGGGATGGCACACCCCTGACCCGCGTGCGAACACACCGCCAGCCCGATCAGGAGGGCGCTCGAGAAATCCGCGTCGTCGAGGACGACCGTCGCGGACTTGCCACCGAGCTCGAGGAAGAGTCGTTTCATTGTGGCGGCCCCGTTCTCCATGACCCGCCTCCCCGTCGCCGTTGAACCCGTGAACGAGATCAAGTCGACCTCGGGAGACCGCGTCAGTTCCTCACCGAGGAGGTGGTCCGAGGAGGTCACAACATTGAGGACCCCAGGCGGGAAGTCGGTGCACTCGGCCACCAGCCGCCCGATACGAGTGGCGTTGAACGGGGTGTCGGGTGCGGGCTTCAACACCACAGTATTCCCGGTGGCGAGCGCCTGTCCTAGCTTGTTGATGGCGATCTCAAACGGCACGTTCCAGGGCGTGATCGCTCCAACGACTCCCACCGGCTCGTACCACACCTGCCTGGCGCTACCAGCACCCATCCCGGTGCCCTCCCCAAGGTCAACCTCCCACTCGAACTCGTCGATCATCCGAGCCGGAAACCTCAGCGCAGCGTCCAATGGGGCGTCGAGTTGAGGGCCGAACGTCGTGCGGCGAGGACAGCCCGCCTCCAGGATCAGCTCCTCACGCAACATCTCCTGCTCTTCTTCGAGGGCACCCTGCAGCTGCTCGAGACACCCCTTTCGAAGGGCGCGGTTCGTCGACCAGTCCGTCGTATCGAAAGCGCGCCTCGCCGCGTCGATCGCCCGACGCATGTCCTCGACCCCGGCGTCAGTGACAGAACCGATGATCTCTTCCGTAGCCGGGTTGACATTCCCGAACGTCTTCCCACTTGACGCCTCGACGAGCTTCCCGTCGATCAACATCCTCGACTCGAAGACGAGTTCTCGTCCCTCCGACACCGTGCTCCCCTTTCCCCATCGGGTGCCGCTTCGTCACCCGATTGCCTTCATTGACAGTGGTTCTCTTCGGTAGCACTCTAACGTCATTGTTGTCACCAGCCCTGGCCGCGACCACGGTCAAGACGCTCGACGTCGTGCGCGTGGCCTTCCAAATGATTCTGGAGCGCGACTGGCACAAGTCTGGCCGTGGCACGCGCATTTCGAAGGAGCGTCACGCTGTCTCGACGAGGGTCCGACTCAGCGAGACCCGCTGCCTGTTCGAGGGAGTGGCGACGGTGTCGTTCGCCTCGCACTAAATCGTCCGTCGAGAACAGCAAACGCAATCGGACAACAGCGCAAGGGTGCGCCGAAAGTCCACGAAGGGAGCAACGTGTCAGATTTCGACCTGGGGTACCGGGGCACCAAGGCGGTCGTCACCGGCGCGGCGTCGGGGATGGGCGAGGCGGTGGCTCGTATTCTCCACGACCTCGGCACCGAGGTGCACGCGGTCGACGTGACGGAGCCCTCGATCCCCCCCGCCGCTTTCCACCGTACGGACCTCTCCAACCCCAAGGAGGTCTCGGAAACCGCCGCCGTCCTGCGGGAGGTAGGACCGTTTGCGCATTATTTCAGCTGTGCCGGCGTCCCCCACACCTTTGGACCACTCCAGTGCATGTTGGTCAACTATGTCGGGGCGCGCCAGCTCGTCGAGGAGGTGTTGCCCGCCCTGACAGACCGGAGCGGCATCGGCATCATCGCCTCCGAGGCCGGAATCGGTTGGAAGCACAACCTGTCCACAAACCTCGAGCTCCTGGCCCTCAGCGACCCCGTGGCGGCGCGGCGCTGGTGCGAGGAACGACCTGACGCAATCCGAGACGGATACACGGTGTCGAAGGAGATGCTGATTGTTTGGGTCATGCACAGCTGTATCGGACTCGGTAGTGATAGAGGCATCCGCATCAACTGCACCGCGCCGAGCCCGACGAGGACGGCGTTCATGGACGAGACCATGAAGGCGGTCGGCCGAGAGTACTTCGAGGCCTATCCCTACCCCCTCCTCGGCCGCATGACTACGGCAGAGGAACAGGCGTGGCCGCTCGTCCTGTTAACCAGCCCTTTGAATTCCGCGGTCACGGGAGCCATCCTCTACACGGACCAGGGTTTCGCCGGCGGCCTGCTGACCGGCTCGCTCGACGCTTCCCAGTTCATGCCCACCGGGGCCATCGACTGAGCTCGCGGCCAGATAACGGGGAGGGCGCTGACCCAGGAAGGATCATGTCTCGGCAGAGCGCCGACCAGACCCTTGGGGACTGGGGTTAGCGGAGTCGCCCTAGGTGAGGAGAGTTATGTCGGCGACGAGCATCGTCACTCGATCAGGTCGATGATCAGTCGGTGGCCAAGTTCCGACGCCTCATCGAAGACAGAAGCGGGACGGACGAACTCCGCCCAGACAGCCCTGGCCTCGGCGGCGTGACGCGCCGCCAACGCGGCGACGAACTCCGAGAAGTGCTCTTGTACGCGCTGGCGTTCCCCTGGCTGGTAGCCCCTAGCCCCACGGGGCGTCTCTACCAGAGTGGCACCTATTCCGACGCACACCCACTGCAGCATTTCGGCGATTGTGACCAGGACCGGATTGCGGGCGCTCGCCACCGCAACGATGACCCCTCGTCGCCACGTCCCGACGAACCGCTCGATGTCGTCATCGCACGCTTCGAGCTCGGACTCGACACGCCGCAGCATGGACAAGTCCGCAGGACCCCGCCGCTCTGCCGCCAACTCCATCATGGGAGGCTCCATCATTTGGATTGCGTGTGCGAAATCGGCGATTGTCGTCTGGCGGGCTTCGAGGACCCGAGCCACCATCTGCGCCGCGACATCACTGGAGGGGTGTCGCACCGACGCGCCGCCTCGGTCCCCTGGCCGCATGTCCAACAGCAACTCCATCTCGAGAATTCGCAACGCCTCCCGCAAGGTCGGCCGCGAGACGCCAAAGTTCTTGGCCAAGTCCAGCAGCGGCGGCAGCCGGTCGCCGTCGCGCAGTCGGCCGTCGGCGATACGGCTGCGGATATCGGCCGCCACAGACATCGCCGCTCCCTGTCTCTGCGCCCCTTCGGGGTCGGTCGAGACGGAAGTCCACATCGGCACCATGTCGATTGGGCGCCGGCCCCGGCGCGCACTATTGGCTCGCAGGACGTCGTTTGTCGCCAAGAGGTGCTCCCGCCAGGCGTCCTTCGCCTTCCCGGCGTCTCGCCGCCGCGCGGCCTCCAGGTATGCCTCATGTCCCGCCAGGACCGTCGGGGCCAGACTGGCCAGCTCGTCGGCACTCAGCTCGCCGGGATCGGCCAACATATCCCCGCGGTGGATGTCGCGCAGAACTCGCGAAAAAACGGCTCCACTGCAATTGCGGCCCAAGTCCGCTACGGCCCCCTCGAAAGAAGCGGCCAAAGCCATGAAACGCTGGGCATCCCCCACCGCCGTAGCCTCCTGTCGGTGGAGTTCGACCAGGTCCTGAAGCTCGTCGTCACTGCTCCGTCTGACCGCCAGCTCGGCGAGCGACGGTTCCACCACCGTCCGAGCCTCTTCCAGGTCGGCCAAGGTGGCTCCCCTCACCTGGAGGAGCAACCCGACGTACCGACTGACCGAGTCGAGTCTCGGTCGGCGAACGATGGCGCCGCCGCCGCGTCCACGACGAATTTCGATGAGTGATTCCGACTCAAGGATCCGGAGTGCTTCGCGCAGGGTCTCGCGCGACACCTGCAGCGTCTCGATCAGGCCGGCTTCGGAGGGAAGGCGCTGATCCGCTGCCAGCTCGCCGCTGAGGATCTGCTTTCGCAAAGAGGCGGCCAGGACGTGTGCGAACTTGGTCCTACGGCGGCGCGGCAACACCCCATCCGGTCCACGCGCCAGCGTGAATTCAGCCCGGGAGGGCGTCGTGATCATTTGGGGGTAAGCATACTGCCCAACTTTCGGAAGCTGGATGACTGGAAGCCTACGCGGCCCCGGGGCGCTGCTTGTCGACGCCCGCACATCCCGACGAGCGGAACTCGATGAGCGAGCTCGAGGGCCTTACTTGTCACGACGCCGCCTGCATCGTGTAGATGCCGATGTGGCCCAGTCCGTGAAGTTGCATTGATCCTCGTTCGTTCGCTCGCGAGTCGTCACATGTCCGTCGAGATGCCGTCGTAGACCGCTCGGGCTTCGGGTGGGAGATCGAAGCCGCCCCGCGCGAGCACCTCGGTCAGAAGGGTCCGGCTCGCCCCGTCTTCCTCCCAATAGGCATCCATTCCGACAATGCGACCACCTCGCACCTCGAGCACCATGTGTCCCCGAAGCTCGATCGGTTCGCCATTTGGCCCTGTCCCTTGGTCGGTCGACTCGACCCGGACCCGCGATCCCTCGACCGTCATCGTCAGCTTCACGTTGGCCAGGTCGGGGACGGCTTTGCACAATGCGGCCGCTTGCCCCTCCGAGACCCTGGCCAGCTCCGCGCCTTTGATAAGGCCGTCGGCCGGAAGTGGCGGGTGGTGGTGCAAGGTCATCTCTTCTGCAAAAAGGGCTGCCTTGGCACGGACCCGCTCGAGTGGGGAGGCCCCGGCTTCCGACCGGAGCAACTGGGCGGCAACCACCACTGCGTCGGGATTCGTCATGCCGTCTGACTCGGCGTGCAGATAGCCAGCTGACCCGACCGCGCGGCCTTCGCCGCCCGCAACGCGATCAGGCCCAGCCTTCCCCGCTGCGGAAAGCAAAGTTCGCCGCCCCCTCCGGGATGAAATCAATGGGCGTGGCCAAGTCATTTGCGGTTGGGGCACCGATCTCTCGAGCGATCTTCGCCAGCGCGTCCTCGTCGAGACCGTACAGCTTGATGGCATTCAACCCGACCATCATGCGTACCTTGTCCGCCGGCAACTCGGAGAACCCGTTGCGCAACGACAGCTTGGTTACCGACGGCATATCTGTGCCTTGCGGATTGACGAACGTTCCTTCCAAGTGGGGGTAGTCCGTTCCCCACATGAGCTGGGTGTAGAACCCGTCGTCGATCGCACTCTTAGCCTCGGCTGGCGACGTGAAGGTGGCCCCGAAGAAGACGTTGCTGACCATGTACTCGCTGGGGTGGCGCGGCAGGTCCTTCTCGTAGAAGTCCGGCAGCATCAGGCGGGCCCTCGTCGCCGTCATGTCGTAGATGGAGTCCAGTTCGGCCGCAAGGTACGGCCACCAGTTGCCCGGGGCCTCGGTGATGACGAGCTTGAGGTCGGGGTGGCGCTGGAACACGCCGCCGAAAATCATCCACCAGATCGCGCGGCGAGACATCCACCCCCCAGTTTCCATCGCGTGAACCATGGCCATCTCCGGCCCCTTGCCCTTGAACGTCGTCTTGGTGCCGGCCCCGGACCCGATCGGAACGTGGGTCACCAGTGGGATCTTGCGCTCCTCGCACATCGACCAGAAGTCCTCCCAGACTTCCTCGACATAGGGAGCGATTCCCTCGCGCATGGTGGGGAAGTTGACCCCCTTCAACCCGGCGTCGTGGGTGCGGACAGCCTCGGCCAAGGCCGCTTCGGGGTCCCACATGGGCAGCTGTGCGAGACCGACGTGTCTTAGCGGTGCCTCCGACACGAAGTCCGCCAACCAACGGTTGTACATCTGCTGACCGGCAGCCACCAGTTCGCCGGAGAAGGGCGCGTCGCCCGGATTGATGGGAAGGAACGGAAGGGGTTGGAGGTTCTGGCTCCCGTGGTAGATCACCCCAGCGGCGACGCCGTCGTAGTCGTAGTCGGCAAGCCGCGTCTTCTGGTCGTAGTGACCCGCCGTCTTGCGGTTGGGATGGTTCGCGATGAAGTCCACGATCGGATTGGCCTCGATGGACGCAACGTACGCGTCGTAGTCCTCGAGGTACTTGGCCGGACAATACGGCCGAAGGTCTTCGACCAACCTCGGACCCACGTGCGTGTCGTTCGAAACCAGAATGACCGGATCGTCTCCGCTGTTGACCTGCATCCGCGTCCTCCCTCGTGTTCCCGATGCTTGGCGGCGAGCAAATCCGCGCCAACGCGGATCACGTCGTGCCGATGAACTCATCCTGCCAGATAAGAGGCGACCGCGTCAACTCATTTACCCTTTTCCCAGCGCTCTCGTCCGGACCCCGCTCCTCTCGACCCACGCCCAGCTCGCGGGCCTTCAGCCTCGAGCACTAGCCGAACGTCGGTCTCTTCCACCCAGCGCGACGTGGTGCACGTTGACGCTGTCCGCCTCCAGAGCCGTCCCTCCGTTGCGGACGTTGTGCGGATAAACGGCTTGCCGAAACGGCGAGCACCTACACAACATGATGCGCCTTCGAGCGATTCGCGTCCACAGAGACGCGTGACGAGTCAAGCCTTTCGGAAACGAGAAGATCTAGCATGCTGCGAAGATTGAGGGTTCCACTCGTGCATGCCGTGACTGATCGGAGACCGAGGAGAGTTGGATGAGATTTATGACATCGCTTCCGGGCACCACTCGGTATCCGCCGATGGAGGACGACTGGAGGGCGTCCTTGAGACCGGAGGACTTCCAGTTGATGGCCCGGACGGCGGACGAGCTCGGATTTGATTCGATCGCGTTCTCTGAGCACGTCGTCGTTCCCGACGCGATGGCCCAGTTCATGGGGTCGTTCTGGCCCCACGCGATGACGGCCATGGCCTTCGCTGCTGGGGCCACCTCCCGGATTGTCGTCGATTCCAGCATCATGGTGCTGCCGTACCACAACCCGCTGGTCCTGGCGAAGGCCGTGTCTACGCTTGACCTGCTCTCGGGTGGTCGCGTCCGGATCTCCGTCGGCGTCGGACACGCCGAGGCAGAGTTCGAGGCGCTCGGCGTGCCATTCCACGAGCGCGGCCGACTGGCCGACGAGTACCTCGACGTGATGATTGAACTGTGGACCAATCCCGAGCCCGAATTCCACGGCCGCTACGTCGAGTTCAAGGACATGGCGTTCGCACCGCGGCCGGTGCAGACACCACACCCCCCGATCTGGATCGGCGGCAATTCAGAGGCCGCCATGCGGCGCGCCGCCCGCCACGACGGATGGTTCCCCTGGATGGTCACCGCCGAGCAACTGCCCGAGCGTCTCGAATTCATCCGTTCGCTTCCCGAGTTCGAAAGCCGGACCCGGCCGTTCGACGTCCAGATGCCGGCGACCATAAGCCACGGCGAGCGCGGCTCCTCGGTCAGTGACCGCGGCGGTCAACTCGCGAGTACCGGTGCGCAGGCCGTGATCGACGCCATCTCCGAGCTCCAGCAGATCGGGGTGACCTGGACGTCGTCGCCAATGCCACCGGCCACCTCGCTCCAGTCGCATCTCGAGGGCCTGCACTGGTTCGCCGAGGAGGTTATGCCAGCCTTCCGATGAGCGCCGGACTCGGGGCGGATGTCGACTTCGGTGAAGCCGCGCAAGCTCTTAGTTCAGCCACCCAGCTGAGGGATGATCTGCGGCAAGTCGGCCGTGGTGCGGATGCCTGGCTCGGCCTCGACCACGTTCGGTATGGCATTGACCGGACGGTGGGCGGTGAGGCCCGGTGTCACTTTGGGGTACTCCTCCTTGGAGACAGGGAAGCGAATGCTGATGTCGAGCGGGGCGTCGCCTTCGACCATGACGCGCCAGCCCGACTCGCGCAGGTCCCACTGGGGCTCGAGGTCAGTCGTCAGATACCAATTCGCTCTGAAGGTGAGGACCGGCTTGCCTTCGTGATTGCAATTCACCGATGTGCGCATCGCTCCGACCGTGCCCGGCTCGAGGACCCCCGCCGCGACCTCGACACGGTGGCGAGCTACCGCGACCTCACCGGCCGTCTCGACGGAGTCGATCGGCAAGCCGACGGCGTCGGCCACGACCTGCAGCGAGGGTGCGAAGCTGTAGCCGGCGTACTCGGCACGGATGGGGTCGTACTGCTCGGCCGGCGTGCCAAACCCCATCAACTGGAAGATCATCTCGGGCGAATCACGTGACGACATGTCGGCGAACTCGTCGATCACGAGACGATCGAGGCGCCGTTGGAGCGACAGAAGAACCATGGGAAGCGCCTCGGTGACGAATCCGGGACTCGAACCTGTGCTGTACAGCGAGGTTTCGCCTCTCTTGCAGGCCTCCTCAACGCGCCCACGCTCTTCGGGGTCCATGCTCTCTGGGCGGTGGAACTCCATCCGTGTGCTGGCGATGTTCACGCCGGACTCCAGCAGCCGGCACACGTCATCGAGATTTACCCACGACGGCATGTACAAGACACAGTCGGGCTTTGCAGCCAGGATCTCGTCGATGTCGTTGGTCGCGATGACGCCTGTGGGAGATACTCCAGCCAGCTCCCCAGCATCCCGTCCAGCCTTGGCTTCGGAATAGACGTAGACGCCCACGAGGTCCAATTGCGGGTGTTCGATCACGGCCCGCAAAGCTCGGGAGCCCACATTGCCGGTCGCCCACTGCGCGACGCGATAGCGCTTGGTGTTCACAGGGTGCCTCCCCTACTAGTCAGTCGTCAGGTCCCGACCAGTTCGATCGTCGGGAACCCGATGGCCGCGCAGTCGAGATAACACATCTTGTAGTTCCCGGCTGCCGCCGCTCCCTCCGAAGCGGGGGTATCTCCGGTTTTGGTCATCTTCGGCCTCATGTCGAACAGCATCTGGCAACCAGCGGTCGTGAACGCATCGAGGTAGCGGTCGAAGTCGGGGACGAGCACGCCGATGTGGTGCAGACCTTGCCCGAAGCGGTCCAGGTGCTCGCGATAGAAGCTGCCGTTGGCGTTCGGCTCGATGATCTCGACCCTGAGGACGCCGGCCTCCGCCGCATCGGGTGCGGCATAGCCGTCGGGCAGGTTTGCCATCACATACACGCCGAGGGCGAACTCGACCTTCTTCAAGTCCTTGACGCCCATGGCGGTCAGCGCGTCGATTGACTTTTCCATGTCGTTTGTCAGATAGCAGATATGCGTGTATGTCAGCGGCATGCCAGCCAAGGCCTCTTGCAGTTGCATTCCATCCTCCAAAGCGTCGGGAGTCGCGTCAGGTTCCGAACAACTCCAGGTTAGGTCCTCCGATGGGCGAACAGTCGAGGTAACAGGACTCGAATCCTTGGTTTCTGGCGGCGTTGCCGGACGAACCGATGGCCGCCTTCCGCATGTCCAGCTTCATGATGCAGCCGGCGGCGATGAGGGCGTCGAAGTAGTCGCTGAATTTCGGTACCGAGAGCCCGAGGTGATGCAGTCCCGGTCCGCGACGCTCCATGTGGTCACTGAAGAGGTTCCCCTTGCCTTTGGGCATCACGATCTCTACTCGCAGGTGATGGTCGCCGACGGGAATCTTCAGCATGGCGATGGAAGCGACGGAGGTCTCGAACTCCACGGGGTCCGTTGCTCCAAGCGCCGTAAAAGTGGCCAAGCTCTTCTCCATGTCGTCCGTCACGTAGGAGACGTGGTTGATGGTGCTCGGCAGGTCACGTAGCTGTGGTGCCGGTTTTGATTCGCTCATGGTCGTGCCTCTTGTCGTCGTCCGTCAGGCGAACTTGGGAAGGACTTCTTGCTCGAAGAGCCGGAGCGACTCCCACCCTTTGTCGGGGTTGATGCCGCCGCACATCGGATCGAAATTCGGGAACGGGTGCTTCTGAGCCTGGAGCTCGTCGACGTACTGCCGGGGGGACAGAACGCGGAACAGGCCGGACTCCTTCAGAACATCGGCGTCGGGAATCGGATAGCCGTGCGACTTGGCCTCGTACAAGAAGAACGGCGCCAGTTCGTCCCAAGAGTCCTCGGGGTCCTCGGAGAGCGCGATCGTGGTCCCGTTCCCGCCCCTGAAGGGGCCCGGGTCTGGCTTTCCGATTCGCTGAATCTCGTCCCGGTAGAACTCCCATGCTTGCGGGATGGCCGGCACGAAGCCGTCGCCCAGGCGGGCGGCCCGGCGGGCGGCCGCCTCGCTGTTCCCACCCATGATTATGCGCGGGCCTCCTGGCTGGCATGGGGTTGGCGTCACCCGGACGGTTCTCCCCCGGAACTCGAATGGATCGCCCGAGAACGCGCTCCGCAGTGTCGTCACCATCTCCGTGACGAGCCTGGCCCGCGACCGAATGTCGACACCGAACATCTCGAAGGTCTGCTCGTCGTGGCCGGCGGCGATGACGATGTCCAGCCGGCCACCCGAGATCTGGTCGACTACCGCAATCTCCTCCGCCAGGCGGATGGGATCGTGGAAAGGGGCCACCAGAGCTGCGATCGACAACCGGATCGTCTTAGTCCTGGCGGCCATGGCAGCTATGACCGGAAGGGGACACGGCAGGATGCCGTCGTGAGACCCGTGGTGTTCGGACAGCGAGACGGTGGCCGCACCCAAGTTGTCCGCCCACTCGGCCATGTGGATCGCGGCGGCGTAGCGGTCAGCGTGCACAACCCCCGAGAAGTCCGGATTCCGAAGATTGAAACGAAGAGAGAACTGCATCAGGTCACCCTTCCGCCTGTTCCGATCCCTATTGCTCTGCTCGCACTAAGGAAGGGGGTCTCTCACGGCAGGCACCCGATCGTCACACAGCGAGTTCGACGCCGGATGCGGGGCCCTTGAGCTGCACCAATGGTCGAGCAGCCTCCCCATATCCTCGTCTCCCTCCGACGGAATCACGGCCTCTGTCACAATACAGTTGACGCGGTCAGTTGGTCCAGCCGGCGATCGATGCGCTGTCTTCGCAGAAGTGGACGGGGCGAAGCCGCATCGGCGTCTCAGGTTCGTCGCGTGCTCACGTCCGCTGGCTCGACGATCACCGGGATGGCGGAGTAGCGGACCATCCCGGTGATCAGGTCGAACTCGTCCTTGTCGCTAAGCGCGTTCACGTTGGCGTCGTGATGACCGTGCGGGACCGAGATCACTCCCCGACGGATGGCTTTGTCGACCTTCGCGGTGCCTGTCAGCTGCCCGTTCTTCGAGCGGACCACCACCGGCTGGCCGTCAACCACCCCGGCCTCGAGGGCGTCGTCGGGGTGGATCAGCACCTCGGCCGACTCGCCGAGGAAGTCGAGGCTGACGTTCAGCTTCCGCACCTGGCGCCGGGGGATCAGCACCAGGGCTGGAGGCGGCTCCAGCCGGGCGAGCTCGTCGACCATGAGCTGCGGGGCCAATTGCCAACCTCCCGATCGCTCGAGGTAGCTGTCGACCCACGCTGCCGGAAGCTCGACGGGGAACTCCACGTAGCCGGAATTCTCGAGCTCGTCGAAGCTGCAGCGGGCGCCGGCCATGGCTCGGACGAGCATGTCCCGATCGCTGGCGCCGAGATCGGCGAGGTCGTGGCCGAGGCGGCGCCCGATCTCGGCGAGCACCCACCACGCCGAGCGCCGGTCTCCTACCGGCTCAACGACCGCCTGCGTGTAGACAGACGAGACCTTCGGTTCAAGGATGTCCCACAGGTTGACATCGATGCGCTCGAGCTGTCCCTTGGTGGGCAGCACATGGGTCGAGATTCCCGTCGTCTCGTTGGCGACGATCTCGGTGGTCACCAGCACTTCGAGCGACTGGAGCTCAGGTTTGAGCACGTTGTAGTCCGGGAAGGACGTGAGCAGGCTCCCCCCCAGGTTGAGGAAAGCCTTGATGTTGCCGGCGCGAATCTCATCCGGGAGGACGGCACACGGCCACTCACCCATGAATGATTGGGCCTCGGGGTGCGACCTCGGCCCCGGGCCGAACAGCGCGTCCGGCGGGAGGACAGGGAACTCGAAGCCGTCGAGCTGGAAGTTGAACCCGGGATGGAACCACATCCCTCCGGGCCGGTTGAGGGCCCCTGTGAGTGCCATGATCACCCAGGCCAGCCAGGAAGTGACGTTCCCGGCCGCGGCGGTCATGGTCACTCCGGTGCCCCAGTTGATCCCAACGGGACCGTTGCGCCGGACGGCCAAGATGAGCTCCTCGAGGTCCGACTCCGACACTCCGCTGATGTGAGAAGCGGATGCGGTGGTGAACGGCTCCACCGCCTCAGCGAGCGCCTCGCGGCCTTGGGTCTGGTGCTCGAGCATCTCGGGGTCGGCCCCGTCGCGCAGGAGCTCGCGGGCTAGGAAGGCCAGCACGGCGTAGTCGGTCGCCGGTCGAGGGGCCAGATGTTTGGTGGCCATGCGTGCCGTCTCGGTCAGACGGGGGTCAAGGACCCAGATCTCGGCGTGCGTCTTCAACGTCCGCAGGGCGCTGACCGGATCGGAAAGCCCGTTGGCATGGCCGTGGGACACCACGGGGTTGACGCCGATGTACATCACCATCTTGCTTCGTGGGTAGTCGACGTGGGGCATGAAGCCTGGGAAACCCGCCACCAGTTGGGTGGCGAGCGTCTTGGCGGTGCCGTCGATGGTCAATGGGCTGAACTTTGCGGGCGTGCCGATGGCGCCCAGCAGCGCCTCCTCCATCTTGTAGCCGGCGGCGTCCATGCCGAGGCCACTGCCGAAGTAGATGCCCACCGATTGCGGTCCGTGTTCCTCGACGATGCGACGGAGCTTGTCGCCGATGTCGTCGAGGCAGTCCTGCCAAGGTCTGCGTTGCAGCTCTCCGTCCACGCGCATCATGGGGTACTCGATGCGGTCGGGGTGGTGGTGCATCTGCGGCAACGCTCGTCCCTTGGGGCAGGTGTACCCGTGGGAAAGGGGGTTCTCCTTGTCGCCTCGCACTTTAAGGACCTGGTCGCCCTCGACATCCACCAGGATGCCGCAGATCGCGGTGCAGATCCGGCAGAAGCTCCGCACAGTGCGCTTCTCAGGGTCAGTCATCTCGGCACACTCCCCTCGCACTCGTGTCGGCCAAGTGCTCCGTACTCCTCGCTTCCCTTCCACCCTATGTGGGCAGGGACGACGGAGCGCGCTCGGGGGCCTTAGCCCTCAATCCGGATGGCTCCCTTGGGGCAGGCATGGACCGCTGCCTGCAATTTACCTCGCAGCGACTCGTCGGGCTCCTCGTCGAGGATGTACAGCACGTCGTCAGCGCGCACCTCGAAGAGCTCCGGGGCGGCGTCGACGCACAACGCGTTGCTCTCGCACAGATCAAAGTTAACGATGATACGCATGAGGATCCTTTCTCTGATGCGCTGTGCACCTATCCGATGGTGCTGTGCACCACTTCCATGTAGTTGCCGAAGGGGTCGCGCATGAGCACCAGTCGCACCCCCGGGTAGGTGTCCAACGGGCCCGCGATCAGCTCGGCTCCACGAGCCAGAGCGCGCTCGACCGTTCGCTCGAGCGCGTCGACGTAGAGCGTCAGGTATCGGAGTCCAGTGCCCTCATAGGGTGACTGGACCGGACCAGGGCTCGGAAGATTGGGTGGCACCATGACCTTGAGGGTCGCTCCCGGAAGCTCGATGCGGTACAGGACTCCCACTGCCGTGTCCATCGGTGGCTCCGATTCCACTTCGAACACCTCGGTGAGAAAGTCGACGATGGCGCTGGTGTCGCTAACCAGAGCGACCTCGATGCGCACGGTGGTCACGCTGCCGGACCCCCAGGGGACTCGATTCTCGTCAAGCGACCGGGGTGAATTCCAGGTGGAGCTGCATCAGTCCTCGAAGAATGAAGGTCGGGAAGTAGTCGTACTTCCGGGCGCCGCGCGGGCCGTGGAACTCCTCGTCGATCCGGATGTCGGCCATCCGGTCAAGCACCCGCTCCAGGCTGACCCGGGTCTCCGCTCGGGCGAGCGGTCCACCTGGACACGAGTGGATGCCGCGCCCGAATGCAAGGTGCTCACGGGCGTTGGGCCTGTCGACGCGCAGCTCGCCCGGGCACTCGAAATGGCTCGGGTCGCGGTTGGCGGCGCCATTGAGGACCATCACCGTCGTCCCGGCGGGGATCGCCACGCCGCCGATCTCGGTCGAGCGGCGCGCCAGGCGGAAGTCACCCTTCACAGGGCTCTCGATTCGCAGCACCTCCTCGATGAAGTTGGGGATGCGGCTACGGTCGTCCCGGAGCAACTGCTGCAGCTCGGGATCCTCGGCGATGTATTGGAGTGCGGTCCCGAGCAGGCGGACGGTCGTTTCCTGGCCGGCGGAGAACAGGTTCACCGCAACGCGAGCAGCGTCGCCCACCGGCGGCAGGCTGCCGTCTGGGAAGGTGGTCGTCGCAAGCGAGGTGAGCACGTCGTCACGAGGAGCGCGTCGACGGTCCTCGATGTAGCCTGAGAACTGGTCGTAGATGAACTCCAAGGGCGAGCGCAGCATCTCGGCCGAGGTGCTCCCAACGACAGCGTCGCCACCCGACTCCACGTAACCCTCGCCCATGAGTACCCGAAGGCGAGGGTGGTCCTCGGTCGGGACACCCAGCAGGTCACCGACCACGTACATCGTGAACGGGCTCGCGTAATCGGCGACGAACTCCGTCTTGCCCCGCTCGATGAACCCGCCGAGCTGCTGATCGGCAAGGTTCCACATGGAGTCCTCGTTTTCCTTCAGCCGCTTGGGGGTAAGCAGGCGCATCAGGAGGGCGCGGTGATCGGTATGGACCGGCGGGTCGAGCGTCGGGATCATATCGAAGAAGGGGAGCTCGTCACGGTGCGCCTCGATGACGTCGCTGATGTCGTCGCCCTCCATCGGCGCAGAGATGCCTGGGAAGGGTCCGGACACCGAGTTGCACGACGAGAAATTGTTCGGGTCGTTGTACACGGCGACCGCCTCGTCGTACCCAGTCACCATCATCACCCCGAAGTGGTTCTCCCGGACGATCGGGCAGCGCCCGCGGAGCGCGTCGAAGTACGGGTAGGGATCTTCGATCATCGAGTTGTCGCGGAAGAAATCGACCGCTTCCAAATCCGCTTCCAGATCGGTCACTACACCACTCCTATCCTCTTGAGGATCATCACGAATGATCGACCGGGCTTCCGGGCGTCACCACGACAAAACCCCGCCTCCGCGTCGCTGAGATTACTCGCCTCGTCGACCGATATCTATGACGACTTTTCCTACTGCCTTGCCGTCGGCGACGTAACGCAAGGCGGCCGCACCTTCCTCGAGCGAGAAGGTGGCCCCGATGTGTGGTTTCACCCGGCCCGAGGTCAACAGATCCATAAGCTCCTCGTCGTTTCTCTGCATCTCCTCTGGTTGGTGCGTGCCGAAGTCCCTCATCTGGAACCCTGTCACACTCACCCCCTTGAGCAACACGAGGTTCAATGGGATCCGGGGGATGCCAGCCGCGAAGCCGACGCTGACGAACCGACCCCCGTAGTGCAGACTGCGCAAGGCCGGCTCCGAGAGGTCGCCACCGACCGGGTCCACCACCGCGTCGGCGCCATCGGGAAGGAGTTCCTTGAGGGTGCTGCGCAGATCGCACTCCCTGTGGTTGACCAGGCCCGACGCGCCGTACTGCCTGGCCACATCGAGCTTCTCAACCGAGGAGGCCACCGCGGTCACCTTCGCACCGAGTGCAGAGGCGAGCTGCACGGCAGCCAGGCCCACGCCGCCGCCGGCGCCCAGCACTACTACCTCGTCGCCGCTCGCAACCCGAGCGAACGACCGAAGAGCGTCGAAGGCCGTGCGGTGTGCCACGGCGAAGGCGGCGGCCAGTTTCACGTCGACACCGTCGGGGATCCGGGTCAGCTGTGGGGCGCGAGCCACCGTCTCTTCGGCGAACGCGCCGACCATCCCCGTTCCGAACACACGGTCACCTACCTCTGACGTCGTGACATCGTCCGCAACCTCGAGCACCACCCCGGCGAACTCGCTACCCGGCACGAAGGGCGTCGGCACCGAAACCTGGTACTCATTGGCCACCACGAGTACGTCGGGGAAGTTCACCGCCGCTGCCTGGACTCCGACGCGCACTTGCCCCGGACCCAGTTCCGGCCGGGGAAATTCGGTCACGGTCACGACCTCCGGCGCGCCGTACTCGTTGCAGACGAGTGCTCGCATCACACTCCCTTGTTGTTGAGCTTTCGTATCAGGCCGTCTCTCGGCCAGTCGTGCCGACCGCATCGCCCTTCTCGATTACCGGATCGAGCGATACGAGGCCGCCGAAAGCAGGTGGTGCTCACGCGGCTCTCCCCTTCGGCCAGGCCCCGATAGTCCCGTAACAAGGCGAGCCGGTCGAGTTCGTGTCATCGGTTGGCCACCTCGTGCTCGAGATACTGCGCGAACTTGGCGCGGGCCGCTTCGACCTTTCCGGGTATCCACTCCGACGGGAACATCCCGGTCGTGGCCTCGTAGTCGCGAAGAAGCTGGCGCGCCACCGTGACTTTGTGGACCTCGGTCGGTCCATCCGCCAGGCCCATGGCGGCCGCACCAAGGATCAGCTCGAAGATCGGCATTTCGTTCGTTGTGCCCAGCGCACCGTGCACCTGCATGGTGCGCCAGGCGATGTCGTGCAGGACCTGAGGCATGACGACCTTGCACGCAGCGATGTCTTTCCGAACCCGTTGGTAGTCCTTGTACTTGTCAATCTTCCACGCGGTGTTCAGCACCATGAGCCGGAATTGGGTGAGCTGTGCGTAGGAGTCGGCGATGAATCCCTGTACGAACTGCTTGTCCGCCAGAAGGGATCCCTGAGTGCTCCGGCTCAGCGCGCGCTCGCACATCATGTCGACCAACCGCTGCGCGTTGCCTATCGTGCGCATGGCGTGATGGATGCGCCCGCCGCCGAGCCGGGTCTGCGCGATAGCGAAGGCCTGCCCCTCACCACCGAGGAGTGCGTCCACGGGCACCCGGGCGTCCTCGTAGTGGACGAGCGCGTGCGAGCCCTCGTTAACGCGTTCGCCGTAGAGGCCGATGTTGCGCACGATGTTCACGCCAGGGGTTTCGGTCGGTACGAGGAACATCGACATGCCCTGGTAAGCGCTCACCTCCGGGTTGGTGACGACCATGACGACCAGGAAGGTCGACGTCTTGGCGTTGGACGAGAAGTACTTCCAGCCGTTGATCACCCACTCGTCGCCGTCCTTCACCGCGTGGCACGTGAACTGGGTCGGGTCCGAGCCTCCATGGGGCTCGGTCATGGAATAGGACGAGAACAGCTCGCCGTTGAGCAGCGGTTCGAGGTAGCGGTCCTTCTGCTCTTGCGTCCCGTAATGGGCGATGATCTCCGCGTTCCCCGTGTCAGGCGCCTGCGTGCCGAACACCGTCGATGACCAGGACGAATGTCCAAGGATCTCGTTGAGCAGGGCGAGTTTCAACTGTCCGTAGCCCTGGCCACCGAGCTCGGGACCCAGATGAGTCGCCCACAGACCCTGGGCGCGCACCTCATCCTTGAGTGGGTCGATGATGCGTCGTTGCTCGTCGGTCATGGGCTCGAACTGTCCGTGTGGCCAGAGCACGTCGAGCGGCTCGCAGTACTCGTGGACGAAGTCGGCAGTCCAGTCCAGCTTCTTCTGATATTCAGGTTCGGTTTCGAAGCCCCATGCCATCCGTCGTGCTCCTTGGTGCGCGCACCATATGGCCTCCGGTTAACCTTACGACGGTAAGAGTGTCCATTCTCCGGTCGGGGTGGGCCTCCCTAGGGTCCCAACAACGGTGGGGTGCTCCCGCAGATAAGGGGGAACCATGAAGGCTGTCCGGAGCACAGGCGTCGCTTGCGAAGGAGTGCGGGTGGTGGACGTGGACGAGCCCCCTGGCTTCGGCGACGAGCTCCTGCAGATGCGCTCCGGAAGCGTCTGTGGTTCTGATCTCATGTACATCGCCATGGGCAGCAAGGCCGTCCTCGGTCACGAGCTGGCTGGGGTCCGCGAGGACGGCAGCCCGGTCATCGTTGAGGCGCTGTTCAGCTGCATGGAGTGCGAATTGTGTCTCTCCGGCCAGTACAACCTCTGCCCCACCCACCACGAACGCGCGCTGGGCGTGAGTCTCGACGGAGGTATGGCCGAGCAGTTTCGGGCACCGGCCGAGCGCCTGGTGCCCGTCCCCGAGGGACTCGACGTCCGCGACGCGGCTCTCGTCGAGCCAGCCGCCGTGGCCTGGCACGCCTTGAACCTAGGATTGACCGGGCCTGACACGCGGGTTGTGGTCGTTGGCGCCGGTGCCATCGGACTGCTCGCCGCCGCCGGAGCACGCCGGATGGGGGCCGAGGATGTCGCGGTCGAGGCAAAGCATCGGTATCAGGAGGAGGCAGCTGAGCGCCTCGGTGCCCGAATCGGTGTGAGCGGCGCGTACGAGGTCGTCATCGAGGCGGCGGGCAGTGCGTCGAGCCTTGCCCGTTGCGCCGAGCTCGTCGCTCCAGGTGGCTGCATCATCGTGCCCGGCGTCCACCTGGGGCCGATTGAGCTCGACTGGAGGACCCTGTTCGCCAAGCAGGCGCGGGTGATCCCTTCGATCGCATACTGCTCTAACGGCGGCCACAAGGAAATGGCCGAGTCCGCAAAGATGCTTGCCGAGGACAGCGAGATCGTGAAGACCGTCATCACGCACCGCTTCCCTATTGAGGACGCCCAGGAGGCTTTCCGGGTGGCCGGCGATCGCACGGCGCGCGCCTTGCGCGTCATCATCGACCCCACCTGACGCAGACCGGGCCCTCGGCGTCGGACCCGATGTCGCACAATCCGTGCACGGGGTACCCGACGCGCACCGCCTCCGAGCCAGGCACACTTGGCCGCCCCGGACATGAGTGCAGCCGGGAGGGATCAGCGGCCCGCGATGTCGCCTGCGAATTGCTCTGGCACCCAGTTCGGCGCTCGTTTCTCCATGAACGACTGCATTCCCTCCCGAGGCTCGGCCGACTCCGTGAGCGAGCCGAACATCGTTTGGTAGTCGATGAGACCATACCGGTCGTTCAGCATCCGCTTGACGTGCATGCGCGCGATCGGACCCGTCCGCAGGATCTCCCCCACTGCCTGTATCGCGGCGTCCTTCAGCTGCTCGTGCGGCACCACGCGAGTGATAACACCCAGACGAATCGCCTCTTCGGCGTCGAACCGTCGAGCCGACAGCAGCAGGTCACGTGCCACGGCGATGCCGACGTGGGCGGGCAGCACCGCCGCGTACGTGGCATCGACGATGCCACGAAGGAGTTCGGGTGCCCGGAAGACGGCACGCTCGCTGGCCACACAGATGTCCGAGACCATGGCCACGAGCAGTCCGCCCGCCTGGCAGATGCCGTTCACCGCCGTGACGACGGGAGCCCGACTGTCACGGATGGCCAGGAAGGGAAGGATGTCGGGCCCGACGTCGGGGACCGGCTCGTCCCCATCGCTGGTTCGCCCGCCCAGGTCGCCACCGGCAGAGAACACGTCGCCTGTCCCGGTGATGATCAACGCCCGCAGGTCGGGATCGCGATTTACTAAGTACACCGCTCTTTTTATCGCGAAATACATGGCCGGCGTGAGCGCGTTCTTCGCTTCAGGGCGGTCAATGATGCACCACCCGATAACTCCGTTGCGCTCGAATCGGATCCCTGCCGCACCGAGATGGTCTTCCATAGGGGAATGACGCTAGCGCCTGCAACCCTCCCGCTCCTAGAGAAGGCGGCGCCAAACGGGCGATCGGCGTTCGGGTCGCACGCCGCTACCGATGAGGACGGACGCGTAGCATGGCCCGGTGGCGCCTGAGAGCAGACAGCGCGTGGGTTGGTACACAGAGCAGGTGGTGCCACGCTTCACCAGCGTGATGCTCGGCGCCCCAATGGACGCGTACCGCGCTCGGGTCTGTGCAGGTCTTTCCGGCGACGTCCTCGAGCTCGGGTTCGGATCGGGACGGAACCTGGCCCACCTGCCCGTAGACGTCAAGCGGGTCCTCGCAGTTGAACCCTCCGAAGTGGGGACGTCACTGGCAGCCAACCGCATCGCGGCGAGCGACATACCCGTGGAGTTCGTCGGTCGGTCCGGCGAGGAGCTTGCCCTGGAGAACGAGTCCGTCGACCACGTGCTGGTCACCTGGACCCTGTGCACCATCCCCGACGTCGCTCGCGCCCTAAGCGAAGTTCGGCGCCTCCTTAAACCAGGCGGGACGTTGCACTTCATTGAGCACGGCAGGTCTCCGGATCCTGAGACCGCACGGTGGCAGGACCGACTGAACCCGTTGTGGGGCAGGCTTTTTGGGGGATGCCACCTCGACCGCTCCATCGACGAGCTGGTTCGCAACTCGGGCCTCGTACTCCGGGACGTGAAGATGTACTCCATGAGCCGGGAACGGAAGGCGCGCCTGCAAGGCCTCTCTTTCGAGGAATCGCTCGCGCACTCTCCGGATGGCACCTCGACGGGTGGAACACTGGAGCGTCTCGGACGAGTGACGTCGGAGCTCGCCGGCTTCGCCTACGAAGGGGTGGCGGAAAAGCTCGCGTGATCTGACCTCACCGGAGCTTCGACGGTGGGTTGCCCGGCTCGAGGTCGCCGTCGGTAGGGCGATCAGGTAGAGGAGAGACCGTGAACGTTTGGATCGATTCGATGGAGAAGGCCCAGTCGTCGCCGCGACCTTCAGTTTCGAAGCGGCGTGAGGGTGCTTCCCAATACCCTCCTAAC
>Ga0335075_10002575_pt1 | contig 29046 bp, 18 predicted proteins | sample Lox_Sample_24_FD_206723 | JGI IMG/M metagenome (GOLD analysis project Ga0335075, IMG submission 206723) | Soil microbial communities from Loxahatchee National Wildlife Refuge, Florida, United States - Lox_Sample_2.4 | ecosystem: Environmental > Terrestrial > Soil > Wetlands | place: USA...
AGGCCGGCGCGGGTCGACGACGCGTCGGCTAACGACGACAGCAAAACCGCGCGATCGGCGCCCAGCACGACACCGCGCGGGTCGGCGTTGACCAGGTCCGCCGCCGCCTGGCGGGCCGCCTCCAGCACCGCGGCGCTGCGCTTGGCGGCCGGATGCGGACCGGCGGTGCTGGGGAACGAGCCGCGGAACGCGGTGGATACGGTTGTCGCCACCGAGTCGGGAATCAGCATCCCGGACGGCGCGTCGAAGTGCACCCAACCGTCCCCGAGCGACGGGTGTAATCCGCGCACCCGGGCGACGTCGTATGCCATGCCAGCCACCTTAGAGTTTCGCAGATTCAGCTAAACCATGACGGTAGCGGGCGCCCAGATGCGTCCCCGCCGTCCCGAGCCAGGTCACCCGGCCAGCCATACTAGTCCAGTGGGGCTGTGGTTCGGAACGCTGATCGCATTGTTTTTGCTGATCGCGCCGGGGGCAATCGTCGCACGAATCACCCAGCTAACTTGGCCGGTCGCCGTCGCAGTTGGCCCGGCACTGACCTACGGCGTGGTGGCGCTGGCGATAATCCCCTTCGGCGCACTCGGAATCCCTTGGAACGGTTGGACAGCGCTGATCGCACTGGCCGCGGTGTGCCTACTGATGACGGGTTTGCAGCTGCTGCTCGCCCGCTACCGCGACACCGGGGCACGGGCCCCGCGGCCCCAAGAGGTGCGTGCCTGGCCCGCGTTGACGGTCGCGGCGGGTGTGCTGCTGGGTGCCCTACTGATCATGTGGGCGGCCTACCGCGGCATCACGCATTGGCAGTCCATCCCCAGTACCTGGGACGCGGTCTGGCATGCCAACGAGGTGCGCTTCATCGTGGACACCGGCCAGGCGTCGTCCACCCACATGGGCGAGCTGCGCAACGTCGAGACCCACCAACCGCTGTACTACCCGTCGGTTTTTCACGCGCTGACCGCAGTGTTCTGTCAGCTCACCGGGGCGGCACCGACCACCGGCTACACCGTCAGTTCGGTGGCTGCGTCGGTCTGGCTGTTTCCGTCCAGTGCGGCGACGCTCACCTGGTTTCTGTTGCGGCCTGTTGCCAACCAATGGTGCGCCGCGGGTGTGGCGGCCACGTCGGCCGCGCTGTCGGCGTCGTTCACGTCGGTGCCCTACGTCGAGTTCGGCGTCGCCGCGATGCCCAACCTGGCGGCCTACGGAGTCGCCATCCCGACGTTTGTCTTGATCACCTCGACGTGTAAGCACCGCGACCGCATCCCGACGGCGGTGCTGGCGCTGGCGGGTGTGGTGTCGGTGCACCTCACCGGCGGGCTCATCGTCATCCTGTTCCTGTTGGGCTGGTGGCTGTTCGACGGGTGGCCACATCCGGTGCGTGGCCGGCTCGCCGATGTGCTCATCCTGGCGGTGGTGGCCGTGCCGACAGCGCTGATTTTGGCGCCACAGTTCATCGGGGTACTCCACCAGGCCGACATCATCGCCGGGCATGCCTTCCCCAGCTTCAAAAGCGTCAAGCAGGGCGTTATTGATGCGTTGCTGTTGCACACCCGCCACCTCAACGATTTCCCGACCCAATACGGGCTGATCGTGCTGAGCGCGATCGGCATGGCGATCATGCTGTACAAGAAAATGTGGTGGCCGCCGGTGCTCTGGCTGGTGCTGACGGTGGCGACCATCTATTCGGGGGCGCCGTTTCGTAACCCGGTCGGCGCCGCCATCGAAGAATTCAGCCAGTTCTTCTACAACGATCCGCGACGGCTCTCGGCCGTGGTCACGATGCTCGTGACGCCGATGGCGGGGATCGCGGTGTTCGCCATCGTCTTGACCGCAGTAGCGGCGGCCAAGCGACTCAGCGAGCGGTTCACCCGCCTGCCCCCATCCGTGTGGGTTTCGGCCACCGTCGTCCTGCTGGTGGCCAGCACCGTGCTCACTGCGCGCCACTACTTCTACCGGCACTTGGTGCTGTTCGGCGACAAGTACGACTCGGTGATCATCGACCAGAAAGACCTCGAAGCCATGGCCTACCTGGCGACTCTGCCGGGCGCCCGCAACACCCTGATCGGCGACTCGAATGTCGACGGCACCGCGTGGATGTACGCGGTGGCCGACCTGCACCCGCTGTGGACCCACTACGACTTTCCGCAGCAAACCGGCCCGGGCTATTACCGCTTCATCTTTTGGGCCTACGCCGATCGCGACGACGATCCGCGGGTATCCGAGGCGGTGCGGGCGCTCAATATTCGCTACATCCTGACCAGCGTCCCGACGGTTGGGAAGTTCAAGGTGCCCGACGGGCTAGTGTCAATAGACGAATCGAAGTCGTGGGCGAAGATCTACGACAACGGTGAGGCCCGGATCTACGAATGGCGGGGCGCCCCGGCAACTCCCAAAACATGAACCACAAAGGCCAGGGCAAGGAGAGTGACTGGATTGAGTAACGGAAACGACGACGACAACATCGAAATCATCGGTGGCCTCGACCCCCGGCTGATGGCGGCCGCGACGGACGACGACAACTCCGATGACCGGTCGCTGACCGACCTGGTCGAGCAGCCGGCCAAGGTGATGCGGATCGGCACCATGATCAAACAGCTGCTCGAAGAGGTACGCGCCGCGCCGCTCGACGACGCCAGCCGCAACCGGTTGCGCGAGATCCACGCCACCAGCATCCGGGAACTCGAAGAGGGGTTGGCACCCGAACTTCGTGACGAACTCGACCGTCTCACCCTGCCGTTCAGTGGGGGCGCCGTCCCGTCGGATGCCGAGCTGCGCATCGCACAGGCACAGCTGGTCGGCTGGCTGGAAGGGCTGTTCCACGGGATCCAGACCGCGCTGTTCGCCCAGCAGATGGCCGCCCGCGCGCAGCTCGAGCAGATGCGCGAACAACGCGGCCTGCCCCCGGGTGTCGGCAGGCCCGGCGGGCACGGCACCGGGCAGTACCTGTAGGCGACAACCGGTGACGAGTCCGCGCCCGTATATCGAGACCTCCAACGCGTGGGTGGAGTTTCCCATCTTCGACGCCAAATCGCGCTCGCTGAAGAAGACGTTCCTGGGCGGCACGATCGGGCGCAATGCGTCCAATGTCGTGGTCATCGAGGCACTGCGTGATATCACCATGTCCCTAGACCTGGGCGACCGCGTCGGGCTGGTCGGCCACAACGGCGCCGGGAAATCGACACTGCTGCGCCTACTTTCGGGCATCTACGAGCCGACGCGCGGCTCGGCCACGGTGAGCGGCCGAGTGGCGCCGGTGTTCGACCTGGGCGTCGGCATGGACCCCGAGATCTCCGGCTACGAGAACATCATCATCCGCGGTCTGTTTCTCGGGCAGACCCGCAAGCAGATGCTGGCCAAGGTCGACGAGATCGCCGAGTTCACCGAACTCGGCGACTACCTGTCGATGCCGCTGCGCACCTATTCGACCGGTATGCGGGTGCGGCTGGCGATGGGTGTGGTCACCAGCATCGACCCGGAAATCCTGCTGCTCGACGAAGGGATCGGCGCCGTCGACGCCGACTTCCTCAAGAAGGCGCAGACCCGGCTGCAACGGCTGGTCGAGCGATCCGGAATCCTGGTGTTCGCAAGCCATTCCAACGAATTCCTGGCCCGGCTGTGCAAGACCGCGATGTGGATCGACCATGGTGTGATCAAGATGACCGGCGGCATCGAGGACGTCGTCCGCGCCTACGAAGGCGAAGACGCCGCGCGGCATGTGCGCGAGGTGCTTGCCGAGACCACAAGCGACCAGCAGCTCGCGAGCAAAGCCCCCGCGGATGAGTGAAATGGTGTGCGCCGTCGTGGTGACTCACCGGCGCCCCGACGAACTGGCCAAGTCGCTGGATGCATTGACCACCCAGAGCCGGCTGCCCGACCACCTGATCGTGGTCGATAACGGCAGCGACGATGACGATCGCATTCGGGATCTGGTTGCCGGCCAGTCCATCCCGACGACGTATTTGCCATCGCAGCGAAACCTTGGCGGCGCAGGCGGTTTCGCGCTCGGAATCCTTCATGCGCTGGCAGCCGGCGCCGATTGGGTGTGGCTGGCCGACGACGACGGCCACCCGCAAGACACCGAAGTGCTGGCAACGCTGCTGGCCTGCGCCGAGTCGCACCGGCTGGCCGAGGTGTCGCCGATGGTGTGCAACGCACAAGACCCGCAACGTCTGGCGTTTCCGTTGCGACGCGGCCTGGTTTGGCGCAGACGGGCCAGCGAGTTGCGTACCGCGGCTGACCAAGAACTGCTGCCGGGCATCGCCTCGCTGTTCAACGGTGCGCTGTTTCGAGCGTCGACGTTCGAGTCGATCGGTGTCCCCGACCTGCGACTGTTCGTCCGCGGCGACGAGGTTGAGATGCACCGTCGGCTGGTCCGGTCCGGGCTGGCGTTCGGAACCTGCCTGCAGGCGGTCTATCTGCACCCGTGTGGGTCGGACGAGTTCAAGCCGATTCTTGCCGGGCGCATGCACACCCAATATCCCGACGATCCCACCAAGCGGTACTTCACCTACCGCAATCGCGGCTACCTGCTGTCCCAGCCGGGCCTGCGCAAGCTCCTGGTCCAGGAATGGCTGCGGTTCGGCTGGTTTTTCCTGGTGTCCCGCCGGGACCCGAAGGGTCTGCTGGAATGGCTGCGGCTACGCCGGTTGGGGCGCCGGGAAAAATTCGGGCGCCCCGAGGGCTCGCCATGACGATCATCGATGCCGCGGCGCAGTCGAAGACACTGGCACGCGCCTGGGGTGATCTGGTCGACGGCTACCGCCGTCGCGAGTTGTGGCTGCACCTGGGTTGGCAGGACATCAAACAGCGATATCGCCGCTCAGTGCTGGGACCGTTCTGGATCACCATCGCGACCGGCACCACCGCCGTCGCGATGGGTGGCCTGTATTCCAAGCTGTTTCATCTCGAACTGTCGGTGCACCTGCCCTACGTCACGCTCGGCCTCATCGTCTGGAATCTGATCAACGCCTCCATCCTGGAGGGCGCCGAGGTGTTCGTCGCCAACGAGGGATTGATCAAACAATTGCCGACGCCGCTGAGCGTGCACGTCTACCGGCTGGTGTGGCGGCAGATGATCTTGTTCGCGCACAACATCGTCATCTACGCGGTGATCGCGATCATCTACCCGAAGCAGTGGTCGTGGGCCGACCTCTCGGTGATCCCGGCGCTGGGCTTGATTGTGCTCAACTGCGTGTGGGTGTCGCTGTGCTTCGGCATCTTGGCGACGCGCTTCCGTGACATCGGCCCGCTACTGTTTTCCATCGTGCAGTTGCTGTTCTTCATGACACCGATCATCTGGAACGACGACACACTGCGGCAGCAGGGCGCCGGACAGTGGTCGAAGATCGTCGAACTCAATCCGCTGCTGCACTATCTGGATATCGTGCGCGCCCCGCTGCTGGGCTCGCACCAAGAGCTGCGGCACTGGGCTGTTGTGGTCGGGCTTACGATCTTGGGCTGGGTGTTGGCAGCGTTCGCGATGCGCCAATACCGCGCCCGCGTTCCTTACTGGGTTTAAACAGGTGCAGCCAAACGCCGAAGACAGCACAATAGCCACAAGAATCAGGGCGCTCCGCTGTGGCCAATCGCCGTCGCGCCCGGGAAGACAGGTCGACACAGGTGAGCAAGGAAGTCGAGCCCTCTGGGCTTGCCGGTGAGGCACGCGAGCGGATCGCGGCCGAGTTGGCCCGGATACGGGAACGTCGCGATCGCTTGGAGGCCGAAGTCCGAGGCGACCGCGGCGCGGTAAGCGATCACGCCGACGCTGCCGACGCCATCCAGCGCGCCGATGAATTGGCCAGCCTCGACGAGCGGATCATCGAGCTAGACCGCCTGCTGCGGGCCGGACCGTCGCCGTCGAATGGCGACGACACGCTTCCCTTCGGCACCAAGGTGACCCTGCGATTTTCCGACGGTTCGGTGGTCAAGATGCAGGTGATATCCGTCGTCGAAGAAACCCCTGCCGGTGGCGAAGACGAGGCGTTGACGGCGGGCAGCCCGCTGGGGCTGGCGCTGGCCGGACGTAAAGCCGGCGACACGGTCACCTACACCACGCCGCAAGGTGAAAACCAGGTCGAGCTGCTGGACGTGAAGTACCCCAAGTAGTCCCCCGTAGACTTCGGCCGATGGCCGAGATCGCGGCGAGTGCGCCGCTGACCCTCAAGACGCAGGTCTGGCGATTTGTCGTCACCGGCGGTTTGTCGGCACTCGTCGACTTCGGCCTCTACGTGCTGCTCTACAAAGCCGTGGGCGTGCAGGTGGACCTGGCCAAAGCAACCAGTTTCGTCGTCGGCACGATCACTGCATACCTGATCAACCGGCGGTGGACGTTTCAGGCGCCGCCGAGCACCGCCCGCTTTCTGGTCGTCATGGCGCTGTACGCGCTTACCTTCGCGGTGCAGGTCGGGCTCAATCACGTGTGCCTCGCGTTGCTGGACTACCGCGCCTGGGCGGTGCCGATCGCGTTCGTGATCGCGCAGGGCACTGCCTCGGTAATCAACTTCATCGTGCAGCGCTCGGTGATCTTCCGGCTGCGCTGAACCCGCGAGCTCAGCGGGTAGCCTCTTTGTCGATGTTCAGCAGTGATATTCCGACCACCGCGACCCGGCTGACGGGCTTTGGCCACACCGCGCCGTCAGTGGCGCAGCTGCTGTCCACGCCGGACCCCGAGGTGATCGCCAAGGCGGTGGCCCTGGCCGCCGACTCCGGCGGCCGGGGCGTGATCGCCCGGGGGCTGGGCCGCTCCTATGGCGACAACGCCCAAAACGGCGGCGGGCTGGTGATCGACATGACGCCGCTGAACCGGATCCATTCGATCGACGCCGACACGCACGTCGCCGACCTCGACGCCGGGGTCAACCTCGATCAGTTGATGCGGGCCGCGCTGCCGTTCGGACTGTGGGTGCCGGTGCTACCCGGCACCCGGCAGGTCACCATCGGTGGCGCCATCGCTTGCGACATCCACGGAAAGAACCACCACAGCGCGGGCAGCTTCGGCAATCACGTCCGGTCGATGGAGCTGCTGACCGCCGACGGGCAAATCCGCCACCTCACCCCGGACGGCGAGGAGACCGAGCTGTTCTGGGCCACCGTCGGCGGCAACGGCCTGACCGGGATCATCCTGCGCGCCACCATCGCGATGACGCCGACCGAAACGGCGTACTTCATCGCCGACGGCGTTGCCACTAAAGACCTCGACGAAACGGTGGCCGTCCACCTCGACGGCAGCGAAGACAAATACACCTATTCCAGTACCTGGTTCGACTTGATCAGCCCGCCACCGAAGCTCGGCCGGGCCGCGGTCAGCCGAGGCAGCTTGGCGAAGCTCGATCAACTACCCAAGAAACTCGCCAAGAACCCGTTGAAATTCGATGCCCCGCAATTGTTGACGGTGCCGAACGTATTTCCGGTCAGCGCCATGAACAAATTGTCGTTGATGGCGATCGGCGAGGTGTATTACCGCCTGGGCGGAACTTACACCGGCAAGATCATGAATCTCTCGCAGTTCTACCACCTGCTCGACCTGGTCAGCGGCTGGAACAACGCCTACGGGCCAACGGGTTTCGCCCAACACCAGTTCTTGGTCCCGCCGGATGCGATGGATGAGTTCAAGGCCATCATCCGCTGGATCCAAACCCGCGGCCACTACTCGGCGTTAAACGTGTTCAAACTTTTCGGCCCGGGCAACCGCGCGCCGTTGAGTTTCCCGATGGCTGGTTGGAATGTCGCGATGGACTTCCCCAACAAGCCCGGCGTCAACGAGTTCCTCAACGAGCTTGATGCCCGGGTGATGCAGTTCGGCGGCAGGGTGTACACCGCAAAGGACTCGCGGGTCAATGCCGATAACTTTCACGCCATGTATCCGCGAATCGACGAATGGATCGCGTTGCGCCGCAAGGTCGATCCCACTGGCGTCTTCGTGTCGGACATGGCCCGACGTTTGGAGCTGCTGTAAATGGTGCTCGACGCCGTGGGTAACCCCCAGACCATCCTGCTGCTCGGCGGCACTTCCGAAATCGGGCTGGCAATCTGCGAACGCTACCTGCGCAACGCTCACGCGCGGATTCTGTTGGCCGCCATGCCCGACGACCCGGGTCGCGACGATGCCGTCGAGCAAATGAAGGCCGCGGGCGCCCGATCGGTGGAGCTGATCGACTTCGAAGCCACCGACACCGACAGCCACCCGAAGGTGATCGAGCAGGCCTTCGCCGGCGGGGATGTCGACGTCGCGATCGTGGCGTTCGGGTTGCTCGGCGACGCCGAGGAGCTGTGGCAGAACCAGCGCAAGGCCGTCCAGATCGCCGAAATCAATTACACCGCAGCAGTTTCCGTCGGTGTGCTGTTGGGTGAGAAAATGCGCGCACAGGGCTTCGGTCAAATCATCGCGATGAGCTCGGCCGCCGGTGAGCGGGTCCGTCGATCCAACTTCGTCTACGGCTCCACCAAGGCCGGCCTGGACGGTTTCTACCTTGGGCTGGGTGAAGCGTTGAAGCCCAGCGGCGTCCGCGTCTTGGTCATCCGGCCCGGCCAGGTACGCACCCGGATGAGCGCGCATATCAAGGAAGCGCCGCTGACCGTCGACAAAGAGTACGTCGCGAACCTGGCGGTGACCGCGTCGGCCAAGGGTAAGGAACTCGTCTGGGCGCCCGGCGCTTTCCGGTACGTGATGATGGTGCTGCGACACATCCCACGGCCGATCTTCCGCAAGCTGCCCATCTAAATGCGCAACGCATTGGCCACCGTCGGCCACCTGGCGGTCGCGATCGCCGTCGCCACGGTGGTGTCGGTGATCGCGCTGATCGCCATCGCACGGGTGGAATGGCCCGCCTACCCGTCGTCGAACCAACTGCACGCGCTGACCACGGTCGGCCAGGTCGGCTGCATCGTCGGACTGCTGGGCGCCGGGTGGCTGTGGAGACGGGGCTGTCGCACCGGCGATGCTCGAAACCGCTTGCTGGCCCGGCTATCTGCGCTGGTGTTCGTGTCCGCGTTCTCGCTGGTGACGCTCGCGATGCCGCTGGGCGCCACCAAGCTCTACCTATTCGGTGTCTCGGTCGACCAGCAGTTTCGCACCGAATATCTGACCCGGCTCACCGACAGCGCGGCCCTGCGTGACATGACCTACTTCGGGCTGCCGCCGTTTTATCCGCCGGGCTGGTTCTGGCTGGGCGGGCGCGTCGCGGCGTTGACCGGCACACTCGGCTGGGAGATGTTCAAGCCGTGGGCGATCACCTCGATCACGATCGCGGTCGCGGTGGCGCTGGTGTTGTGGTGGCGGATGATTCGCTTCGAGTACGCGCTGATGGTCAGCACAGCGACCGCCGCGGTGGCGCTGGCCTACAGCTCCCCGGAGCCATACTCCGCGATGATCACCGTGCTGCTGCCGCCGGTGCTGATCCTGACCTGGTCGGGTCTGCGCAGCGGACCCCGATCGGGCGGCTGGGCCGCGGTGATCGGGGCCGGGATTTTCCTGGGGTTCGCGGCGACGTTCTATACCCTGCTGCTGGCCTACAGCGCGTTCACCGTGGTGTTGATGGCCCTGCTGCTGGCGGCATCCCGCTGGCGTCAGGGACTCAAGGCCGCGCTGGATCCGCTGGGCCGGCTGGCCGTCATCACCGTGATCGCGGCGGCCATCGCGGCGACCACCTGGCTGCCGTTCCTACTGCGTGCGGCCCGTGACCCGGTCAGCAACACCGGCAGCGCCTATCACTACCTGCCGGCCGACGGCGCCGAGTTGACGTTCCCGATGCTGCAGTTCACCCTGCTCGGCGCGCTGTGCATGGTCGGGACGGTGTGGCTGGTGGTGCGAGCACGTTCGTCGGTGCGGGCCGGTGGCCTGGCGATCGGCGTGCTCGCCGTCTACCTGTGGTCGCTGCTGTCGATGCTCGCCACGCTGGCACGCACGACGCTGCTGTCGTTCCGGCTGCAGCCGACGCTGACCGTGTTGCTGGCCGCGGCCGGCGTCTTCGGCTTCGTCGAAGTCACGCTCAGAGCAGCCGCCCGGGCTCAGGAAAGCAGCCGAGAGCATGCCTGGGGCGGCGGCGTCATCCCGGTGGCGGCTGCCGTCGGGCTGGCCGGGGCGATCGGGTTCAGCCAAGACATTCCCGAGGTGCTGCGACCGGACCTCACCATCGCCTACACCGACACCGACGGCCACGGCCAGCGCGGTGACCGCCGTCCGCCCAGCTCCGAGAAGTTCTATCCGTCGATCGACGCCGTGATCACTCGGGCGACCGGGATGCGTCGCGACGAAACCGTGGTGCTGACCGCCGACTACAGCTTTTTGTCCTACTACCCTTATTGGGGCTTTCAGGGCCTGACGTCGCATTACGCCAACCCGCTGGCACAGTTCGACAAGCGGGCGGCCGCGATCAAGAGCTGGTCGAAGTTGAAGGCGCCCGATCAGTTCATCCACGCGCTGGACACGCTGCCGTGGGCGCCGCCGACGGTGTTCTTGATGCGCCACGGCGGCTCGGCCGGCGCGACAAGCACCTACACGCTGCGACTGGCCGAAGACGTCTACCCCAACCAGCCCAACGTGCGCCGCTACACGGTGGAGTTCAATGCCGCCCTATTCGCCGACCCGCGGTTCACTGTCACCACCATCGGCCCGTTCGTATTGGCCGTCCGCAAACCCTGATGGCCACCGAGGCGCCCGCTGCCGGGCAATTAGCATCTACGTCCGTGAGCGACAGCGACGCGGGCACCAACCACCGGGCCGCCCGGGTCGTCGCCGTCGTCGCCGGTTTGCTCGGGGCCCTGCTGGCCATCGCCACCCCACTGCTGCCGGTCAAACAGACCACCGCCCAGCTGAACTGGCCGCAAAACGGCGTGCTGGGCAGCGTGGAAGCCCCGCTGATCGGCTACGTGGCCACCGACCTGTCCATCAGCATTCCGTGCCAAGCCGCCGCCGGACTGGCCGGGCCAGCCAACAACGGCAAGACGGTGCTGCTGTCCACGGTGCCCAAGCAGGCACCCAAGGCGGTTGACCGGGGGCTGCTGATTGTGCGTGCGAACGACGAACTGGTGCTCGTGGTGCGCAACGTCCCGGTGGTCACCGCCCCGTTGAGCCAGGTGCTCGGCCCGGCGTGCCAGCGGCTGACCTTCACCGCGCACGCCGATCGAGTCACTGGCGAGTTCGTCGGGCTGACGCAGGGACCCAACGCCGAGCATCCGGGCTCTCCCCTGCGCGGAGAGAAAAGCGGCTACGACTTCCGGCCGCAGATCGTCGGTGTCTTCACCGATCTGACCGGACCTGCGCCGCCGGGCCTGACCTTTTCGGCCACTGTCGACACCCGCTACAGCAGCTCGCCCACCCCGCTGAAGATGGCCGCGATGATCCTCGGGCTGGTGCTGACCGCCGCCGCCCTGATAGCCCTGCACGTCCTCGACACAGCCGACGGGACCCGACACCGTCGCTTCCTGCCCGCGCGTTGGTGGTCGATCGGCGGTCTGGATGCTCTGGTCATCGCCGTACTGGTGTGGTGGCATTTCGTCGGCGCCAACACCTCCGATGACGGCTACATCCTGACCATGGCCCGGGTGTCCGAGCACGCCGGCTACATGGCCAACTACTACCGCTGGTTCGGCACGCCCGAGGCCCCATTCGGCTGGTACTACGACCTGCTGGCGTTGTGGGCCCATGTCAGCACCACCAGCATCTGGATGCGGTTGCCCACCTTGGCAATGGCGCTGACGTGCTGGTGGGTGATCAGCCGCGAAGTCATGCCCCGCCTGGGTCACGCCGTCAAGCGGAACCGGGCCGCGGCGTGGACCGCAGCGGGCATGTTCCTGGCGGTGTGGCTGCCGCTCGACAACGGGCTGCGGCCCGAGCCGATCATCGCCCTGGGCATCCTGCTGACCTGGTGTTCGATCGAACGCGCGGTGGCCACCAGCCGGCTGCTGCCAGTCGCGATCGCCTGCATCATCGGTGCGCTGACCCTGTTCTCCGGGCCGACGGGTATCGCCTCGATCGGTGCGCTGCTGGTCGCGATCGGGCCGCTGCGCACCATCTTGCACCGCAGATCCAAACGGTTCGGCGCGCTACCGCTGATAGCGCCCCTGCTGGCCGCGGTCACCGTCACCGCCATCCTGATCTTCCGCGACCAGACACTGGCCGGCGAGATCCAGGCCAGCATGCTCAAACGTGCGGTCGGGCCCAGCCTGAGTTGGTTCGACGAACACATCCGGTATGAGCGGCTGTTCATGGCTAGCCCCGACGGGTCGGTCGCCCGCCGCTTCGCGGTACTGGCGCTCGTGTTGGCACTCGGGATCACGGTCGCAATGTCTTTGCGCAAGGGCCGAATTCCGGGCACCGCCGTCGGGCCGAGCCGCCGCATCGTCGGCATTACCATCATCTCGTTCGTCGCGATGATGTTCACTCCCACGAAATGGACTCATCACTTCGGGGTGTTCGCCGGGCTGGCGGGACCACTGGGCGCGCTGGCTGCGGTCGCGGTGACATCCGTTGCCATGCGGTCCGGGCGCAATCGCACGATGTTCGCCGCCGTGGTGCTGTTTCTGGTGGCATTGTCGTTCGCCAGCGTCAACGGCTGGTGGTATGTGTCCAATTTCGGTGTGCCCTGGTCGAATCAGTTCCCGGCGTGGCATTACGCCTTCGCCACCGCGCTGCTCGGGCTGACCCTCCTGGTGCTGCTGCTGGCGGCGTGGTTCCACTTCGTCGACCCGGATAACGGCCCACTGAAGATCGGGCAAACCCGCTACGGGGCACGTGTGGCTGGAATCGTCCAGTCCCCGTTGGCAATTGCGACGTGGGTGCTGGTGATTTTCGAGGTAGCGTCGCTCACGCTGGGGATGACCGAGCAGTACCCGGCGTGGTCGGTGGGCCGGTCCAACCTCGAGGCGCTGACCGGCAAGTCCTGCGGACTGGCCGAAGATGTGCTGGTAGAGCAGGACCCCACCGCCGGCATACTGTCCCCGGTGACGGGGTCGGCGGCTGACGCCCTGGGGGCGAGCCTGTCGGAAGCCTTCACGCCCAACGGTATTCCCGCCGACGTGCGCGCTGACCCGGTGATGGAACGTCCGGGCGACCGCAGTTTCGTCAATGACGAGGAGAAGTCCGGCAGCAATCAGGCCGGCACGGAGGGCGGCACCACCCGCGCGCCGGGAATCAACGGCTCGCTCGCCCAGCTGCCCTTCAACCTGGATGCGGCGCACACTCCGGTCCTCGGCAGCTGGCGGCCCGGCATCCAGGTGCCCGCCCACCTGCGGTCGGGCTGGTATCGGCTGCCCGCCCGGGACAAGGCGCGGCCGCTGCTGGTTGTGAGCGCCGCGGGCCGCTTCGACCCGCGTGAGGTGCAGGTGCAGTGGGCCACCGACGATGAAGCGGCCAGCGGACATCCCGGAGGAGCATTTCAATTCGCTGACGTAGGGGCCTCCCCGGCCTGGCGCAACTTGCGGTTGCCGCTGTCGGCCATCCCGAGCGCCGCCACCCAAATCCGCCTGGTCGCCAACGATGAAGACCTGGCGCCCGAGCACTGGATCGCGGTCACACCACCGCGGATTCCGGAGTTGCGCACGCTGCAGGACGTAGTGGGCTCCCAGCAGCCGGTGTTCCTCGACTGGCTCGTCGGGCTGGCATTCCCCTGCCAGCGAGCATTCGGTCATCAAAACGGCGTCGACGAGACTCCAAAATGGCGCATCCTGCCCGACCGATTCGGCGCCGAGGCCAACTCGCCGGTGATGGACAACAACGGCGGTGGCCCGCTAGGTGTCACCGAACTGTTGGTGAAGGCGACCACAATCGCCACGTATCTGAAAGACGACTGGTCCCGCGATTGGGGCTCGTTGCAACGGCTGACGCCGTACTACGCCAATGCCCAACCGGCCCGCCTCGACCTCGGTTCGGCAACGCGCAGCGGGCTGTGGAGCCCTGCTCCGCTGCGGCAATAGCCGCCAGTCACATGCGTACCGTCAACACCAGCAACCGAGTACCACACGCTGTTCAAATTCGATACACCGGTGATATCACCCTGCCGGCAAATTACCTGGTGATATCGCATGTGGTCCTAAAAGCGAAAGAGGTATAGTTCCCAAACTCAGTGACCCGTGCGACTGATGTGACGACGACGGCGTGCAACAGTTAAAACGCGACCTGGCGCCGGCTGGCGCGAAAGGCGGTGACGCTGGCGGTAAGGGCCAGCAGGGCGAACACGGTAAACGCCCAGCGAGCCGCCGCCACCCCGCCGCCGTCGGAGATGTTCACCACGACACCGGCCAGCCCGGCGCCGAACGCGCCGAAAACCAGCTGCACCGAGTTGATTGCGGTAGCGGCGGCACTACCCTCAGCGGGATCGTCGACATCACTCATTGCCCACGCCGACAGATGCGGCCAGGCGGCGCCGATACCGGTCCCGGTGGCCAGCAAGGCCAACGCGCACAGGATGATGACACCGACCGATGCGCCTTGGACGTGGGTGGCTGCGGCCATCGCCAGGCCGATCGCCATCACCAGGGGTGCCGCTCCCACGACTCCCGCGATCGAGCGGGCTTTGTTCAGTGAGCCGCTGCCCAGTCCGCTGATCGTCCAGCCGATCGATAACGACGCGCCCAACAGCCCGGCCACCATCGGCCCCAAATGCGCGAGCCGCTGACCGAACAACGGCACGTAGAGGTCCACCTTGGTCGCGGCAACCAGTAGCCCCAGCGTCAGATAGACCCACTTCAACGGGCCGAACCCGAAGACGCTTGCGGGCAATACCGCCGTGGTCATCCGCCGATCGACGATCAAAAACGCTCCGACGAGTGCGGCGCCGAGGATAAGCAGACCCGTGGTCGCTACGGTGTTATGCGGGAGAGACGCTACGCTGACCGCCAGCGCTGCGGCGCCCAGCAGGACTACCGACGGCACCGGAATTTGTGTCGGGACGCGTTCGCTGTCCTGCTCGCAGCCGTCCACCGACAAAACGCCCGGTGCCAGCACGGACATCGCCACGCTCGCCATGGCCAACAAGCCGAACGCCCACCGCCAGGCTCCGAACTGCGCAAACACTCCTCCCAGCGCAGGGCCGAGCAGCGCACCAACGCCCCACAACGCTGACGCCATCGCCGAACCACGGCTCCACAGCGAGCGGGGCAGCACGGCGTTGATCACCGCGAAGCTCAGGCCGCACAACAGACCGCCTGCCAGCCCCTGTAAGAATCGGCCCACCAGCAAGATCTCCATGTTCGGTGCCGCCGCGCACACCAGACTGCCGGCGCCCAACACCGCGAAACCCAGCAGGTAGGACACGCATGAGCCGACGCGGTGCAGCAGCGCATTCACCGTCGCCGCGGCAACCACCGACCCGACGAGGTACAGCGTTGTCACCCAGGAATAAATCCGCTCGCCGCCGATCTCGCTGACCGTGCTGGGTAGCATGCTGATCGTCAGGAACTCGTTGGTGGAATAAAGCACCACGCCCCCGGCGACCACAGCCGACGTACGCAGATACGGGGTGCTCCACAACTCACGCCAGTGGCCGGTGGTGATCGTTTCCTGCTCTATTAAATCCACCACCGCTCGACCACTAAACCATGTTTGGGCCTAGGAGTCGAACCTCGCTGGAAGGTGCGTCGGGCATCTGATCCGGTGCAAGCCGGCTCGTTCGATACGCGGACCTGCATCGTCATCGGCCGGCGTCGCGTTCACAGATGCTATGGCCTGCAATAAATTCTGCCCCGTTCCGAATGGAACGGGGCAGAACTTTTTCGCGGCTGGTCTACGGCATTATCGCGCGCAACGGGTGCCTCAGGTCAAAACCCGGGTGGGTGAGGTCCGCCGCGTAGTGACGGATCGGGTGCCGGGGTCCGCTGAACGGCACCCACGGGTCAGCGGATGCGATGGCCGGCGCCACCGACCCGGCGAGTGACAGACCGATAGTGGTCAGTCCGATACCCGCCATGATCCGCATCTTGGACACCTTCTTTGCGTTGGCGTTCATTGTTGTTCCTCCTCTGCCCCAGGCGTCCCAGGTAGGGCTGCCTTAGTGGTAGTTTTACGCGGGTTGCTTAACGGATGCTTGGGAGATCCTTGCGAAAACCTTGCGTTCGAAAAGTCGCAGGTCACGCGGCCGATTTCGACGCTGAACTCGTAGCTTACGATGCGGATTTGGCTGGCGGCGACCGGGGCGTTCGCCGGGTGTGAACGCAACTGGCAAAGCCACTGGCGGCTGTCCACGCGTCCATCCCCGGGGTCCCGAGCAGCGTCGCCTACCATCGTCCCTCGTGCCCCACGACCAAAGTGAACGATCGAGGCGCCGGGTCGCACGGTTGGTCGCCATCGTCGCCGGGATTGCCGGAGCGCTGCTTTGCGCGCTCGTCCCACTCCTTCCGGTAAAGCAGACCACCGCAACGATCCTGTGGCCGCAGGGCCTGACCGATGGACATGTGACCGATATCACCGCGCCGCTGGTGTCCGGGGCACCGCGAGCACTGGACATCTCCATCCCCTGCTCGGCGATCGCCACGCTGCCGGCCGATGGCGGCCTGGTGCTCTCGACGCTGCCGGTCAACGGCTTCGAGACCAGCAAACACGGGCTGTTCGTCCGAGCCAACAAGGACACCGTCTTCGTCGCCTTCCGCGACGCGGTGCCGGGCCACGGCGCCGCGGTGGCCCGCCGCTCGGCGGTGAACTCCGGCGCCTGCAGCGTGCTGCACATCTGGGCCGACGCCGGCGGCGCGGGTGCAGACTTCGTCGGAATACGCGGCGCCGCAGGCACTCTCGCGGCGGAAAAGAAGCCACAGGTCGGCGGGATTTTCACCGACCTGAAAGTGCCTGCACAGCCCGGGTTATCGGCCCGCATCGATGTCGACACCCGATTTATCGTCGCCCCCACGCTGATCAAGAAGGCCGTAATGGCGCTAGGCGGGCTCGCCGTGGTGACCGCGATCATCGCGCTGGCCGTTCTGGACGCGCAATCGGGACGGCGGGTGCCGCGCAACTGGGGACGTTGTCTGCCGGCCGGGCTCGCCACCTGGCTTGCCGATGCGGGCGTGATCGGGACGCTGCTGCTCTGGCACGTCATCGGCGCGATCTCGTCGGATGACGGCTACAACCTGACCATCGCCCGCGTCTCCGGGCAGGCCGGATATCTGGCCAACTATTACCGCTTCTTCGGCACCACTGAGGCGCCGTTCGACTGGTATCCCGCAGTACTAGGCCATCTCGCCGCGGTGAGCACCGCCGGCGTGTGGATGCGGCTGCCGGCCACGCTGGCCGGCATCGGGTGCTGGCTGGTGATCAGCCGGTACATGCTGCGGCGGTTGGGTCCGGCGCGGGGTGGGCTCGCCGCTAACCGAGTTGCGGTGTGGACCGCCGGCACGGTGTTTCTGGCGGCCTGGCTGCCGTTCAACAACGGGTTGCGGCCCGAGCCGCTGATCGCGCTGGGCGTGGTGGTCACCTGGGTGCTGGTGGAGACTGCGGTCGCCACCCGGCGGCTGGTGCCCGCGGCGCTGGCGATCGTGGTGGCAACGTTCACTGCGACCCTGGCACCGCAAGGATTGATCGCGGTCGCCGCGCTGCTCACCGGCGCGCGGGCGATCGCCCGGATCATTGCGCGCCGTCGGGCGACCGACGGCCTGTTGGCGCCACTGGCGGTGTTAGCGGCGTCGCTGTCGCTGTTCACCATCGTGGTGTTCCGCGCACAGACGCTGGCCACCGTCGCCGAATCGGCGCGCATCAAGTACAAGGTCGGGCCGACGATCGCCTGGTACCAAGACTTCCTGCGGTACTACTTCCTGACCGTCGAGAGCAACTCCGACGGCTCGATGACACGGCGGTTTGCCGTGCTGGTGTTGTTGCTGTGCCTGTTCGCGGTGCTGATGGTGCTACTGCGCCGCGGCAAGGTGCAGGGGCTGGCCAGCGGCCCGGCCTGGCGGCTGATCGGAACGACCGCGATCGGCCTGCTGCTGTTGACGTTCACGCCGACGAAGTGGGCTATTCAATTCGGCGCCTTCGCTGGGCTGGCCGGTGCGCTGGGCGCCGTCACCGCGTTCACCTTCGCTCGGATCGGGCTGCACAGCCGCCGCAATCTGACGCTATACGTCACCGCGCTGCTGTTCTTGCTAGCGTGGGCGACCTCGGGCATCAACGGCTGGTTCTACACCGGCAACTACGGCGTGCCGTGGTTCGATATCCAGCCCGTCATCGCCAGCCACCCGGTGACCACGATGTTCCTGGGGCTGTCGATCGCCACTGGACTGCTGGCCGGTTGGTACCACTTCCGGATGGACTACGCCGGACACACCGAGGTCAAGAACAACCGGCGCAACCGGGTGTTGGCGTCCACGCCGCTGCTGGTGGTCGCGACGATCATGGTGCTCGGCATGGTGGGCTCGCTGGCCAAGGGCGCGGTGTTCCGCTATCCGCACTACACCATCGGCAAAGCCAACCTGGCCGCGCTCAGTTCAGGCCTTTCGTCGTCCAGCTGCGCCATGGCCGACGACGTCCTCGCCGAGCCCGACCCCAATGTCGGTATGCTGCAACCGGTTCCGGGTCAGCGGTTCGGCCCCGCGGGCCCGCTCGGCGGTGTCCATCCCGTCGGCTTCAAACCCGATGGGGTGGGCGACGATCTGCAGTCCGACCCAGTGGTCACCAAGCCGGGGCTGGTCAACTCCGATGCCTCACCCAACAAACCAAACGTCGCCTACAGCGACTCGGCGGGCACCGCCGGCGGCAAAGGCGCGGTCGGCGTCAACGGCTCGCACGCCGCGCTGCCGTTCGGTCTGGACCCCGCCCGCACCCCGGTGATGGGCAGTTACGGCGAGAATTCAGTGGAGGCCACCGCCACCTCCGCCTGGTATCAGCTGCCTCCGCGGACGCCGGACCGCCCGCTGCTTGTGGTCGCGGCCGCCGGCTCAATCTTGTCGCACGAAGAGGACGGCACCCTGGTCTACGGTCAGCCGCTGCGGGTGCAGTGGGGTGTCGCCGGCTGGGACGGCGCAGTCAAACCGCTCGGCGTCGTCGAGCCGATCGACATCGGCCCCCATCGGGCGTGGCGGAATCTGCGAGTGCCGCTGGCATGGGCGCCACCACAGGCCAACGTGGCAAGCATTGTCGCCGATGACCCCAACCTGAGCTCCGACCAGTGGTTCGCGTTCACGCCGCCGCGAGTGCCGGTGCTGGAGAACCTGCAGCAGCTGATCGGGTCGAAGAACCCGGTTCTGATGGACATCGCGACCGCCGCGAACTTCCCCTGCCAGCGGCCGTTCTCCGAACACCTTGGCATCGCAGAGCTTCCGCAGTACCGGATCATGCCCGACCGCAAGCAGACGGCGTCGTCGTCGAACCTGTGGGAGGCGTCCAAGTCCGGCGGGCCTCTCCTGATCACCCAGGCGCTGCTGTGGACCGCCACCATCCCCACCTACCTGAACGGCGACTGGTTCCGGGACTGGGGGTCGGTGGAGAAATTCAACCGCCTGGTGCCCGCTGAGCAGGCGCCGAACGCCGCCGTCGAGCAGGGTGTGGTCACGGTGTACGGCTGGACCCGCCAAGGACCGATTCGAGCACTGCCATGACTTTGACTACGACGGCAGAACCCGCCGTTGCCGACGATGTGCGGGTGACGCGCTGGGTGGCGACCATCGCGGGCCTGATCGGCTTTGTCCTGTCGGTGGCCACTCCGCTGCTGCCGGTCATCCAGACCACCGCAACGCTGAAATGGCCGCAGCAGGGCCAATTCACCAATGTGACCGCCCCGCTGATCTCGGAGACACCGGTCGAGATGACGGTCACCGTGCCGTGCAGCGCGGTGCGCGCGATGCCGCCCAAGGGCGGCGTGCTGTTGAGCACCACGCCCAAAGAAGGCAAGCTCGCCGCGTACAACGGCTTGTTCGTCAACGTCACCGACAGCCGGGTCGACGTCACTGTTCGCAACGTGGGGATAACGGGAACAAACGGCGTGCCGCGGAGCGCAGTGGAAAGTCTGCAGTGTAAACGGATTGAGATAACGTCCTCACGCGCAGGCACGTTCGCCACCTTCGTCGGGTTGACCGACCCGGCAGGCAAGCCATTGAGCAATGGCGCCGACAATCCGAACCTGCGCCCGGTGATCGTCGGCGTGTTCACCGACATGACCGGTCCCGCGCCGCCGGGATTGCAGCTGTCGGCCACCATCGACACCCGGTTCTCCACCACGCCAACGCCGTTGAAGCTGGCCGCGATGCTGCTGGCGATCGTCGCCACCATCGTCTCGCTGATCGCGCTGTGGCGGCTCGACCAGCTGGACGGCCACCGAATGCGCCGGCTTATCCCGGCCAGCTGGAAGTTCTTCAGCTGGACCGACGCCACGGTGATCTTCGCTTTCTTGCTATGGCATGTGATGGGCGCCAACTCGTCGGACGACGGCTACATCCTGGGCATGGCTCGCGTCGCCGATCACGCCGGCTACATGTCCAACTACTTCCGATGGTTCGGCAGCCCGGAGGACCCGTTCGGCTGGTACTACGACCTGCTGGCGGTGATGACCCACGTCAGCGACGCCAGTATCTGGATTCGGTTGCCGGACTTGGTCGCCGGGCTGGTGTGCTGGCTGTTGCTGTCCCGCGAGGTGCTGCCCCGGTTGGGGCCGGCGGTGGCGTCCAGCAAGCCGGCGGTGTGGGCGGCGGGGATGGTGTTGTTGGCGGCCTGGATGCCGTTCAACAACGGTCTGCGCCCCGAGGGCATCATCGCGGTGGGCTCGCTGATCACTTACGTGCTGATCGAGCGGTCGATGCGGTACAGCCGGATGACGCCGGCGGCGCTGGCCGTGGTCACCGCGGCGTTCACCCTCGGTGTCCAGCCCACCGGTCTGATCGCGGTGGCCGCGCTGATCGCCGGTGGCCGACCGATCCTGCGGATCCTGGTGCGCCGGCATCGTCTCGTCGGCACCTGGCCCTTGGTGGCGCCGATGCTGGCGGCCGGCTCCGTCATCCTCACCGTGGTCTTCGCCGACCAGACATTGCGCGCGGTGTTGGAAGCCACCAGGATTCGCACCGCGATCGGACCCAGTCAGGCCTGGTATACCGAGAACTTGCGGTACTACTACCTGATCCTGCCCACCGTCGACGGTTCGCTGTCCCGCCGGTTCGGCTTTTTGATCACGGCCCTATGCCTGTTCACTTCGTTGTTCATCATGTTGCGGCGCAAGCGAATCCCCGGCGTGGCCCGCGGACCCGCGTGGCGGCTGATGGGCGTCATCTTCGGCACGATGTTCTTCTTGATGTTCACCCCAACCAAGTGGGTGCATCACTTCGGCCTGTTCGCCGCGGTGGGCGCGGCGATGGCCGCGCTGGCCACAGTGCTGGTGTCGCCCGCGGTGCTGCGCTGGTCGCGGAACCGTATGGCGTTCCTGGCGGCAGTGATGTTCGTGATGGCGCTGTGCTTCGCTACCACCAACGGCTGGTGGTACGTGTCCAGCTACGGTGTGCCGTTCAACAGCACGATGCCAAAGATTGCCGGAATCTCAGTCAGCACAATATTTTTCATCCTGTTCGCGATCACCGCGCTGTATGCGGCCTGGTTGCACTTCGCCCCGCGTGGCCGCGGCGAAGGGTGGCTGGCGGTCGCGCTCACCGCGGCGCCGGTACCGATCGCAGCTGGCTTTATGGTGCTGGTGTTCGTCGCCTCGATGGCGATCGGAGTGGTACGCCAGTACCCGACCTACTCCAACGGCTGGGCAAACCTGCGGGCGTTCGCCGGTGGCTGCGGCCTGGCCGATGACGTGCTGGTCGAGCCGGACACCAACGCCGGCTTCATGGCACCCCTCCCGGGTAATTACGGTCCACTGGGCCCGCTGGGTGGGACCAACCCGGTCGGGTTCACTCCCAACGGCGTGCCGGAACACACTGTCGCCGAAGCGCTTCGGATGACGCCCGAACAGCCGGGCACCGACTACGACTGGGATGCGCCGGTCAAGCTGAAGGCCGCCGGTATCAACGGTTCGACGGTGCCGCTGCCGTACGCCCTCGACCCGGCGCGGGTTCCGGTGGCCGGCAGCTACACGACCGGCGCGCAGCAGCCAAGCACCCTCACGTCGGCCTGGTATGAACTGCCCCGGGCCGATGACGGGCATCCACTGGTGGTGGTGACCGCCGCGGGCAAGATCGCCGGCAACAGCGTGCTGCACGGCCACACCGACAGTCCGAATGTGGTGCTGCTGGAATACGGCAGGCGGGGTCCCGGCGGCGAGGTGACACCGAGCGGACGGCTGATGCCCGACGACCTGTACGGCGAGCAGTACAAGGCGTGGCGCAACCTGCGCTTCGCCCGCGACAAGATCCCGGCCGACACGACCGCGGTCCGGGTAGTCGCCGACGACGCGTCGCTGACACCCGAAGAGTGGATCGCCGTCACTCCCCCGCGCGTGCCCGAGCTGCGCTCGCTGCAGGAGTACGTCGGGTCGACGCAGCCGGTCCTGATGGACTGGGCCGTGGGGCTGGCCTTCCCCTGCCAGCGACCGATGCTGCACGCCAACGGCGTCACCGAAGTTCCGAAATTCCGCATCACACCGGATTACAACGCCAAGAAGATGGACACCGACACCTGGGAAGACGGCACCAACGGGGGGCTACTGGGCATCACCGACGTGCTGCTGCGGGCCCACGTGATGGCCACGTACCTGTCCCGCGACTGGGGCCGGGACTGGGGTTCGCTGCGCAAGTTCGACACCATCGTCGATGCCCAACCGGCTCAGCTCGAGCTGGGCACCGCTACGCGCGGCGGCTTGTGGTCACCGGGCCAGATGTGGATCAAGCGCTAGCGGGGCTTCCCGCGTGCGGGGCAGAGCCGGGCAATCAGGCCGTCCCCGCCGCATCGCGCGTTGTGACAGCAATCACATGCCGCGCGACTTGTTGAGCATCACGAAACGTTCGAAGTGCTCGCTCACCGGGTACCGCCACTGAATCCAACCCCAAACGAAAGGAAGGCCATGGGCCGCAGCGGACCGCAAGAGGCCATAAAAGGCATCGTCGAGGACGTCAAGGGCAAGACCAAGGAAATCATCGGAATCGTCGCCAACCACGACGGTCTGCGCAAACAGGGCCGCGCTCAACAGGAAAAAGCGGAAGCCTCGCGTAACGTGGCCCGGAAAGAGGCCGAGGCAGCGGCCGCGAGGGCCGCTGAGCAAGCCGCCGAAGCTCGGCAAAAGTCGGCAGAATAACGCAGCGACGGACTGGGCGGCGAGGACTTTTGTGCCTCGCCGCCCAGTTCCCGCTTACGGCGCGGGCACCGGCTGATTCGGCACCGTCGATGACGGGTAGGCAAGACAGAAGCAGAACGAGAGGAGCGACCGTGCGCGCTGAAGAAGGCGACGAAACCGTTGACGAGCTCGCCGATGAGGCCGCGAAGGCGAAGAAGGAGCTGAAAGAGAACACCGCGACCGGCAAACAGGTGCAGGAGCAGGACGCCCAGCGCCAGAAGCAGTCCGGCGGCTCCGCCTGACCCTTAGACCGGGATCAGCCCGTGTTTGCGGCCGACTCGCCGGTAGATTTGCTTGTCGCGCAACAAGTGCAGCGACTTGCGTAGCAGCAGCCGGGTGTCGTGCGGTTCGATGACGGCGTCGATGAACCCACGCTCGGCGGCGATCCACGGAATCGCCATGTTCAGGTTGTAGTTCTCGATGAAGCTTCTCTTGATCTCCTGTGCCTCTGGCGCGTTGGGGTCGGGGAACCGCTTCATCAGCAGCTGCGCGGCACCCTCGGCGCCGATCACCGCGATCCGCGCAGTAGGCCAGGCGAAATTGAAGTCTGCGGTCAGCTGCCGAGAGCCCATCACCGCGTATGCGCCGCCGTAGGACTTACGAACGGTGATCGTCACCTTAGGAACGTCGGCCTCCACCACCGCGTACAGGAACCGCCCGCCGCGCTTGATGATGCCGTTCTTCTCCTGTTCGACACCGGGGAGGAAGCCCGGGGTGTCCACGACGAAGACCAGCGGCACGCTGAACGCGTCGCAGAACCGGATAAACCGGGCCGCTTTGTCGGATGCCTCATTGTCGATCGAGCCGGACATGTGCATGGGCTGGTTGGCGACCACGCCCACCGGCCGGCCGTCCACCCGGGCGAAACCGGTGATGATAGCCGGGCCGGATTGTGCTGCGACGTCCAGGAAATCGCCGTCGTCGAAGATCCGCAGCAGGATCTCATGCATGTCGTAGGCCATGTTGTCGGAGTCCGGCACGAGCGAGTCGAGTTCTAGATCATGCGGAGTGATCTCCGGCTCCAGCCCGGGGTTGACGATCGGTGCCCTGTCGAAGCAATTGGACGGTAAGAACGACAGGAAGTCGCGCACATACTGGAATGCGGCGGCTTCGGATTCGACCACCTGGTGAAGGTTGCCGTAGCGGGCCTGGGCGTCCGCGCCACCCAGCTCGTCGAGGCTGACGTCCTCGCCAGTGACTTCCTGGATCACGTCCGGTCCGGTGACAAAGAAGTAGCCTTGGTCACGCACCGCGACTAAAAGGTCGTCCTGGATTGGCGAATATACCGCTCCCCCAGCGCATTTGCCGAGGATGACGGAGATCTGCGGTACCAACCCGGACAGCGCCTCGTGTCGGCGGCCCAGTTCGGCATACCACGCCAACGATGTCACCGCGTCCTGGATGCGGGCACCGCCGGAATCGTTGATGCCGACGATCGGGCAGGCCACCATCGCGCACCACTCCATCAGCGCAGCGACCTTGCGGCCGAACATCTCTCCGACCGATCCGCCGAAGACCGTCTGGTCGTGCGAGAACACCCCGACCGGCCGGCCGTTGACGGTGCCTCGGCCGGTGACCACTCCGTCGCCGTAGAGCGCGTTGGGATCTCCCGGCGTGCGGGCCAGCGCCCCGGTCTCTAAGAAGCTGCCCGGATCCAGCAGCTCGCGGACACGGGCGCGGGCGCTGGGAACGCCCTTCTTGTCCCGCTTGGCAGCGGCCTTCTCACCGCCGGGTTCCTTGGCCAGCTCCAGCTTTTCGCGGAGTTCGGCCAGCAACTCGGCGGTGGTCTTGGTAGTCACTTAGCTGCCCTCTCCCTCAATCTTGTTGAGCGCCTGGGTCATGTGCGCACCGACCTTGGCGATGATCGGCTCGTCGATGGCCTGGATGTGTTCGCCGCCGATCGGCACGACCTCCAAATCGGAGACGTATTCGCCCCAGCCACCGTCGGGCTTGCGAGTGGCGTAGCGCGGCTCGAACATGATCGCGTCGTCGTGGTAGCGGTCGGCCATATACAGCGTGACATGACCCTCGTAGGGCTGGATCTGGACGGTGTCGATCGCCCGGTTGTCCAGATACGACGTGCGCTGGTGTTCGATGATTCCGCCGGGAATCTGCACGCCGCTCTGTTTGACGGCCTCCAGCACCAACTTGACCTGTCCCTCGTCGTCGAGTTCTTCGAGTTGCTCGTAAGGGATTTCGGGGATCTCGACGTTGAAGGTCCGCTCGGCGAAGCGCGCGTAGCGCTCCCACCGCTTGCGGGTCTCCTCCTTGGTCTGCGGGATCTCCTCGCCGGCGCGCACCGCATCGATGAGCCCGACGAACGGCACGTCGCAGCCCTGTTGCTTGAGCCCGATCGCGCAGGCGTAGGCCAGCACCCCGCCCAGCGACCAGCCGACTAAAATGAACGGGCCGTCGCCCTGCAGTTCGCGCAGCTTCGGAACGTACTGGGCGGCACGCTCTTCGATGGTGCCTTCGACGCGCTCCAGCCCGTACATCGGGGTGTCCGGCGGCAGGCGATTCAGCAACGGCTCGTAGACCACCGTCGATCCGCCCGCGGCATGGAACACGAACACCGGTGGTTTGGTGGACCCAACGGGGCGGGCGCGGATGGTCCGCACGAAGCCGTCGATCTGGCCGGCCTCCAGGTATTCGCGGACCGTCGTCGCCAACTCCTCGATGGTCGCGGCCGCTTTGACGTCGTCTGCGCTGATCGTGCCCTCGGCACGTTCGGAAAGCCGCTGGGCCATCTTGGTGGCCGCCGCGTCGTCCAGCTTCGGCAGCCTGTTGAAGATGCCGCCCGGGGACTTGCCGGTGACGATCGCCCAGGTGGCGAACGCGACCCGCTCGGCGGCATCGCGCGGCGGCACATCGGAATTGAGCGCCTCGGCGACCGCCTGCTGGTTGAGCACCTGAGCGGCGCCCGCCAGGTTGGGCGTCGCGGCGGCGGCCGAGGGACCGGCAGGATTAGTCGGCGGCGGCGGAATCGGTACGCCCGACTTCGGCGCTTCCGACTCGGCCTGGGTATCCGCCGCAGGTGCCGTCACCGAAGCCGTTGTCGCCCCGGACAATAGCGCCGCCTGCTCCTTGGCGATCTCCTCGGCCGTCTGGGTCTTCTGGCGCTCGTGCAGGTCGGCCACCTCGTCGCGGTGCTCGATCGCGTACTCGATGAGTTTCTCGACGTTGTAGAGGTTGGCGTCGCGGACCGCCTGCAGCTGAATCGGCGGCATGTCGAAGTCGTACTCGACGCGGTTCTTGATCCGCACGGCCATCATCGAGTCCAGGCCGAGCTCGATCAGCGGCACCTCCCACGGTAGGTCCTCGGGCTCATAGCCCATCGCCATCGACACGATGGAGGCCAGCCGATCACCCACCGTCTCACCGGAATCCGGCGACCACCTGCTCAGTCCGGCGACCTGACGCGCGGTGAGGCTGTCGGTCAGCGTGCCGGCGTCGTCGGGCTGGTCAGCCGCCGACTCGGCCACCTCGGCCGGCGCGGCGGTGACCGTCGAGGCGATCGCAGCACCGGCACCGACCGCCGTCGGCAACACCGCGGCCTGCCCGGCACGCGACACCAGCGCGTCGTAGACCAGCGTGAAGGACTCGTCGATGCGGGCGTGGATTTGCACGGCCGCCCCGCCGGGGTGGCGGGTCAGCGTCGTGACCAGCCGTGCGTTCTCGGCCGGCACCGCCCGCTGCTCGGAAGCGACCAGCTGGACCCAATCCGTAGTCCCACTCCTCCCCGGGCCGTCACGGCCCGCATCGTCGTCGGGACGCGGAAGAACCTGTGCTGCAGCGGCTTTCACCAATGCCGCTAGGTCAGTCACCTCACGCGGCGCGTACTCCCACACGTGCCGGCCATCCGGCATCGCCACGTGCGTGCCGGGCATCAGCACCGACCCGTCGCCGGAGAAGTGCGCGTTGAGCCAGTGTTCCTTGCGGCGGAACTGGGTCGGCGGGATGTGTGCGTAATCCTCCGGACCGCCGGCGCGGGTGAACAGAGTGCGGATGTCCAGGTCGTGTCCGAGTACGAACAACTGTGCCATCGCCGAGGTCATCGCGTCGACATCGTCCTGCTTGCGGGCCAGCGTCGGAATCAGTTGTGCATCCGGCAATCCCGCGGCAGCAGTGGTCAAACCGATCTGCATCAACGCCACCGGGTTGGGCGCGAGCTCCAAGAACGTGGTGTAGCCGCTGTCGACGGCGTTACGGACGCCGTGGGTGAAGTACACCGAATGCCGCATTCCCTTGAGCCAGTAGGCGACATCGTGGATCGGCTCACCGCCGGGCTTGATGTAGGTGCCCTCGTGAATCGTCGAGAAGATTCCAACGGTCGGGCTCAGCGGCGCAATGCCCTGCAGTTCTGCGGAGAACTCGCCGAGCAGCGGATCCATCTGCGAGGTGTGGCCGGCGCCCTTGGTCTGCAGTTTGCGGGAAAAGCGGCCCTCCGCCTCGCAGCGGGCGATGATCGCGTCGATCTGCTCAGGCGGCCCGCCGATCACGGTCTGACTGGGTGCGGCGTACACGCACACCTCCAGGTCGGGGAAGTCGGCGAACACCGTCTTCAGCTCGTCGGCGGAGTACTCGACCAGCGCCATCAACCGGATGTACTCGCCGAATAGCATCGCCTCGCCCTCGCCCATCAGATGCGAGCGCGAGCAGATCACCCGGGTGGCGTGCTGCAGCGACAGCCCGCCGGCGAAGTAGGCTGACGCGGGCTCACCCAGCGACTGGCCCACCACCGCAGCGGGTTTCGCGCCGTGATGCTTCAGCAGCTCGCCCAACGCGATCTGGATCGCGAAGATGACGACGTTGCTGGTCTCGATGCCGTACTCGTGCGAGTCGTCGAGGATCAGCTCGAGCACCGAGTAACCGCGTTCGTCCTGAATCAGCGCGTCGACCTTCTCGATCCACTCGGCGAAGACCTCGTTGCGCAGATACAGGCTCTTGCCCATCTTGCGGTGCTGCGCACCGAAACCGGCCATCGCCCACACCGGGCCGCTGGTCACCGGCCCGTCGGTGCTGAACACGTTCGGCTTCTGCTTGCCGTCGGCGATCGCGCGCAGCCCCTTGATCGCCTCCTCGTGGTCGCGGGCCAGCACCACCGCGCGGGAACGGCCGTGGTTGCGCCGCGACAGCGACCGGCCGATCGACTCCAGCGACGACGCTTGGCCTTCCGGGGTTTCCATCCAATCGGCCAGTTCCGCCGCGGCGATCTTCTTGCGTGACGTCAAAAACGCCGACACCGCAAGCGGCACAAGTGGCACCGGGCTCTCTTCGGCCGCAAGCTCTTCGAGGGCGATTTCTTTGAGCCGCAACGCTTCCTCGGTGATGCCGGGCAGCTCGGGTTCGGCTTCGGTCGGTGCGTGGTCGTCCTCGATGAACTCGCCGTACTCGTCGAAGCGCATCCCGCCGATGTACTCGCCGGGCGCCTGCTCTGCGGGCTTGGCATCGGCTTCCGCCGGCTGCGGCTCGGGTTCGCGCTCGACCACATCGCGCGGCAGCACCTCCCGCAACACCACGTGTGCGTTGGCGCCGCCGAAGCCGAAGCTCGACACGCCGGCGACCGCATACCCGCCATAGCGCGGCCAGTCGGCAACGGTGTCGAGCACCCGCAAATGCACCGCGTCGAAGTCGATGTAGGGGTTGGGCCCGGCGTAGTTGATCGACGGCGGCAACTTGTCGTGCTGCAGCGCCAGCACCATCTTGACCAGGCTGGCCGCACCGGCCGCCGACTCCATGTGTCCGACATTGGTTTTCACCGCGCCGAGCAGGGCGGGCTTGTCGGCCGGGCGGCCACGGCCGATCACCCGGCCCAGCGCCTGGGCCTCGATCGGGTCACCGAGTACCGTGCCGGTGCCGTGCGCTTCGACGTAGT
>Ga0335075_10002576_pt1 | contig 29043 bp, 28 predicted proteins | sample Lox_Sample_24_FD_206723 | JGI IMG/M metagenome (GOLD analysis project Ga0335075, IMG submission 206723) | Soil microbial communities from Loxahatchee National Wildlife Refuge, Florida, United States - Lox_Sample_2.4 | ecosystem: Environmental > Terrestrial > Soil > Wetlands | place: USA...
CGATCTGCACCCGGTCGCCCTGCGCGGCGGTGTAGGCCTGCCAGCCGGCCCAGTCCTCCTCCGCCAGCGGGTCCTCGACGCTCACGATCGGGTAGCTGCTCACCCAGTCGGAGTAGGTCGCGATCATTTCCTCGGCGGACTGCGGCTTGCCGTCGAAGTGGTAGGCGCCGTCGTGGTAAAACTCGGTCGCGGCCGCGTCGATGGCGAGCGCGACGTCGCGGCCGGGGGTGAACCCGGCCTTGCCGATCGCCTCAATGATCAGGTCGAGCGCGGCCCGGTTGTTCTCGAGGTTCGGCGCGAAGCCGCCCTCGTCGCCCACGCCGGTGGACAGGCCGTGCTGCTTGAGCACCGCCTTGAGCGCGTGGTAGGTCTCCGCACCCCAGCGCAGCGCCTCGGTGTAGGTCGGGGCCCCGATCGGCGCGATCATGAACTCCTGGACGTCGACGTTGGAGTCCGCGTGCGCGCCGCCGTTGAGGATGTTCAGCATCGGCACCGGCAGCACGTGCCCGTTGGGGCCGCCCAGGTAGCGGAAGAGCTGCAGGCCGGCCGAGTCGGCGGCGGCCCGGGCGACCGCCATCGAGACGCCGATGATCGCGTTGGCGCCGAGCCGCGACTTGTTCGGCGTGCGGTCGAGGTCGATCAGCGCCTGGTCGACGAGGCGCTGGTCGTCGGCCTCGTGGCCGAGTAGTTCCGGCTGGATCTCGTCCACCACGTTGTCGACGGCGCGGCTAACGCCCTTGCCGCCGTACTCGGAGCCGCCGTCGCGCAGTTCCGCGGCCTCGAACGCGCCGGTGGAAGCGCCGGACGGCACGCCAGCCCGGCCGACAGAGCCGTCGTCAAGCACGACCTCGACCTCCACCGTTGGGTTTCCCCTGGAGTCCAGGATCTGCCGTGCATGCACCGCTTCAATCGACGCCACCGTCGGGCTCCTTGCCTGTGAGTGCAACAACTTCCCGTAAGACTATGAGACTAGTGGAGGGCCGCCGCGCAGACACGCGGGGCACGCCGACTTCACCCGCCGTTAAGCCGTATATGTCGGGCCCCCGCCCAAGCAAGCTCGGCGATCGTGTGGGCATGCGCGCCCCGCCCGTGTCTCCTACTCCTTGATGCGCGAAACAAGGCGGGGTGCCCGTGGGGCCCGCCTGTTGGCGCGGTCCGCGTCAACAGGCGTTTCGACAACCAGTGTCAGACCATGGCGCTCTTCTTCTGGGCCTTAAGTTGCTGCTTTCGCTTGCCCCACTGCTTTCTGGCGAATATTACCGTGTCCTGCACCGACGCCACTGCCGGCCACATATCACGCCGGTCGATGTTATCGTAGTGACGAGTACGGGCGAATTCCGATGTGAATTGCCAGATAGCTCGAATCGCCGGTACGCGCTCTAGGTGGCTGGGTTGCAATATGTTCGCAAAGAGCCACAGCAGGTCCCCGCCCAGCCACCGCGTCCGGACGCCAGTCCGATAGGTCAGCACTGGCTCAACTGGCTGTCCCGTTGCCCACTGCCAGATGATCAGAGGGAAGTCGACGCCTGACTTGCTCGCGTTCTCCAGCGTTCCGACCAGGCGCGCGTTAATCTCCATTAGCAGTGGACGGCCGCTTGCGTCGCGCCGGAACTCTACCTCGCACGGGCCTTCCAGACCAATGGCCGCGATCAGGCGCACGGAGGCGTCGAGCATTTCGGGGGGGATCGGGATGCTCTCGCGCATGGCCGCGACACCGCCAAGGGGCGGGCAAGTGCGAAGTGCGGCGGCACCACAGATTGCCAGCACCTGTCCGTCGGCGAAGAAGAGGGTCACTCCCTCGCGACGACCGCTCGCGAACTGCTGTGCAAGGACTTCACAGCCCGTCGCCAGGAAGCGCGCGGCCTTATCCACAGCGTCCGCCTCATCGATTACCTCAACTGGGTATACCCGGCGCTCGGCCTGGCCGGTCCACGAGATCGTCGGCTTGAGCACGAACGGATAGCCGAACTCGGCCTCCGCAACACGCACGCCTTCGACGCCATTTATTTGAATTGACTTTGGACAAGCAATACCAAGCTTAGAGGCCAGTTCGAGAGTACGGTTCTTGTCATTGGCTACCTCAAGGGCGGCGTCTGATGCCAGCACCAGCGTGCAGTCAAGCTCCGCAAATCGCTTCCGGTGCAGTGCCAACATGGTGATGCTGGGATCCGCTGTCGGCAGCACGACCTTGACACGATGCCGACCGACGAACGCGATGATCGCCTGTACGTAGGCCAACTGATCACCGTTATAGTCTGGCAACGCTACCGCGCGTGCACAATAGCGGGACTTCCACGCTGGCGGTTGCGAGCGCGAGCTATACTGGCCCACGCTCTCGCCAACAGCAACACGGATCCCCGCTCGGCCAAGGCTGCGAGTGCTGGTCAGGCCCTGCTTGCCGAGCGCGTCCAGGATCAGGATGTCGTACGTTTCCAGTTCACCCTCAGTCCTAGGTTCGTCAAGCGCCAACACATCGGGCGATGCTCCGGCCATTCAATTGTCCCTATCTTCATTGCTCTGGATCCCTCGTGCGCTGAAAGTACACAAAGAGGACACAAGTATGCCCCACCCAGTGATACTTTTTCAGCCTGATCCGTGGACTCACTGAAGGAAGAGCGATGAAGAGTATCGATGTTCTCATTGTTGGGGCGGGGCCGTTTGGTCTGTCTGTCTCCGCGCACCTCCGGGCTCGTGACGTGGACCATCTTGTCGTCGGTACTCCGATGGACACCTGGCGCGCCCACTGCCCGGCCGGCATGCTCTTGAAGTCCGAGCCCTTCGGCTCGGACATCGCGTCGCCGCAGGCCGGGTTCGACCTCAACGCGTACTACGAGTCCCACGGGCTCGGGTCAATGCCCCGGGTCACCCCCCTGACCCTGGGCCGACTCCTTGAGTACGCCGACTGGTTCACCGCGCGGCTTGTGCCCGACGTGCGTGACGACCAAGTGACCGAGGTGACCCGGACTGAGAGCGGTTTCCTTGTGGCCTTCGCTGGCGGCGAGTCGGTCAGAGCCCGGCAGGTCGTGATCGCGACGGGAGTCCTGCCGTACAGGCATATTCCCGCGGAACTATCCAGCCTCCCCTCTGACCTGGTCACGCACACGAGCGATCACCACCGGCTTGAGGACTACAGCGGCCGCAAGGTCGTGGTGGTCGGCTCGGGCCAGTCAGCGCTTGAGACCGCAGCGCTCCTACACGAGCAGGGTGCCGAGGTCCGTATAGTCGCGCGGACGTCTGAACTCTCCTGGGCTCAGCCCGGCCCTGGGCGGACCAGTCTTCTCGGGAAAGTCAGGCGGCCGGAGAGCAAGCTCTGTCCGGGTTGGCCGTGTAAGTTCTGGGATACCCCTACGGCGTTCCGGCTTCTTCCGCGAGAAATGCAGGCCACGAAGGCACGCACTGTCCTCGGACCTTCGGGATCGTGGTGGCTGCGAGAGCGGGTGGACGGGATCATCGAGACCTTCACTGGCTATCAGGTGCGAAAGGCTGACCCTGGGGACAACGGTGTCCGGCTCTTCCTTGACGGCCCGAAGGAAACTGTCTTTGACGCAGATCACGTGGTGGCCGGGACAGGATTCCGTATTAACCTGGCTCGCCTCGCGTTCCTGCAGAGCGACCTACGGTCAGATATCGCCACTTTCAAGAATTATCCTGTGGTCAGCAGGGTCGGGGAATCGTCCGTACCCAATTTTTACTTTGCGGGCGCGCCCACTGCGGCTAATATCGGACCGTCTGTGCGCTTCATCGCGGGCACGCATAACGTCGCGAAGGTGCTGGCGAACCACCTGGCTCTTCGCACTCGAACGCTGCCGCATGCCCGAACCTGAGATTTTGCATCGGCCTTCATTCTAAGGCAAACGCCAGTGCGCCCCTTGCTGCGGCCTCGTGAGAAGAACGTCCCCGGGACGGTTCGCAGATCGGGAGTGAGAGGGACCGGCCACCGAGAGGCGCCAATAGCGACAGTCAGCGGGGTGCGCGCGGCGTTTTTCGAGATGAAAAGGGGCGTCCCGTCTGTGCCCCTGATCTTCAGCTGCTGTGGTCATGGTGCGTTTATCGATAGCCATGTCGCCATTCCTGTCGCCTTCGCCACATCTCGGACCAGAGTCCGGGCCTTTTGGTCCATAGGAAGCGAGCATTAGAGAAAACGGCTCGCACCAAAACGCCGCTGAGTAGCATCCGTTCCGCGAGCAGTCTCCGTCGGCCGGTCCAGATTTTCCGAATTAGGGTGACCTCACCCCGGTACAGCATAACAAGCCCAGTTGCTCTCGAAGCCGAGGAAGCGCCGCCAATGTGTACGATACGGGCCTCTGGAGTTACTCTAGGCGAGTAACCCAAGTCAGCAGCGCGTCGGCAGAGATCCGAGTCTTCCGCGTAAAGAAAGAACTTTTCATCGAATCCGCCAAGACGTTCCCACGCTTTCCGATCGACAAGGAGCAGGGATCCGGCAATGACACCAACTTCCTGTTCAGTCTGGAAATTACAAGATCGCCCGCCCATCAGTTGCGGATTAAACCATTTAGATCTGTAAAATATCTGAGATAGTCCCGTGCTGTTACACCACATCACCCAAAGAGTGAGGCGACCATAGCAAGAATTTCTTGGTGCACCGTCAGGGGTAAAGTTTCGTCCGCCATAGAGGCCGGAGCCTGGGAAGCGGTGCGCTAGGTCGAACAACTTCGAGATGCATCCAGGCTGGAGAATGGCATCCGGATTCACGAGCAGGATGTACTTCTCCTGCGCCCCCCTTGCGGCTTCATTGCATGCGCGCCCGAATCCTAGGTTCTTGTCCGAGCGGATTAGTTGCACTTCCGGCCAGCGCGAAGAGACTAGTTCAGAGGTCTTGTCTGCGGATGCGTTGTCGAAAACTACGATGCGAGAACCGTCGCCGGGCAACTGCTCCTTTATCGAGCGCAGACATTCATCGATGTGCGGTGCACTATTATAGGTAACAACGATTACATTTAGGCTTGATTCAGCCACGTCGACTCCTCCCTAGATAAGCCCGAAAGGCACGGTGAGCCTGACTCATTGAGGCTCCAGCAAGGCTCGCTTCCTGTCAAGGAATGACAGAACCACGAATAGGGCAATGATGGTAAGGACCAAGAGTGCCGCGAACGTGCGCGTGGGGCTACCTGATAGCGGGATTGCGCCACCACTAGCTGCCATAGTGTAAAGATTAATCTGATCGGCAGGGGGAATGTCCTTCCCGGCCTGCCAATCTTTCAGTTCTTGCGCTAGGACTCGCGTCACCGCACCGAATGTATCTTGCGCGGCCGTTTGACTCCCTGCAGTAGCCGTGACGCTGATATATGGGACGGAATAATCCGGGAGCTCCATATTGTAAAGGTTTACCAGGGTAACCTGATAGCTCGAAGACCCCCCCGCCTTACGGACCAACTGCGCTGCCTGGGGGCTCATCATGGAACGAGACACGAGGTCAGCAGTAATGACCAGCGAACTAGACCAAGTAGTCTGGCTCGACGGCGTCTTCAGATCGAGGTCGACGGTGTCTCCATACAATGGCTTCGTATGGTGCAGATCAAACCCTACGATCGCGGAAATGATGAGCACTATCACAGTGGCAATGACGTGGCGCCTTATGAGTGCTGCGATGTCAGTAAGGCTCATCAAACATCCCTATATTGTTGGTGAGAGCCCCACGCTGCTCCTGATTCAATGCCGGGTACTCCTGACCCTGGTTCGCGTAGCACGGGCTGAGCCACGGTCTCGGCGGGAGAGCGCGAGAGGCGCCACACCGCGCCGACACAGCCAAGTAGCAGGAAGGTCGTGCCGGCCATCATAGGGAATGCCAACGCATCGAAGGTTCCGAATGACACGGCGGCGGCCGCCACGGCTGCGGCCAAGCACTGTGCCAAGTCACGGATGTCCGCATTAGCGCTCGCACGCCGTGCACTCCGTGCGGTACACCAACCGGTGACGAACAGGGCGAACAAGACGAGCATGCCCACAACGCCGATTTCAATGAGGCTATTCAAGTACTGATCATCGGTGAAGAAATAAGTGGCCGGGTCGAACGTCCCGAAGCCACGCCCGAACCAGGGGTTCTGGGAGATGAATTGGCCCGCCGCCGAAAAAGCGTCGGTGCGAGATTGGGTGCTTGAATCAGAGCCAGCACCACTGAATAGGTCCTTGATGGTCCCTAGCAATCCATGCACAGTCAGGAAAAGCCCGACCCCAGCGAGGACGATCGATATATAGGCACGCCGCCGCTCCACCTTCGTCCAGGCAGGTAGCAAGACAATCCCGATAGCTATCAGATCGAGGATGGAGGTTCGAGATGTGGTCATAACTGAGGCCACCCCGATAATGGCCACCTGCAGCCAGTGACGCCGTTTCAAACTTGGCTCAGCATTCCGGGCCAGGTAAATCGCGAGCGGTAGGCAGACGCCGACCACGCCGGCGAACTCAAGCGGCTGAATTGTGGTTACCGACGGGCGGGTCAGGTCCCCTCGCACGAGAGTATAGCTTGCGGCGCTCTGCGACAATCCAGGAATGACAATATATTGTGCGATATTGAAAGTAGTCGTAGCTTGAATGATCCCGAACACGCACAGCGCAGTCCCGCCCGCGACCACCCTGCGTACTAGGGTCTTCAGCCCCGCTAGATCTTCTATTCCATCCGCGGCTACCAGTATTACGCCCAGCCAGCCGACGACGAGGATTGGGCCGCGGTCAAGACCGTTCAACTCTGAGGTAGACATCGCGTGGCGACTGGCCGACAGATAAGTGGCCAATATTGTGCAGAGGAACAGTAGTGCGGCGAGCCGAATCGGCTGCCTCCCGCGTGCAAGTGGAGCGGCGGGATTCAGCCAAGTAAACATGTACCAGCAGGCAAAGGCAACGCCTACCACGGTTGCGGGTGTTCCGGCCGCGCCTAGTGGCGCAAAAGTCAGCCGCGACGGGATGGCCATTAGTAGCACGAGAAATACCGTTAGCGGCCCGACCGCATCCGGCAGGCGTTCGACCCTCGTGACCGGCCGTGCAGCGTCAAGTGTCCGACTGGCCATCAATCAGCCACCTCCAAAGTGGTCCTCCAGACCATGCTCAAGCCCAGGTGTGAGGAAGGGACTCCGGACCAACCTCTGGTGGTCGGGCGTGGTCTGCCAAACGGCCACCCGTGCTCCCTCGCGGTTACAGCCACCAGAGCGGTCTTAGTCTGCCATACTTTGCAGCGTGATTAGTGTGATTGTCCCAGCCCACAACGAGGGACGAGTGATCGGGCGACTGCTCGGACCACTTGCTTTTACCACCGACGCAGGCGAGCTCGAGATCATCGTTGTGGCCAACGGGTGCACCGACGATACGGTCGAGGTGGCCCGTTCGTTTGGGCCACCCGTGCGGGTTGTTTCCACGCCTGTCGCTTCGAAGGCAGCGGCACTTGCGGCTGGTGATGAAATCGCGGCAGGGTTTCCGCGCGTCTACATTGATGCCGACGTTGAACTCGAAGCCGATGATCTCCGGGTCCTTGCCAAGGCACTGCTTCATCCTGGGATTCTCGCCACCGCCCCGCAGCGAGAACTGCCCCTGGCAGACAGTCCCTGGCTGGTTCGCTGGTGGTACGAGGTGTGGTCGCGGCTTCCTGAGGTCGAGCATGGATTGTTCGGACGGGGAGTTATCTGCCTCAGCGAGGCCGGCTACGAGCGCATCGCCGAGCTGCCGCCGGTCATCGCGGACGACCTCATAACGTCGCTAGCATTTGCGCAATCAGAGCGCATGATCGCCGACGGTGCTCGAGTCCTCATCCACCCGCCGCGCACGGTCACCGATCTGTTGCGACGCCGCGTCCGGGCCGTCGTCGGCGTTAGGCAGGTTGAGCAAGCGGCTGACGCCCCAGGCTCGACAGCACGGACTCAAATGGGTGACCTCCTCGCCATCGCCCGCCGAAGTCCTACGATGACGGTGAAGGTCGCGGTGTTCGTGGCGGTAAGCATCCTCGCGCGTTTGAAGGCACGGCGCGCGACAGCTCGCGGCGAGTCTTCGACCTGGCTTCGGGATGAGAGCAGCCGAATGGGGGCCACAAAAGAGCAGGTCGAAGCTGCGGCTGACTCGGTTTCCAAGTTGACGAAGTAGGAAGTAGACCGATGTCGGCAATCGTCGTGGCTAGTGCCGCAATGCGCGCTGACCAGTACTACGCGAGCTACGAGATCGCGCCGCTGCCTTCGAGTAACCAAAGCTGACCGTAACTCCGCGCAGTCAGCTTCACGCGTTCCCTTGCCGCACAGCATCAGTTATCCGCCCGACCCAGGCCCCCGCCCGAAATCGCCGACAAATATTCGGCCAGGGAGTTGCGGATCTCCTCGGCTGTCTTCGTCTAGGCGAAGGGGCGGGGATCCTGAACTACGAGCCTGGGAACTGCACCGCTCAGTAACCGGGTCGTGTACGCGAGTGCGAGGCGGCACGTGGGGCCTCGTCTCCGAGTTCGCGTCGCCGCCTCTCGTAAACGTCGTCCTGGAATGGGCCCTTGGGCGGGTAGACGTCGTCCTGGTATGGGCCTTTCGGCGCGTAGACGTCGTCTCTTTGCTGCGTGTAACTGTCGTCTCCAGAACCGTGAGCCGACTTATCTGGACGATTTTTCGTCTTCCGTCGCCTGACAGCCATTCCCTCTACAATAATCGGTATGCTAAAGGCCACTAGGCCAGCTAGCACGACGACCGCTGCGATAGGGCGGGCCATCTTGCTAAGCGACAAGGTTGGATCTGTCGAAGAAGACAACACCATGTCCGTGATGCGATCTTGTGGCACCAACCCCGACTGAAGGCTATTCAACTGACCTGCGATCGTGGTGACGACAGTGTTCAACGTTGATTGCACTTCCGACGGTTTGCTACCGGTAACCGTCACGATGAGTACCGGACTAGGAGAGTTGGGCGCGTCTTCAACCTGATACGAGCTGCCATAGCCCCGCGAGGCGAGCGATGCCACCAATCGCGGGTCCATCGTTTTGCGCGCCACAACATCGGCGGTGGCAAATAGCGAACTCCCAAAATCAAGGTAAGGGTTATTGGCGGAACCTTTGGAACTAATCTGCGAGGTAACGAAAACCACCTGAGCGTTCGACGCATAAGACTTGGGATATGCGACCGCTGCAGCCACAACAAGAATCCCGGCAAGTACGAAAAGCGTCAGTGTCAAGCGCCAACGCTTGCGTAGCGCATACGTCGAACTACTAAGATTCATGTCGTCATGATATCCGCTGCGGCCCGTGGTCCGCAGCGCATTCGGCCAGTAACTCAATCGTTCAGGAATCGTTCAGGCGCGGCTTGGTCACCGATAGTGCCGACCTCGTGCTCTAGCGTTATGCACAGCAGCCAACAGTGCAGAACTCGCGGCTCTGACCTGAGCTTGGTCACCTCACCCGGCTAGCCGAGATCGCGAGTTCCTGAGCACGAGGGATGTCGTTGGCGAAGGCGAGTTTCAGGCAACCCCGACTCTGGACGAGAAGGCCCTCGCCCGCGCGAGGAGGCTGGCCGGGCTCAAGGGATACGTGACGAATCTCCTCGTCTCCGTGAGGCCCACGGCCGAGGTCCCCAGCCTATACCACGACCTGTGGCACGTGGAGTGTCCTTCAGGATGAGCAAGACCGACCTAGCGGCCCGTGGCCATCTGCAACGTCATCCGCCAGCTCCGCCCGCCGCGCTCGGCGACGATCGCAGTCAAAGGCGCCGTCCAGGCCTTCCCGCCAGCCATCGGCCCCGAACAGAAGAAGATCCTCGACGACCTCAAGAACGGGCGAGATCACAAGCAATAACGAAATGACCAAACTCAGGTCTGAGGACCGAGGCGCAGCAGCGGATCGCGGCAGGGAGTTGGACTTCGCGTTGGGGTGGGCGGGCTGACGTTCGGGGCGGAAGTGACGTCGACCTGGATGGCGCGGCCGAGCCAAATTCGATGGGCGCGGGCAGATCGCAGCAGTACTTCACCGCTGCCTGCGCCGAAGCCGCGCATTCGCAGCATGTACCCGACGGAGCTCGGCGGCTTCATCCGGCACTGGCTTATCGGTCATTCCGCGGACCTCACCCGGGAGTTAAAGTACCGCAGGGTGTTCGCGATATAATCGTCGCTAATGGTGATTCACGGGCCGACGTAGTCTTTCGCGTGGCCGATGACCTGGCTGGATGACGTCGGAAGCGCATCATCCGGCCACCAATACCAGTTACTGTTCTTGGCCCCCAGCCAGCTCGTGCCAGGTACGACATAGAACTTATTATTCTGCCAAATGTTGCCGAGTCCAGAGGTCGTAAATTCTCCATTGGGGTAGACGAAGCCCCAATTCGGCTCTAGGTCGCTGCCGAGTACGTTCCCGGAGAATGTAATGTGATTGCCGTGTGTATAAGTACCGATCGAGATCGTATAGCCAAAACCGGAAACGTAGTTATTGGTGATCTGGACGTAGCTGTATGGCAGACTGCCTTGCAGAGCGATTGCCTGCGTGTTACCGTTGCCGACGATTGTGTTATGCTGAATAAATATATAACTGGTGCCGCCGTCATTGTCGAGGATTCCGTCAACGTGCTGAGCATGCGTCGGGTCTAGCGACGGATTATGGAACCACGAATTGCTTATAGTAAGAGCAGCGCTGGCGCTTGAGGTGCCGAATTCGACCGCATCAGAAAAGCCCCAGAAGTCAGAATGATCAATAGTAAGGGTGCCAGTGTAGCGCTGGTCTATCCCGTACTCGTAGGCGTCGGCCGCCGAGATCGAAGTGGTCGTGGGACTAATGGGCTCGGCACTGATCGGTACGGTATTAGGCTCGAACGTCGAGTATGAGAAGGTGATGTTTGCGCCGTAGTCCGCGACATCGGCGTCTTCTACGTTATTCGAGGCGAAACGGCAACCTATGAATTTTACGTTGACGGGATGATTCTGCTCACTCCCGATGGCGATCCCCTTCGGGAAGTCACAGAATTGATAGGTAGTATTACTCTCGATGGTGTAATTTTCGCAGTTAGTAAGAGTTCCCTTGTAGCCCGGAGCCTGCATAAAGCCCGTGTTAGCTGAGCTTGGGTAGTCTGCGGGGCTTGGGTAGTCTGCGGGGCTTGGAGAGCCTGCGGGTATGGTCGACGCCGCTGACGATCTCGGAGCCGCCTTAACCGCGGACGATCTCGGAGCCGCCTTAACCGCTGCCGATACCGGAGCTATCGTAATTAGCTCCGGCTCCCCGGGCACGTCGCCAGTCGCAGTAAGCCGGTCAGCGTGAATTTCGGATCTAAGCATGTGCGCGATGCCGTATCCACCCATCAGGGCGGCGATACCAAACACAACACCAAAGGAACTGAGCACTCGACGTCTACTGAACTTGGTAGGTTCCCGCGGTGAACGGTTCATTGCAGCGACCTCCGGACTCGGATCTGCATTTAACCCCACAGTGCCGAGAGCATACCACGGGATCGCCAAAATCGTTTGAGATTTGGGTTCATAGCAAAGCAGGCTCACGGTGAGATTCCGGAGCGGCCATGATCTAGGGGCCGTTTTCGGCATCGGTGGACCTCGAAGGCGTCGCGATCAGAGCGTGTCGACAGCAGGCGTAGCCAAGTCCGGAGAAATGGCACCGCGCGTGTCGAGCAACAGCTTGGCAGTATGCGCAAGCCAGCGCATGTCATAGTACGAATGCGGCTGCAACAAGATTGTGAGATCGGCCTCGGCTAGCGCCGATGCCAAGTCCTCCGCTCGCGCGACGGCCTGACCAGCTACCTGCCACTCCGATACATGGGGGTCGTGATAACCAAGTACGGCGCCGTGGCTAAGGAGCTTGTGCGCAATCGGCTGGGCCGGAGTCTCGCGCTGGTCAGCGATATCCTTCTTATAGGTAACCCCCAGCAGGAGTATGCGTGCGCCATTGAGCGGTTTGCCAGCCTGATTGAGCAGCTCCGACGCGCGGGCCACCACATACGCGGGCATCCGACTATTGATCTCCTGTGCGAGTTCAACGAACCGGAAGGGGTAACCGAGCGTGCGCACCTTGTACGACAGGTAATTGGGGTCGATCGGTATGCAGTGCCCACCGACCCCGGGACCTGGATAGAACGGCTCGAAGCCAAACGGCTTGGTGGCGGCACACTTGATTGCATTCCACAAGTCGATATTCAGATCATGGCAGAAGATGGCCATCTCATTTACCAAAGCGATGTTCACGTGCCGATAGGTGTTCTCCAGCAGTTTTGCCATTTCTGCCTCGCGTGCCGACTTTGCGCGGACCACCTGGTCGCAGATCTGCTGATAGAAGGACGCCGCCGCGTCAGTGCAGGAACTCGTTACGCCGCCGACGACCTTGGGCGTGTTTCGAAAACCATAATTGGCGTTGCCTGGATCGATCCGCTCTGGAGAGAATGCCAGCGAGAAGTTTAGTCCGGCACTCAATCCTGAAGCCTTCTCGAGAAGTGGACGAACGATTTCTTCTGTGGTGCCTGGGTATGTGGTGGACTCAAGAGACACCAGAGTGCCTGGCTTCAGCAACCTGCCTGCGGTATCGGTTGCTGCTCGGACCGCAGTCAGGTCAGGGCCGTCGGCCTCTGACAGCGGCGTTGGCACGCAGATTACGATCACGTCCTGACTGCCGATGCGCGTTTCGTCTGTCGTGGCCTGAAAGCCCCGAGTCCGCATCGCCGCGACGTCAGCATCCGTAACATCGTCTACATGTGACCGTCCGGCCATCAAATTCGCGACAACATTGGCGCTGGTATCGTACCCGGTTACGTGAAAGCCGGACTGCACTGCCTGTACGGCGAGTGGTAGGCCTACATAACCCAATCCAATTACCAGAACATCACCTGAAGACATGCCCTGTCCCTCCCAGACTTGCATTTAACCATCGACTATAGGTCACTTAGCCCATTGGCAGCACTGGATAAAACTTTTTCCTAATTCGATAAGGGGAGCGGATGAGCTGGGCTCTCACCCTCGGTCCCGTGTCGACGGCGCAGCACGCCTGACCACTTCCGGAACGCTCCACGCACGAATTCGGTACCTACAAGCTGGATAAAGGCTCCGTTCGTCTTCAGGTAACGCGGGCCGAGCCGCAGGGGCTCCTGGAGAGCCCGGTAGAGCCATTCCATCCCATGGCGCTGCCACCAGATCGGTGCTCGTGCGGCAACTCCCGCGAGCACATCGAATGACCCGCCCACCCCGTGAGTGACGCAGACCCCGGTAGACTGCCCCCACCGACTCAGGAACAGTTCCTTCTTCGGTGACGAGATGCCAAGGAACAGCAGGTCAGCATGCGAGTCCGTGATTTCTTCGGCAACCACGCGCTCCTCGTCGAGGCTGAAGTAGCCGTCGCGCGACCCTGCCACCTTAAGGCCCGGAAATCGCCGCGTTACGGTTTCCAGCATCCGGGTAAGCACGTCTGCCCTAGCGCCAAGGAAGTACACGCTATAACCTTTTCGCTCGGCCTCGGCGAGCAGTTCAGTGAAGAGATCGATGCCTGCCACTCGTTCCGGCAGGGGCTTGCCGAGCAGGCCACTGGCCCAAACCACCGACTGCCCGTCTGCGAGCACCATATCGCAGCTGGTAACGGCATCACGAAGGGCGTCGTCCTGGCGCATCAAAATCACCTTGGCCGCATTCACCACGGCAATGGACATATACTCGCGGCATTCGATGGCCGTCACGCAGCGCGCGACCGCCTGAGACATAGTGAACGCGTCAAGGGATATCCCAAACAATTCCTTACGCGCCAGATCGATCTCAGTCCCCATTGCTTCGCTCACTTTCATGATGCCCACGTCATCAGTAGCCAGCCCAATTCGTATGGACGACACTCGTGATCCACAACGCCCGGGGTGAACAGTCGGTCGAGCACTGTCAAACGCGCTCCTGGCACCAACCGAGTAGCCGTTGCCTGCAGGCCGCGGGCCAGCTTGCGGGTGTCGTTTCTCGCTACTTTGCGCCACGTGATGGGCGGGTTATCCAGGATGAGCGGCTCAGCGGACTCGGCCGGACTTTCCAACCAGCGCAGTCCTCGGCAGATGCGGTCCAGGTGATCGTCACCGCCTGCTTCAGCCAGATCCAGAAGCACCATCGGGGCCATTGCGTGCTGGTGCACGCTGTAAACGGGGTATCCCTCAACCACCCCTCCAGTCCTGGCGTCGTAATGCCACCACCACTGGCCCTGCTCTCCCTGCGCGGTACAAATCAACTGCGCTACGCTGTTGGCTATGGCAAGCGCTTCCTGATCGTCAGCGCTGTCATGGAGGCGGGCAAAGGCCTGCAGCGGGTAAACCTGGTCTGCGAAGGAGCCTACGTGTGCCCGGAACCAACTGGCCTGCTCCCCCGTCGAGTGTGGGTACAGCCGACCGGATCGGGCAGCGAGCAGCCGGGCGCGTGCTTGTGCAAGCGGTTCCTCGACATCGGCGTGGGAGCGAGCGGCGACGAGCGCCGACACCACCCAAGCCGCCTCCACCGTGAAGACCGGGGCGCTATACCCCTGTAGCTCAGCCAGTCGCTGCAGCGCGAGTTCCATCACCTCGTGCTCCGCCTCGGCAGCAGCCCAGCAGATCAAGGCCGTGTCACCGACGTTGGAAGTCTCGTGCAACTGCTTGGCAAGTCGCGCGATCAAGTTTTGTGCGGTCTCCCCACCGAGGATGGATCGCTGAACGTCCTCTGGATGCCGAAGCAGGCCCAGTGCGGTGATGGCACCGTAACGAAGGCTCACCCCCTCGCGTCGTACCTGCCAGTCGCCGTTCTGTCCTTGGGCGCCTCTAAGGGTGAATGCGAACTCACCGTCACTGTAAGTCTGCGGCAGGACTTGCTTGGCGATATCGAGCAGGTGGGTAACCGTGTCAGCGCTCCGTGGATCACGGGCAGCCAGAGCGCTGCGGCGGGATGATTGCTCTGTCACTAGACTCCCATTTATTGCGGCAGGGCCTAACGAGGACAGCCAGTATGGCTGTAACCGCCGTGATTCGAGGACTCACAGCGCTCCCAAGGTCGGACCCGTTGATGGGGGGAGGATTCACAGATTCGTCTCGGCACCAACGGCCACTCAGTCCCCCGGCGCCTAGGCACCGTAAATTAGGACGACCTCAAATGTCAGCGCATCTGATGGAGATCTCTAAACCCGCCCCGGCATCCCGCGCGTCCTGTACAAGGGAAGCACCGCTACATATCCTAGTTCGGCCACTGCTAGTCGCGCGCACATTTCCCGCAAACTCTACTTCACGAATCTTTTTCGTCACTAAGAGTGACTCGTGGTTCAGGCGTACTCGCGCAGCCGGCGAAGTTGCGGTCGGCGGGCACCAGCGACCCGGGCCCAAGTGTGTGCAGCAGGCGGTGGGCGAGCTCGTACGCGCTGGCCTTCTCCATGTCGGCAATCATGTAATCCCCCGGTTCTGAGGGGCTCACGATCACGTAATCCGGCTGTGCCGATGATCATGTGACGCCGCTCAGGCGCCTCATTGATCAGCCACCGCATCACCGACCGGTAGCCCGCAGGAGCGCGGCTGTCACTCGCCGCCAACATTGCGAGCGCTGTCCATTCAAGCGCGCCACCCACCCATCAAACCTCAGTGAAAGGCAAGGGCTAATGTCACTACCCGGCCCTCCGCCAAGTGGCCTCAGCGGCCTGAACGCGGGGGACTCACTGGCTGCTGTGAGGTCGCGAATCCGTCCCATCCCCCGCGCCATTGGGCCCGCGTGGCCCACAGCGTTCGCCAATCTTCAGCGCGTGTGGTTGGGCGGCCCTGCCGGGCAGGCGACAGAGAACTCACGAAGCTACCAGCCATCGCACGCAGCCCGACGCCGGCCAGCAGTAGGCCGACGCCAGCGAGCCGCAGCCCGAGGGGGAAATGCCGCCGAACCAGTGTAGCCTTACCAGTGAACAGATTGGTCAACTTCCCTATGCTGGTGGATGATTTCCCGCCTTCATGCACGCATATCGCGGCGGCGGTCACCATCGGGTGGTGCCCTCGAGCGGCCGCCTTTAGACAGAAGTCCGCGTCCTCGCCGTACATGAAGAACGCGGTATCAAAACCACCGAGCTCGTCCCATAGCTCGCGCCGCACTAGCATGAGCGCGCCACTCACCAAGGGCGCCAAGCGCTCTTCCTGTACATCACCGGACCATGGCCGCGGTGATTCCGGGTCGAAGATGGCACTGCCGGGGAACACGGTGGACAACCCGAGTGCAAAGCACAGCAAGGACCACAGGCTAGGCTTGCCCCACCACGACCGAGGGTCCGACCTGCCATCGCCATGGACGAGACGGCCGCCGTAGATGTTTGCCTGGGGATGGCGCCTGGCGCAGCTGAACAGGGCTTCGATCGTATCCGGGGCGACCACCGCGTCCGGGTTCAAGAACAACAGCCACTGCCCGGTGGTCATACGTGCGCCGACGCGGCAGCCGCCCGCGAATCCGTCGTTTACCGTCCGCTCGACCACGCGAGCACCCGGCCGGGCAGCCCGCGCCGCGTCGGCTGTGCCGTCGCCCGATGAATTGTCGACGACAATTACTTCCATCGGGACGGGTGACGACGCCTGTCGCAGTGCTCCCAGGCAAACAGGGATCTCGTTCGTATTGTGGTATGTCACGATCACCACAGAAAGCTCCGCAGGGCCGCTGCCAGTTACCTGCGGCAGTAGCTCAGTTTGCTCACGGCCCCCGGCAACCATCTCTTTGTTCATCCCCCAATTCCGAGTTCTAGCCCACTCGACACAGTCGGGCTGGCGGCGCACGCAGGTGCAGGCGCTGACGTCACCTAACAACCGATCATCATGTTTTGATCGCGACCAGAGACTTAGTAAGGCCCAGGAAACGCTCAGGCTCTATCGTCGAATAAGGGAAGAAAATTCCCATTTCGGTACGGCTTACTAGCTCGACACTCATGGCCTGCCGAACGCTTGCCTCACGTCCCTCCGGCGTGCTGTGCACTAGCGGCCAATGCCGAGCTACAGCTGCGCGGGTAGCCAGCGGGAGGAACTGAAATCCGGGAAAGAGCCAGTGCGGCTCGATAGGGAAATAGCGATAAGGGGTCTGCACCCAGTGCCGCGCGGCGAGCTTGTGCACCGTGTCGGCGAAGAGTTGGCGTTGCGACTGCCCTCCGACATGCTCGAGCACTGAATTCGAGAAGACGAGATCGTACTTGCCGTCAGTAATATGCCTTGGCAAGTTGCATGCGTCGGCCGTGTCGACGCGGATCCAGTCCGGGATCTCAGCAGTTTCGACTTCTAGGTTGACGACGTGCACCGAAGCGGGGCGGACCGGCGCACGCAGCCATGCCTCGGCGGTCCCGCCGAGATCAATAACCTTCATCGAATCGATGTCGGTAAACGTCTTAGCAAACCATTCCCAGCGGCCGACGCGACGGCGTTCCCCAACGGATCCCTGTCCATCGACGAGCAAACCGCGAACGCTACGCAGGCTTACCATAAGCTCTCCTGGCACTAAAAGTTGATGCGAGCGGCTCGGTCCTGCCCGCTCGGCGGCTCTCCGGCGAGGTACCGCCGCGCGACACCTCGTCTTACCGGGCCTTCCGACTCTTATAGAATTCCCGGAGCGCCGGGTAGCGGCGGCCGAGGGCGCTCTTAACACTGTGCACTCGGTGCTCAGTAGTCAGTCGCATCCGGTCGGTCATGCTAGCGAAGCTGTAGTCCGGGTAGTTGCGGTTGTAAGGCTGATCCACCCAGTCGTCGTCGGCCAGCCACGGTTCCGAGAGCAAGGTGAACGTTGCCGCCCGATTGTCGAAGATCTCATCGAGACGCCAGCGCGAGTCAAGACTCATGTGCCGGAAAGCCGGGATAGTAGCAGGGATCGGGACGTCGTCAATCAGGAGCCTGCCGCCAACCTTCAGCGCACGCGCCACGTAGTACCAATCGATGATCGGCGTAGGGAACGAGTGCCCGCCGTCAACCATGCCCACGTCGAGCGTGCGCTCCCTGCTCAGATGCTTCGGCAGGACGTCATCGGAGAAACCGGTGAGGAAGGTGATCTGGCTGTCGTCCACGCCGATTGATTCGCAGTACTCGCTGATCAGCTTGTGTTCGTCGGGATCTGGGCTAACTGCGGTGTGACGCGCGCCGCATGCCGCAAAGATCACAGTCGAGACGCCTGCACCAACTTCGAGGGTCACGTCACCGGGACGCACCAGGCTGCGCACAGCCGCGAGCGTTCCGGGTAGCGCATCCCAGTGGGCGGCACCGGACAGGTGAAATGCAGGCTTGTCCGCCAGTACCTGCCGGACAACGTCAAGCTCACTATTGACAGTCATGTTCCCCCCAAATTGCTATCGGTTCAGCTGGACATGTGAAATCCGCGCGTCGGGCAGCCTATCAGCGGCTTCGAGGCGAATGCCTACCTTCGTCAAAATTTGCGAGGGATTTACCCGTTGCGCTCTCGGGGTCGCGCACCGCCGACAACCCCATCTCGGCGGCAAACCGTTCGGCCCGGCCCGGCCAGGAATGACGCTGCGCGAAGGCGACGCGTCGAGCGACCGCATCCGCGCCACCTACATTCAGGCCGCGGATCGCCTGGACGTAGTCTTGGCGGTCCGCGGCCAGGACGAGAACCTGGTCTGCCTGGTCAAGGGGCAACGTCTCTTCCAGGTCTCTACGGAGCCACCGACTCTCAGGCAGGTCGCCGACCACCACCGGGAGGCCCGCACTCATGTACTCAAGGGTCTTAAGCGGGAACGACGCGCGATTGAACGGAGTGTCCCGGTAAGGCGTGAGGCCGACATCCGCCATCGCCAGATATCTAGGGACATCGGCTTGGGGAACCGAGCCGGCGTAGTGCACCTCCGGCCTGCTAACTAGTCGCCTGAAGCGCTCGGGCTCCCACCGCAAGTCCACCGGGCCAACGATCAGCAGCGATTGACCAGCTTCAACGATCGCCTCAAGCACACCGATGTCGATCCTGTCCGACAAGCGGCCGACCAACCCAACAACCGGGTGCGACAAATTGAGGTGATCCGATTGAGGCGGATTCGTGACCTCGGCCAGCGGCCAGCAACCGTTGGGGATCACCACCGGTTTTGCTCCCATGGACGACCAGCGACTGGCCAGTTCCGATGAGACGACGATCACCTTGTCCGCGTGGGCCAATGCCTGCCGTTCTTGGCGGCGCATGTACCCAACGGACATGCCCATGAGCCTCGCGCCGGCCACGTAGTTATCGGTCCCGTACATCACGTTCGTGACATCCGTTCCCCATCCGCCGAGCAGGCCGCCAAGGTAAAGCATCACTGCCGCAGAGGGGCGGCTCCGCATAATGCGGAGCGCCCATCTCACCTGGGCCCGCACGAGGAAGGGAGTAGTGGCGCGCACGCCAACCCGGGTGAAGGCGGGCAGGACCACCGGGTTCAGCCGCGTGATGCGAGCCGTCAATTGCGTCAGCGTCGGCGTCAGAGTGCCGTGCGCACGACCCCGAGAGACCAGTGACGACGGGGGATCCACCCAGAGGATTCTGGCATGCTCCGACATCGCCGTCGCCATGTCGCGGTGACTGCCGCCAGGCTGATCCCATGGCTCCCCCGACAGCCAGATGACCAGTGGATCCTCACTTCTAGTCTGACTTACAGGCGGCTTCACTATTCAAACACCAAGCCCTCTCCATAGGACGTACAGATAACCTAGGCGCTAGCATGGGCCAGCGTCGGCATCACGACGGGTGACCTGTTCGCGGAACTCGGCGCCGGTGTCGACGCACATGCCGCGGTGGCGGTCCGATCGGTATTCCTGTCGCGCGCCCAACAATGCGGTAAAAGCGAAGCACGCGGCGTACCGGAGGACGCGCTGCCAGACCACTGCCGAGCAGTGGGATCAACTGCGGTGCGGTTGCCAGCAGGTAGACCAGGCCACCGACTGTCATTCCGGCTGCGAGTTGCGCGATCGGGCGATTGAGCTGATCAGCCACCAGCCAGGCCACAAACGCCGCGATCGCGGAGATAGCGAGTGGCGGGAAGGCAGCTTTCACCAGGAAGCCGACGCGTACCCCGGTGGCACGCACAAGTGCGGCGAGGTAGCAGGGCAATACCAGCGGCGCAATAATGACGATATGCGCGATCGCAGCGCCCACGATGCCCCCTCGATGCACGCCTATCCACATCGCAGGAACGAGAGCAGCGAGCCAGATGAGCTGAACCGCCAGTACTGACCTAGATCTGCCCAGTGCGGCGAGCATGTTGGAGAACAACATTCCTACGATAGAGATAAGCCCATAGATCGACAGTATTGACAACACCGGGGCTGCGGCTGCCCAATGGCTCCCGTACAATGTCAGGACAATAGGTCTAGAAAGCACCATCACAAGCGTGCACATCGGCCCGGCCACAAGAATAACTGCACGGAGCCCATCAGCCGTCGCCGCCATGAGTTGGGCGGAATCGCCCTTAACCCGCGAGAAAGCTGGCAGCGCGACGGTGCCGAGGACACTTCCGAGCAGCGACGTCGACCAAGATGCTGCGTTGAATGCGAGCACATAGGTACCAAGCTGCACTGGCCCAAGGAGGCGTCCGATAAGAGCGTAATCAGTATTTTGGAGGATGTAACCGACGAAGTTAGCACAAGCGAGAGGTAGTCCGTACCGGCAGAGAACAGACAGCGCGCTGCGTCGCAGGCCTGGAAGATGCAACTTCGGAACCGAGAGCAAAACGACCACGCAGGAGACCACTTGTCCCGCGACCCGCGACCAAGCGAATGCCATCGCACCGCTGCCGTGCTTAGCGAGCACGATGAGGATGATGGTCGACGGAATAAAGCTCAATACGTTGGCGAGGAATATCTTGTCCTGCTTGAAGTCGCGTACACACTGTGCCGTGGGCACCGCCGCCACACCCCACAGCAGCATGAGGAGCGACATGACCCGGATCGGGCCCGCACCTTGGCTGGAACCGAGAGCTGTGGCAATGGGCTGCGCGAATACGTCAAGCACCCCAGCCATCAGAAAGCTGGTGCCGAGAGAGATTGTCCAGAGGGTCGGCGCCATCATGCCGACTGACAGGTCCGCTCGCGCTAGACAGGAAGTGACGCCGAGTTCACCGAATGCGGTGACGATGGTGAATGCTGTGGTTGCGACGGCGAAGACGCCGAAGTCATGCGGAGTAAGGATACGAGCGACGAGCGCCGTGATTCCAATGCTCGAGATCCGTAGGAGTATGGTGCTCGCTACATTCCAGATAGCCCCTCTACGAACATTCGTAGCGAGCGACCGTGTCTTAAGCTGTCCCGTTGACTGGAGACGAACCGAAGCCGACTTAGGCGTACTGGAAAGAGCCGTCATCGCCAAGAGCCGTATGAACTCGGCGCCACCGTCAACGCCATGACCAGACGGCGGCGGCTACCTTCGCCCAGCCATACAGTCCCCCGATGCGACATGATCCCCTCCGGTCGCGGATGGCCTCCTCGCAGCGGTCGAGCAGCGGAAGCGGCCAAGGTCACACTAGTGCGGGCTCAGGATACAGTCACGCGACTGCAAACACAGGCATCGTTGAGCAATAGGCTGCAAATAACAAAGCAGTAACGATTCGGATCGATAGCTGGAATCCCAACGCCTGAGCATCGCATTGATCACAGAAGCAGCGGGGCTGCTAACAGAATGCAGTCAGATGTCTGATGATCGTCGTTCATCGAAATCCTCTCACACTGAGTAATCGCCTGGATGCTCCTGCCCAGGTCGCGTCTCTGCTGCCCCACAATCAATCAAGATCACTCAGATAACGTGCGAAGCACAACGCTAACGGTACTCCACACATCATTTGAGTTAATCCCTTGTCCCTGCGTCAACCAAATATCTAGAGTGAGCGTCTTGCTCATGTATCCGAGTTCGGATCAGCAACAAGCGCAAAGTAGGGGGGGCTACTACACGTGACCGATCAGGCCGCTACAGCCGACCAGCAGCAGATCCCGCGCGTCGATGTGGCCATGCGAAGAGTTGTGGCATGGCAGGCTTCTTACACCCGCGTGACGGTGTGCATCGACATGCTCTGCATGCTCACGGCCGCGTCACTCGCAGTAAACATTCGTTTCCTAGTGCCTAGCTACAGACCTCAGGCGTACCTGGCCATCACCTTCGCGCTACCAATCTTGTGGTTCATCACACTGCGGTTGTGCGATGGGTACGACTCCCGGTTCATCGGGGTTGGCTCAGACGAGTTTCGCAAGATGTTTAACGCTGCTGTCTGCCTAACCGCCTTTATTGCGATCGCCTCCTACGTGACGAGGTTTGACCTGGCGCGCGAGTACGTCGCGATCGCACTACCGACCGCAACCGTCCTGAACCTGTATGCCAGGTATCAACTGCGCAAGCGGCTGCACCGGCGTCGCGCCGCAGGCTACGCCATGCAACGTGTAGTAGCGGTCGGGCACCCCGACTCCGTCGCCAGCCTGATCTCCAATCTGAGCAGGGAGCCGTACCACGGACTGTCCGTCGTTGGCGCTTGCCTCACTGGCGACACGTCTTTCTTTTCGGTGATCTCCGGTGTGCCGGTAATCGGAGGCATCGACGAGACCACTCGAGCCGTAGACCTGCTCGAAGCCGATACGGTGGCGGTTGTCGCCTGCCCGGAGCTGAGCGGCCCCCGGATGCGCGACCTCACCTGGAAACTTGAGGAGTACGGCACTAACGTCTACATGGCTCCGACGTTGCTAGACGTCGCCGAGGCTAGGACCACGATCCGGCCGATCGCCGGCCTGCCGCTACTGCACCTAGAGCACCCCCGGCGGACTGGCAGCCGGATTATCGTGAAGGCCATTTTTGATCGGACGGTTGCGGCCTGTGCGCTGTTCGTGCTTGCCCCCGTGTTCGCGGGAATCGCTCTCGCCGTCAAGGCCGAGGATGGCGGCCCGGTCTTCTTTCAGCAGGTTCGGGTCGGGCGCAACGGTAAGCCGTTCAAGGTGTGGAAGTTCCGGACCATGGTGGTGAACGCGGAGCAGATTCTGGCACGTCTGGCTGAGCAGAATGAGGGCAACGGAACCCTGTTCAAGATGCGCAAAGATCCTCGCATCACCAAACGTGGAGCGTGGCTTCGCCGACACTCGCTCGATGAGCTCCCGCAGCTCATCAACGTCTTTCGTGGCGAGATGTCACTGGTCGGCCCGCGACCTGCGTTGCCCGAGGAGACCGCCAAGTATGACGGCACGCACATGGTCCGCCGGATCGTGGTCAAGCCGGGGATTACCGGGCTCTGGCAGGTGAGCGGCCGATCAGAGCTGTCCCTGGAAGACTCGATGCGGCTAGATGTGCACTACGTCGAGAACTGGTCTCTCTTCCTCGACCTCCAGATCCTGTGGAAGACCGGCCATGCTGTCCTGAGTGGGAGCGGCGCGTGGTAAGACTCCAGTAAACGCGAAAGGTTCCGCTGCAATCGCCGCGGGACCTTCTCGTGATGGCCGCCGATATACCCACCGGTTAACGCGCATGCGCTTCCACTGCCCGACCTGGTCAGCGAACCGCCGCACTCGCGCCAGAAGATCCCGACGAGTCATCAGGTGCTCAAGCCGTACCCCGCCCGCATCACCCGCCGTTGCAACTGAGCCGCCAGCGACAGCGCCGACTACTCGAACGGCTCCCCGTCAAGCACGGGCGCCACCTCAGACCCGCCGCCCGCTGCCGACTTCTCAGCCCGCTCCGCCTTCCTTAACCACTTCCCAGTTCGCGTTGACGTCCGCCGGCGACGCCACCAACCGAACACATGCGGATGCCGCCGAATCAGCTTCGACGCCAGCGTGTTGGTCACGTCATCAATTGTGAAGCCGTGATCGTCGGCCGACCGCTCGGAAGCGATCCCGGCATGGAAGAGCACCTGGAACAGCACGTGGCCGATCTCCTCGCGCAGCGCCGGCACGGCGTCCGGGCACGTCGGCCGGTCACCTCAACACGCGGGGGTGAGCCCGGTGGTGGACGCGGGCGAGGCCACGCCCCGTGGCTGCGACAACGTGAGCTGCGGGCTGACTTGAATGTTCAGCGACTTGGGGTCCCGGCACCCGGCCTTGTTGTACTTCGCGGCCACGGTGTTGCTCTCGGCCGTGCGGGTCGGCGCGGTGCCGCCGTTGACCTTGATCTGGTACGCGGTCTCCTGCGCGACCCAGCGGCCCAAGATCGGCCATCCCTGGACGCCACCATCGTCAACTCCTTGCTACCGCGCCGCCACTGCTCGACGACCGGGCTCCTTCGTGAACGGGCAGTGCCCGCGAGCTGAAGCGCATCCCACGGGATTGCTTTCATGCTCGAAACTCCCTTTAATTGCGGGATTTCATAACTAAAGCTATTATATGGAGCCTACGTTGCGTTAGTCTCCCATCAGCCCGGCCCGGGAATTCTGCAAATTCACACATGAAATTTCCGAATCAACCACGGTTCGGCTCGTTGGCGCCTCATCGGCATCCCCTAAGAGGCGTTCAGGTGGGGCAGATACCATAGCTGTTGTGGAGCCAATTGGTAACGACGGTGCGTGGAAGGACACCCCCCAGTTGGATCCCTCTCCGGTTCCGGCGTCTGTGGCTCCTTCTCCTCGGATAGGGCCGCGCGGCCGACGGGGACCGCGCTGGCGGTGGGTACGCCGAGTCCTGATCGCGCTGGCGGTGCTGTTCGCCCTCTTCTGCGGGGCCACCGTGCGGCTATTTGTCTGGCCGACGACGGGGATGCCCGCGAGTGTCGATGCCATCGTCGTGCCCGGCGGGTTCGGGAACCGCATCTCGGCGGCCATCGCCCTGGCGAAACAGGGACGGGCCCGATACCTGATCCTCTCGCAGGGCGAGTACGTCCCGCCGCAGCTCTGCGGGGCGCACGTCGGCTCCGCGCTGACGCTCTGCTTCAAGCCCGACCCCGACACCACCCAGGGCGAGGCGGAAGGGACCGCCCGGCTCGCCAGGGAGTACGGCATCCACTCGATCGTCCTCGTCACGACGCCGGATCAGACCTGGCGGGCGGAACTGAGGTTCGGGCGCTGCTACAGCGGCGAGATCTACGGCGTCACCACTCCGCTACCGAGGCATCTGTGGCCATACCAGATCGCCTACCAATGGGCGGCAACGTTCAAGGCCGAAATTGTCAATCGAGGTTGCTAAGAATGTAGCGCCGGTAAGACGCCCGTGCAAACGGGCTTAGCCGGGCGTGGCCGCCATCGATCCTGCTTCCGCGAGGCAAACCCGCCCGTCCTCTGACGCCGGGCCGTCAATGACCCAGCCCTCGCCCTGATCGCGGATCGTCGAAGCCGCGCGCTTCCGCCACCAGGCGGCAACCTCCTTCGGCAGGGCGTGCCAGACGGTGTCGTCGCCGACGAACTTCTCGAGCAGCGACTCGTACCCCTGCGCGAGGCGGTCGTCGCGGGCGTAATCCGGGTGGGTGAGCACCAGGACCATGCCACCGCGGTCGCGGATGTGCTCAGCCTTCCGCAGCCAGAGGCTCCCGTCCGCGTGCTGCAGGATGGTGAACAGCGTGTGGTCCTGTGGGAGGGTGATCGGGAGCTCCACGGTGTCCCGGTTGAAATAGGGGAGGAAGCTGCAGCACCCGCCCGGCTGCGGCTCGTACGGGTCCGTGTCCGAGTAGGACGAGTCGTAGTCGAATCCGAGCCGGTTCATCAGGTCCCAGCCCCGGTGGGTGGCGGGGGACCGGAACCCGACCGCGCCCCAGCGCCTGGCGTTCTCCCACATGGCCGGCAGCCGTTCGTCCATGAACCGCTCTTCGAGGTCCCTGCCATCGTGCAGGAGCCCGTGCACGCCGGCCTCGCAGCCATCGTCTTGCAGCGAGCGGGGCATCTGGTCATCGACCTGGTAGCGGCCTCCGACGAAGTTCCAGGACGACCGGTACCCGCGGGCCCGCTCGGGCCCGCGCAGCAGGTCCATGTCGCGGTAGCCGACGTCGGTCTCCACGTCGTGGGTGAGCACCAGCGCCCACGTCCGGCCGGACGGCCACACGGCGAGGAAGGGCACCGGCTCCCCCGCCAGGTCGGCGATCGTCGCGAATAGCCAGCCGTAGAAGTCGTGCAGGCTATCTTCGATCGGCCACGCCGGGAAGGGCGAGGCGGCCTGCACGCGGGTGAACTGCCGCCGCATCGCGAGCTGAAGCGGGCGGGGCAGGGCCGGGCGGACCAGGTAATAGGCGCGCATTGCGGCCGCGTGGGCCAGCGCCTTGGCGGCGGAACGCCCGATGTCCCGGTATCCCTCCGACCAGAACAGCCGCATCACCTCACCCGGGTCGAACGGCAGGAAGACGTTGCCGTCCGCGTCCCGCCAGACAGCCGCCACCCCGGGGCCGTCAGCTCCGGCTCGAATGGGCTCGGCCTGGCGCCAGCGCCCTTCCGGCCCCGGGAGCATGGCCTTGACGGCGGCGTCGGGCACCACGTGCCCGAAGAAGGTGAATGTGTCGAGCGCGTAGCGACCCGGCTGGCTGGCCGCGCTCTCGGCCGCCGGCCGAGCGTCGGCGCCGACCCAGAACAGGGAGCGCGCCGCCCGACCGGGACGCGCCACCGCGGTCAGCGTGCGCACAAAGGCGGCCGCGCCCGCGTGGCCACTGCCCTCTGAGGCCGGCCGGACCTCGTAGGGAGTGCGGAAGTAGTCGAAGAACGCGAATGGGTGCGAGGCTTCGAACATCGGGCCCTCCTCGGGTCGCCGGAGAGATAACAGGCCGCGTTTAACCGCGAGGTAGGGCAACAGCGCGATCTCGTAAAGGCCTGGCAGCGGGTCGCTGACCGAGAACACCGCCTCGGTCCGCACGCCACGGAAGGAGCGCAGGTACTCCCCCAGCCGCAGACGGCCGGCCCGGATGTCGAGCAGCGCATTGGGGACATCGGTATTGAGCCGGACCCAGCGCACGCCGGCCCGCGCGTGCGCCTCCGTCACCGGCGCGCCAACCTGATCGCGGAACAGCAGGTAGGGAAAATCGACTCCGGCGGCCGCGCCCAGCGAGTGGTAGCCCCACGTTCTGGCGTTGACGTCGAGGAGCTTGCAGACGCCGTCGCGCGGGTCGCGCTTGTACTCGAGCTCCACCAGCCCGTAGTAGCCGATGGCGGTCAGGAAACGGCAGGAGGGCTCCACGATCTCCGGCAGCGAGATCGTCTCGACGTAGGTGCTCGCGCGGCCGAAGTCGGACGGGTGCTGACGCCTGCGCTGCACCGTCATGCTCGCGACCGGGTGGCCATCCCGGAAGAACGCGCAGTAGGCGAACTGCTGCTCACCCCCTCCGGGGATCATCTCCTGGACGATGATCTCGCTAGCCGGCATGATCTCGGTGGCCCGGCGGAAGGCGTCAAGCAGCTCGGCGGCGGTGTCAGCCCGCCACGCCTTGGCGTGGGTGGCGTAAAAGAAGTGCTCCTTGATCGCGGGCTTGAGGACGACCGGGTCATCGACCTCGATCGCGGCCAGGTCCTCCTCCGACCGCGGGAACCAGGTCCGGGGCACCGGGATGGACAGGCGCTCGGCCAGGCGGTACGCCTCCCGCTTGTCCCAGGCGTGCTGGATCGAGGTCAGCCCGGGGGTGGGCACCCGGAACTCCCGCCGGAGCGCGTCCCGGTTCGCCGCGATGCCCGCCACGTTTTCCTCGCGGGTCGGATACAGCACCCACCCGGACAGGCCGAGCTTGCCGCGGGCAAGGTCCAGCGCGTCCAGGAGAGCCTGCTCGGTGCGCAGGCTGGGCACGCGAACGGTGTCGCGGACGAAGCGCGACGCGCGCGCGATGGAAACCTCGTCATCGATGACGCACACGGGGACTCCGTGTCGTCCGAGGCTGCGCGCGATGCCAAGGCCCTGGTAGTCCCCGCCGATCACCACCGCGCCGACGTCGCGGGCGGCGACGCCGAAGTCGTCCTGGCGGGAGGCCAGCGATGAGCTTGAGGTCACGCCGCCCCTCCGGCGGCGGCCGGCAGCGCGGTCGGCTCGGCTGCCGCGGCGACCCGGGACGGCCCGGCGATGGCCTGCGCCACCGCGCGTCCGCTGTACCAGCCGCCGGACACGAAGCGCATCGTCGGCCCGAAGCTCCACGCGGCCGGGGCGCCGACGAAGTGCAGGCCCGGCACGGACGATTCCATCCCGGCCGTCAGCAGCGGGTATCCGCCGACCCGGTTGATCCGGCCGGTAAGCGTGCCGGCCAGGAACGGGTACCGGGTGATGTCCACCCGGTAGCCGGTGCCGAACAGCAGGTGGTCGACGGTCTGGGCGTCGCCGTTGTCGAACGTCACGTCCAGCTTCCCGCCCTGCGGGGTCGCGGACACCACGGTACGGCCCAGGCTGATCGGTATCCCGGTCAGCCGCGGCCGCAGCCAGTCGGCGCCGGCCGGGCGGATCGCCCGGTAGGCGAGCCGATCCTGGACCGCTCGCGGCAGCTGGCGGAACAGGTCGGGCACCGCCACCAGCCGGGACAGTCCCATCGGTCCCACGTCGGTCGGCGCGTACACCAGATGGGCGTGCCGGCCGAGCATCCGCTGGTACTTGCCGCCGTGCAGCCAGTTCACATGACGCTGCCGGACGGCCACCGCGGCCTCGGCGCCGTTCTCCTGAAGCAGCGCGGCGCACTCAAGCGCGCTCTGGCCGCCGCCCACGACCAGCACCCGGGACCCGCGGAAGCGGCTCAGGTCCTTGTGCTCGCCGGTGTGCGAGGCGAGCTCGGACGGCAGCGTGTCGGCCAGCGCCGGACGGTTCGCGAACAACTCGATGCCGGCCGCGACCACCACCCGGCTGGCGGTGAACGCGGCGCCGTCATCGAGCGTCAGCCGGAATCCGTCCCGGCTCGCCTCCAGCTCTTTCACCAGGTGCGTGTCGACGTCCGGCGCGACCTGCTGCTGCACCCACAGGCCGTACTCGACGAAGCGGTCAAGCGGCACCGGCCGCCCGAAGCTGGCGCCGGTCGCGGCGCGGAACGCGTCCAGCGTCAGCTCCCCCTGGGGCTCGGCGATGCAGGTCGCCGTCCAGTTGGAGCGCAGCACGAGGCCGGCCGGCATGTCCTGCCAGAACGACATCGGCCGGCCGATGACGCGGACATCCACCCCCGCCCTCCGCAGATGCGTGGCGGCGGCAAGCCCGTACGGCCCGGCGCCGATGATGGCGACGTTGGTGTCAGTCATGATTCGACGGCTCCTCGCGGATAAAGAGCAGGCTGGTGATGAAC
>Ga0335075_10002577_pt1 | contig 29038 bp, 21 predicted proteins | sample Lox_Sample_24_FD_206723 | JGI IMG/M metagenome (GOLD analysis project Ga0335075, IMG submission 206723) | Soil microbial communities from Loxahatchee National Wildlife Refuge, Florida, United States - Lox_Sample_2.4 | ecosystem: Environmental > Terrestrial > Soil > Wetlands | place: USA...
GGCCCGCGCCGGAGGTCGCTGCCCTGACTGTAATCGGCAATCGGCGATTTGCACCACGGCGGGGGCGTGCCCTGACGGGCCGTTGCCCGTCTTAAGTGTGGTGTTCGGCCGCACCCGCAAAACCCCCAGCACCCACCCCGCCACCCGCCGCAGCTACATTCTGCGCTCCCGCGTACGGTGCGGTCCTGCAAACGGCGCACGTCCGGGATGACCCGCACCTCACGCCGCTACTGGGCAGACGGACCCGACTACACCAGCACCTACTACACCTGCCACCACGGCCCCGACGACCCCCGCCACACCGCACCCGACGACCACCCCCGCACCATCTCGGTCCGCGAAGACCACCTGATGCGCTACATGAAGGACCTGATCGCACGGGGCGACCTCGGCACTCCGTAGCTCTTCAACGCCTACGAGCAGAACTCGCAGTGGCTCAGCCCGCAAACCCCATTGCGCAACTCCTCCTCTACGGCAGCGAGGGCGCCGCCATCGCCCGGCTGATTGAGGAGTTCGGCATCTGCGAGACGTTCAAGATGGCAAAGCCCGATGACGTGGAGTTCCGCGAGGTCGAGGTGCCGGCGAGCTACTACCCGGCGGGCGGGAGCCCACGGGAGTCGTGGCGGACGCTGTACTACGCCAACCTCACCGCCAACTTCGCCAGCGAGGTGCTCGGCGAGATCGACGGCAACGAGGGCAACTTCGACGATGGCCTGTGGGTGCAGGAGGTCATCAACGCGGTGGAGATCTCCCATCACGAGCGGCGATGGGTGACCCTGCCGCTGGACGCCGCCCCGCCCGCGGACGGCGGCGTCCGGAGCGGTCAGCCGGATGCTGCGGGGAGGTAGATGCGGAAGGTTGCGCCGCGGCCTTCCCGGGAGTCGGCCTCAATTGTGCCCCCGGCATCGGTGATGATGCCGTGGACGGTGGATAGCCCCAGGCCGGTGCCCGTGCCTGGCTTGGTGGTGAAGAAGCGCTCGAAGATCCTTTCCCGGATATCCGTGGTCATGCCGACGCCGGTGTCCTGGACCGCGAGTTCGACGTAACGTTCCGGCTTTGTCCCAGCGTGCAGCCGCGAGCTGTCCGCGCTGAGGTCTGCCGTGCTGGTGCGGATGGTGAGCGTGCCGCCGTCAGGCATGGCGTCACGGGCGTTGACCGCCAGGTTGAGCAGCACCTGCTCGAGCTGGCCCCGGTCGGCTCGCACTGAAGGCAGGACCGGCGAGGGTTCGAAGATCACCTCGGCCCGGCCGCTCATGCTCATGATCAGCAGATCCAGCATGCTGGCGATCAGGGAGTTGAGGTCTAGCTTCTCGGTGTGGGCCTGGGCCCGGCGGCTGAAGCTGAGCAGATCGCCGGACAGATGGATGGCACGGTCGGCGGCGCCGCGGATGTCGTCCAGAATGCGGCGCAGCTCAGGATCGCCGACGTCGGTGACATCTTGTGCCATCTCGGTATACCCGACGATGACCGCGAGCAGGTTGCTGAAGTCGTGGGCAATGCCGCTGGTCAGCTGTCCAACTGTCTGCAACCGCTCGACCTGCTGCAGTTCAGTTTCCAGTGTGCGGCGCTCCGATTCCCCGCGGACCAGGGCGGCCTGAGCCTCGGCATTGGCGATCGCGGTGGCAGTGAGCTCGGTGAACCCGGCCAGCCGCGCTTCGGTGCGGTCCGGCAGCGGCCCCGAGTCGGATCCCACGATCATGACCCCCCACAGGCGTCCCTCGACGCTGACCGGCACCCCGACCGCCGCGCGGAGGCCAAGCTCACGCAAGCCATCGGCGGCCGGGCCCGAGGCGCCCGCGTAGTCATCGATCCGCGCCGCCCGCCCCGTCTGGGACACCAGCGTCGCCACGTTCCGCCCGCCGAGCATGGCCGGGGCGGGGACCGGGAAGGCAGGGCCGGTGCTGCTCCACGCGGCGACCACGGTTCTCGTGCCGTCGGGGCCGTACCGGGCCATCGCCGAGTGATCGGCGTGCAGCAGCCGCCCGGCTTCCTTGGTGACCGCGGTGAGCACCTGGGCCGGAGGCGCCGCGCGGGCCACCAGCGTCGCTACCCGCCGCAGCGCGGCCTGCTCCTGGGCGAAACCGCGCAGTTCCACGCGGGCCTGGGCGTTGGCGATCGCGGTCGCGGCGAGCTCGGTGAACCCGGCCAGCCGCACCTCGGTGTCAGCCGGCAGCGGCTCCACGCGGGAATCCACGACCATGAACCCCCAGATCCCGCCGTCGACGCAGACCGGCACGCCGACGGCTGCCCGGAATCCATGCTCGCGGACGGCTTCGGCGGCCGGGCCCGAGGCGTCAGCGTAATCATCGATCCGCGCCGCCCGCCCCGTCTGGGACACCAGCGTCGCCACGTTCCGCCCGCCGAGCATCGCCCTGGTGCCGACCGGGAAGGCAGCACCGATGCTGCTCCACGCGGCCACCACCGTTCTCGCGCCATCCGGGTCATACCGGGCCATCGACGTAAAGTCGGCGCCGAGCAGCCGCCCAGCTTCCTCGGTGACCGCAGCGAACACTTCTTCCGGCGGCGCGCTGCGGGCTACCAGCGTCGCCACTCGCCGCAGCGCCGCCTGCTCCCCCGTGAACCGGCCATCGCCGGTTCGCCCCGGCAAGGCAGCCATCTTCCGGAGTCTATCCATCACAGAAAGTAACTGAGAGGCGCCGCTCCCGGTGGGAACGCTGAAGTACCAGCGGTTTCGTCGCGCCCGGTCACGGACGCTGGCTGAAATCCTGAGATATCATCCGGCTGCTATGGAAAGCTCGCCTGGGGTGGTGACCGATTTCCCACACAGGGTACGGGTTGTCCCGCACGCCTGGGTGCCAATGCCGGACGGGGCCCGCCTGGCGGCCAAGCTGTGGATCCCCGAGGATGCCGAGGATCACCCGGTCCCCGCGATCCTCGAGTACATCCCCTATCGCAAGAATGACTGCACGGCCGTGCGTGACAACGCCATGCACGCCTACTTTGCCGGTCACGGGTACGCCTCGGTGCGGGTCGACCTGCGCGGCTCGGGCGACTCCGACGGCATCTTGTACGACGAGTACCTCCCCCAGGAGCAGTCCGACGGGGTCGAGGTGATCGCCTGGCTGGCCGCCCAGCCGTGGTGCAGCGGGTCGGTCGGCATGATCGGGATCTCCTGGGGAGGGTTCAACGGCTTGCAGGTCGCCTCGCACGCCCCTCCCGCCTTGAAGGCGGTGGTAAGCGTCTGCAGCACCGACGACCGCTACGCCGATGACGTCCACTACATCGGCGGAGCTCTGCACGGCGAGGAGATGCTCGGCTGGGCCTCGGTCATGCTCGGCTACAACGCCCGCCCGCCCGACCCGAGCGTCGTCGGGGACGCCTGGCGTGAGATGTGGCTCGATCGCATGGAGCACACCCCTCCTTTCGTCGAGGCCTGGGTGAGCCACCAGCGCCGCGACGAGTTCTGGAAGCAGGGCTCGGTCTGCGAGGACTACGGAGCCATCGATTGCCCCGTCTACATGGTCGGCGGCTGGCAGGACGGCTACAAGAACGCCATCTTGCGCTTCCTGGCCAACTACGGCGGGCCACGCAAGGGCCTCATCGGGCCGTGGGGCCACACCTATCCCAACTCCGGCTCCCCCGGGCCGGCGATCGGCTTCCTGCAGGAGTGCCTGCGGTGGTGGGACTGCCACTTGAACGGAGCCCAGAACGGCATCATGGATGAACCGCAGCTGCGTGTGTTCATGCCGGATGCCATGCGGCCCAGCCCGGCTTCGCTCGAGCGCAGCGGCGTCTGGCTGGCCGAGGACGGCTGGCCAACGTCAAACGTGACCGTGCGCGCGTTCCGGCCCGAGGCCAACGGCTCTCTCGCCACCGCGGCCGGGGCAGAGGCGGCAAGAGGCCGGCGGCTGGTGCCGGCGACCCAGGCGGTCGGGCTCGACTCGGGGCCGTGGTGCGGTTACGGCGGCCCGCTCGACAACCCGTCCGACCAGCGCGGCGAGGACGCTCGTTCGCTCGTCTTCGACTCTGCTCCGCTCGAGGCCGACCTCCCGGTCCTCGGGCGAGCGCGCGCCGTGCTGGAGTTGGAGAGCGACCAGCCGCTGGCCCAGGTGGCGGTGCGACTCTGTGACGTCTGGCCTGATGGCGCGTCCACGTTGATCACCCGCGGCATGCTCAACCTGGCCCACCGCAACGGCCATGAGCATCCCGGGCCGCTCTCCCCCGGTGTCCCCGAGACCGTCGCCGTCGAGCTAGACGCCATGGGCTACCGCCTGCCGGCCGGCCACCGGCTCCGGATGTCGGTCTCGTCCGGGTACTGGCCGATGATGTGGCCCTCGCCGGAGCCGGTGCAGCTCACCGTGCACACGGGCGGCTCAACCCGGCTTGAGCTGCCGGTGCGGCTCAGCCCCGCCGGGGAGGCCGACTCCCCGCCCGGGCACTTCGCCCTTCCGGAAGCCGCCCCGTTGCTCGCCCACCAGGACCTCACCCCGCGCGGGTCGACGAGCGTGAACCGGGCGAGTCGCGACGCCGCCACAGCGTGCTGGGAGCTGGTGACCGGGAGCCGTGACCGGCACGTGCGAATCGACGAGCCGGGCCTCGAGTACGCCGAAAAAGGCCGGGCGACCTACCGGATCACCGAGGGCAGCCCACTCTCCGCGACGGCCATCTCGGCCCAGAGCCACCTGATCGCCAGGGGCGACTGGCGGATCAGGGTGGAGACAAGGAGCACGCTCTCGGCGACCAAGGACGAATTCGTCCTGACGAACGAACTCGACGCCTTCGAGGCCGAACAGAGGGTCTTCTCCAAGGTGTGGCGGACCCGGATCCCCCGCGACCACACCTGACCGCCACCCGCCGTTCCCCACCAGGAGGCCTTTGTGGTGACCGTCACCGACTGCGCCGGCCGTTACGAGCGCGTCGACCACGTCGTGATCCCGATGCCCGACGGGGTGCGGCTAGCCGCCCGCCTCTGGATCCCCTCCGGGGCCGGGGCGGACCCGGTGCCGGCGATCCTCGAGTACATCCCCTATCGCAAGAACGACCTGTACGCCGTCCGCGACCAGGCTCGCTTCTCCTACCTCGCCGCCCACGGCTATGCCGGAGTCCGGCTCGACGTGCGAGGCAGCGGGGACTCCGAAGGGGTGCTCACCGACGAGTACGTCCGCCAGGAGCAGGACGACGCAGTGGCGGCCATCGCCTGGATCGCCGCCCAGCCGTGGTGCAGCGGCGCGGTCGGGATGATCGGCAAGTCCTGGGGCGGTTTCAACGGCCTGCAGGTTGCGGCTCGCCGGCCGCCCGCCCTCCGGGCCGTCGTCTCCCTTTACTCGACGGACGACCGCTACGCCGACGACGCTCACTACATGGGCGGCTGCCTGCTCACCGGCCAGATGCTCGGCTGGGGATCGAACATGGCGATGTGCTCGACGCTGCCGCCCGATCCGAGGTCGGTCGGCGAGGGCTGGAAACAGATGTGGCAGGAACGGCTCGAGGCCTTCCATCCGCAGGTCGACACCTGGCTGCGCCATCAGCGGCGTGACGACTACTGGAAGCATGGCTCGGTTGGCGAGAACTTCGCCGACATCACCTGTGCCGTCTATGCCGTCGGGGGCTGGTGCGACGGCTACCGGGACGCCGTCTTGCGGCTGATGGCCGGGCTCAACTGCCCGCGCAAGGGCCTGATCGGCCCTTGGTCGCACCAGTACCCCATGGACGACTTCGAGCCGGGGCCGCACATCGGGTTCCTGCAGGAGGTGGTCCGGTTCTTCGACCACTTCATGAAGGGCGAGGACACCGGGATCATGGACGAGCCGGCCCTTCGCGTGTTCCTGCAGGAGAGCGTGCCGCCGGCCACGCATTATCCTGAACGGGCAGGTCGCTGGGCGGCCGAGCCGTCGTGGCCCGCGCCCGGGGTCTCCACCCGGCGGTTCTACCTGAACGACGGCGAACTTTCCTCCGCGCCCTCATCCGCCAGCCGCCCCGCGTCGTGGGCCGGGCTGCAAACCGCCGGGCTGGACGCCGGGGCGTGGTGCGCCTTTGGCAACCCGCTCGACGCGCCCCCCGACCAGCGCGGCGAGGACGGGATGTCGCTCTCGTTCACTTCCGCCCCGCTCGAGTCCGACCTGGTCATCCTCGGGGACCCCGTCGCGCACCTCGAACTCGGCACGGATCAGCGCAGCGCCCTCGTCGTCGTGCGGCTCTGCGACGTCGCCCCGGATGGAGCGAGCACCCTCATCACCCGGGGGCTGCTCAACCTCACCCACGCCAGCAGCCATGAGCACCCGGAGCCCCTCGAGGAAGGGAGCCGTTTTGCCGCCGGCGTGAAGCTCCAGTCGACCGGGCAGGTCGTCCCGGCCGGGCACCGCCTCAGGGTCGCGGTCTCGCCCACCTACTTCCCCTGGGCGTGGCCCTCCCCTGCCCCGGTCGTGCTCTCGCTCTTCGGCGGGGCGAGTTTCCTCGACCTCCCGTTGCGTTCAGGCCAGCCGTCCGACGCCGGCTTGCGCCCCTTCGATCCCCCCGAGATTGGGCCGCCGCTCGACACCGAACTCCTCGGGCGGCGGCCCGGCAGCAACGTCGTGATCAAGGACCCGCTCAGCGGCCGCCTCGAAGTGCGTCACAGTGCCCCGTCCGCCACCGAGCGCTTGCCGGGCGGTCTCGTCATCGAGGCCCAGACCAGCTCCGGCTACGAGATCACCGAAGGCCAGCCGCTCTCGGCTCGCTACCACGTCCAGCGGGCGCAGAGCTTCTCCCGCGAAGACTGGAACGCCCGCCTGGAGGTCCGCTATGAGCTCACCTCCGACGCCCGCGCGTTCTTCCTCACGGCGAACGTCGCCGCTGACACCAACGGCAACCGCTTCTTCAGCCGGGAGTGGAGCTTCGAGATCCCAAGGGACCTCGTCTGAGAGCCAGCCTCCTTCTAAACGAGGTCACGAGGGATGGAACGCCGCCACGTCTTGGCGAAGACGCGGCGATCACCTTCGTAGCCCTCGACCAGGTTCGTGAGGAGGAATTCGTCCGCCGTCGCCGACATGGTGCTGTAGGTGTGCACCCGGGTTGACCAGTCGGCCCGGCTGATCGAGATCTCGTGCTCGGCGCTGTTGAACGCCGAGAGCGGATCGCCCTCGGTGATGCTATGGGTGTTGCAGGAATTTGAGTTGTACTCGAGCCCGGCGTCGAACAGCTTCATGTGGTGCTCGCCGCGCAGTTCGATGTCGAGGCGGCCCGTCGCGCTGTCCCGGCGGAGGGTCCGGCTGGCGTCCTCGTCCCCGCTCACCTCGTGCGCCGGGGCTGGCCCCTCTTCCGGCTCGGCGAAATGCGCGGGCGGTTCGTGCGCCCCGGCGCCTCCTGCCCAAACGGGGACATCGAGCCTGGACCGGCCGGGAACGAACAGGCTGAGCGTCACCCGCTCGGGCGAGGGCCACGCCCACGGCCAGTAGGTGGGCGAGATGGCGAGGCGGAGGCGGTGCCCCGGCGGCATCGAGTAGGCGATCGAGTTCAGCTTGACCTCGACGAGATAGCGCTCGCCCGGTGTGAGCGGCTCGGCGTTCTCGTCGCTCTCCCGGTGAGTGAGGTTCAGCAGGCCGCGGGTGATGAGATGCGAGGTGCCATCGGGCCAGACGTCGCACAGCCTGGCGACGACGAGGGCGAGCGGCCGGTCGCTGGCCATCTCGAGGTGGGCAACGGGGAAACCGCAGATCTCCAGCAGCTCTGGCAGCGCCCCGGTCTCGAAACAGAGCGACTGCCCGTCCTCTGGCCTCTGGTCGGCCGGATTGTCGACGGGCCCGCCGTGGCCGCCCCAGGTGCCGGCATCCACCGCGGGCGCGTCGGCCCCCCTTATCCTCAGCTCGTCCTCGCTTCCAGGACGGGGGTCGCCGCTCTCGCCCAGCAGGCCGCTGCGCCCGAGGGGAAGAACGAGCGTCTCGGTGGAACTGGCCGGCCACTGGTCCATCGCCAGCCAGCGGCCGGGCCAGAACTGGCGCCCCGGGTCGGGCCGGACGGCGTCCGCCATGTAGAGGCGGAGCTTCGGCTCGTCCATGATGCCGTTGCCGAGCCCCTTCAGGTGGCAGTCCCACCACCGGACGGCCTCCTGCAGGAAGCCGATGGCGGGGCCGGGCACGCCGCTTTCCGGGTAGTTGTGGGCCCACGGGCCGATCAGTCCCTTGGAGGGACCGGGGTAGCCTTCGAGGAAGCGGAAGATGGCGTTCCGGTAGGCGTCCGTCCAGCCGCCGACCATGTAGACCGGGCAGCGGATCGCCCCGAAGTCCTCACAGACCGAGCCCTGCTTCCAGAACTCGTCGCGGCGCTGGTGGCTCACCCAGGCCTCGACCCAGGGAGGCGTGCGCTCCATGCGGTCGAGCCACATCTCCCGCCAGGCGTCGCCGACGACGGCCGGGTCCGGCGGGCGGGCGTTGTAGCCGAGCATCACCGACGCCCACTGCAACTGGTTCGAGGCGAGCAGGCAGCCGCCCATGTAGTGGACGTCGTCGGCGTAGCGGTCGTCGGTGCTGCACACACTGATGACCGCGCCGAGCTCGGGAGGGGCAAGGGCGGCGATCTGCAGGCCGTTGAAACCTCCCCATGACTTGCCGATGATCCCGACCCGTCCGGTGCACCACGGCTGGCTGGCCAGCCAGCGGATCACCTCGACGCCGTCGGTCTGCTCCAGCGGGAGGTACTCGTCGTACAGGATCCCTTCGGAGTCCCCCGACCCGCGCGTGTCGACGCGTACCGAGGCATAGCCGTGGCCGGCGAAATAGCCATGGATCGGGGCGTCGCGAAGGGCGAGGTTGTCGTCCTTCCGGTAGGGCACGTACTCCATGACGGCCGGGACCGGCCGCTCTTCGGCATCTTCCGGCAGCCAGATCCTGGCCGAGAGCCGGCAGCCGTCCGACATCGGTATCCACACATGAGGGATGACCCGGACGCGCCGCTCAAAGGCCGTCCGCACGCGCGCGGTGCTCATATCGCGGTCGTGTTCCAGACGAGGAACCCGCCCTGGGCCAGGAACGAGGGCTTGACGTAGGGCGCGCAGCCGATGTAGTTGTCCGAGCTGCAGATCCAGGCCATCGCCGCCTCGGTGTCCCAGAGCTGCTGGGCCTCGACGTAGAGCCTGGTCCGCTCGGCGTGGTCGTAGGTGGCCAGGGCCTGGTTCGTCAGGCCGGTGAACTGCGGGTTGCACCAGTGGTCCCAGTTCCACAGGCCCATCTGGGCACACGTCCACCACTCGAACCATTCGTTCGGGTCCGACTGGCCGCCGTAGTAGTAATAGAGGAGCTGCGGGTGCGGCCCTCCCCCGCCGGGTCCCGGAAGGTCCGAGATGACCGCCGGGTCGACCGGCTCGACGTTCACCTTGATGCCGATCTGGGCCAGGTTGGCCGCGATGATCTGCGCCGCCGCCACGTCGTCTTGCACGTTGTCGACGTTCAGCTTGAGCGTAACGTTCTCCAGGCCGCTTTTTTGCAAGTACGACTTGGCCAGCGGGATGTTCTGGTTGTACGCCGGAGCGCCGGGCCAGTAACCGACGCTGAGCTGCTTCGGGATGATGGCGTTGATGCGCGTGTACAGCCCGTTGTAGGCGGCCTTGATGATCCCGGGTACGTCGATCGCCTGGCGGATGGCCTTGCGGAGCCAGATGTTGGTCAGCGGCGGCTCGGTGACGTTCATGGCGAGCCAGTAGTACAGGCCTGACGGCGTCGAGTAGACCTTGAGCGAGGAGTTGCTCTGGGCCTCCTTGACCAGCGATGGGCCGAGCTCGCAGTAGTTCACCGCGCCGCTCTGCAAAGCCGCGTAGGCCGTCTCGTCGCTTGAGATCGGCGTCGCCTGGATCTCTTCGAAGAGGTACTTGTTGGCGTAGGCCTTGTTGGCTCCGCCGTAGCCGGCGAACTTCGTCATGACGAGCTTCTGGCCCGGCACCCACGAGGTCCACTCGTAGGGGCCCGTTCCCACTGGGTTCGTGCCGAAGTTCTTGCCGTAGTGATCGACCGCCTTCTCCGAGACGACCATGCCGCTGGCGATGCCGCCACCGGTGATGACGGCCAGAGTCGGGGCGAAGACCTCCTTCATGATGATCGTCCCGGAGTACTTCCCCTCTACTTTCACCGAGTCGAGCTGCGCCCAGTCACCCGAGTACGGCGAGTTCAGCTTCGGCTTGGTGAGGCCAGCGATTCGCTCGAAGGAGAACTTCACGTCGCTGGCCTGCACCTCCCCGAAGCCCTTCTGGAACGGAATCCCCTGCTTCAAGGTGAAGTGGAACTGCAGGCCGTCGCTCGAGGTCTCGAAGGTGTCGGCCAGGCAGTGAACGACCTTGTTCGTGCCGGGCACGTAGGCGAGCAACGTCTCGAAGAAGCACTGCACGTAGGTCGGGTCCTCGAGCCCGGGAAGGATGGCCGGGTCGAGGTTCCCCACGTCGGCCACGGGGCGCCAGGTGAGCGTCGTCGTGGGTGGTTTCGGGGCGGCCGGCGAACCAGAGGATCCCGGGGAGCTGGACGAGCTGCAAGCGGCGAGGATCGTTCCGGCGCTCACCGCCGATAGTCCGAGGACGGACGCCCGGGACATGAACTGCCGCCGGTCGACGCGCCGCCGGAGCAGCGCCTCGACGAGATTGACCGCTTCTTGCCCGCCTTCGGCGAAGGCTCGCGCCTTGGCGCTCTGTTCGTTGATCATGAGCCCTCTTCCCCTATCCGGCATGTGACCTATCTCAGGTCATGCCGTGATCCCGATTAGAGCACCCGCCGCCACCATCCCGCCAGCCTGGGCAGACATCAGTTTGCGCAGGGGCCCCACCGGCTGAGCTGACTCTGAGTGATCAGAAAGGGCTTCGGCTGGGTCAGTTCCGGGCGGCCAGTTCGGCGGTGAAACGGATGGTGCGCTCGATGGCGGCCGGGTCCTCTGGCACCGGGAACGGGGTAGCGGCGATCTCGGTGACGCCCGCAGCGGCGTAGCGGGCAAGTTGCGCGGTGACGGCGTCCTCGTCACCGATCACCGCGACGTCGGTGATGTCGTTGCATCCGGCTGCGCGCAGCATCGATGCGTAGCCGGTGTAGCCCCAGAACGGGCCGTAGATTTCCTGCGCGGCGCTGGCGGCCGGGCCGGTCTTGCGGGTGAGCGCCAGCGGCACGCACGCGACCAGGCTGAAGTCCTGCCTGCTGAGGCGGGCAGCGATCCTCGGCCGTACGACCTGCGATAGGTAGGACGGCGGGGCGAGCAGGGTGATCAGCCCGTCGGCCAGCTGTGCTGCTGTATCGATCGCCCGGGGGTTCAGGCCGGAGGCGATGATGGGCAGCCGCCGCGGCGGGAGCTCGCCCAGCTCGGCGTGCACGCGGTAGTGATCGCCGTGGAAGTCCACCTGCCCGGTTCGTGCCTGGGTGCACACCGTGAGGTACTCGCGGAGATGGCCGATCGGATCCTGCCATTGCAGCCCGTGGGCGTCCTGGATGGTTGGCACGTCGCTGAGGCCGACTCCAAGGGTGAGCCGGCCGTCGCTGACAGCTTGAACGGCGAGTGCCTCCTGCATGAGGGCGAGCGGATGACGTGGCCAGGTTGGCGTGACCGCGGTTCCGAATCTGATCGAGGAGGTCATGGCCGCCGCGGCGGCAAACACCGGCAGCGGATCCAGCCCGAGCAGGTGCGGGAGCCAGACCCGCGGCACGCCGAGTGACTCCAGCGCGACCAGCTCCTCGGCCGGACGGATGCGGGCGGGCGGCCCGGACAGCCGGCTCGCCATGATCCCGTAGGTGACCGCTGGTGCTGGAGTCATCTGGGGATGAGTCCTGTTCGCGCGATGTTCATGTGACTTTCAGGGCTAGAACATGGAGTGCATTCGGTTTACCATCCACATTGTGACTGGTTTAATGCGCAATGCGCATGACTCCCGGCCGGCAGGCGTGCAGGCGGTGGAGCGAGCATGCCGTCTGCTGATGGAGATAATCAGGTCCGCCCAGCCCCTGTCGGTCGGCGAGCTGTCCCGCCGGACCGGCCTGCATCAGAGCACCACGTCCCGGCTGCTGGCCTCCCTGCAGCGAAATGGCCTGGTCGAGCGAGACGCCGCGCGCGGTCCGGTCAGGATCGCCTCGGCCCTGGTTGGCGAGATAACGAGCCGCTCCTTCAGGCAAGCACTGCTCGACGCGGCCCGGCCGATACTCGACAGCCTGGGGGACATGACAGGTGAGACCGTCAACCTTTCGGTGCCGGTGGCCAGCCAGCTCGTGGACAACATCGCTCAGGTCGACGCGTCGCACTTCCTCACGACCACGAACTGGGTGGGCCGCCTCATCCCGCTGCACTGCTCGTCCGCGGGGAAGGTGTTCCTGGCCTATGGCGTCGCCGAACTGCCGAGCGGCACACTCGCGCGCTTCACACCGCAGACCATCACCGATCGCCGCGTGCTTGGGACCGAGCTCAAGCTGGTCCGCCGGCGTGGATTCGCGACGCTGATCGACGAGCTGGAGCCGGGGCTGCGGGCCGTGGCTGTGCCGGTCATGGACGGCCAGGGCGAGGTCGTGGCGGCCGCCTCGGTGTCCGGGCCTTCCGCGCGACTGCCCAAGCGGCGGCTAGGCGAGTGCGCCGAGTTCCTGTCGCAGGCGTCGGTTGCCCTGACCGCCCGCCTGACGTCCGCATGGCCCCAGCGCGCGGACGTGGACCAGTCGGCCACGAGAGGAAGCTGTCTCGGTGAACCCTGCTGCTGACCGGGAGCTCTGACCCAGATGACGCTCGCCCGGTATCTCGCCCGACGCGTGGTCACCGCGTTTGTGGTCGTGCTTATCGTGATGGCGTTCCTGGCGATTCTGGACCGCTTGATCCCTGGCAACCCGGTGACCTATGTCTTTGGTCCTCATGCCGATCCGGCTTTGATCAGCCAGGTGAAGCGTGAAATGGGCCTGGATGTGTCGATCCCGGTGCAGATCTATCAGTACATCTTCAACGCGCTGCACGGGAACCTGGGGACCAACTTCGTGACCAACCAGTCGGTGGCCAGCCTGGTGATGCAGAACCTGCAGTACACCGTGGTGCTGGCCGTGACCGGGCTGGCTCTGGCCGTGGCCGTCGGGTTGCCACTCGGGATCCTGGCCGCCACCAAGCCGGGCGGGATTGTTGACCGGGTGATCGGGATCATCTCGATCTCGGTCATCACCTTGCCCCCGTTCGTCGTCGGCCTGCTGCTCATCCTGGTCTTCGCCGTTCATCTGCACCTGCTCCCGGTCATCGGTTCGGGCACGCCGGGGGCACCGGGTGACGATCTGGCCCATCTGGTGCTTCCGGCCGTGGCTCTCGCGCTGGGCTGGATCGGCTATATCGCGCGGCTGGTGCGCAGCAACATGCTGGAGGTTCTCACCTCCAACTACGTGCGGACCGCCCACTCCCTGGGCATCCGCCGCTCCAAGGTGTTCTTCCAGTACGCGCTCAAGAACGCGGCCGCCCCGGTCGTCGCCGTCCTCGGCGTCGGGCTGGGCACCCTGCTCGGGGGCGCCATCTTCATCGAGGTCATTTTCGACCGGCCGGGCCTGGGCACCCTCGCCTATGACGCGATCGCGTCGCGGAACTTCCCGATCGTGCAGGGCACGGCACTGGTGATCGCCGTGCTGGTCATCGTGGCCAATCTGCTCGCGGATGTCACCTATCGCCTGCTCGACGCGCGTATCCAGCTCGGGCAGTCGGCCGGGACCTGAAGGGAGCGGGATGGCACTGCTGGGCTCGGCCCGCCCGGACGACGGGATCGGCCTGCTCGATCTCGACATCACCGCGCAGCCGCCATCGACGCGGCGGGCCAGGACACGCGGCGCGGTCGGGTCGCTGCTGGCCACGCCGGGCGGCACCATAGGCACCGTCATCGTCCTCGGGCTGATCGTGCTCGCGATCTTCGGTCCGGAACTCGCGCCGTACTCGTTCAGCGCCATCGACGTGAACGCCACCTTGCAGGGTCCGTCGCTGCACCACCTGCTCGGCACCGACCAGCTAGGCCGGGACATCTTGTCCCGCCTGATCTACGGCACGAGGATCGAGATGGAGGTGGCGGTCCCGGCCGTCGCGTGCGCCTTGGCCTGCGGGCTGATACTGGGGCTGCTCGGCGGTTATCTGGGCGGGCTGGTCGACAACGTGGTCGTTCTGGTGACCGATACGTTCCAGTCCTTCCCCGCGATCATCCTGGCCCTTGCGCTGCTCGTGGTGGTCGGGTCGTCGCTGCGCAACCTGGTCATCGTGATCGCCATCGCCTTCCTGCCGAACTACGCCCGGACCAGCCGGGCGCTGGTGCTGTCGGTCAAGCAGAACCAGTACATCCTGGCCGAGAGAGCGCTCGGGGCCAGCCGTTTGCGGATCATGGTCCGGCACATCACGCCGAACATCGTGGCCCCCCTGTTCATCCTGCTGGCGATGGACACCCCAAGCGCCATCACGGTCGAGGCGGGGCTGTCGTTCCTCGGCCTGGGAGTCCGGCCTCCGAACCCGTCGTGGGGTGCGATCCTCTCCGACGGCTTCAACTCCATCTACCAGGCGCCCTGGGCGGTGCTGTTCGCCTCGCTCACGCTGGCCATCGCCACGATCGGGTTCCTGTGCTTCGGTGAGGCGCTGCGGGACGTGCTGGACCCGCGGCTGCGGGGGGTGTCGCGATGGCGAGCCTGAACGGCCGCCCGGCCGTCGACGAGGCGGTGCTCGACATTCAGGACCTGGCCGTGGAGTACCGGAGCCGGGGCTCGGTGATGCGGGTGCTGCCCGGCGTCGACCTGACGATCACGCGGGGCCAGGTCGTCGGCCTGGTCGGGGAGTCCGGTTCGGGCAAGAGCACGCTCGCGCTCGCGGTGCTGCGGCTGCTGCCCGCTAACGGCAAGATCACCGCCGGCCGGATCGTCCTGGACGGGACCACGGATCTCACCTCCATATCTCGCGAGCAGCTGCGCCGGGTCCGGGGCGAAAAGGTCGCCATGATCTTCCAGGACCCGCTGACGTCGCTCAACCCGACGTTCAAGATCGGGCGTCAGATGATCGACGTGCAGACGGCACATGCCGGTGGCCGGGTGCGCTGGCCGGACCGCAAGCAGTTCCGGCAGCGAGCCATGGCGCTGCTGCACGAGGTCGGCCTGCCCGACGCCGACCAGCTGATGGGCTCCTATCCGCACCAGCTCTCCGGGGGCATGCGCCAGCGCGTGATGACGGCGATGGCCCTCAGCCTGGAGCCCGAGCTGCTGATCGCCGACGAGCCCACCTCGGCGCTTGACGTGACGACCGAGGCGCAGATCCTTGGCCTGCTGCGGCAGATCAAAGCCAGTCGCGATCTCACGATCTTGTTCGTGACTCACGACCTGAGCGTGGTCGCTGAGATCTGCGACCGCGTGGTGGTCATGTACGCAGGACAGGTGATGGAGCAGGGAGAAGTGGCCGACGTCTTCAGGGAGCCGCAGCATCCGTATACCAGTGCCCTGCTGGACGCGGTGGCGACCCGGTCGCACCGTGGTCAGCCGCTCAACACCATTCCGGGACGGGTCCCGTCGCTGATCGGCCAGATCAAGGGCTGCCGCTTTGCCTCGCGCTGCTCCTATGCCCAGGACGTCTGCCGCGCCGAAGAACCTCGCCCCGTGGCCTCCGGCTCCAGTGAGGCCGTCCGCTGCCACATGCGCGACCCGCAGTCGGGCTATGAGCATGCCGGGCTGCCCAGCGCGGCCGCCCCGAAGGTGGTGCCGCCGCCATGACCACTCCCGCCCCTGGCCCTGGCGGTCCAGCCGCCGGCGCCCAGCCGCCATCGCCGCCGCTGCTCCGCCTGGAAGACCTGAGCGTGACGTTCTCGCCCGACGGGGCCCTGGCCAGGCTGGCCGGGAACCGCCGCGGAGTGCGCGCCGTCGACGGCGTCAGCCTGAGCATGTCCGATGCCGAAGTGCTCGGCGTGGTCGGCGAGTCAGGGTCCGGCAAGACGACGCTGGCTCTGGCCGCCCTGCGGTTGCAGCGAGCTACCTCAGGACGCGTGCGCTTCGCCGGAGCCGACGTCGGCGGTATGCGCCGCCAGGCCGTCCGCCGGTTCCGGCGCGATGCGGTCATGATCTTCCAGGATCCTCATTCCAGCCTCAGCCCGCGGATGCGGGTCTCCTCCCTGCTCAGAGAGCCGTACGTGATCCACCACATCGGCCCGGACGAGCAGTACCCGGTGGCCGAGCTGCTCGACATGGTGGAACTCCCCGAGCGACTGGCCGGCAGCTACCCGCATGAGCTGTCCGGCGGGCAGGCCCGGCGGGTCGGGATCGCCCGCGCGCTGGCCTTGCGGCCGCGCCTGATCGTCGCCGACGAGCCGACCGCAGGGCTGGACGTCTCGGCCGCCAGCGCCATCCTCAACCTGCTGCAGCGGCTGCGCGCTGAGCACGGCACCGGCTACCTGGTCATCACGCACGCCCTCAACGTGGTCGGCTACCTGGCCGACCGCATCGCCGTCATGTACCTGGGCCGCGTCGTCGAGACCGGCTCGGCCGAACAGGTCTACGACACCCCGCTGCACCCCTACACCCGGGCACTGATCGCGTCGATTCCCGACATGGACTCCGGCCGGCGGGGCCGCCAGCAGCCCGTGGCGGGCGAGATCCCCAGCCCGCGCAACCCACCGTCCGGCTGTCATTTCCACCCGCGCTGCCCGTTTGCCATCGAGCGCTGCCGAACCGATGACCCGGTCCTGGAGGAAGCCGCTCCAGGACGACAGGTCGCCTGCCTGCGCTGGCGCGAGGTGGCCAGCGCGGGAAACCCCACGTGAGCCAAGGGGGCTGACGCCCGCAACCTGCCAAGCGCCCCGATTCGAAGGAGGACCCCGATGTCACCAACCCCTGAGGACATCAGATCCCTGGTCACCGACTACACCGGCAACAGGATCGGGCGGCGGCAGTTCCTGAGCCGCGCCATGGCGCTGGGCCTGTCCGGCTCGGCAGCCGGCGTGCTGCTGTCCGCCTGTGGCAGCTCCACCAAGCCGGGCACATCCGGGGGCGCCGCCTCGGCCAAGCCGCCGACGACAACGCTCACCTACCGGCCGCAGGTCGACATCCAGAACCTGGACCCTGCGTTCTGGGTGTCGCAGGACGACGCGATCGTCTTCAACTGCATCTACGAGGGGCTGGTCACCTTCCGGCCGGGAACCTGGCAGGTCGTCAACCAGCTGGCCGAATCCTTCGAGGCCTCAGCCGATGGCCTGCAGTTCCACTTCAAGCTGAAGCAGGGCATCGAGTGGCAGAAAGGCTACGGCGAGGTCAGGGCCAGCGACGTCAAGTTCTCCTACGAGCGCATCGCCGGGCTGACCAAGCCGAACCTCAACTCGCCCTACTCGGGCGACTGGTCCGCGCTGGAGACCGTTCAGGTGACCGGCCCGTACGAGGGGACGATCATCCTGAAGCAGCCGTTCGCCCCGCTCATGCACAGCACGCTGCCCGCCAGCAGCGGCCTGGTCATACCGGAAAAAGCGGTCACCGCCCTGGGCAAGAAATTCGCCACCAGTCCGGTCGGCTCGGGTCCCTACGAGTTTGTCAGCTGGGTGCCCGGGCAGCACACGACGCTGAAGTCCTTCGACCGCTACAGCGGCGCCAACAAAGCATTCGCCGCCAAAGCACCGTGGGCCACGATCGAGACCGACGTCATCGGCAGCGACAACACCGCGTTCGAGGCGATCAGCACGGGCTCGGTGGCGTTCGGCTACATCCCGCCGGCCCTGGTCTCCCAGGCCGAATCCTCGGGCAGCCTGCGGGTCTACAGCAGGCCGACGCTCAACTACCAGTTCCTGTCGATCAGCCAGAAGAACGTCCCGAACCTGAACCTGCGCCGCGCGATCCGCTCGGCGATCGACGTGCCGGGCATCATCAAAGCCGCATACAACGGCAGGTGGACGCGGGCGTACGGGATCATCCCGTCGTCGATGGGAATCGGCTACTGGGCCGGCGCGCCGCATTACAACCAGGACCTGGCCCTGGCCAAGCAGTACCTGGACAAGAGCGGCGAGTCCAACGTGACCCTGACCCTGGCCGTGCAGAACGACACTCCAGACGAGTCAGCCGCCCAGGTCATCGCGGCCAACCTGGCCCAGATCGGGATCAAGGTCAGCATCGAGCCGGAGGACTCGGCCACGATCGACGACATTCCGGGAAACGGCGGAGGTGGCCCGCACCGCCAGCTCGTGTACGGCGGGTATGTCAGCGAGCCCGACCCGTACTGGTCGTTCATCTGGTTCACCTGCGCCCAGATCGGCCTGTGGAACTGGTCGGACTGGTGCGACCCGCACTTCACCTCGTTCCTCAACCAGGCGCTGGGGACCTATGACGTCGCCAAGCGCGACCAGCTCTATATCGAGGCGTCGAAGCTGTGGGATGCCCAGGCCAATATCGTCTGGGTCGCGTACCCGACCTGGTACTTCGCCGCACAGTCGTGGGTGAAGCCCTCGCTGCGGCCCGACGGCTACCCGTACCTGTGGAACACGACCGCGACCTGAGAGGCCAGCCTGCGACCATGACCGACCAGCCTGCCCTCATCGACCCGGGACGGCACGATCACCTGAGCTACGGGCCGGGTGTGCGCCTGGTCAAGAACGTGCAGATCCCCATGCGGGACGGCGTTCACCTCGGCGCGGACCTGTACGTGCCTGACAGCCCTGACAGCGGCCCGCTGCCGGTCGTCATGGAGTACATCCCCTACCGCAAGGACGAGGTGGCGCCGGGGCGGCGCTTCTACTCCTACTTCCCGTCGCACGGCTACACCGTCGCCCGGGTCGACATCCGGGGCACCGGCGCGTCCGGCGGCGTCGCAACCGACGAGTACGTACCGCAAGAGCAGGAGGATGGTTACGACGCCATCGAGTGGCTGGCCAAGCAGCCGTTCTGCGACGGCCACGTCAACATGATGGGCATCTCTTACGGCGGGTTCACCTCGCTGCAGGTGGCCACCGTGCAGCCGCCGCACCTGTCGTCGATCATCCCGATGTACTTCACCGACGACCGCTACACCGACGACTGTCATTACCGCGGCGGCCTGCTGCGTCACTACTACGATGCGGCCCACTACGGCAACTTCATGATTGCCTATAACGCGCTCCCGCCGTACCCGGAGTGGTCACAGGACTGGGCCGGGATCTGGGCCGAGCATCTCGCGCGCAACGAGCCGTACCTGCTGAAGTGGCTGCGGCAGCAGACCGACGGGCCCTACTGGCGGCACGGCTCCGTCCGCGACGTCGCGGAGCGTATCGTCTGCCCGGTCTTCATGATCGGGGGCTGGGCCGACGGCTATCCCAACCCGCCGCTGCGCCTGTACGAGGCGCTGACCGTCCCACGCAAGGTCCTGATCGGGCCGTGGAACCATGCCGTCCCCGACGTAGCGGTGCCCGGACCACGGATCGACCATCTGCACGAGGTCGTGCGCTGGCTCGATCACTGGTGCAAGGACCGGGATACCGGCATCATGGACGAGCCGCCGGTGGTCGTCTACATGCAGGACTATGAACGGCCCAACGCCGACCGGCTGGACACGGCCGGGACCTGGCGAGCCGAAAGTGCCTGGCCGGCCCCCGGGTCGGGCGAGACCACCCTGTACCTCGGCGAAGAGGGCCGGCTGGGGGCAGCCAGCGACGCCGAAGCGGCCGACGAGTTCGAGTACGTGGCGACGGTTGGGGTCACGGCGGGCCTGTGGTCGGGTGGCCTGCCGTTCGGTTTGCCCGGCGATCAGCGCCCGGACGAGGCCTACTCGCTGGTCTACACCTCCGCCCCGCTCGACGCCGACGTGCACGTGCTCGGACGCCCCCGGGCCCGGCTGCATGTGTCCTCCAGCGCGACCGTGGTGGGATTCGCCGTCAGCCTGTCCGACGTTGCGCCGGACGGTTCGTCGCGGCTGGTCACCAAGGGAATGCTGAACGGCACCCGGCGTGGCTCGCTCACCAACCCGGAACCGCTCGTCCCGGGAGAGGTCTACGAGCTGGCGATCGAGCTCGACGCCGTGGCCTGGCACTTTCGGCCCGGCCACCGGCTCCGGCTGGCCATCGCCAGCGCGGACTGGCCGAACGTCTGGCCAACCCCACAGCCGGCGGTGAACCAGGTGCACCGGGGGGCCGGGCGGCCATCCCGCATCGTGCTTCCGGTCGTGCCTGCGGCCGGCAGCGCGGAACCGCCGGAGTTCCGTCCCTCGCCAGAGGTCATGGAGCGGCACGCCGGCCACGTCGAGCCGCCGGTCTGGGAGGTCACCCGCGACGCGCTGTCGCGGCGGGCGCGCGTGCACTTGCTGCACCGGGCCACCGAGCGGATCAACGAGACAACGGTCGTCACCCGTGAATACGAGCTGAACTCCCTGGCCGATGCCGATGCCCCGGCCCGGACCAGTGCCCTCGGCCGTCACACCACCAGGATCCGAAGGCCGAATGCGAGCACGGAGGCCACATCGTCGGTTCATATCCAGGGCACGGCGACCCATTTTCACGTCACGGTCGACCTGGCCGTCTGGGTCGATGGACTGCTGCACCACTCGCGCCAGTGGACCGAATCCGTACCGCGCCAGCTGCTGTGAACGACGCGGCCAAGCCGGTGAGCACGGCCGGCCAGCGCTGCCGGGTGCGCCTCATCGAGCACACGTGGATCCCGATGTCCGACGGGTGCCGGCTGGCGGCCCGGATCTGGCTACCGGAGGACGCCGGGACCAGCCCGGTACCGGCCGTGCTCGAATACATCCCGTACCGGAAGAACGATGCCACCGCGCTGCGCGACGCCCCGGTTCACGGCTACTTCGCCGGCCACGGCTACGCCTCGGTCCGCGTCGACCAGCGCGGATCCGGCGACTCTGACGGCATCCTCGAAGACGAATACCTCCCGCTCGAGCAGGCCGATGGCCTGGAAGTCCTGCGCTGGCTCGCCGCCCAGCCGTGGTGCACCGGGAAGGTGGGGATCATCGGGAAGTCGTGGGGCGGCTTCAACGGCCTGCAGATCGCCGCGCACGCACCGACCGAACTGGCCGCCGTGATCAGCGTCGCCTCCACCGACGACCGGTATGCCGACGACGTGCATTACATCGGCGGCAGCGTGCAGGCCTTCGACATGCTGGCCTGGGGAGCGACCATGCTGGCCTATAACGCCCGCCCGCCGGACCCGCTGGTTGCCGGTCCCGGCTGGCGGCGGCAGTGGCTGGACCGGCTGGACAGAACGCCGCCCCACGCCGAAACGTGGCTCAGGCACCAGCGGCGGGATGGCTACTGGAAGCAGGGCTCGGTCGGCGAGGACCTCAGCGCCCTGCGCTGCGCCGTCTACATGGTAGGCGGGTGGCTGGACGGCTACCGGAATGCGATCCTGCGCTTCCTCGAGGGATACCCGGGTCCGTGCAAAGGACTGATCGGTCCGTGGGCTCACGTGTACCCGCACGACGGCGTCCCCGGTCCGGCCATCGGCTTCCTGCAGGAGGCGGTGCGATGGTGGGATTACTGGCTCAAGGGCGTCGACAACGGGATCATGTCCGAGCCCAAGCTGCGCGTCTACGCGCAGCACGCGGTCCGCCCCGGGCCGTATGCCGCGGCCCGGGACGGACGCTGGATCGCTGAGCCCGGCTGGCCCAGCCCGAACGTCTTCCACCAGACCTTCGCGCTGAGCGCGCCCGCGCAGCTGCAGCCCGGCGCGAGCGCGGAGCAGCAGCTGCAGATCCGCGGCAGCGAATCAGTCGTCGCCGACCCCGGGCCGTGGTGCGGCTGGGGCGGCCCGCTGGACCAGCCAGCCGACCAGGGCGGCGACGACGGGCGGTCGCTCACGTTCACCTCGGCGCCCCTGACCGAGCCGCTGGAGGTCCTGGGCTGCCCGTCCGTGCGCGTGCGCGTCAGCTCGGACGTGCCGCAGGCGCTGGTCGCCGTCCGGCTCTGCGACGTGTGGCCGGACGGCGCCTCGACGCTGATCACGAGGGGAATCCGGAACCTGAGCCACCGGGATAGTGACGAGGCGCCGACGGCGGTGGTCCCCGGCCAGCCGTACACGGTCAACGTCACGCTCAACGGCATCTCCTACCTGCTTCCGCCCGGTCACCGGCTCCGCGTCGCGATCTCGCCGACGTACTGGCCGATCGTGTGGCCGTCACCCGAGCCGGCCACCCTCACCGTGACCACGGGCGCACCTTCGACACTGAAGCTGCCGGTCCGCAGGCCCGGAGGGCCAGACCCGCCGCCTCCCGCCCACTTCGCGGTGCCCGAGGCCGCACCGCCGCCGGCCCACGAGCTCCTCGGTGGCGCTGACGACGAGGAACGCACCTGGTGGCGTGACGCCAGGCGCGGGACAACCCGGGTCATCGCCTCGGCCCAGCACTTCCCGCATGTCCGCCTGGCCGCCTCCGGAACCGAGTACGAAGAGCACGGCCAAGACACCTACGAGATCAGCGACGGGCTGCCGCTGTCGGCCCGCGTCACGTCGCAGCGCGAGATCGCGATCTCGCGCCCCGGCTGGAGCACCCGGGTCGAGACCCGCAGCACACTCTCCGCGACCAGCGACGAGTTTCACCTGACCAACTCCCTCGATGCCTATGAGGGAGCAACCCGGCTGTTCGCCAGGACCTGGAGCTGCTCAATCCCGCGCGACTGCGGCTGACGAGCCGCGCAGCCGAGCGGCGGCGTGACCGCGAAGGAGGATGGCATGTTCGTCAACCAGATGCCCTACTACGAGATCCTCTCCGAGGACGCCATGCAGACCCTTGACCGGGGATGGAAGCGGATCGTGAGCGAGATCGGCATCGAGTTCGGCCATCCCGAGGCGCTGGAGCTCTTCCGGCAGGCCGGGCAGAAGGTGACGGACAGCGTGGTCAAACTCGATCCGGAGTTCGTGCTCGAGCTCGCGGCGCTCGCGCCCCGCGAATTCGATCTGCGGGCCCGGTCGCCAGCTCGCGACCTGCACATCGGGGGACGGCACATGGCCTTCCTCCCCGTCTACGGCTGCCCGTTCATCCGCGAGGGGAGCGAGCGGCGCGACGCGACAATGGACGACTACCAGCGACTGATCAAGCTCAGTCACGTCTTCCCGCAGATCGACATGGCGGGAGGGACCCTGGTCGAGCCCAACGACCGGCCGCTGGACTCCCGGCACCTGGACATGGTGTACGCGCTGATGACGCTGTCGGACAAGCCGTTCATGGGCTCAGTGACCTCGGGGCCCAACGCGCTGGACACGCTGGCCATGGCCGACATCCTGTTCGGCGGGCGGGCGCAGATCGAGGAACGTCCCGTCGTGCTGTCCATCATCAACGTCAACTCGCCGCTGCGGTTCGACGAGCGCATGCTCGCCGCGATGCTTGAGTACTCCCGGGCCAACCAGCCGGTCATCGTCACGCCGTTCCTGTTGATGGGCGCCATGTCGCCGGTGAGCGCCCCGGCGGCGCTGGTGCAGCAGACCGCCGAGGCCCTGGCCGGCGTGGCGCTGACCCAGCTGGTCCGCCCGGGCTGCCCGGTGGTGCTGGGCTCGTTCCTGTCGAACATTGACATGCAGTCCGGCTCGCCGATGTTCGGCACGCCCGAGTCCGCGTTCGGCTTGTTCTGCGGTGGGCAGGTGGCCCGCCGGCTGGGCCTTCCCTGGCGCAGCGGCGGCGGCGGCCTGACCGCCAGCCAGACGGTGGACGCCCAGGCCGCGTACGAGTCACTGATGACGATGATGCCGGCCTTCCTGTCCGGCGCCAACGTGGTCATGCACGCGGCCGGCTGGCTGGAGTCCGGCCTGGTGTCGTGCTTCGAGAAGTACATCGTGGACATCGAGATCTTGCGGATGCTGCAGGAGACCTTCAAGCCGGTGCAGATCGATGAGGAGGCGCTGGCCTTCTCCGCCCATGAGGAAGTCGGCCATGGCGGTCATTTCCTGGGCGCCGCGCACACGCTGGAGCGGTTCCGCGAGTGCTTCTACCGGCCGCTGCTGTCCTCGTCAGAGAACTTTGAACGCTGGAAACGAAAGGGTGCCCGGGATGCGACGGCCCGAGCTGCGACGATCTGGCCAGAGAAGCTGGCCGAGTACGAGGCGCCGCCCATGCCCGACGCCGTGCGAGAGGAACTGGCGGATTATGTCGCACGACGGCGGCGTGAGCTCGGTGACTGACCGCGAGCTAACCGTTCACGCTCCGAAATGCGGAGCGCTGAACACCGATGCCTGACCTCGACGCGGAGATTGTCGTGGTCGGCGGCGGCATCGCCGGCCTGGCCACCGCCTGGCGGCTGCGTGGGCGCGACGTGGTGCTGCTCGAGGCGGCCGACCGGACCGGAGGCAGGCTGTGCTCGGAGCAGCGCGGTTCCTACTGGCTGAACTGGGGCGCTCACGTGTTCTCGGGCCCGGGCTCGGCCACCGGCCGGCTGATCGACGAGGTTGGGGTGGAGGCGGTGCCGGTTCCCGGTGAGCTCGCGGCACTGGCCATGAACGGCCGCCTGATCACCGACGGGTGGGTGCTGAGCTACCCGTTCCGGGTGCCGATGCCGTGGGCATCCCGGCTGGCGCTGGTGCGGGCCGGCGCCAAGGTACGCCTCGCCGTCCGCCGCTATGGTGCGGCCTGCCGGCCCGTGCCCGGCGAATCACACGCCGCGCTTCAGCAGCGCGTGTACGGCTTCATGGGCGATCGCTCGTTCGCCGACTTCGTCGGCCCGCTCCCCCGGGACGCCGACGCGATGTTCCGCCCGACCGTGATGCGCTCGGCCGGCTCTCCCGAGCAGGTGTCAGCCGGAGCAGGCGTTGGGTACTTCCGCCTGGTCTGGGACCGCAAGGGCGGCCTGTCGCGCAACATCCTGGGCGGCTCAGCGACACTGACCGAAGCGATCCGGGCCGAACTCGGCTCCCGCGTGCGCACGGGCTCCGAGGTGCAGGAGGTGATCCGCGACCGCGGCGGCACCGTCGTGCGCTACCAGAGCAGCTCGGGAAGCGGCGAGCTGCGAGCCAGGCACTGCGTCATCACCACGCCGGCGCCAATCACGGCGCGTATCGCGCCGGACCTGGAAGCGGAGACGGCGACGGCACTCAGGCAGGTCCGTTACGGTCCCTTCGTCAGCGCAGCCTTCCTCACCGGCGAGGCGGGGCCGGCTCCCTGGGACCGCTGTTATGCCATCGCCACGCCCAGCCGTTCCTTCAACATCTTTTTCAACGTGACCAGCATCGCCCGGTCAGTGGAGCCCGAGCGCCGACCGGGTTCGAGCATCATGGTCTTCGCTCCGGCCGAACTGGCTGCCCGGCTGCTCGACCTGGACGACGCGGCGATCCTCGAGCGGCTGATCGGTGACGCTGACGAGATCTTCCCTGGGTTCCGGGCCCAGGTCCGCGAAGGGCACGTCCGCCGGTGGCCACTGGGCCTGGCCTACTGCTTCCCGGGCCGCGGCCGGCTGCAGCCCGCCCTGACCAGGCCGCTGAAGCAGATCTGGCTGGCGGGCGACTATCTGGGGACCTTCTACACCGAGACCGCGATCACCACCGGGTGGCGCGCCGCAGACGCCATCCTGGCCGAGTCGGGGCCATGACCGGCCTGCCGCCGACGCGAGGCCGGCTACTGGCGGCCCTTCAGCAACTCGGGACGAGCGGGCCATCCATCGTCGTCCGGAAGCCCGAGAGCGCCGGCCAGATACCGGTAGAAGCCCGTGATCAGATGCTCGCTCGGGACGAGCACGCCGCCGTCGCGGAAGCTGCGCGACGACATGCCGAGCTGGCAGCGCTCACACGCGGCGAAGTCCTGCCGGTTGGTGATATCGAGCAGTTCAACCGAGTCGGCCGGGTCGAAGCCCTCGTCGGCCACGACATCGGGCTCGAACAGCCAGTCACAGGTGACCAGGGTCCGGTCGCAGGCGAGCGGCTCCAGCCGGAAGAACGCGACGTGGTCGGGAACGAGGATGAGGAAGACGTTCGGCAACAGGATGACCCCGTAAAAGAGGCGCTCGGTCCCGTCCGGCAATCCGGGCAGCGCGCGCCTGACCGCCTTGCCGGAGGAGGAGAAGGCCTCCATCCGCTCGGCCAGCGCCGCTCCGTGGAACCTGCCCCCGGAGATCGACCCATATCCGGAGCGGAACTCGGGCACCGCGGCGCTCAGCTGAGGATGAATGATCGGGCAGTGGTAGCACTCGGTGAAGTTCTCGACCAGTGCCTTCCAGTTCGCCGCCACCTCGTACGTGACGCTGTGGCCCACGACCAGGCTCTCGGGCTGGTACGCGGCGAGCGCGTCCACCGAACCAAGGCGCTCGGCGATCTGCGGCTCGACCTGGGCGTGCAGCGGGGCAGCGCCGGCGTCCAGGCAGCACCACAGGTAACCGGCCCAGGTGGTCACATCCACCGGGACCAGGCCGTGCCGCTCCTTCTGCAGGTCGGGCATCTCCGGCATGTTCGGTGCCGCCAGGAGCCGGCCGTCGAGCCCGTACGTCCACCCGTGGTACGGGCAGCGGACGCTCGACGCGGCCTCGGCCGGCTCCACGCACAGCCGGGTGCCGCGGTGACGGCATACGTTGAGCAACCCGTGCAGCTCGCCCGCGCGATCGCGCGTCACCAGAATGCTCTCGTCGGCAACCTGTACCGTGACCAGCTGACCGGGCCGGGCGACCGAATCAGCCCGGCCGACGCACAACCAGGAGCGGGCGAAGATCTGCTCGTTCTCGATCCCGAACATCACCGGTGACGTGTAATAGGTCCCGGGCAGGGTCGAACGGAGGCTCGGCTCGATCGGCACGGTCAATGGGTCCTTTCCCGCGTGCCAGGGTCCCGCCACTGGTCACTGTTTTTCCGGGCTATCACCACGGTCAGGACCATGTCAATGCAGGCGGGCGATGCCACCACACTGCGGAACGGCACGCCGCGGCCATCCACGAACCGCGAGGAGGACAACATGAGAGGGCGGGTAGCGCTGGTCACCGGAGCCAGCAGCGGAATCGGCCGCGCGGCCGTGGCCGAGCTTTGCCGGCGCGGCGCCCGGGTGATGGCGGTGGCCCGCCGCGAGCACCTGCTGGCCGAGCTGGCCGCAGAGACCGGCGCCTCATACTTCGCCTGCTCGCTCGAGACCCGTGACGGCTGTGAGCAGGCGGTCGAGGCGACGCGGTCTCAGCTCGGACCGGTCGGGATCCTGGTCAACAACGCTGCCCTGGGAGAGGGACAGGACGGCTCCGTGCTCGACCTGGAATGGGACACCTGGCGACGCACCCTGAACCTCGACCTGGACGTCCCGTTCCTGCTGACCAAGCTGGCCGCCGCCGACATGATCAGCTCGGGCTGGGGACGGATCGTCATGGTGAGCTCCACGGCCGGGCAGGTGGGCGGCGCCCAGATGGCGGCCTACTGTGCCGCGAAGCACGGCCTTCTGGGCCTGATGCGGGCCACGGCGGTCGACCTCGCCCGCCATCAGGTCACCTGCAACGCGGTGCTGCCGGGGTGGGTACGGACGGAGATGTCGGAACGCTCGGCTCAGCGCGAGTCGGCCCAGACCGGCATCCCGGTGGAACAGATCTGGGCCGAGCGCGCACGGTCTTATCCGGCCGGCCGGACCATCACGCCCGCCGAGGTCGCGGCCTCGATCGCGTTCCTCGCCTCGGAGGAGGCGAGCGGCGTCAACGGCCAGGCGCTGGCGGTATCCCTCGGTGGCCTGTGGTGAGTTGGGCTGTGGTGAGTGCCTCCCCCGGTTCCGTCAACGACGAGCGCGCCCGTGAGCGCCAGATCCTTAGCCACCGCGCTTCGCTATCCAGCCACGGTCCATGGGGAGCGCATGCCCGGTGAGGAGCCGGGCCTCATCGGAGACGAGCCATCGGACACCCTCGGCGACCTCTGAGAAGTCCGGCTGGCCGCCACCTTCGAACAGGTTCTCACGTCCCGATGCCTGGTCGAACTCCTCATACGTAGGAGATGTGGTGCCGGTCACCATCGACCAGTATGGCGACGACGTGTGCCTCGGCTGGAGGCTCTTGTCAGCCATCTGAGTCGGGCAGATCGCGTTGACGTTGATGTCATATGGCCCGAGCTCGATGGCGAGAGACTTCACGAACCCGATAGCGCCGAACTTGGAGGCGCAGTAATGCGCGTAGTTCGGCTCGGCGCGCAGCCCATCCCGGGACGACGTGACGACGATCTTGCCGTAGCGCTGGCGGATCATATGCGGCACCACGTACTTGGTGGTGAGCCACACGCCCTTCAGGTTGACGCCGAGGACCGTGTCCCAGTCGTCTTCGGTCAGCTCCCAGCTGAGGCCGAACGAGAAGACCCCGGCGTTCGCTGCGAGGATGTCCACCCGGCCGAACTCGTCGATCACCGCTGTTGCCATGCGCTCGCAGTCGCCGGCCTCCGCCACGTTGGCGCGGATCGCGATGCAGCGCCTGCCCAGCGCCTCCACTTCGGCTCTCGTGCGCTCCAGGTCGTCACGAGTCGACAGGCCAGATACCCGTTCGGAAGGCAGCTCCCCGGCGATGTCAGCGATAGCGATGTCGGCGCCGTCGCCGGCCAGCGCCCGCGCGATCGCCCTCCCGAACCCTCGGGCACCACCGGTGATCAGCGCTACCTTGTCCTCGAGATTTGGCATTTACCGGGTCTCCTATCCGGGCAGCGTCACATGGCCTCGGGCCCGGGCTGTACCGCGGGCTGAACTGAACAGGGTCACGCCCGGAGGTCTTTCATGATCTTTCCGTCTTTGATCACGAGGACCACCCGGTCCGGGTTATCGAATAGCTCGGGTTCGCTGAGCGGGTCGCCGTCGACGCCGATAAGATCAGCCAGTTTTCCCTCGGCGATGGTGCCGAGGTCTGGTTGCCGGAGGATGGCGGCGTTCGTCGCAGTCGCCGAGATGATCGCGCCCATCGGGCCCAGGGCTTTCGCCTTGAGGGCGACCTCAAGTCCGCGCCTGTTCTGCCTGGGGCCGATCAGGTCTGTCCCGGAGCCGACCCTCACCCCGGCATCATGGGCGAGCTTGAGCGAGGCCGTCATGGCCTCTTCGACGCCGGCCAGCCTGGGCAGCACCGACTCGGGGATATCCCACGAGCGCCACTCGGCGGCCATCAGATGGGTGACGGTCAGGGTAGGGACGAGGGCCGCGCCGGCTTCGGCCATTCGCGCAACGGTTGCCTCGTCGAGGAAAGTCCCATGCTCGAAGCACTCCAGGCCCGCGTCCAGGGCGGCGTTGATCGCCCGGGAGTTGTGGGCGTGCG
>Ga0335075_10002579_pt1 | contig 29025 bp, 23 predicted proteins | sample Lox_Sample_24_FD_206723 | JGI IMG/M metagenome (GOLD analysis project Ga0335075, IMG submission 206723) | Soil microbial communities from Loxahatchee National Wildlife Refuge, Florida, United States - Lox_Sample_2.4 | ecosystem: Environmental > Terrestrial > Soil > Wetlands | place: USA...
TCTTTGGAAATCGTTGCCTGCAGCACCACAGTGCCCTGAATTCGCGCCGCCTTGGCAATGGCTGGATACTCCGGCATCTCGCCACCGATGCGGTTGCCCTGCATCACGCCGGAGGAGACGGCAATCTTCCTGGGCGGAGCCTGCTCGACTTTGGGAGCGGGGCCGGTGCCGAGGCTGCCGAGCACGCCGCCCAGCACGCCGCCGGCCGAGCCGTCACCCATGCCGCCGATGACGCCCGCGCCCGCGGACGGAGGAGCCTGCTCTTCCTTCACCATCTTGATGGTCTTGGGAATGTGGGAAGGCGCAGTGAGCTGGTTATTGAGGATCTCGGAAACCACGCGCTGCACATGCACCTCGGGCGGAGGCGGCGGCGGAGGCGGTGGAGGCGGCGGGGGCGCTACCAGAAGGGTGGCCATCATGGCTTTGGGAAGCGCTTCGGGATAGATGAGCGGGTACAGGATCAGAGCTGCGATAACCGAGCCATTGAGCAGAACGCCTACGAACGTAAAGTACTTGCTCTTGGTCTTGATCTTGTGGCCCGACTCGAACAGCGTATCTTCAAACATGGCCATAGGCCCACCTCGAACCTTTCATTGGCTGACACTTGCTATAGACACCGCAGCCACCCCATTTTGTTCCCGGCAATTGTGCTGGCGCATTCCTTCGCGGCGCGACCAGGACCCGCCAGGGATCTCGCCTGGCTGCTACCCCGGCCCACAGCGGGGATCGGGAGGGCGGACAGGGCCGGTTCCCGTTCTATAACACAATTCGGGGGGACGATGCAGCCGAACCCGTCCCGAAGCGCGCCTACGCATTGGATAGGATGCAGTTTCGGCGGCGCCGGGGCGAATGTGTGCATCATACCCTGGCCTTTTTGCTGGCGGGAAGTGCCGCGCCGCGGCCGCGCCGCGCCCGCCACTCCTGATACGCCACCAGCATCGGCGCCGCAACCGCGATCGAGGAGTACGTACCGATGAGGATTCCGATGACGAGGGCGAACGAGAAGGGATGCAGCACCTGGCCGCCGAAGACGAACAGCGAGAGCACGGTGAGGAAGGTAAGGCCGGAAGTCAGCACGGTCCGGCTCAGGGTCTGATTGATGCTGCGGTTGACCAGGTCCGGCAGCGGCTCGCGGCGGCTGAGGCGCAGATTCTCACGAATACGGTCGAAGACGACGATGGTGTCGTTCATCGAATAGCCGATGAGGGTGAGGATGGCGGCGATGACGGTGAGCGAGATTTCCTGATCGATCAGGCTGAAGGCGCCCACGGTGATCAGCGTGTCGTGGAAGCAGGCGACGACCGCGGCCACGCCGTAGATGAGCTCAAAACGGAACCAGAGATAGACCAGCATGCCGCCCAGCGAGTACAGCGTGGCCAGCTCGGCCTGATGCTGCAGTTGCTTGCCGACCTCGGCGCCGACGATCTCCACGCTGCGCACGGAGAAGCCGGAGAGATAGGCGCCCTGCTCAAGCGCGTTCAGCACAGCCGGATCGACAACGCCGCCGAGGTCCCCGATAGAGGGGATGATGCCGCTGTTCTGGTCGTCGCGGACGTGCAGGATGGCGTCAGACTGGGCGGTGTAGCGGGTCTCCGCCGCAGTGGTGGCGCCCAGATGCTCGGGATCCTGCTGCTCCAGCCAGGCCAGCAGCGATTCGTGAGTAGCGTTGTCGAGGTCGATCTTGCCCTGGTTGGCAGCGTTAGCCGGCGTGTAGTTCTGGTCGAGGGTGCGCACGATGGTGGCGCGGCCCTGATCGATGGCCTTCTCGTTGGTGGCGCCGCGCGAGAGGGTGATGAGCACCTCGTCGTGATCGGCCGGACCGTAGGTGGTGATGCGAGGTTCTCTCAGTCCGGCGCGGTTGGCGGCGTCGCGAATGCGGTCGACGTTCGGCTTTTCGGCGAACTTGACGCGGACGACGGTGCCGCCCTTGAAGTCCACATCCAGCGGCAGATGGTGCCAGAAGAAGAGGGAAAACAGACCGGAGATGCTGAAGATGAGAGAGAAGCCGAGGAAATACCACTTCTTCCCCAGCCAGTCGATCCTTGGATTATGAAACAGTTCCACGAAAAATCCGCCTGTTCAGATAGAAATCGGTTCGCCGTGCAGTTTGCGGCTCAGGTGAGCGTCGAAGATGACGCGGGATACGAAGACCGCCGTGAACAGATTGGCGAGCAGACCGAAGGTGAGGGTTACGGCAAAGCCCTTCACGGGACCAGTGCCGAAAATGAAGAGGATGGCCGCCGAAACGATGGTGGTCACGTGCGTGTCAAGAATGGTCGTCCACGCATGGGCGAAGCCCTGGTCGACGGCTGCGGCGGGCGATTTGCCGGCGCGCAGCTCCTCGCGGATACGCTCGAAGATGAGCACGTTGGAGTCGACGCCCATGCCGATGGTCAGGATGACTCCCGCGATGCCCGGCAACGTGAGCACCGCATGGCTGTACCCCATGAAACCGAGCAGAATGACGAGGTTCAGGAAGAGCGCCAGGTCGGCGTTGATGCCCGCGCCCTTGTAGTAAATGAGCATGAAGATCATGACCGCCAGCATGCCCACGATGGACGCCACCACCCCCTGATGGATGGAATCAGCGCCCAGCGACGGGCCGACCGTGCTCTCCTGCAGATAGTGCAGCGTGGCCGGCAGAGCGCCGGTGCGCAGCAGCATGGAGAGGTCGGTGGCCTGCTGCTCGGTCATGTTGCCGCCCGAGATGTTGCCCTGATCGTGAATCTCGCCCTTGATGGTGGCTACTTCGTAGATCCGGTTGTCGAGGACGATCGACATGTCCTTGCCGATATTTTGCGAGGTGAACGAGGCAAATTTGTCGCCGGCGGTATTGGTCAGGTAGAAGTCGACCTCCGGCTCGTTGGTGTTCGGATTGTGGCCGGGCTCGGCGTCGCGGATGTCGGTGCCGCCCCAGACGGGGATTTTCGTCAGCTCGTACCAGTCGCCGTTGCCACCGGGGCAACCGCCCGGCACGCACTGGAGCAGCTCCGCATCGGGAGGCACAACATTGCCGATGGCCGTAAGGGCGGTCTGCTTGTCGGGCCAGGGGCCGCCGAGAACCGCATGGGTTTCGAGGCGGGCGGTGGACTGGATGACGTTTTCGACGCGGCCGAGGTCGTCGACGCCGGGTAGCTCCACAAGAATCTGATAGCTGCCGAGCTGATAGGGCTCGATCACCGGCTCGCTGACGCCGAGGCTGTTGATGCGGGTCTGGATGACGTCAATGGAGCGGTCGAGGGCGCGTTGCTTCAGCTCCGTCTCGACGGTAGGCTTCATGGTCAGCATCCAGCTGTTGTTCGGCCCGGCGGTGATGTCGTACTGCGAGCCGAAGCGCGAGTTCAGCAGGCCGCTGAGGTCCGCAGCCTGGCCCGCGGGAGCGCCGGAGACCTGGATGAAATCGGGGCGAGTGGCGTCCGGTTTGGTGACGGTCGCGCCGTTGATGCCGTTCTGGGCCAGATCGCTCTGGATGGCAGCGGCATCGCTGTCCGTCTGCGCGCCCACGGCCTCATTCACGTCCACCTGAAGGATCAGGTGCATGCCGCCCTTGAGATCCAGCCCGAGGTGGATGCGATCCAGCAGCGACTGCTTGAATGCCCCGCCGGAGAAGCCGCCGGGGATGCCGATGATGCCGAAGATAAAGAAGACGAGAATCGCGACGATGAGGATGGTTTTGGATTTCAGATTCTTCTGCATGAGGAACTCTACTTTGCGTCGTCCTGGGTAACGGAGGCGATGGCGCTCTTGACCACTTCGATCCGGAGATTGTCTGGAGCGACGCGGAGCTGCAGCGAGTCGTCCTTAATGGAGAGGATGATGCCACGAATGCCGCCGGTCGTGGTGACGCGATCGCCGGGCTTGAGACCGCCCAGCATCTGCTGCCACTTTTGCTGGCGCTTTTGCTGCGGCCGGATCATCAGAAGGTACAGGACGACCAGCAGCCCGATAGGAAGAATGAAGGTTCCCAGTCCTGAGGGCAGGCCACTGGGTGATGCTAAGCCAAGGATGGATGTCAACGCGCGGTCCTTCTGGCCGGGACGGCAGGCAGCCCGTCGCCGGCGCCGAACTTAAGATCGATTTCCATGAAAGGTTCGACGGCGCGCAGTGGCAAGCGGCACGATTGCGCCTGGAACCTGAAAACCTGGAAACGGCTCCCCGCCACAATGCACACAGCCAGGACTCGCAGGGAAACCTGATTTATAGAATCGCGTACAGGCGGGGGAGTGTCAAGAAAAAGGCAGGGCGCCGAGGCAGAAGCCGCAGCCGTGCGCGCGCCGATTTCGGGGGAGTTTGTCCCCGTCTTTCCACATCCCGGGCTCCGGTCCCGTCCTAAACTGAGCCTTCGCGAACAATGAGGGGGCGAGCATGACGGCACCGCAGCCGGGACGGATTGAAGTGATTACCGGACCGATGTTTTCAGGCAAATCGGAGGAGCTGATCCGGCGGCTGAAGCGGGCGCAGATCGCCAGACGGCGCATTTCCTGCTTCAAGCCCGATCTCGACGTCCGCTATCACCGCACCGCGATCGCCTCACACAGCGCGCAGACGCTGGATGCGCTGACCGTCTCTAACATGGACGAGCTGAAAGCGGTGCTGATGCCCATGATCGAGGCGGTGGAAGTGGTGGGCATCGATGAGGCGCAGTTTTTCGATCCCTCCCTGGTCAGCCTGTCGAACCAGCTGGTGCACCTGGGCAAGCGGGTGATTATCGCGGGGCTGGACACGACCTTCACCGGCGAGCCCTTTCCGCCGATGCCGGAGCTGCTGGCGATTGCCGACGAAGTCGTGAAGCTGTCGGCGGTGTGCATGCAGTGCGGCGCGCCGGCGGTGCACACCCAGAGGCTGGGCAGCAATCAGTCGCTGGTGCTGGTGGGTGCGGCGGGGGTGTATGAGGCGCGCTGCCGGGCCTGCTTTCGGCCCTGGACGGACGAGCACGGCGCCGAGCAGATGGAGCTGCCGGTGACCGCCGGCGAACGCACCTGACTCAGGGCTGCACGGAGGCTGTGGCTCCGGTCGGGGCTGCTGGAGCGGCCATTTTCCGCACCAGAATCACCATATTCCAGATGAGCTCGTCGTTGGCGCGCTGGCCCTCGGAGGGCATCTGCCCCTTGCCGTTCTTGATGATGTAGAAGAGCTCGCCGTCGCTGTAGTGCGCGAGCGAAGCGGCATCGCGGTAGTCGCGCATGGTGAGCTTCTGCGCCGCAGCGACGTCGCCCTTGCCATTCCCTGTAGCGCCGTGACACATGGCGCAGTCCCAGCCGTACATCTTCTGCGCGCGCGCCTGCATTTCCGGTGTCGGCTTCACCGGATTCGCCATGTTCACGTATTCGGGGGGAATCGTGAAGGGCTGGGCGGCGGGCGGATTTGCCTGAGTGGATGGGGTCTGCTGGAAGAACGCCGGCGCACCCAGCAGGAAAACCAGCGAAACCATCAGAAAAGGCTTCAACATGGCAGCCTCCTGACACTTCTATTGGAGCCCCGGCGTGGCTGCTTGACGCGCTGGGGCGTCATCCCGGCTCTACTGTACGCCCACCCGGCCGCGATGAAACAGGATTTTGAGGGCCGGGCGGTATCCGGAGTAACGGCTGAAGGAACAAGCGCGACACCGCCGCGGCCACCGGTCAGTGAGAGTAGCGCTTCTCTCCGGCAGGCAGGGCGACAGCAAGGCGATTCTGGAGCGGCGGCAGCGGGCAGGTGGCCCAGGGAGTGTAGGCGCAGGGTGGGTTTTCCAGGCGGTTGAAGTCGAGCACCAGATGGCCGGGCTGGTCGAGGCCACGATCCGGAAAATCTGTATACAGGAAACGTCCGGCGCCGTAGGTGGTGGTGTGGCTGGTGGTGTCGCGGAGGATAAAGAAAAGCTGGTGGGAGCCGGGCGTTTCGAGGACCGGCTCGAGGCGGAAGGATCTGCCGTCGAGGGTGAACTCGGCGGCGCCGGGGACGGGCAGCTTGAGCGTGGTTCCGATGATGGTGGGGATAGCTTCGGTGTGCGGAGGCGCAAAGGGGATCCAGCGGGCGACGACGCGGTAGCGGGGATCGGGCGAGTACCAGTGCAGGCCGTGGAAGTGGGTGCGCACCGGCGAATCTGTGTCCTTGATACGCAGAGCGAACATGTTGCCGCGATGAATGACCAGAAAGGTGAGCGAGCCGTCGGTGAGGGCAACGGATTGGCCGCTGGAGGCGTTGAGCAGGACTTCATGCGCGGGCTGGCCGGCGACGCGGAGGGAAGCCGGAAATCCTCCGGGCGGCGGAAGCAGGCGGACCTGATCGCCGCGGAGCTGGAGGATGCCGAGATGGGCAGCGGCGGGAGCGCCGATGTGAATCCGGTTGTCCGGGGCTGCGCCGAAGGAGTTGTCGCCCGGCTCGAGCCAGTCGAGGCCGACGAGGGTGAGCCAGCCGTCGGGCGCGGCGAGGACCTGTTCATGGTGCGCGCGCCACGCGGCGAGGCCGGACTCCCACGCGGAAGCCGCGGCATGCAACTGAAGCGTAGCGAGGAGGGCGGCAACGAGGAGCAGAAAGGCCGGACGTGGATGAAGAGACGAGCGCGTCATGGAGGGGCTCCAAAGAGAGATTCCGCCGGGGCGGGGCCTGAGATTGGGATGGGATCGAGGATAGAGGAGCGCGCGCGCGGATTCAGCGGCAACAGCCGCAGAAGAGTCGCGGGGCGGAACGAGGGGCGCTCACCGGGAAAGAGTAGCGCGGGAGAGGAAAACAGGTCAATTCTTCGAGAGTGCCGCTGGCTGGTCTGCACGCACTGCTTCCGGATGCGCCGTTGCGTTCAACGGAATGTCGTACAAGGTTCGCAAATAACAGTTTTTGCTATTTTTTGTTATCCTCTGTACAGATCGAGGACAATCATGAACCTGTCATTGACTCCGGAACTGGAGAAATTCGTGCAGGACAAGGTGGAAAGCGGGCGATATACGTCGGCCAGCGAAGTGGTTCGCGAAGCTCTGCGCCTGATGGAGAAGCGCGACCTGCGGCTGGCGGAGCGCGAGGAAGCGCTGAAGGCGTTTCAGGCGGAACTGGACCGGAGGATCGCGGAAGCGGATCGCGGGGAGACCATTCCGGCCGAGGAGGCGTTCGCGCAGCTGCGGGCCTATGCTGCAGAGCGACGCCGAAAGTCCGCATAGCAGGTCAGTGAGAGCTGTGGGCTAAGCCGCCCCGCAGAGCAATCTCGCCCATCGGTAATGTAGGCGGAACACGCACTTCGTCCCAAAATCGCTGTATGGCAGAACGAGAGCGCGAAGTTCTCACTCTGAGACTTACGAAAGCGGCACTTGGCGATCTGCGGCAGATTTGGAATTACGTCGCTCTCGACAGCGAAGACGCAGCCGACCGGCTGGTTGAGCAACTTTACGAGACGCTGGCCTGGCTGGCCGAATATCCGGCCGCAGGGCATACGAGAACTGATCTCACGCAGAAACTGCGCATTCTCTTCTGGGCTGTTCGAAATTACCTAACGGAAGTATGCACTTTACGCAAGGGCGGTAAGCGGCGGGAGATTGCGGTATTTGGCGGGATAAGCATCATGCCTCCGCTATGTCTTCCGGTACGACCTGCAATATCTCGCCGTCGAATGCCGCCAATGCCCAACTGATTTTGGCGTTATCGGCTGCCTTCTTGAGCCGTGCTATCTCCCGGCCCGTTATTCCTGCTTTGCCGCCCTTCAACTGAATCAGCTTTACGTCCAGCCGATCCGCGTCCTTGCGATCCAACCGATAGGCAAAGGCATCAATGATGCCCGTGCGGGGAGAGCCGGTTTTGCCCTCAAAGAACACGACGCGCCAGCCCCGCTCTTCCAAGTACGCTTTCAATTCCTCTTTGCTGGCCGCTTCGGAAGCGCGGACCTTGATGAACGCAGCCTTACTGCGCCGTGTTTTCCATGACTTCAATGCTCTTGCCCGGTAATCTGGCATCTTCACTTCCAAACTGAGAGGTACATCAAATGCAATTCCCTGCGGAAACCATCAATTCACCGGCCCTGGAGGCGGCTCTGGCTCGTTGCGATCAAGTGCTCGCTTGTTGGCCTCTAGTTTCGCGCGCGCTTTCTTATTCGCCTCCGCCGATGCCACCCGACTTTGTTCGTAAACTTGTTGAAGAATACCTGAAGCAGCGCCCAGAACTGCTTGAAGTGCGTTTATAGCGTCCCGCTGATCAAGAAGCTGTGACTCAATTTCCAACTGAGTCCGCATGATCTTATCCAGACGCTTTGCCAATTCCTCGTCGATCATGGCCAGAATTGTATTACTTCGGCCACCCTTCGGGCGGTTTCTTTTTCTGGAGGGATTGTTTCACAGCATCCTGCCATCGGCCCCGCAGTTTGAGCGTATCCGCCTTTGGGCCGCGCTTCGCGCCTGCCCGCGCTGCTGGAGTTCGTTTTGCTGCTTTCTTCGTTGCCATGTTTCGCCGCTCCCTTACGCGGCAGGTTGCCGGTACATCATGCGCTTGCCTTCGGCTGCTTTGATCGCCGCAATGGTCCGCTCTCCATCATTCATCTTGCGGGCGTTCCACATGAAGTCTGACTGCCACAGATACCGATGCAGGTACTCCGTGCTGACATTGTGATAGATGCCTACAATACTCCGCTTTAACAGGGCATGGCTGCTTTCCGCTGTGTTCGTGTGAATATCATCACGAACGTATTCCTTGGTCCCGTGGCAGACCGTAGCATGTCCGCCTGCGAAGTCTTTGCCGATGCCATTGTAAGCCTGGTACTCATCACTCAGAATCCGTGCGCTCGGAGCAACGGTCTGTTTGATTGCAGCCTTCAATGTCTTGCCAGTCACATCCGCTACCACGCGGCGGTGGATGTTTCCGTTCCGCTGTACAGCCGCGAATACCGGAGTCTTGCTTGTGCCCCGTCCGCGCTTGCTCTGGCCCTTGTAACGGGGTTTGCCGCCCACATAGGTTTCATCCACTTCAACGTCTCCAGAGAGCATCGGGACAGCGGGATTGTCGGGAGCCATTGCGAAGCGGATGCGGTTCATCAGGAACAGGGCCGATTTATAGCTGATCTGGCAGTGCCGCTTGATTTCGAGAGCCGCAACACCTTTCTTCGATGTGGCCGCTCTCCAGAACGTGTAGCACCAATGCCGGAGTTCGATGCGGGATTCCTCATAGACCGTTCCAATGCGGACTGTGTACTGCTCTTTGCAATCCTTGCAGCGCCAGAGATAGCGGCTATTCCGCTCGCCCGTCTTGGCATCCTTCATCTTGTAGACATTGACGCTTCCGCAATGAACGCAGCAGGGATTCGCGCCCCAGCGCATTCCCTCCAAAAACTCGACCGCCGCGAGTTCGTTCGAGCAGGCAAAGGGAATCTGCTCTACGATTGGCGAGTCCGAAAGTTGATGTTTACGCTCTCTCTTTGTCATACCTAAATGATAGTGAATTCAGCGTGTTGTGTCAAGTAAAAAGTTTAACTTTGCCCCAAAATTCTGCCCCGAATATCGTGAAAAACTGTCTCCCTAAGACGTTGACATTGCAGGATTAACGGGCCGATGGACGCAGCATTGTTTTCAAGCCATTGATCGGGTTGGGAAAGCGCGGCTGTAGCGGCGGCATTGAGGATCAAATCGAGTTGAAATGAGGCGTTTTCTGCGTCGCGCAAATCCGTCCCCTTAATCCATGTAGCAGATGCCTCCCGCGTGTCTAAGAACGCAGCGTCTGTAACGCCTCCGGCGTAGGCATTGCCTGGAATAGTCTTCGTGCGATACATCAAATAGGCAACTTCGCGCAAAATAACTTGGGCATTCCGCGATTCAGGAACAGGATTGAAGAGTGTTCTAAAGATCGGGTCCGCAACTTCGGCTCCCCATCCGGCTGAGACGTATCCTTCCGGTTTCGGAACAATCGTGTTAGGGGGCTGGCAAAAATACAGTCTCGTTCCACTTCCGGGCATTGTTATTCCGGCGACCAGTTGAGTATCTGGGGGTTTTTGCGTGTATGCAGAATCCCATTCGCTCATTGCGTCTGTAATATCCGATTCGACATGGCTCCAGTCGCTTGTCTTTTGCCGTCCCAAGCGCGCTGAAATCTTACGAACAAGAGTCTCAGTTGCGTTTGCATCTTCCGAAGATTCTGCAATTGCGAATGCAATCTGTTTGGTATCGACTACGGCAAGTTTTCTGCCTCTTGCGGTCATGCCGCTGCCACTGTTGATGCTTTTCGAGTCCGCCGCAATGATGGCTCCGCCGCCACAGAGCATTCCAAGCGCAATGGTCATACTTGCTCTTTTCGGAAGCCGCTGCGATTTTGGAAGATGAATGAGCCGTGGGACAATGGGGTGCGGCTTCGGGAGTGGGCTAATCATAGGTCAGCCCCTCCCCTTGCGTAAAGTACATACTTCCGTTACCTAATCCTCTATCGAGTGAGCGGTCAGGAAATTGTCATCCTGGGCGTCCTCCATGGCAGCCGCGACATCCCCGCCGTTCTGCGCGAGCGTGGGCCGGGAGAGTAGCCGCCGCTACAATCAGCGAAGTGTCGCTGAAATTTCAGATCCATCACACAAAAGGCTCTGCGCGCCGTGCCACACTCACCCTGCCGCATGGCGCGGTGGAAACGCCGGCGTTTATGCCGGTGGGGACGCAGGGCACGGTCAAAGCCGTTCCCCAGCACCTGCTGGAGGAGCTGGACGTCCGCATTCTGCTGGGCAATACCTACCATTTGTATCTGCGGCCGGGGCATGAAGCGATCCGGCGCATGGGCGGCCTGCACCGCTTCATGAGCTGGGATCGGCCCATCCTGACCGACTCCGGCGGTTTCCAGGTCTTCAGCCTGAGTGAGCTGCGCAAAGTCACCGAGGAGGGAGTCTCCTTCCGCTCGCACATCGACGGCTCCTCGCATTTCTTCTCTCCCGAGCACTCGATGGACGTGCAGATCGCGCTCGGGTCGGACATCGCCATGGCCTTCGACGAGTGCACGGAGCATCCGGCGGATTTTGCGCGGGCCAGGGGCTCGCTCGATGTGACGCTGCGCTGGGCGAAGCGGAGCAAGGAGCATTTCGAGAAGCATAAGCACGAGAGATCGTGGGACGGCAGAGCTCAGAGCTCAGAGCTCAGAACTCAGGCACAGCGATCAGCGGTCAGCGATCAGCGTTCAGAGCTCCGCCTGGACGGCCAGGCTCCCAGCCTGTTTGGCATCGTGCAGGGAGGGATGTTTCCCGAACTGCGGCGTGAGTGTGCCGAGCGGCTGGTCGAGATGGATTTTCCCGGCTACGCCATCGGCGGACTGAGCGTGGGCGAGCCGCGCGAGCTGACGCGGGAGATGATTGCGACGACGCTTCCGCTGCTGCCCGCCGGCAAGCCGCGCTACGTCATGGGCGTGGGCTATCCCGACGAAATTGCCGAGTACGCGGGCATGGGCGTGGACATGATGGATTGCGTGCTGCCGACGCGAGCCGCGCGCCACGGGCTGCTGTTCACGTCGGAGGGCCGGCTGAACATTAAGAACCGGCAATATGCCGAAGATCAGAACCCGCCCGACCCCAACTGCAACTGCCTCGTCTGCCGCCGCTACAGCCGCGCGTATCTGCGGCATCTGATGGTTGCGCAGGAATCGCTGTCGTCGGTGCTGAATACGCTGCACAATCTCGCGTTCTATCTCGAGACCATGCGGAAGGTGCGGGAAGAGATCGCGGAATCGGCTTAGTTGCCCGTCTGCCGGTGCAGCAATATCGGCTTGCGGCTGCCATGCGCGACATTCCCGGTTTGCCGTTGACCCAGCAACTAACGCTGCAGATCTCTGTGGTGAGAGATCCGGAAGCCGATCGATGTGAAGACCAAAGGCCCAAAGGCGGATCATGTGTTACTTTAGTGCTGGCATGTTCCCCAAAGGGGGGATGTTACCGGAAAACGGGAATCCCGATGATAATGAAAGGGGTTATCATCAACCGATGCTGGGAGCAGGAATAAGCGGGCCGGCCCGGTCGGGTTACCTGCGAGCACTACCCGTCGTGCTGCTGGTGGCTTGGGCGCCGCTGTGGGCGCAGTCTGTCCGGAAGCCGCTCACCAGCCTTGCGGCGGTGCGGCATCTGAGCGCAGCGGAGGCGGCGAAGGCGCTCCCCGTAGACGTGACCGGGGTGGTGACGTACAGCAATTCCGCGGAAGGCGATCTTTTCATCCAGCAAGGCAACGACTGGATCTACGTGCAGCCGGACACGAGGCGCGAGATTGCGGCGGGCTCGCGGGTTGTGGTGAAGGGCAGGACGGGAGCGAGCTACAGCACGCAGATTCTGGCGACGTCGATCGCGGTTACGGGGCAGTCACCGCTGCCGCAACCGGCGTTCCTGAGCTATCAGGAGGCGGTGAAGCGGGAAAACGACTGCCGTTACGTGACCATGCAGGGCATCGTGCGGGCAGCGTCGTACCAGACCACTACGGGATCGAGCCTGTATCTGCTGCGCATGGAAGACAGCGACAAAATGATCGACGTGGTGGTGCGCAACTATCCGGATTTTTCTCCGAGCCGGCTGCTGGACGCAACGGTGCGGGTGACGGGCGCACTGGGCGGGACCTACGACATCACCAACGACCGCATCCTGGGATTGCGCATGAATGTCTCCAGCAGCAATGCAATTCAGGTGGTGCATGCGGCCGATGCACGTACGGCAGCACAGGAACTGATTCCGCTGCCAGCGCTGCTGAAATCGAACGAAGTACTGAAGGTGGGACACCGTGTGTTCACCTCAGGGATAGTGACTCTCTACGATGCGGGCGAGAAGCTGGTGGTGCAGGAGGGCGACAGCAGCCTGCTGGTAGAAACCCGGCAGACCGACCCGGTGAGGATCGGGCAGCGTGTGGAGGTGACGGGATTTGCCACGGCGGTGGACGGCGTGGAAGGGCTGGACTCGGGGCAGTTCTGGACTGTGCCGGGCGGGACGACGATAACTCCCCGCGCGATCACGTTCGCGGACGCGATGACGGGGTTGTACGACAACAAACTCGTCAGCATTGACGGCGAAGTGATCTCGCAGACGCGGGAAAGCCACCTGCACACCATCAATCTCCGCTCCGGCAACGACGTGTTTCCGATCATCTACCGTAAGCGGGTGAGCGATGTGGATCCCTTCCCCACCTACGCGCGGGGGACGCGCATCCGCGCCACCGGCGTGTGCATGGTGCACGTGCGGGGATTTTGGGGCGCGGTGGAAAGTATTCAGGTGCAGGTCAGGTCGCCGCAGGACATCGTGGTGATGGCAAAAGCATCGTGGTGGACGCTGGGGCACCTGTTTCTGGTCACCTCGGCGATTCTGGGATTCGCGCTGCTGGCGCTGGCGTGGGGTTTGCGGATGCGCCGGCGGCTGCTGGAGAAAGAGAAACTGCTGCGGCAAAAGAGCGAGCAGGAGGCGTTGCGGCTGCGCACGCTGGCGCGGATGGAGCAGCAGCGCAGCCACATTCTGGAATTGATCAACAGCTTCCAGCCTCTGCCGATTGTGCTGGCGGCAATCCAGGCGTACGCGGACGAGATGTGGGGGGGGCGAAGAGGCTACACGCACGTGCTGAAAAATCGCAGGCTGGTGCTGATGACGCGCACCCATCTGACTCCGGAGGCGCTTGCGCGGCTGGAGGATCTGAATCCATCAGAGAGCCAGGAGGCCTGCGCAGAGGCGGTGCGGAACCACCGACTGGTGGAACCGAGCGGTTCGCGCAGCATTTGGTCGCGGCCGATCCTGTCGAGCCGCGAGGAGGTGCTGGGCACCATGACGTTCGAGGGCGGGGAGGGCGATCTGCTGCCCCTGAACATGAATGCCTTCGATTTCGGCTGTAACCTGGCGGCCATCGCCATCGACAACCGGCGTCTGTACGAGGATGTGCTGCACCGCTCGGAGCACGATCAGCTGACCGGGCTGGCGAACCGCACGCTGGTGCACAGAAGGCTGGAAGAGGCGCTGGAGCAGGCGCACGCGAACCAGCGCCACGCGGCGCTGCTGTATCTGGATCTGGACGATTTCAAGAATGTCAACGATTCGCATACCCATCGCGTCGGGGATGCGTATCTGATCGAAGTGGCGCAGCGATTCAAACATTGCCTGCGGGAGTACGACACGCTGGGGCGCATCGGCGGCGACGAGTTCATCGCGGTGCTGGCAGACCTGGAGGATGTGGGAATCGCGCATGGCATCGCGGAGCGGCTGGTCCGTGCCATGGACGAGCCGTTCGTCATCGAAGGTCACGCGATCCGCGGAGCGGTGAGCATCGGGCTGGCGTTTTATCCGTCGTCGAGCAGCAGCGCAATCGGGATCATACAGTTCGCGGATCACGCAATGTACGCGGCCAAGCGCGCGGGCGGGAATCGCGTGAGCTATTCAGAGCCGGACCTTGCGCCGGGCAGCGCCAGAGCATCGCAGGTCCAGGAAATTTGTTGAAATTTGGTTCAGGGCCGGACGCTTACTGAAGGTCTCAGACCGCTTCCGCTCATCCGGTTCCTTTGAGCTTCGTACAGTGAAAGTTGCCGGCAGGGTTGGATCGACAGCAACACAGCAGTTTCAGACGGGTGGATCTGCCCAGTCGCTTCAGCGCTGCGCGAAGCGGTCCAGCCCGGCGCGTCTCGCGTGCTCAGCGATGGCGGCGTTGATCTCCAAAGCCAGCGCCAGAGCTGCGCGGCCATCTTCGCCGGAGACGCGCGGGGTGGTCCGGGTGCGGACGCACTCCAGAAACGATTCGATCTCGAGGCGCAGCGGCTCGCCCGGCTCGACTTTGGGCTTGTCGATGTTCAGACCCGGAAATCCGCCTTCCACCTTGCCCGCGGCTTCCGCCGCGGGCAAGGACGGGGCACCCGCACCCGATACGTCGATGACCAGCAGATCCTGGCGAGCGTAGTCGATGGAGACATACTGATGCGGCTGGAAGAAACGCAGCTTGCGGACGCGCTCGGTGCTGACGCGGCTGGCGGTGAAGTTGGCGACGCAGCCGGACTCGAATTCGATGCGGACGTTGGCGATGTCCACTTTGGGCGAGAGGATGGGCAGGCCGACGGCATGCAGCGAGCGCACCGGCGAGCGCACCAGGCTGAGGACGATGTCCAGATCGTGCACCATCAGGTCCAGAACCACGTCGACATCGAGCGAGCGGGGACTGAAGACGCTGAGACGATGCGCCTCAAAGAACATGGGGTGGTTCAGGAGCGGCTCCGTCGCGGTGACGGCGGGGTTGAATCGCTCCAGATGACCAGTCTGCAGAACGCGGCCGTGCCGGCGGGCGAGCTCGACGAGGCGCGAAGCTTCGTCCACGCTCGCGGCGATGGGCTTCTCGATGAGCAGATCAAGGCCCGCGCTCAGCAGGACTGAGGCGACGGCAAAGTGCGCGGAAGTTGGCGAGCAGACTGAGGCGGCGTCGAGAGCAATTTCACCCCGATCGCGAGCGGCCAGGCACGCTTCCAAAGACGCAAAGACGGGAACGTCCCACTCCGCGGCTGATGCGGCCCGCGCCGCATCCGGCTCGACAAGGGCTGCGAGCCGCACCGTGCCGTGCTGGCGCTCGAGCTCGCGGACCACGCGCAGATGGTTGCGCCCGAAGACGCCGGCGCCGCAGACCAGGTATCCGGGTTGAGGCGATCGGTCCGCGGGCACTTACGCCGGCTTTCCTTCCACGACGCGCAGGCAGCGCGAGTAGAGCTCGAGCAGCTGCGTCACCTGATCCTCCGGCTTCGATCCGGCGGCGGGATTAAAGCCCGTGGAGGGGGCGCTGGCGCGGCCGATGCCCGCACTGGCAGCGACGAACTTGAGCAGGTCGAGCGCGATGTCCTCATTGCGGCGAGCGCCGTTGCCTGAGGGGGGAACCTGGTCCATGAAAACACCTCTCAGGGCGATGCTATCAAAGCGCGGCGCAGCTTCGGGCCGCCGCGGTGAGCGCCCGGCAGGGTGCGGGGAGCGCGGGCGGCCTCACAGCTCCGAGAGGCACAGGCAGACGCGGCCGACCAGCAGGTCGGAGGGCGATTCGTGCGGCGCCAGCTCGATCACATCGAGGGGCTGTTCGAGGGCGCGTGGGCGCAGCACCAGCCGGTTCGATTCGAACACCGCGTGGCGAAAGAGCAGCTGCGTGCCGGCGCGCACCGCATAGAGGTTGGGCCGAGGCGGCTTCCAGGCGGCCAGCGAGTTGTAATGGCGATCGAGGATGGCAATGGAGCCCACCCGCAGGAGCGGATCCATGGGAAGCGCCTGCAGGCCGGTGACACGCACGCCCACGAAGCGCTCCCAGCTGCGCCGGCTGACGGCGCGGCGCGCGGGAAATCCGGCGAGCCATCCAGAGGGCAGGTGCAGGGTGTCGGTTACCGCCTTGCGCACGATCACCGCAGCGTTCATCGCCACGGTCTGCGAGACGATGGGCACCACATCCATGGCTTCCGGAGTGGAACGCGCCGCGGGCGACAGATCGAAAACGGCTGCGGGCGCCAGGTCTTCGACGCTGAGCGCCTGCGCCCCAAGAACGCGATCGAGCGCGGTAAGGCTCAGGCGGCGGCGCCGGTGCAGAAAGTTAGAGATGTGCGCCTGAGCCAGGCCAGTTCGGCGGGCCAGCAGCGAACTGCTCAGAACTCCCTGGTCAATGCGGCGCCACGTTTCCAGTCGGAGGCGCTCGTGCAACTCGAAAAATTTCATCGGCAGAAAGTTTTCATCGAGCTATACACCCATTACCTCAGGGTTTGCAGAAAGAATCGAGTTTTCATCGGATTGGCCTGTATCGCTGGGCACTTTGGTACCCACGTCGAGAAGGGCGCGGAAATCCGCCGGAGGGTCATTGAGACGAGGGTAACTGGGACGATAGCCTGGGAACACTTTCGCCAGTCCGACCAATCCCTTTCGTAACAACCGGGTGCCGTTGCCTTGCTCCCGGGCGAAGCGATTGTCACTGGATTCCATCCCGGCATAGCACCGCCGGAGGCTGAGGGACCTCTGACCAGTTGCTCCTGATCTTAACCACAACCGATGAACGGCGACGGCCGCCAAAGCCATGAGCGGCCGAGCCTTTCCTTCCCCCCGCCCGAGCGGAGGCACAAAACGATCATTCCGCGAGGGACGCTCTTTTAGGAGACTCCATGATGTACCTGCGAATTTTTCTCAAGGTGTGTGAGGGGTGCGGCGGACTTTGGTACCGCGCCCAGGATTGTTCCGAGGTGTACTGCTCTGGATGCCTATCCAGAATGCGCGCGATGCCGCAGCGGCGGCGCCACTCCACGCGGCCAGGTCGGCGCGGGCGTCGGCCGGCAGGAGGTGCGGCATGAGCGCGGTCCTGTCGATCCCGGTGGTCCTCGAAGAAGCACGAGCCGTCGCCGAAGAGGCGCTGCCGGTGGCGCGGCCGCGGCCGATTGAGAGCCTGGCCTTCTACCGCAGGCACACGATCGCATTACTGCGCCGGTATCTGCACACATCGATGGAGATCGGGCGTACGCCCTGCCTGTTAGGAAACCTGGTCTTTCGCGGCCGCATGTCGAGTTACCCCATGCGCAGCTTCGAAGACCAGGTGATTTTCGTCTTCGATGTGGAGAAGGGACTGAAACAGCTGGACGCAGTATCCCAGCAGGTAGTGGCGCACATCGCGCTGGAGGAATTCAGCCCCCTCGAAACCGCCACGCTGATGGGAGACAGCGAGCGATCGATCTGGCGAATCTACGGGCAGGCTCTGGACCGTCTGACGCGGATTTTTCTCGCTTATTCGCTGCTCGAGCCAATTCCGGAAAAACTGTCAAGAGGCTGAGCCAGACACGAAAGTAATAACTCAAGAAAACAAATAACTTGCGAGGCCGACAATTGAAAGATATTTGGCAGAGTAATTAGCTGGGTCTGGTATTCTGAACTTATAAGGTAAAAAAAGAAAAAGGGGACACCATCCGGTGTCCCTTTTTATTGGTCCCGGCCGGGAACCGATCGCGAGACCTCGTCTCACCGACAGGTCCGCGATTTCGATCTGTAGCCTGCGAGCCGTTTCGACGGCAGGCCGCGCCCGAGCCATGCGAATGAGGGGCGCGCTGATGCGATCAGTTCGAGCCGCTCTCGCGGACCAATGGCGATCCTGGCCGACAGGACAGTTTGCGGATTCCGGAAATGAGGAATATGCGGAGCAGATACTGCGAAAAGCGGAGTATGTGGAGGTCTGTGCTGGCAGCGCTGACCCTGGCGCTGGCCTTCGGCGTTGCGATGCGCGCGCCGGCACAGCTGAGCACCACCACGGTGCAGGGGACGATCTACCGTGCCGACGGCACGCCCGCGAGCGGCACCCTGCTGGTGAGCTGGCCGGCCTTTACCACTCCGCAGAATCAGGCGGTGGCCGCCGGCAGTCTGAGCGCGACGATCGGGGCCGACGGTTTCGTCAGCGTTAATCTGACGCCAAACGCCGGAGCGCTCCCGGCCGGAAGTTACTACACGGTGGTCTATCAACTAAGTGACGGCACCGTGAATCAGGAATACTGGGTCGTGCCAGCCGCGGGCACCGCCGCAGTGGCGTCGGTGCGAGCGCAACTGGAGCCTTCAACGGTAGCTGTGCAGCCGACGGTTACGTCGCAGTATGTCACCAGCGCAATGGCCTCCATGGCCAGCTCCTATCTGCCGCTGGCCGGCGGCACGCTGAGCGGCCCGCTGACGCTGAATGCCGATCCCACAGCAGCAGCGCAGGCGGCGACGAAACACTACGCCGACCAGATCGGCGCGCAGAGCCTGCCGCTTTCGGGCGGGGCGCTGGGCGGTCCGCTGACCGTGCCGAGCCTCTCCGCACAACAGCTGGAAGGCATGCTCTACGCCGATCAGTGGCAATCCTCGTCCGGCAGCAACAACGGCATCGCCATGTCTCTGCAGGAATGCGCCAGCCTTCCCTATGCCTGCCATGTGCTGGCTCCAGCGCTGTACTCGAGTGTGGAGCAGCCTGCGTACGACGTCTGGAGCCCGTCGCAGCTATGGTTCGAGGATCGGCGCAGCGGCGGTTCGCTCAGCTACTTTCATAACCCCGGAAACGCGCTCTATTTCCCGACAGCGTGGCCTGGCACGGACAGCGGCAGCGGCGGTTCTGTCGCAACTGGAATATATGGGCAGTGGGACGGACATCTCTCCACCTACGCGGCCAACGTCAGCCGGCGCACGCTGGACGTGTCGAACTATGACTCCACTCCCGGCTTCAGCGCGGACTACCCCGGCGGCGCCGCAACCTGGGCCACGCAGAGAGCCCTGAGCATCAACCAGGTGATGAGCGGGGAGGGCATCAACGACGGCATCCTGATTGGAAGCATGAAGTTCGGCAACGGCGACCACATTGGTGAATACATCTACAACCAGGATGTGGGCGGTTATACCGCATACGGAGACGAGGCAGCAAAGGCGTTCGCGACTCAGGAAGATCAGGTTCCGTACATTTACACCGGCACCTGCTCGTCCGGCTGCACCACGGGATCGACGCAGATCACGACGACGCCGGTGAGCAATTCAAAGACCCAGGGCGCAGGACGTCCCCTGATCGATACCACGCGCGGGGCAACTGCCTGTACGGTCACGAACGTCGCTGTCGGTACGTTCGGTACTCTGTCCGCTGTCACCGTAAGCGGGTGCGCGCTGCCCGTTTCGACTGCCTGGGGAACGACACAGACCGCAGTGCCGGTTGGCGGCGGCCCGGGCGTGAATCCAGCGCCCCCCTTCACCATCTCTCAGACGTTCAATGTCGTGCTGACCAGCGGGACCGTCAACACGTCCACTCTGTTCTGCATTCAGAGCGGGCCGATCGACTGCGGCTATCCAACCGTCGTCGGAACCGCCTCAGGAGGAGTGCAGAGCGTGACGGTGCCGCTGCGGAGATATCACCCATCCGGAACTCCGTGGTTCCAGGGAGGCGCAGCAGAAGATGGCCTGGAGTTCACGGGCTGGACACAGACGGTCAGCGGCAACACCATGCGCTACCTGTGGTTCGTGCTGGGCAGCACCGCCAGCAACGTGCTGCAGGTCTACAACCCCCAGCCGGCTCCGGCCACAATCAGCATAGCGTTGTCGAACCAGATAACAGGTTCGATCAATCTGTCCGGCCTGAGCAGTTCGGGCACCACGGTCACCGCCGCTTACCTTCCCACCGGCAGCACGCTCTCCGGCGCGACGGATTACATCAATACGACGTTCATGATCGCCGGAGCTTCGGATTCGGCACTGAACGCGCCATGCACCAACGTGATTTGGACCGGTTCGACGGCCCTTACCTGCACCATCGCGGGTTTGAGCGGCACGCACACTTCATCCACGGCTACCGCCAGCCTCGGACTCTCCGGCGCGAACGTGTGGCCCATGGCCATTGTGACCGACGTGCAGAACGAGAGCGCCACGCCGCCCCAGATCGACGGAACCCTCGCACTCACGCCGAACAACATCGTCATCGCCTCCGGCGACAGCCTTGCGGAAGAGCAGATCATCGCGGCAAAATTCCAGTCGCAGACGAACCTGGACAACGCCACGAATCCCTATGCCGTCTACAACGGATTTCTGCAATACCTCCAGGGTACCGCGGCACAGGGAGGGGGAGGCAGCGGAGCCAGCAACGCGGGGTTCATATACTTCAACGAAAACCCGGACTCTTACTACCTGGGCCTGGGAGGAATGTGGACTCCACCCAATTTCTTCAACATTAACGGCTCCTACAACCATGGCCTCAACTTCACCGAAGGCCCGTCGCCCTCGGGATCTCCGCTCGTCAGCGTCAGCCTGACGGCGACGCAGGAGGCCGATCCAAATTACAGCTTCCCTGTCCTGCAGGTCCTGAATACAGCCGGCCCGGGCGGTTACGCCGCCCTTTCCTTCCAGCCCCGGACGAACACCTTCATGCCGTCGGGGATCTGGGATTTCCAGGGTGCTGTCACGGGCGCCACCATCAACGGGGAAATCACCGTCGACGGCACGGTCTATTCCACGCTGAATGCTGCCTGGAACGCCGCGGTGGGCCAGGCCAACGCGACCGGACAGAACCAGACGATTCGTTTGGGTCCGGGCATCTTCGCCGTCAGCGCCACCCTCAACGAGCCCTCAAACGGGGCCTGCGTCAGCGTGCTCGGCTCGGGAGGAACGACGATGAACGCGGACAGCACGCAGGTGGCGACCACCCTCACCGTGCCGACGGCGCTCAACGGCGATGTCTTCTTCCTGGGCAATGCCGCGCAGGCGCAGGGATGCACGTTCCGCGATCTGAACGTCCTGGCGCAGACCCACGCAACCCATGGCTTCGAGTTGCAATGGTTCCGCGGCGCGCTGATCGATAACGTCACGGTGAACGACACGACCGCTGAAGGCATTCTGCTGGGCGAGGAGAGCACCTCGAGCGGCCACCAGTCGAACTTCCTGGTGCGCAATACAACGGTCAGCTACTCCAGTGCGGCCTTCACGCCTGCCTCGCGTCCCGCCTGGGGCATTCACCTCCAGATGACTGCCATGGACAGCCATCTGGACGACATCGTTGTCCGCAACGCGCTGACCGCCGCCATCGACAACGAGGGCACCGGCAACACCGGCTATCTGATCCACGGATTCGGTTATCCCTACACCTGCACAACCGCGCCGTGCGCGAACAACGCGTCGTCGGGATCTGCGGCCAACGCTTCCTTCGCGACAAACTACGTCATCTACGACACGGGCGGCTCAGGCAGCGTGTGGACGGATACCTACGCCGACTCGCCGGCCATCGCGGGCTTCTACGTCGGCGCCAACGGTATCGCCATCCACGGCGGCCACATCCAGTGGCCCGACCTGACCAGTTTTCCGGCAGCGAACCTGGCTTATGTCGCCGCTGCGGTTACCAATAACCTGGCGATCGCGGATGTGGACTGCCTGGAGATGAACGCGAGCGTGAACTGGATCACCTATGCAGGCACAGCCGGCGATCCACCGACCTTCGCCAGCGTTCACCACCTCAGCGGCTGCGGCAATTACTACCAGGCTCTGGAGCCTGCTCAGGTGACCGGCTTCTCCTCCGGCGGCGCAAATGTCGCTGACGGCAGCAGCGCCGTTCCGCGCGTCTGGTCCACGCCCATTGCGGCTGCGGCCAGTTACCCGGCCTTTGCCGCGCAGCTTTACACCGGCTATCAGGGTGACGCCTTCCAGGCGCATTTCTCCGGGCAAAACCCATTTTTCAACGTCACCTACCAGGGGACCATCCGCTCCAGTGGCGGCATTGCGCTGAGCACCGTCATCAACACCGCCTCGACCCTGACCCTGACCGCGGCCAACAAGAACGTCATCGCCAATGCAGCGAGCGGCGCGCAGATACTCACGCTGCCCAGTTGCTACGCCACGCTGCCCGATCGCGCTTCGCCCACCGGTCTCGAATTCACCATCGTGAAGTCCGACACCTCGTCGAACACCGTCACCCTGCAGACGGTCAGCTCGCAGCTGATCTACAGCCAGGGCTCGTCCGCGCAGACGCTGGTGCTTTCCTCTCCTTCGGCGCAGACACTGGTCTGCGGCACGGACAACAACTGGTATGTCACCGGCATTGCAGCGGCGTCCGTCTCGCAGGGGAGCACGGTGACGTCGTTCAACGGGCGCACCGGCGCGGTGACGCCGGGCTCCGGCGATTACAGCTTCAGTCAGGTCTCCGGCCAGGCGACCAACGCGCAACTGCCCGCCTCGCTGACCGCGCCCACCACCGGCAACGCCGCCACAGCCACCGCCCTGGCAGCGACGCCCTCGCAGTGCCCCACCGGCTATTACGCGACCGGGATTACGGCGAGCGGTGCGGCCAACTGCCTCCAGTCCTGGCATTTCACCTGGTATGGCTACTTCGGCGGGAGCTTCGGGACCTCGACGAACAATTCGCTGGGCTCCGTCTGGACGCCCTCGGCGGCACTCACCATGACGCGCCTCGATATCGCGGTGGGAACCGCGCCCGCCGGCTGCACGACCTGGCCGGTGGTCGGGATCTACGACTCGACCTCGTCGACATGGCTGAAGACGGTCACCCTGGCCTCCGGAACCTACGCCTACCGCAACGCGGTCAGCGGCGTTTCCATCATCGTGGGGCACAATCTGTCGATGGGCGTGCAGACGGCGGGCGCAGGCTGCACCACCAGCCCGCAGAATGCCCAGCTCACGATGGAATACACGATGAACCAGTAGACGCCCCATGTCATTCGAATGGGAAAGCGGCACAAGGGAGGAACTCGGCCGGATGGGCGCCATCCTGGACCGGCGCGAGATGGAGGACGGCAAGCTGAGTTCGATTGCCATGGCGGAACAACTGCTGCACGTCCGCAGCCGGTGGGGTGGGACCATCGCGCTCGACGCCAATACGGTGCAGCGCAGCTACGAGGAGAATCGAAAACCGAAAAACATTGTGCTGAAGGCGCGCCAGATGGGCATCACCACCTGGGTCGCCGGCCAGTTTTTCCTCAAGACCATCACCCATCCCGGCACGCTGACGGTGCAGGTGGCGCACACCCAGGAGGCCGCGGAGTCGATCTTCCGCATCGTGCGCCGCTTCCTGCGCTGCCTGCCGCAGTCGATTCGCCAGGCGGCGCTGAAGACCGCCGAGGTGAGCGCGCACCGCATCGTCTTTCCGGGGATGGACAGCGAGTACCGCGTGGAAACGGCGGGCGCGCCCAACGCCGGACGCGGGCTGACCATCACCAACCTGCACGCTTCGGAGGTGGCGCGCTGGCCGGGCGATCCGGCGGAGATCCTGGAGGGTCTGCGCGCCGCGCTTTCGCCCGCCGGGGAGCTGGTGCTCGAGTCCACGCCCATGGGCGCGGCCGGCTGCTTCTGGAAGGAGTGGCAGGAGGCGGAGAAGACAGGGACGGCGCGGCATTTTTTTCCCTGGTGGATGGAGGAAACGTACGTGGCGAAGGCGGCCGCGGAGGACTCGCTCAGCGAAGACGAGCTCCGGCTCAGAGAGGAGCGCCATCTCAGCCTGCGGCAGATCGGCTACCGCCGCCAGATGCTGAAGAATTTTCGCGGGCTGGCGAAGCAGGAGTATGCCGAAGACGCGAACTCCTGCTTTCTGGCCAGCGGCGAATGTCTCTTCGACACCGACGCCATCGACCAGCGGCTGCGCGATGTTGCGGAGCCGGTGGAGACGCGGCAAAGAGGCGAGTTGCGCATCTGGCTGCACCCGCAGGCCGGGCGCAGGTATCTGGTCGCGGTCGATCCGGCAGGAGGAGGAACGGATGGCGACTACGCGGTGGCCCAGGTGATCGACCTGGGAACCGCGCTGCAGTGCGCGGAGCTGCGTGGGCATCGAACCCCGCTGGAACTGGCCGAGGAGAGCGCCGCGCTGGCCACGGAGTATCATGGCGCGCTGCTGGCCGTGGAGCGCAATAATCACGGCTCGGGCGTGCTGGCGTATCTGCGCGGCGTTTGCCGCTATGAGCGCCTGTACCAGCAGGGCGGGCAGGATGGCTGGCCCACCACCGCCGTGACTCGGCCTGGCATGCTGGGGCGCGTCGGTTCGGCGCTGGTGGAAACGCCGACGCTGTTTCAGAGCGAGCGGCTGCTGCACGAGTGCCGCAGCTTCGTCCGCCATGCGAACGGGCAGAGCGCGGCGCAGGCCGGCGAGCACGACGACTGCGTGATGGCCATGGCCATCGCCCTGGCCGTCCGCGAAGAAGAGCTCGCGGGCTTGCAGTAGCATGAGGGAGTTCGGAGGGCACGTGGCGGTTCTGGCGGTCCAGCAGATTCGAAAGATGCGGGGCGGGGCGCAAAGCCACCTGATGCTCGGCGAGGACGGCAACGCCTGGGTGGTCAAGTTCCAGAACAACCCCCAGCATCTGCGCGTGCTGCCCAATGAGCTGCTGGGCACGCGGCTGGCGGCGCTCATCGGCCTCACCGTTCCCGCCTGCGAGGTGGTGGAGGTGACGCCGTGGCTGATCGAGCGCACCCCGGAGCTGGAGATGGACCTGGGCCAGCGGCGCGAGCGCTGCCGCCCCGGGCTGCAGTTCGGCTCGCAGCTGGTGGGCGGCCTGATGCCCGGCCACACGGCGGATTATCTGCCCGAGGAGCAGCTGAGCGAGGTGCGCAACCTGAACGAGTTTGCCGGAGCGCTGGCGCTGGATAAGTGGACCTGCAATGCCAACGGACGCCAGGCGCTCTTTCATCGCCGGGGCCGTGAGCGCCGCTATTCGGCGGCGTTTATCGACCAGGGCTTCTGTTTCAATGCCGGCGAGTGGCGCTTTCTCGACGCCCCGCTGCGCGGCGTGTACATGCGCAATCTGGTCTACCGCGAGGTGACCGGATGGGAAAGTTTTGAGCCGTGGATCAGCCGCATCGAGGCGCTGACGCCGGAGGCGGTGTGGGCGATCGCGGAAACCATTCCCCCGGAGTGGTACGAGGGAGATGCGTCGCTGCTGGAGGCGCTGGTGGAGAAGCTGATGGAAAGGCGCGGGCGGGTTCGCGAACTGATCACCTCCTTCCGGGAATCCTCGCGCCAGCCCTTCCCGAACTGGGACCGGCACACCTCGCTGGCGCAGGCACGCCAGTTCCCTGCTTCGGGCCAGCCCGATACTGTAACCGGGAGGATCCAGTGAGCGACCGGCTCCAGTGCGAATTTCTTCTCGTCCGCTACGTGCCGGACGCGGTGAAGAACGAGTTCGTGAACATCGGCGTGCTGGTGCGCGAGGCGGAGCGTCCGGAGTCCGCCGAGCTGCGCTTCACGCGCGACTGGGGACGGGTGCTCTGCGTCGATCCGGACGCCGACACGGCCATGCTGGAGGCCATGGAGGCGGAGATGCGCCAGCGCCTGGCGGAATCCGATACGAACACAAAGCCGCTGCTGGCGACCATTGAAGATTCGTTCTCCCATCAGATCCAGATCACCGCGCCCAGGGGCTGCCTGGCCGAGACGCTGCCGGCGCAGATGGATGAGCTGATGCGCCTTTACGTCGAGCCGCGCAGGGTAAAGGCGAGGAAAGAGCTGAGCGGCCGCGCGGCCATTGCCCGCACGCTGCGAAGGCGGTTCGAGCAGGCGGGGGTCTGGGACCTGATGCGACGCCGCATCGCCGCCTCAGCCTACACGCGTCCCGGCGATCCGCTGAAGATCGACTGCGGCTACCGGCCGAACGGCATCGTCCGCATGTTCCACGCGGTCTCGCTCTCGAGCGACGTGGAGCTGGCCAAGGTGCTGGCTTTCTCGGCGCCGGCGCTGCGCGCGGGCGTGGCCCGGGTGGAAAACGCCGAGCTGGAGCTGACCGCCGTCGTCGAGCCGCTGCGCGACGGGGATGGCGACCTGCCCGCCCAGGCCGACCGCATCGACGAGTACCGCTTCGGCGTGGAGACGATGGAGGCGCAACAGATCCGCGTGCTCACGGTGAACGACCTGGAGCGCGTGGCAGAGACGGCGAAGAGAGAGTTACGGGTGTGAGAAATAGCTCTTAGCTGTTAGCCCTCAGCTTTTAGCTAACAGCTAAGAGCTGAGGGCTAACAGCTAATCGTGCAGGGCATGGCCACCGCCATGCCTTTTTTATTTGCGGTGCGAAGGGAAGGAGCCGAAACAACGTGAAGATCAAGGAACTGAAAGAGGCGCTGAGCAGGCAGGCGCTGGCGCTGCTGGGCAGGCGCGGCGACGATGCGGCGCAGCTCGCGGCGCGCAAAACCGTGGCTCTGCCCGCGGTGCTCGCCCCTTATGCCATCCCGGCGCGGCCGCTGCCCAAGCCGACCCCGGCCAATCTGCGCAGGTTCGCGGAGACGCCGGTGGTCCGCCGCGCCATCAACCTCATCAAGGACCGCGTCGCCGCCATGGACTGGCAGGTGCGCCTGAAACGCGACAGCGATCCGCAACAGGTTTCAGCCGCTCAGGAGCGAGGAAAAATCCTGCGCCGCTCGCTCGAGTTCCCCAATGCCTCCGACTCGTTCCGCACCCTGCTGGAGCAGGCCATCGAGGACGCGCTGGTGGGCGGCTTCGGCGCCATTGAGATGGAGCTGACCGGCGACTCGGCCCGGCCCTTCGAGCTGTGGGCGGTCGACGGCGCCAGCATCCGCATCGACCCGAAGTGGAACGGCAGCCCCGACGCGGTGCGCTTCGCCCAGGCCACCGGCATAGCCGGCAGCGACGCGGTGATCCCCCTTGAAGACCGCCAGCTGATGTACGTGCGCATGAACCCGCGCAGCCACACCCCCTTTGGCCTGGGGCCGCTGGAAGTCGCCTTCGACACGGTCAACGCCTTCCTGAGCGCACACCGCTTCGCGGGCAAGCTGGCCAGCAACGCGGTGGTGCAGTACGCGCTCTGGATCAATGAGGCCACCCCCGCACAGCACGAGCGCCTCATCCGCTGGTGGCAGGACGAGATCGAAGGCACCGGCCGCGTTCCCCTGCTCTCGACCGAGCAGAAGCCCGAGGTGCTGCGCTTCGCCCAGGGCACCGACGCCGACCTGCGCCTGAACTGGCAGGAATTCCTTATCCGCATGGTGGCCAACGCCTTCTCGCTGCCGCCGATGCTGCTGGGTCTCGAGCAGGACGTCAACCGCTCCACCGCCGCCGAGCTGCTCGACGAGGCCTTCCACTCCGCCATCGTGCCGCTGGCGCGCCTCGTCGCCGAGCACTTCACGCGCGACCTCTTCGCCAAGCGCCTCGGCTGGTCCGAGTTCGAGTTTGTCTTCAACGACCTCGACTCGAGCGACGAGATGGAAGAGGTACAGATGCAGACCGCGCTGCTGGCCGCCGGCGTGCTCACCGTCAACGAGGTTCGCGCCATGCGCGGACTGGCCCCGCTGCCGGCCGCCGATCTCGCCCAAGACAAGAAGGAGGACAACGACACCATCACCCTGACCAATCAGGAAAACCAGGCATGACCGGAGAACTCATGAAAATTCACGGACCCGGCTCCGAGCTCTGCGCTCTGAGCTCTGTGCAAGCCATGGCCGTCCTGCTGCCCGAGGTTGCCGGCCATCCCAACCGCACGCCCTTCGAGGGCGTGCTCACGCGGGTCGATGAGCCGAGCACGCGGCCGCCTGCAGGAGCGCGCGGCCACCGCGTCCTCCTCACCCGCGCCGCAGCCCTGGCCGCATTGCCGTCGCTGCTGGGCATGGCAGTGGATTACGCGCCCAGCTGGGACGGCCACGACGCCCGGCGCAAGTGCGGCATCATCACCCACGCCGACGTGGAAGGCTCCCGCCTCTGCGTCGCCGGCTATCTCTACGCCAAAGACTTTCCCGAGGTCGAGCGCCAGGTGCGGCAGTCCGCCCCCGGCTCCATGGGCATGTCCTGGGAGCTGGCCGACGCCCACGTGGAGGACATGCGCGCGGAGATCTGGACGCTCACCCGCGCCACCTTCACCGGCGCCGCCATCCTGCTGCGCGAGAAGGCCGCTTACCGCAACACGTCGTTCGAGATCCGGCCGCAGCGCTGCCGCACCCTGGCCGCGCATGCCTCCCGCTGCGAACGCCCTCACCCCCGCGAAGGAGCAGCCACGGCCTTCCGGAACAGCTCAATCAGAAAGGACAATTCATGGAAACCCAGGGAGAAAGCATGGGCGCGCTGAACGAGAGCCTGCAGCGCCTGGAGGCTCGCCTTGAAGCCGCCGCGTCGCTCTTCGAGCGCACGATCGCCGCGATCGAGGAGCGCGACGGCGAGGTCCGCCGCATCGCCGCCACCGTCGAAAACAGCCGCGAGGCGGAGCTCGAGAAGCAGCTCGAGGCCGCCGAACAGCAGATCGCCGAGCTGCGCGCGCAGATCGAGGCGACGCCGCAGGCCCCGGCCGCAGCAGCCCGCAGGACCATTCCCGCCTCGACCGCGCAGTTCCTGTCGAAACAGGGCATCGCTCTCGAGAACGTGGAGGCAGGCACGCTCGACGCCGCGCTCACCGGCCTCAGCCTCGAGCAGCGCATTGCCGTCAAGGCGCAGCTGCTGCGCGCCGGCGTGGTCAGCCAGTAACAGCGTTCAGCGCTCAGGAAAGCATCAGCCATCGCGGCCGCTTCTTTATGCGCGCTTTTCGCTGACCGGTTTCTGGCTGACCGGCTCTTAGGAACCTCTGAAGTACTCTGCGCTGCACAGCCGATGGGGTTAACCTGGGGTGTGGAGGCAGAAGGCGAGTGAAACAGCAGACTCTGGCGGCGCAGAACGGGTTCGAGAGATACGGGAAGAAGACGCG
>Ga0335075_10002581_pt1 | contig 29016 bp, 31 predicted proteins | sample Lox_Sample_24_FD_206723 | JGI IMG/M metagenome (GOLD analysis project Ga0335075, IMG submission 206723) | Soil microbial communities from Loxahatchee National Wildlife Refuge, Florida, United States - Lox_Sample_2.4 | ecosystem: Environmental > Terrestrial > Soil > Wetlands | place: USA...
CAACCTGGATTTTCATGAACATGGAGAACATTATCCCACAAGGTGCTCGTGGGGTTGCGTAACTGACGTTATCAAGCGTTTGCGCTCACAACGAAGTTGGTGTCGATACTGATCGAGCGACGGGCAATCCGGAAGTTGGGACCAATGGACATGTGGGGCTACAATGACCTTGCCCGAAAGGGCGGATTATTCACTAACGGAAAGCGCCCTCTCTCCATTTCCGGCTGAACTAGCACAAAACGATGAGGAATGCTGCCAGCAGAAGGGCAAACGCTCCCGATTGAGTACACGCTCTTGACGTGGCTATATCGCTTGCGCTCGGCTCACCCGAGTTGTTTTTGTTTACCCTCAAGCTCCCTCTAAACTAGGCCGACGACGTTTCTACTGCTCGCCTAGCCTTTGAAAACAACTCGTGTGAGCTACTAATTTCAACATCGCCAACAATTTGTCGTTCGCAAGGTTGCCGGTGCTGATCGTTTCGTTAGATGACGTGAGGGCGGGCGGTGAAGGCGATACAGAGGCCCGAATGAGGTGGCCGTTACGATAGCAACTAAAATCGCTGCCATCACGACCAAGAACCAGAGCCACAGGCGGCACTTTTTCTTCGGTTGCGCTCCAAGAGCTTTTCCGCATCGGCCACAAAATCTGGCATCGTTTGCCACTTCAACTCCACACTGAGCGCAGAACATCGTTGCGTCTCCTTGAAGGAAGCCGTTCACTGATCCATTTCGTTTCCGTGCTCACAGAATAGGAACGTATCAAGCGGAGCGCCGGAGGCATGCCATGCACAGACTCTTGTCCAATGCGAACGGCCAAACGTGTCTTTGTAATGGATGGTTGCTTCAACGTAGATTTTGCTGAGAACCGAACCATACGCACTCGCCTGCGATAGAGTTTTCAGCGTCAATGGATTCGTCCTGAAAAATGTTCCGGCTGTACCCGGCGGAACAATCGACCTACTCACAGGATTTGGCTCGAACGAAAAAGCCGTCGGAGGCGGTTCGACATTCGAGAAAATCAAAGTGGATTCGTTGGTCATCTCCAAGGCCGGAGTTTTGCCACTGTTGAAGACAAATAGCGTCACAGTGACACCCTGATTTAGGGTTGGTTCCTCGGAGAGTTTGAAGCTAGAGATGTTCAACCATGCGCGCTGATCTAGGTGAGTCGATTCTATCGAAGCGTCCAAAGCCGCTTTGCTCTGCCTATTGCTGGCGTTCAGAGAATTTTGGGCGTTGTCTGCGATTCGCTGATCCTGAGTGACCATGTTGTCTGCTGCTTGCCGAATTCTATCCGCAGCGTCGGAAACGTCCTTCATTTTGTCAGCTTGAGCCTTTGCGGCTACTGCTAAATCGTGAGTGTCGCTCGATCCCTGATGGATTTCCCGCCACTGCAAATAACTCGTTCCTGCAATGACGGCAGTCAGCAACACAATCAGCCAGTCCGTCGAGGTCGTACCTTTCAGGAACCGGTTTTTGTGATGCGTGGGATTTGGGGGCTGAAACTGCGACGGTTTTTCGTCTTTGAGTTCTGTTTTTTCAGTTTCGGTTTGCGGTGTTTCTTTCGGGATAACGGCGACAGGCGAGACATCGGTGCGTGCCGTGGTGTCACCGGCGACAGCCGGAATCGGTTTTTTCGTCTCGTCCATTTCAAAAATCAGGTTTGGGTTGACGTTGCCTATTGACGGCTAGTCTTGCGTCTTGACAATCTCTTTCTGGCTTGAGAAAGGTCCGATCCCGCAACACTCTTGGTCTTGCGCGGTGTACTTTTCTTTCGCAACAGCTTGGACGCATATCCAGCGTCCTTTTTTGAGGTAGTCATCGGAAACTGTCCTTTCGCTTCCATTTTCAGACGGCGATTCGTCTGTTGGCAGATGAGGCAGTATATCACGCATGGGTAAAGAGAAACTAAAGCGAAACACAAACGGACGGCGGGAGGCGGGTTGGGCAGGCGTCAGCGGTCCTAGACTTTGATTAGGATTAGCTTTCCTTGGCGTTGTCCGCCTGTTTTTTCTTGTCGCTGTCCTTCGACCGCACGTTTGTCAGCAGAAGCAATTCGATGATCCGCGCTCGCGTCTCATTCTTCAGTGTCGGCTCGCCTTCAGGTATCGAGTCCAGGACCTGCACGGCCATGCCGACCGTGTTGATTCGTTCGAGCACCGACATGAACTCGTTCGCTTGAGCCATTGTCGAGCGATAGATCACCATGAAAGTTGCGCCGATAAATTCGGTAATGATTCCCGATCCGCTGGCGACGATTTCAGTTGCCGAGATTTTGCCTTCGTGAAAAGACAGCACTACGCCCGTCACGATGAAAGCGAAGCCGACGATCATAACGAGGATGGCGACAAAGAAAACTTGGTTGACCTGTTGCAAATTTCGGTCGAAGTACGCTTCTAGTTTTGTTTGCGCCAGAATCCATGCGGGACGAACTTTTTCGGGTTCTTTCTCAGCTTTGACTTCCGCAATCTGAATCTTCTCTTGGAGTGCCTTCGTTGTATGCCGACGCGCTCGAATCCAGAAATACACACCGAGTTCAAGAGTGAAAATCGGAGAAGCTAACAATAGGCTCAGCCAAATGCGATGAAAAGCGGACGGCAACACGTAAATCTCAGCCGATGCCGGCACTCTTATGCGCGGAGCGACGTTTATATCGAATGGCACCAAATGCATACCACTCGCCATCTCCGGTACGTGAACAAGGACTTGCTCGGTATTTGTAGGGTCTTCCGCGCGAGAAACACGTACCGCGATGTCAACCGGGACTCCTTCGACAAAACGCTGGATGCTGTCTAACGAAACAACATATCCACTATTTGGTAAAAGGTAGAGTTCGATGGGCAGTGCATTTGTCGGCAGAAAAGCAAATTGTAGCCCGACCCCGATTATCAGGGCGATAGCCGCAAAGACAGCGATCCGAAATCTGACGTGTGATTGTGGTGTTTCGAGAGACGCCATGTTCAAGCCTCGGCTGCAACGAGGATAAAGAGGCCGCAATAATACTCGCGCCGGTCGGGGGTGACAAGCTTTTCAAATGAGTGGACTGCTAATAAAACCGGCGAACGCATCGCGCTAGGCCGCTTTGCGATGCGATCCGCTCGGCTTCTTGGGATTGGTCGGTGTGGGCATCTGTACTACCTTCCGTCTTTGACGCTTCCACTTCTTGAGTTCTTGGAAGGTGAGACGGAGTTGTTTGAGAAGTTCCCGCAGATTCTCGACGATCTGCGAGAAATTGGAAATCAGAACCACAAGAGAACCCGCCAACGCTAGTAATTCGACGTGATGCATGCCCGCATCTAAGGCACGTTCTGTAAGCTAATCTTTACGAATTTCATTCTTCGGCTAGCGTACACCACGGAAGCACCCAGCTATGCCGCAGACCATCTCCGGTCGAACGACGTGCTATCATCCTGCCGACGTTCCGGTGCTGTTTCCCAGATTCCGTGCAAAAGGAGGAAATCATGCGCTGGTATTTCTTCGTCGCCTACTTTTTCGCAGGTGCTTTCCTCGTCAACGCCGTCCCGCATTTCGTCAACGGCGTGTCCGGTCGGTCGTTCCCGACTCCATTTGCCTCCCCACCCGGTCGGAAGCGCGAACGTATTGCGGGGCGAAGAGTCTCGGCTCGCTCGATGATCTTGGCTTAATGGATTGTGGAGTCTGTTGAAACGTGGACGACTGAAGCAAAGGCAGAGGTATGAAGCGAGTTGGATGAGAGATTGCAGCCAGACCACGGAGATGGCGAGCTGTGGTAGTCATGCTTACAGTACCGAGCAAGTTATGAGTGTTATTGACAGCGTGATTAACAGCATCTAGGCTCCGCGGGACTTCAGGAGGCTCTCATGCGCACGCCCCGGCCCCTGTTCCTGCTTCTGGCTTGTTCGATTCTTCCCGCGCTGCTCCGCCCTCAACAGCCTCGACTGCTTGGGCGTGATTCGCGCGGGCGCGTTTGTTTTTCGCTTGTTCTCCTTTTCGTTTTGATCGGGGTCTGCTGTTCCCCTGTCACGGTCCAAGCGCAGGCAACCAACGTCAGCGACATGGAAGCCACACCAATTCCTGACGCGGGGCACAACTACACGGGCATGCTGGAGGAGACGGTCGACCCGGCGAATGGATCGCTCAGCGTGCGAATCAACGTTCCCATGCCACCTGGGCGAAAGCTGACGGTTCCCTTTGCGTTTGCCTACGATTCGAACAGCGCGACTACCACGACTATCCCGGTTGGCCGCAATCCTTACCTTTTTCAGGGTGGCTGGAAGTATACGGCTCCGGTACTCAATTTTCAGAATACCCTCGCATCGGTAACGCTTGATGATGGCCGAAAGGAAACCTGTAGTTTTACCTCCGGCTATGTCTTCACCGATCCCGAGGGTACTCTCCACTCTTTCCCCACCGTCATCGTGGCGGGAAACAACACAACCTGCCCTGAGTATTTTGGGATAACAACTAATACGACGGGAGGTGATGCGTGGCTCTCATATGGCGGTGGAATTCACGACGCTGATGGGACGAGCTATTGTGGTCTTATTTCGGGGGACCCAGGAACATGCACCATCGAGGATCGAAATGGGAATGTAGTCCAATACATTGACAGCGGCAATGGCGTATTCACGATCAAGGACACTGCGGGGCGTACGGTCCTCTCCTCGAATGGCTTTGGCGCGACTGGTAACACGATTACCGTTTCAGAGTTCTCCAGCCCGTACGACCTCACGTGGGGTACTGCAATAACCCCGAGCGCCAACTGGGGAACCCCTGTCGTAGCCTACAACTCGTCGCCGGGATATGGTTGCAACAGTGGTGGTCCCAGCCAGATCACATCCGCCATAACCCTACTCAGCGTGCTTACATTGCCCAACGGTCAAAGTTACAAGTTCTATTACGACCCCACTTGGGGTCTCTTGGATGAAATTGTCTACCCGACGGGTGGCTGGGTGAAGTACACATGGGGCCTCAACGCTCAATCGGAGATGGAGGTGGGCACCGCAACAACCTCGGACGGACCGCATCCGTGCTTCATTCGCATCGGCAATCCCGCAGTGTTGGCCCGCCAAGTAAGCTACAACGGAACGACGGTTGCCCAAGAGCAGGATTACACGTACTACCCTACGACCTGGAGTGAACCTGCCGGGACCAGCGGTGCCGAGTGGTGGACAGCCAAGGAAACAACGGTAGTCACGAGAGACGACGTGCGCGCCCAGAGTTTCCAGACCGTTTATATGTATAGCCCCGTGCTAATCGCAGCCCCGGCAGGATTGTCGGATTACGTGGGAACGCAGGTCCCTGTGGAGAGCAGTGTGGCTTACTATGACGTTACCGGAAGCCCGCTCAAGACGGTCAGCAAGACGTGGTTCAACCAGTACCTGATGCAGTCGGAGGAGACTGCTTGGGCCAACGGACAGACCTCAGAGGTGACCTATACGTACGGTTCTTTGGGGGTCGTGACGGACAAGGCTGAATATGATTACGGGCTTTTGTTGATACGAAATACAGTCACCAACTATCAATCATTTCCGGCGAATACGATCGGGTCAACGATTTACGATCGACCGTGCCAGACCATCGTGTACGACGGCAACAGCAACCGATACGCGGAGACTGATTATTACTACGATAACGGCGTTGTGGGCACGCCATGCGGCACCGCAGGAACACCGTCGATCACGGGTGTGGGCGACCTAACCGGACACGATGAGACGAATTTCGGGACAACTTCGTCGCCACCTCGCGGCAATGCTACTACCATGGTCGAGCTGTGCTTCACGAGCGGCCAATGCGGGAGCGGCAATCCGACTACGACGTACACGTATGATGAGACCGGCCAGGCTCTCTCTATGACCGATCCGCGGCACAACACCACGAATTATTCCTACGCAGACAGCTACACTACAGGCACGCCGCCTGGTAGTACCAACGCGTTCCTCACGCAGGTCACTTATCCACCGACAAACGGCGTGGCACATATCGAGAACTTCTCGTACGGATGGCCGGATGGGCAGCTCACGCTGTCGAAGGACCAGAACGGCCAGCCCACCACGTATACTTACAACGACCCGCTCGACCGACTCACCCAAACGAGCTATCCCGATGGCGGGGTGACCACCCTCGCGTACAACGACACTCCTCCGATGCCGACGGTTACGACCTCGAAGAAACTCAACAGCTCTCAGACTGTCGTCAGCGTCGCCGTCGAGGACGGGCTGGGGCATGTGACAGAAACGGAGCTTACGTCCGATCCGCAAGGCACGGTGTACACAGTCAGAGCCTACGATGGACCTGGCCGCGTTTACACTGCGACAACTCCATACCGAACTACAGGCGACTCGACTTATGGGACAACGATTTACGGTTACGATGCACTAAACCGTGCAACAAGCGTAGTAGACGCAGACGGATCAAACTCTACTGTCACAACGAAGTATTGCGGCTCTTCCACCCTTGTGACGGACGAGGCTGGCCGTTGGCGGCGGAGCACGACCGACGGTTTGGGCCGACTCGTGGAGGTGGACGAACCGAACTCGACGACCGCGACGGTTACCGCCTGCCCAGCCGGTGGCGATCCGATTTGGGCGACGACATACGGATATGACCCGCTTGACGATCTCACGAGCGTCGTGCAGGGCGGCTCGCGAAACCGTAGCTTCGGTTTTGATTCGGTGAAGCGTTTGGCCAGCTCGACAAATCCCGAGACTGGCACGGTGACGTACGGCTACGACGCCAACAGCAACGTCGTCACGAAAACGGACGCACGCAACATTACTACCACTTACGCCTACGATGCCCTGAATCGCCCGACGGGTATGACCTATTCCAATAGCGACCCCTCCGTTGCTTATAACTACGATCAGGCAACGTGCGTCGGTCAATCGCCCTGCTACAACATCGGGCACCGCACCACAATGACGGATGCGGGCGGAACGGGAACTCTCAGCTACGACCAAATGGGCCGCGAGTGGGGCGAGCAACGCACCACGAACAACGTCACGAAAACAACGACCTACACCTACGATCTGGCCGGTGATCTCGCCACGCTAACGTACCCAAGCGGGCGGACGATTACCTACACATACGACTCCGCCGCCCGCCCCAGCGACGCCCAAGACGTGGCCAACAGCATCAACTATGCTACTGGTTCGTGCGCTAACGGCGCGGCGAATCCGTCGAGCGGCGCTTGCTACGCCCCGCAAGGTGCGGTCTCGCAATTGCAGAACGGTACCAATCTCGTCTCGACCTACATTTACAACGACCGCTTGCAGCCCTGCTGGATGTACGCAACCACCGGCACTGCACTCCTCACGAACACAGCGTGCACTGCGGCCGATCCTGGGCCGGGCAATATCCTCGACCTCAAATACGGCTTCAATTTTGGATCGGGCGATAACGGCGACGTAACAAGCATCGCAAACAATCGGGATACCACTCGCTCACAATCCTTCACATACGACCAAGTGAACCGCATCCTAAGCGGCCAGACGAGCACGACGACCGGTTCGAACTGCTGGGGCGAGGGCTACTCCTACGACCAGTGGGCGAACCTGCAGTCCGTCGGCTACGTTTCGGGCTACACGGGATGTGCGCAGGAAGGCACGTGGAGCGTTACAGCAACGGCGGACAATCAGCTTCCGTCTTCCGCTGCCACGTACGACGCAGCCGGAAACACCCTGAACGACAACTTCAACATCTACCAGTGGAATGCCGAGAGCGAAATCAAATCGGCGGCGGGGGTCAACTACACGTACGATGGCGACGGAGACCGCCTGGAGAAATCGAGCGGGAAAATCTATTGGTATGGCGCGGGCACGGAAATCTTGGACGAATCCGACCTCAGCGGCAACTTTACAAACGAGTACGTCTTTTTCGGCGGCAAGCGGATCGCGATGCGCAACGTGAGCAGCGGCACGATCGACTACTATGCCGAAGACATGCTGGGCAGCTCGCGGACGATCGTGCAGGCCGGGCAAACCAGTGTGTGCTACGACGCCGATTTCTATCCCTTCGGCGGCGAGCGCGATGTGACCGTGAGTTGCATGCCGAATTACAAATTCGAGGGCAAGGAACGGGATAGCGAGACGGAGAACGACGATTTTGGGGCGCGTTACTACTCCTGGCGCGTCGGGCGTTGGCTCTCGGCCGATTGGTCCGCCGTTCCTGTGCCGGTGCCCTACGCGAATCTGACGAATCCTCAGACCTTGAACCTTTACGCCATGGTCCACGACAACCCGGAAACTTTCGCCGATCTCGATGGCCACAGAAATCTAGGCGCCTTGATCGCTTGTGGCCCGGATGGCGTCGCTTGCTCCGGCATCGACTCAGCCCCGATAACAGAAAGTGAAACCGAGGCGGCTGCGGCTGCTGCGGCAGCGGCTGCGGCTCAGGCGACGCAGACGGCGCAGACCGCGGCGGGCCAACAACAGGAGAAGTCTCCAACATCAATGCTTGGGAGAATCTTTGGGAAGATCGGGAGTTGGTTTGGTGCGGCTGCAACTCCCTTCATCAGATGGGGCAAGCTCGGCGGCCCCGCGCATAGGGCAAAGATCGACGAGGTCGCGAAGCGACTGCAGGAGGAAGGTTACACGGTTGACAGGGAGGTGCAAATCAAAACTCCAAATGGTATCAAGTCCTCTCGCTGGGTGGACTTACAGGGAACCAAGCCCAACGGAGAGGTTGTGTATTATCAGATCGGCAAGCAGAATGCAAATGGGATTCCAGTACCTCGCGAGGTTCAAGCGGCCGGCGACATAGAAGGACAAACAGGGATCCCCGTTAATTTTGTTCCGTATAACGTCCCGCAGCCGACTGCTTCTGTTCCTGAGCAGGGCTTACCAAGGGTGCTCCCAAGGTTGCCCGGAACGGACACGGACATCGATATCGATTTACCATGAGTAGACAATTCTACCTTTACTTGATGCCTGAGGACGTGGAGTCCCTGGTTCACACGCTGAGGTCCCAACTGGGCGTCTCGTTCGTCCGGCCATGGTCGCGGCGACCGTATCCGGTGCCGTTGGAATCTCCGATTTGCACAGATGCGCTGATGCTAAAAAAGGGAGCTGTCAGGGTCAGCTGCTACATTACGCCGTCGAAAGACGCCGACATTAGGATGCGGTTTATTCGGGCTCAATCTCGTTGGAATGTCGAGATCGAATCCGAAGCGATTGAATTTCAGGGATGCGAATTTGATGGAAAGGTTCTGGTCCGCGGGCGTTTTTACTTCCAGAATGATATTCTTGTAGATGGCGCGATCGTACCAAAAAGAAGAGATTTCCTCATCTGGGTCGACAAGGTGTTCCGGCTAGCCAAGAAGTCGCTGCACAGATCAAAAGTTCTAGATGCGTATGTCGGTGAATATGCGGAGAAATGGAGGTTAGAGGGTGGCCGGTTTGCTTGGACTGCGAACTCTCAGCGCGGCCCGATTTATGAGACTGACTCGAATCAATGCACCTGACTGAGACCTCCGTGCGACGGAACGGCCGCTCTCGGCTCCGTGGCGAGTTTCGCTGTGGAGAACGCTTGTGACTGTCAAAAGCGCAGATGAAGACGAAAATCGCGGGTCGTACCCGGCAGTCAGAATGGAGGTCAACATCAATGGCATGGTTCTACGAAATTCGCAGTTCAAGCAACGCCGTGCTGAAGCGGGACGGCGGCTTTGTTACCCAGGACGCCGCGACGACTGCCGGACGCGCAGACGCTAAGAAAATGAAGAACTCCCGTCAGCCGGTTGGGCGCATCATGGTGGGGCAGAATCTGGAAAAGCCCACGCGGTAATGGCAGCGATTGGAAGATCAGATGACATACAGAGATCTGATCGAAGCCCTTGACGCCAATGCTGTCGGTTGCGAAACGGCCGCCCTTCTCGTCGCGTTCGATCACAAAACGAAGTTTGTGCGGCGCTCCGATTCCCATCGGCTTTCTACCCTCTTGCGTCTCGTCAAAGAGGGAGGAAAAGCGGTCGGCTTCCTTCTGGTGAAGTTCCGCGCTCGTTTTGAATGCACCCTTGCTGTTCGCTGATAGAGCGCATTGAGATCATCGGTATTTAGATCGTCGATATCTTCGTAGTCCGGCGCTTGTTCGGGAGCTTGCTCGGGGGCAGCGTGAACCTGCGACAGAATGGCGTTGCGTGCGATGGATTCGCGCTGCGTTTCGTATGCCACTCTCGCGCCGTTCAGTAAGGGCACGCTGTAGTTCCTGCCCGCCGCATATTTCGATAGGAAACCCGACCAATCGTCACCGGGCATAAAATCAACGTTGAGAGCGAGCCAGCAAAGTTCAACGCCCTCGCACAGCAGGCGATGCTTCCGATCAGACAACGGCAACTCGCCGAATTCGGACCTAACCCCGTCTTCCGAGAGTCCCGTGCGTAGCATCAGGAATCGAATCAGGGCGGCGTCGAATCCCATCACTAGCGCAGTCACCGAGCATTCCCGCTTTTCCGCGTCGGTAAGCTCGTGGACGTTGTTATTCAGCGTTCGAGAGATTGCGGATAACAGAGTGTCGCGTGTCTCTGCACGGTGACGCTCGCCATTTACCTCGGCCGTCCACCAACCGTCGCGCGTTCGCTGAATATCAATTGCAACTGATTCGCCCGTCTCCGAAAGTCGAAAGTGGCAAACACCAGTTTCCTCGCTCGCGCTCGGCACGTCGAGCTGGAGGAGGTCCTTGTAATATGGATCGCGCTTGTCGCTGGCGATTTCATTGGCCATGCGCGCCAGTGATTTCGTCAATGCGCCGGGTCGTGGCTGGTATTCCCGGCTGTATGGCTGGGCCAGCGGCTTTTCCGGCTTCCTTTTTTTCTCGGCCTCAGCCTGTCGCCGGTCACGTATCGCGGGGAAGCCGCTGAGGTCGATGTTTAACCCCGCGCTCTCTCGTTCGAACTCCTCCTGCGCTCTTTCCTGAATGTCCTTGATGCTGTCTTCTTTTGTCATTGCTTCTCCCTGTCCCGTCAAGACTTCTGCCTTCCTCGTTTGGCCTGCGCGGCGAACAAGGCGCGATGCCCGCGCTCATCCGTACGTTTGCGGTTCGCGATCCCGCAACTTACTGTCGCCGCCCAAGAAATCCTCTCGCGCGGCGAAATTCAATCAAATGACTACTTCATCGGCTCCCTCGCCGCTTCGGCCGCCGCGACATACTCGGCTTTGAACGCAGTGAGCGCCGCGTCACGATCTCTGTGCCCTGCGAGAACAAGACCCTCGATCTCAGGCGGCAGATCGCCGGACTCTTCCAGACTGAGGACCGATACGATTCCCAGCGTGGCTCGATGAAGCGCGAGCAAGTGGCTCACGTCGCGCCAGGGGACCTGGTGTTGGCCCCATCGACAAATATCTTCAGGGGAGATTCCTACGAACGTCTCGCGGCCAACCTGGCTCAAGAACTTTTCTGCCAACGGATCGAGCCGTGGCACGAGCGCACTGACGATTGCTTCTGCCCGCACCTCGGTCGGTGACAATCCGTGGGCCGTTTCACCGGCCTCCTCCAGTGCCCGCAGAGTTTCACGGGCGGACTGCCGGTCACTCGGCGACGTGGCTGGACTCTCAATGATTTTTCGCAACGTTTCGATGTTCATCTGTCTCCCTGATTTGTTGAACGGCCTCGTCCATCTCCGGCGTCCATCCGAACAGCAATTCCTTGAGCGCGCTCAGTCGCGCCTTGGCTGATTTCTTGCGGTCAGCTGCCAGGCGGCGTAGCAAGGATTCCCGGCTTCGACGCGGGCACGATGGAAACTTTTCGGGCAGGTCAGCGAGACCGAGTAACCGCATCGCTTCAAGCCGCTCGCCGCTAGGCCCAGTGGTGGACAGCTCGTACAGGATTCGTTTTGGGGCCGGGTAGCGCATGATCGGCCGATCTCCTTTTCGTTCGCGTTTCGGATGCGATTGGGATTCGTCTGGGCCACATCTGGAAAGGTGCTGAAGAGTGCAGATAGGACCCGCAAAAAAAGGCTCCCTGTGCCCAAGGTGAATCGTGGCGCGAGCGACCCACCCCGAGCGCTCCCCCTACCCCCGACCCACTGAATTCGAACTAATGTTACTCCGCCGATTCGACCGGCCAGACCAAGTGAAAAGGCGGCGTCCACTTTCCGGATGAATCGTCTTGGCACAACGTGAAATGTCATGGCGGTGACAAAACATGCTCATTGCAATAACCCAACGGCTGGCTTACTCTGGCAGTGTGAACAAGAAAATGCTGACGGAAGTTATGCGGCATCTCGGCAGCAAGACATCGAAGGCCAAGGCTGCCGCTGCCCGCGAAAACGGTAAGCGCGGCGGTCGGCCGAGAAAGAAGTCAAAGCGATGAAAGTTGCGGTCTACGCTAGAGTTTCAACGAACGACAAGGGGCAAGACCCAGAGATGCAGCTCCGCGAACTTCGTGAATACTGCCAGCGTCGCGGCTGGGACGTTGCGGGCGAATTCGTTGATTCAGGCGTATCCGGCGCTAGGGACTCGCGACCAGAGCTTAACCGGCTGCTAAATCAGGCTCATAAGCGCCAGTTCGACGCTGTTGTGGTATGGCGATTTGATCGTTTCGCCAGATCGGTATCGCACTTACTGCGGGCGCTGGAAACCTTTCGATCGCTTGGAATTGAGTTCGTGTCCTACAACGAAGCGATTGATACATCTACCCCGGTCGGCAAGATGACGTTCACCGTGCTTGGCGCGGTTGCTGAACTAGAGCGCTCGCTTATCGTCGAGCGCGTCCGTGCGGGGCTTCGGAACGCCAAGGCCAAGGGCACTCGGATCGGACGCCCTCGGTTGGCAATCGAAGCCTCTGAAGCGGTCCGCCTGCGGTCCAAAGGGCTTTCGGGGCGCGCCATTGCGCGTGAACTCGGCATCTCTGAAGGAAGCGTCCGGCGCTTGCTAGCAGCTGCGTAAAAAGACCTCTTCGACCACTCCTTCCAAGTGATTGATTTCGGTGGGCGCTTTTTGTTCGTGCAAGTGCGCAACAACCATTACCTTTTGACGCGTCCCTGAGACTGAATGCCGTGGCCCAACCGCGCGGTTCACGAAATCTCTGCTCGAACCCACGAGCGGGAAATCAGTTCCCGAGAATTGGCGGAGAAAAACTGCCAGAAATATTCTTGGGCTCGGATTTCGCCGACGCCAGGCAATACGCTACTGGTTACAATTCTTGGCCATCGGCACAGCGCAATGGCAAATTTGCGACAAGCACGTCGCCATCTTTACTTCCTTGGTGTTGACTTTGTGACCTATACCCTATATTCTCCACCGCAAAAGCGACGCACGAAATGACAACGATATCTGAACGCCTGGCGCAGATTGTAGGATCGGCCCACCGGCTGGGGCTTAGACGATTTCTTGCCGCCTGGATGGCATCGGTCCTCCTTCTGATACTGGTGGACGTGATCTACGCACACAGTCCCGCCTCGCAAAAACTCGGACTCAGATGGCAATCGCAACTCGCACCGTTGACTCGACAGCTGTCTTCGACATCCGATTTTACATCGCAGAGCGGGCACATGCCGGGCGGCGCGAATACCTGCAAATGCTTACCGCCAATTCCGTCGGAGGCAACTGCCACGGGTGCCTGCACGCGAACACAAGACGACGACACCTTCTGCGAACTCACCTTCTCGCTATCGCAGCGGGCAGCAGCCGTGAGCCGGCTACCCACCTTCGACAAGTACGCTATGGATTGGAAGCTTTCAATACCCAAGGAAGGCCTCAAACCGCTCGTGGATCGGCTCCAAGACGAAGAAATTTCGGGTCTCAGTCCCGAGGAGGTAGCAGCCTCCATCCGCGCAGTTGCCGCCATTGCAGCATTTCAGCGTCCGAGTGACATCCCTACGCAGAGTCATTTTCGAGACATTTTCCAGATGTTGACGTTTCAAGAACCTGCCGATCGAGACTATAAAGCACCCGTCCTCCGAAGCATGGACCGCTTTGCCGCAAAACTCGAAGGAGCGGCGCCAGAAATTGAGAGTATCTCTGTACCGAACGGACGTAAGTATGAATTGGTGACGACGCCCGGTTGCATCGCGTTCGGCGAGAGTCAGTTTACGTTCATGGTAAGAGCGACAGGCGCAGCAGCGCCGTGCGAGCAGCTCCGCCGATGACCAAGACTCGGAAGGCCGTCGTCCTCTTCGCTGGTTTGCTTGTATTACTGTTGTTGGCTTGGGGCGGGTTTCGCATCTGGGAAGGCGGTCATAGTAACGCACCGCCTGGACATTACCTCTACTATGTCCGCTCGCCTACCGACCAAACAGACAAGCTCATCGTTTTCGTGCATGGTTTCGGCAGCGACGCAAAAGCGGCCTGGACCAATGACCGAACAGGCACGTACTGGCCGCAACTGATAAGCAGCGATGGTGAGTTTTCCGACTATGCTGTGCTCACCACAAGCTACAGCAGCCCACGCCTGCGTCTCGGTGCCAGCATTGAACAGACTGCGGAGGCCCTTGGGACGGCCCTCAAGGACGAGGGAATATACACGCGGTATTCTCAAATCGATTTCATCGCACACAGTATGGGCGGCTTGATCGTGCGACGAATGCTCGTCCGTCTGCGCAATTCCGGCGATGATACAGCGCTCCAGCGGGTGGGCGCCGTGTTCTTTTTTGCCACACCCACTTCGGGGGCTCGGCTTGCAAACTTGGGTGACTGGATTTCTCTGAATCCTCAGGCTCGTGACCTTGATACTTCTGACGTGAATACGTTTCTGCAATCTCTGGATAACGACTGGGAGGATTTGTTGCGCGAACGGAGCCAGAGAACTGAAGGTCGCCCTCAAGTATTTTGCAGCTATGAGTTGCAGCGAACACGGGTATCACTGTGGACGTACGTGCAGGTCGTCCCGGAGCTGTACTCGAAAACGACGTGTGACGAGGTTCCTCAAGGCTTTGATCGAGATCATTTCACGCTAGTCAAGCCGGACAACGACCAGGACGACGTGTACAAGTGGACTAGGGTGCGCTTGTTGCGTGTTCGCGGGCGAATTGGGCAAGTGATGTGGAACGGCGGTGAGACCCTCGGCTCAGTCGTTAACCGCTTACAAAATGCCTACCGCAATGATGAGGTGCCAGAGATAGTTCGTTTTTCTCCGCGTGCTGAACGCGTTATGTCGACACTATGGATTCCATCAGCCGACTATAGGCGTGACAGCTGGGGTGAACTCTTCAAAGCCGTGGCTGTTGATCACTCCTGCCTCTCGGTGGAAATTGCGGAGCCAGGGCACGTCGTCGAACTGAATCAGGCTGGACCCGTCAAAGCATGTCGTACGCGGACAATCTGCGCAACCGACAAATGTGACGGGCTTCACTGAGGCTCAATTCGCCGTGAGTTGGTAGCGATTCGGCGACGCGGCGTCAAATGTCACGCAGCGACAGCGGCTTGAAGATTAGCTTTGGTCCGCAAGGAGTGCATTTCAACAGATCACGATTCAGCCACGAGACGACCCGCACGCTAGCGCTTGGGGATTCCCATTGTCTTGCGAAGGTGATTTTCCACAAGGGTCTGATCAATCGGTCTGCCTATAAAGGCATTCTCACCCGGTATTGACGTGCCGCCGACATGATCGACCGTTTCGGTAATCTTGGGAGAGAGCGTTAAGGAATATACGAAGCGATCGCACGACCGGATCAAAATCTCGTTCACCCGTCGAACCGTGTCCGCATTGACTCTCGCTCTCGAAGTGCGGAAAAGCGCATCCGTCATTACGAGACAGGCTGTCGGGGCCAGCGGAAATGCTATCACGACATTCTCGGCTCCGAATCCATATCCGGGATGCCAAATCTCTTCATACTGGGTAAGAAAGCGCCGGAAGGTAACAACAGGGTTGTCCGATGTCACGAATTCACTATCTTGCGGAGCGTGCCAAACCTGCCATGACTTCTTCATCATTTCTCGCTTGCAAATGTCGATATGCATCCACAAGTCTTTTACGAATGTGCTGCGGACGTAATTCGCATCCGTGAACATCACCGATTGCTTTCGAATCATCTCGGCGATCTGTTCTTTCGTGAATGTCTGGCGTGTCAGGTCGGTGTAGTGCTCGGCGACATCCTGCAAATAATCCTGGTTCAATGCGAGACTCGTATACGGCGCTTCTAACTTCGACCAATTGCGAGCCGAAAACTTTCGACGAACCGTCGATCGCTGGAACAACATCGCGGCGTAGGAAGCGAGCTTGACATACACCAACGCGAGATCGCACAGGAGATACTTCGCGCTCACCAACGCCTCAAGACATTCGCCTTCGAACTGGGCTAACACTGCCTCTGTGAATTCGTCCTTAATTCCGTCGTCGCGAACGATTCGAAAATAGCCGTTTTCACGGCCTTGCGACTTTGTTGATCTCGACTGGGGAGCCTTACCCTTTTCATAGACCCACACTCGTCCAGGTTTATTTCGCCGAGGAGTGGCGAACTGCTCTAGGTAGAATCGCGGAATCGTGTGCGAGCCGATTGCCATGCTTTCGATTATACCAACCTCATTCGGCGGGTTCCCGATGTGCCGCGTCGGCCGCTGATCTGCAGAGGGTCTGCCGCCCGCACAGACCTCTAAGGATTCTGGTGTATGCTTCTAGGCCTTCGCCCGCTTTAATCAAGTGGAGCTGGGATGCGATATTGGTGGGTCAACCAGAATCAGACCTTCCAACACGAAATTGCGGGAGGCTACCTCTGGTCTCCTCAGCGCAACGCAAACGGTGCGCGCAACCCGTTTTATGAATCAATGCGAGAGGTATCGCCTGGAGATGTGGTGTTTTCGTTCGTCGACACTCGCATAGTCGCCATTGGGATCGCCACGTCGTATTGCTGGGAAAGTCCAAAGCCGAGCGAGTTCGGCTCGGTGGGTGACTATTGGGAGAACGTCGGCTGGAGAGTCAACGTCTCATTCACGAAACTTCTCCACAGGGTTCGGCCTAAAGATCACATGGATGTTTTGAGAGTGGTCTTGCCCGCTCGCTACGCTCCTCTCCAGGCGAACGGAAATGGAATCCAATCGATCTACCTGACAGAACTCTCACGGGACTTCGCGGAGGTCTTGAGCGGTTTGATTGGCGACGAGGCACGGTCGTTAATGGCAGCTATCGAAGTGGGCGTTTCCATCGAAGATGGAAGAATCGTGACTGGTGACAATCTGGATGTTTGGGAGCGTCGACTTGAACAGCAGATTGAAACCGACGCATCGGTCAAGGAGACAGATCGAGAAGCGATCGTTCGAGCCCGATGCGGCCAGGGCCTATTCAAACAACGTGTCATGCAAATCGAATCTAGGTGCCGAATTACCGGCGTCGAGGACTGGACTCATCTTATTGCCAGCCACTGCAAGCCGTGGCGTGATTCTTCTAACGAAGAGCGCCTAAACGGTGAGAACGGCCTGCTGTTGACGCCTTCAATCGATCATCTGTTCGACCGCGGATTCATCGGATTCGAGGATTCCGGAGAACTGATCGTCTCGCCGGTCGCGCATAAGCCGTCCTTGCAGAAAATGGGCGTCGAGACTGTGAAGGCCGTCAATGTCGGGACCTTTACGGAAGGCCAGCGACATTTTCTTGATTTCCACCGCAATTCTGTCCTATTAAAAGCTGCGCGATGACAGAGCAGGAGAATCGCGGCATGGGGATTCTCGACAGCTAGGAGTTCAGGCCTTCGCGCGGCTGGTCCTGGCCATCTTCTGCGCCATGTACAGGAGGATTCTCTGGTTTTTGTCATCCGTCTTCGCAAGGAGCCGACGAAACTGCCCCAGCACTTTGGCGTCTTTGCCAGAGTTTCCCCATGCGATGTCGTCTGCCGTTTTGCGCTTCGGAAGGTTGGGCACCTTCGGCGGTTCCTCTCCATCGTAGAAGAGCTGATAGAGCGGCACCTCCATCGCTCGCGCCAGCTTCTCAAGCGTCTCAATCGCCGGGACAGTGTGCCCGTTCTCGACGCGCGAGATATAACAACGCAGCAATCCTGTGCGCTTTTCGATGTCCCCTTGTGACAACTGTTTCTGCTCCCGAAGTTCTCGCAACCTATCGCCGATAATCATGTCCGGTTCTCCTTGTGCCGAGTATACCTGAGACAGCGCGATTCTACTGTTCGGCATTGGCTCAATGCCATTTGCTCGCCCGCTCGCCGTAGAGGTTCACCTTTCCATCGACGACGTTCGCCACATACCGACCCTCGCTCAGAAATTGCATCACCTTCTTGCCAGCCCGTGCCATCTGCGCCCAACGCGATTTCGTGTCCGGGTTCTGCTCCAATCCACGAATCTCGTTCCCGTCGAAAACGCAATCGACTTGCCGCAAACCGCGTTTGGGAGTCCGTCGAACCGAGTAACGCTCTGCGCCAAGCACGACAACCTTTGAGTTTTCGAAAAGGGTTTGCCGCCAGACTTCAAGGAGTACTTCTTCTAGGGACACGTACATCGAACCAGGATGGTGGATTGTAGGATTGCGGCGAGGAATGAAATACTGTCAGATGAGGTCGATCACCGATTCCTTTTGAACGCCATCGAGCGCAGCGTTTCCCTTTCGTCGCTGGAATTCAAGTCACGGACATCGCGACGGGGAAACCTAGTGGCGGCACACACCGAGAACTTGAGCATGTTCGGCTGCTTTGTCGAGACGATTGCTCCCTTCCCCGCCCGAACAAAGGTCAGACTGCGCATCTCACACGCGGGCGCAAACTTCACAGGCCAAGGTACAGTAATCTACTCGCGACCAAATACCGGCATGGGGATCGCGTTCACTTCGATTGAGCCTAGTAGCTTGCCAGTGTTAGACCTTTGGCTCTCGAACCTGAGAAAGTAGCTCTGGATTTCCGCTACTGAGACTGCGTGACGGAATGTTGGATGTCAGGCGGCGACAGCGGCTTGAAGATTAGCCCTAGTCCGCAAAGTGGACGTGCAGGGGCTGGAGCGTCAACAACAGCCACATGCTTTTCCACGTATTGCTTCTTTGCCTTCCCACAAGATCAGGGGCGTGACCGCTAAGGCAGCGACTGGATCGGCCCAAGCCACATGCCAAACCGCATTCACAGTGAGCCCCACCAGAGCGACCAGGGAAAGATAGGCACACAAACCTGACTGAACGGCATCCGCTCGGAGCGCAGCGCTGCTCGTGGCCGCTGATAGCTTCCGCTTTTCTCTGGCAAGCCACGGCATGACCATCGCCGCGCCAATCAGAATTACAATGCCCAAGTAGGTTGGTCTGGGTCGATTGTCCCGCAGTAGGCTCATCAATGAAACCGCGGTCACATATGCGGCCAGTGCAAAAAGTAAGGCACCAGCGATGCGCGATGTGCTTCTTTCTGCGTGAGCCGGTACAACATGAGCGCGAAAGCGCCACAGAACAACCGTGGCCGAAAGAAGTTCAACGGCACTGTCACCACCAAATGCGAGTAACGCTGGGCTGCGCGCCATCCGTGCGGCCAACAGAGAGACGCCAGCTTCAACACTCATCCAGACGATTGTAATTGCCTGAATCTGTTGAATTCGACGGAGTGGGTTTTGTACTGAGACTTGGGAAGTGGAGACCATGTCCGAGCAATTATGGCATCCAGCGGATTCAGAGCCCATCACGATAAAATGCGATACTATCCACGCGGAATACGCTTGCTGCGAACGGGCTTCTACGGTCGCGAGCTAGTCGGTGGGCCGTTCTGCGCGGTGCAATCGGAGACGGGTGAAATGAGTTGGCTGCGCTTTGCCCTTGCCGTGTTCGTCGGTGGCCTAGCTTCCTCGCTCACAGACTGGTTCTTCATGGGCGATCTGCTTTACAAGAAGTTCAATAAGCATCCCGAGATTTGGCGATATCCGGGAGATAAGGGTGCATCCAAAGCCATCGCCTGGTCCGCGCCACTACCGTTTCTGACGTGTGCTGCTTTCGCCCTCGCGTGCGTTCAGTTGCACGTCCACTCCTCTGGAGCCACGGTCAAATTGGCAGTCGAGGTGTGGCTCATCGCACCACTGCCCTGGATTATCACGACATCCCTTTGGATGAAACTCCAACCCGCGATTGCGGCGGCGTATTCGCTCGGATGGCTCGTGAAGCTCATTCTGGCAGCCGTCGCAGTTGCCTTGATTCTGCGCTAGCCGGAATGCAAACCTGGCGGCCCGATGTTGGGCTAGTACTTGACTTGTCCGATTACGCGTGCCAGCTCAGACGGTCGACGCAACACCCTCTAAACAGTAGTTCCGATGATACGTTTCAGCGAAGGCCGATCTATTGAGTTGCCCTCAGTTAGACCCAATCAGGACAGGGTTTTTCTTTGAATCGACGCCCGCAATCGTATTTGGCCTTTAAACTCCGCGAGATAGACTTCGAGCTGGTGTTGCATCGACCCATTGAGACCACCCGACTAACCAGGAGTTAGCCCGAAAGGCCAGGCGGAATCAATCGTGCTCCGGTAGAATCAGTCAACTGTGGCTCATGCCATACTACCCGCGATGAATAAGGAGCATTGGTCCAGACTGTGCGGTTTCACGAGCCTTGCGTGTTCTTTATTCTTTTGGGTTGGACTCTTACTTCGACTGCTAGTTGCGATCCCACATTTTGACTTCTCGTTTTATTTCTTCCTGGGGCAATGGGCTCTTGCAGTCGTGTTAGCGTTGGTCGCGTCGGCCCTAGGCTCGCATCGCTGGGCTTATGCTGCCCTCTTACCTATTCTCAATTGGTTCGTGTCCTTTTACCTTGTTGGTGGCTGAGACAGTGCAAATAGCCGACCCCTTTTCGCAATTGCTCTTCCCGCTGCTAGCGGGACTGGCTTTTACGATTCTTTTCTGGTTGTTCAACCGGAGTCTACGCGCTGGCAGGCCAATGAAGCTCTACGAAAAGCTGATGCTTACCCACGGCTTTCTTTTCATGACTGGAATGGCGTATTTGATGGCGTGGAACAACCAGCTTGCTTCCTTCTTGCACCTCGGGGAGCGACACATCTGTGACCCACTTATTTTCTGCTGGGCAGTCGTTTTGCTCTACGATGCTGCGAGACGGTTACCTAGAAGGAAGCCACTCGCGGAGCGGCTGCTCGAATCATCTGGAGCAGCTGAAAACGCCGCGGAGCAAATTCGAGTTTCTCAAGGTGTTCGGCCAGTCGCAACGACTGTCTTGCGGTTCCTCATTTTTTTCGCAGCGCTTGGAGCCGTTGGCAAGCGAAGTCTCGTCGGCGGCATAATCGTGATCGTGTTGTTTCTGACAGAAATCTTCCTAACCCGGCTGTAGCTCCTGATTAACGCCGAAACCGGAAAAGTGCTGGGCTAGTACTTTACTTTTCCGATCACGCGACTAACGGGCACTATCAGAACGGAACACCACTCTCTAAACATTTTTGGACTGACCCGCTCTCATCATATTTCACGATGCCGGATTGGTCAGTGCAATATGCTGGCATTCCCTTGAGCAATGGACGCGCCGTGAACTGGTACTTCGCATTCGGGCGTTTGGCATATGCAACCTGGCATCCACCGATTTGAAAGGCGTACCCATTCCTTGTGCCATTCCTCAACTGTTCGACTATTCTAAACTCATCGCTCGGCAACTCGGACACTGAGCATGTGTAACCGACCTCAGGATGAGCTTGCGCGTACTTTGTTTCAGCAGCGACCAACGTCCGCATCGAACCTATTGCAGAATCGACGTTGCCGAGGCGCATGGAGCGGCTGAGGAAAATCCAGCCCACGACAACGAGTGTGAGGCAACCTAGAACAACCAATAGTCTCAGACGCATAAATTTGTACGGATGCCCGGTTTGGGCGGTTCACTCTGATTTCTTCGGCAAACTGGCGACCACTGCTGCGACTGCTGCGTAGAGCGCAGTATTGAAGAGCCCAATTATTGCGTACTGAAACAAGCCGTTCCAACCAATCACCTCGCAGTCTATGCAAAAAGCAAAAATAAGTTGGGGCGGACAAACTATGACGGAGAGAAGCGTAAGTGCAGAATCGAGCCCAGTCCATGGTTTCGAGTAGTCGTGCAACGCCGCGAATGCATAACAGACGCCTGCGACTGCAAGCCCCAGAAGGGCAAACCCGAAGACGATTTTCCGCGATTTGGGCATCACAAGATGAAGTGTACACGTCGGGCAGGCCCGAGTGAGTCTCAACTCCTGATTCACGCCCTAATCGTCCATGTGGGTACTGGGGCGAACTTTTCCGGTTCCGCGACTTATCAGATGGGATGCGATACGCTCCCAGTTGTTCGACGTGCTCGAAGCACAAGGAAAAGGAGACCGGCACCAACGAAGCAGGACTCGATTTTCGGCCTACCCAACTGCTTTGTTTTCTATGGTCGCTGTAGTAGGGAAAATGCCTCCCTCAGAAAAAGTGCCCCTTGGCACGTTCTTGATTATTCCTACTACGCGAGGCCGTCTTTTTGCCCGGAAGCGACGCTGCTGCGCGGCCTTCGTTTCCCGCTTCTCCTGCGCAGACTTTCTCGGCCTGCCGCGTCGGCCGTTAGACTCCTGGATCGGCTCTGATTCGACCTTCGATGCCGCCAGCCGCTCTACGCGAGGATCGGCGAATTTCAACTCGGGCAGCATGATGAACGGATTGAGGAGATAGAGATTCTCGCTGGACAGGTCGGGGATCGTGTCGCCCGCCGAGCACGCAATTGATTCTCTCCACCATACTCGTGCTCGCTCGATCTCCGTCTTTGCGGCCGAGAGGCGCTGCACGAGGGATGGTATTCCAAACGATCTGATTATCAGTGCTCTCCGCGATTGATTGTCGATGACGCGCTTCCTGTCGGTAGACATCGCGATCCCTGTTTTGCGTAGGAATACCGACCAGCGCGATCCTGCGTTCGGGTCCGATGCGGAAAGAACGGCTGGGCAGTCGGTCAAATCGCCGATGAGATCGGCTGACGGGTCAGCGATATCGGGCTCTGTTGCGGGAATTGCGTAGTCCACCGTGTGATCTCTCATGTCGCTCTCTCTCAAAACAGCTCCGATCCGTCTGCCACTAGAACGCGCTCGCGCAAATCCTTTAGACGGTCAAGAACGTCCTCCGCGTCGTAGTTGCGTTTCAAGGCAGCGGTCTGGAGGCGTTCAAGCGCGTTGTCGAGCATTTCGAGATGGATCATGTGATCTGTCTGGCCTTCTGTTTTGAAAAGCGGATCATCGCCGTCGGGCAGGAATCCTTCGGCGGCGGTGGTGTAGTACGTTGTCGTTTCGGGCCATCGGCCGGTTCCATTGAGCGCGTGTGCTGCAATGTAGGCGGCGAGATCGATTCCAGTTTCGCGGTGTTCCAGAGCAAAGACGCGGGCGGCGGTGAGCAGTGCGTCAGCAGGATCGCTACGTGTCCTTGGGTGGTGATGATTTTCGTCCATCTGGTTTGTCGGAGAGAAATCCCCGCGCGCTGAAGCGAGCGAACGCGAGCCTTCAGCATCGTGTGTTTCTTTGTGGACGACGAAAGGGCGTTCTAAAGGACGTTCGTCGGAAATAGAACTTCCGGGTTGACCCTTCATTCTTCCGGGTTCACCCGGCAATGAATCTTCCGGGTAGTCAGGCGTTTTTGTGACATCTTGATTGCCGATTTGTGACCAACTTGTGTGCTCGACACTCTCAGTACCCGGAACTTCCATTTCCGGGTTCAATTCGGGTGTACTCGGAAGTTCTATTTCCGGGTTGAGTAGCACCGTGTATCGGTTTGTGTGCTGCGGTCCTGCGTACATTTCAACTCTCAAGAGTCCGTGCTCAACGAGCCATTTGATCGTGCTCCGCACGGCCCGCACGGAAACCAAGCATCGGCGTGCGATGGTTTCAAGCGACGGGTACGATTCGGTGCCGTCCGGCTTGGCGTTTGCGGCGATAGCCAGCAGAACCATTTTGCGGAGAATCCGGGCCTTGCCGCGGCCGAACCTTGCGGGCGGAATCCGGTCGATCAGTTCGGACGGATCATCCTTAGAGCGTTGGCCGCCAAGAACATCCAGGAGGCAGCGGATCGCTTTGTCATTGCCGGGTTGTGCGCTCATTACGCACCGCCGTTCGCTTGCGGCTTTGGGCTGCCGAGCATGGCAAGTGCGTCCGCTTGCGTTAGGCTGTTGGGCGGGGCGTCAGGAACATCGTCGAGCACTTCAACGTTCTCGGCAACAGGTTTGCCGCTCCACGCGCCGGGCTTGTAGCTGACTTTTTGGCCCTCGCGCAAGTGCTTTCGGCCGACGATCCGCGTGTAGTGAACGAAGATGTCGTTGCTAAGGTCATCGGGTACGATGAAACCCCAGCCCTTCATGCGGTTGTAGAAACGAACTATCCCTGTTTTCATTTTCGTAGTTCCCGTCGGTTTGAATTTGATCCTGGTAACTGGCCGGATCGGGCAGGCGATGCTCAAACTCAATCTTCGAGAGCCTTGCGAGACGGCCATCCATTCGTCCGCAAAGTGGACACCGCAAAGACAAAGGGGCGGGCTTACGCCGCCTTCTCCTCGCTCTCTTCAGAGCGCTCGAACCTCGCCGGTCTTTCAGCTCGGAGGTAGTGTGCGCGGTTGCCAAAGACAACAATGGCTTTGCCCGGCATGACCGGCGCGCCCGCTACCAGTTTGCCGCACCAGCTACATCGGAAGCTCATGGTGTTTCCCTCAGGCATAGCGTTCCCTTGAGATTAGGCGGCTCGTCGTTCGGGGCTTGGCTGCGCGGTCTGATCGTTTCTTTGCTCTTCACTAATGAACCTATTCGCGGACTTTTCGGCGAAATGGAACCTCGGCCCCGGAACGAGGTTGAAGACGTATCGAAACCACGCAGACGTGCGCAGAACGATCAAGAAGGGATCGTGTGATTCGGCGATCATATAGAGTAGGTTGGCCCGGTCCTCGGTGGCCTGTCGGCGCGAGACGCCCCTGGCCGACATAATCGCGCGTGTTACCTTGCCTTTGCGCTCGCGTAGGCTCCTACTCACCGGCCACGCGGTCACCACAGCACAAAGAGCCTCATAGGGGCCGCGTCCCAGTTCGTTGGCAATGCGGTCTCCGGCCTCCCGAAGGCTCGCGAGCACCAATTGCTGCTCCTGTTTGGTCGGCTCGAATGGCGCGGTTGGTTCTGGCTTGACCCGAGCCCTGTACACTTTCCGGATGTGATCTACCATGTGATTGCGGACCACCCGTGCGACGTAGCGGAATTCGCCAGCAAGCGCCATTGCGGCGATCTTGCTTCTTCCCATCCGCTTGAACCGCGATAGATGGTTCTCCAATTTATCTTCAATGAAGCTGCGGGTCTTGGCCGCCAGCAGTGAATGGACGCCCGGTGGGGGCAAGATATATAGATTGCGCTTGGCCCGCCAGCAGCAGCCGAGGAGCCCGGCCCAGGCATCATCTTGATCCTCGCGGTCTGCTGGCCAGAGATACCGAAACGCAAGCGTGTTCACCTTGTTGCCGAGCGCTTTGACGGCGGCGAGAATGCTGGGCCGATCTGGAAGAGATGTTTTCAAGGTCAGCCACATAGTTCGTTCTCAAGTCGCTTTTGTCGCTGACCGCACGGGCGGTCGGACAGCATCAGGCCTGGGATTCGCCATTGGGAGTCTTCGGGATGTCCATTAAGCGGACTTAGCCAGTGCGGCGCTCGCCGCTATGGACCCGCACAAACCGGTGAGCCAGTCTCGCAGTGCTTGGGGTGAGACGCTTTCAACTCTTTCGTCCCATCGTTTCTGAAACTCAGGGACCGACTCGCCGGGAAGACGACCAGCTTTGGATACTTCGTCGCTTATATCCCGAACCTTTTTGCACGCCAGCTCGAACTGCGCAACATCGTCCGGCATCAACTCTATTCCGACCTTATGGCCCACGCGTCCAAGAAGCGCTGCCGCCAACTCCGGAGACAGATTTGCGTTGAACGGACCTGCCGTCGCAAAGATGGCGCATACAAATTCCAAGAACCGTATAACGTTCGGTGTGTTCTTTCCAAGGTGGAACCGTTCCATCTTGTAGGTGCGCATACCTTCGACGGTTAGTTTGCGGGCCTCAAGCCACCCGCCATCCACGAGCGGCCAAGTAATCTCAAAGGGTGTGCCGTCGATCTCGCACCAGCTATGCTCGCTTCCCTCAACCGCGACACCATAGACAGCCGCGATTCGCTCATTACCGTGAACAAAGTCCATCATCGAGAGAAGCGTGGCGTTCGTGTGACATCGGTGCGGCAAAATCTGGCCCCCGTTCTCGAATACTGTCTCCAGTGCCTTCCGCACGTACTTGCGTTGCTCCCGATTTAGCTTGCTGAGGCCACCCGCCCTTGCAATCCTTCCTGTCTCCCATCGCTCGTCTTGTGACATCCTGATCCCCTTTGCACGCATCCCTCGATGCGCTGTATCCCGAGTGAGACGACAGCTAATTCGCGGCTGTCCCACATCGGCTCGGTATGAGTGTTCACGCGGCCAGTTTCTCTTGGTTCGCCCTGTCCAAACTCGACAGAAAAACGCAAACCGTGAGTACGGACTCCATGCCCATCGCTTTCGGCATGTGATCGAGAAGAACCTGTGCATTCTTCGTGATTCGCTCCCAGTCAGTTGCTTGCGTTGGAGACGTTTCCAGTTCGTCCGTTGCGTCATGGGCGAAGTGTCGAAGCCTTTTCAACATGTCGTCGAACGTCGATTTTGGTTCAGTGACCCGTGTCGGCAGTTTTCTGCCTGCGCCAGCTTGTGTTACGGTTCTTCCTCGCCATCTCGCCTCCTCTACGCCGCCATTTGGATTACCCGCCCTTAGATAGATATCGCCATCGGCGCGCTACCGCGTTCCGCCGCTCGTTTGCGCACACCTGTAGCGTTCGTCGCGGTTGTGTGGTTTAGCCTGCTTGCGTTACGTCGCCGGACCAGGAAGTCCGGAATTTCTCCCGATACTTCAATTATACCAGCCAATTGTCATTACGTAGCAGGCGGGCCGGAACATTCTTGCAGGCCCTGAAAGATTTTTTGCTCTTGAGGGCGAGAGTATGAAAAAGACTCCGGGGAGCAACATTTGTACCGCGCCGACTGCTACGTGCGGCATGTTCGCGTGGTAAAATATAAAGATAACGATAGAATTCGTTTGGGATTCGAGCGAAAGCTCACCATGTAGTCTTCCGAACCGCGCCTGAGCGGTGTCCCGCACATTCTGCACGACTGGCGGAGCCATGTCTGCTTGCGGTGACAATATTCTCGCGTTTCCCGTACCGACCGACGAATCGCGGAACCTAATCAACGTCCGTGATGCTGCCGCCCATCTGGGCGTATCGGAATGTTGGGTGCGCCGTCATATCCGAGAGCTGCCATCCGTTCGCGTCGGGCGGCTCATCCGTCTCGATCTTGCCTTGCTTGCCCGTCAGTTCCAGGGTAGAACGGACGCAGGAAACCGCTTGGAACCGGAAGGGATAACCCTGATGGTCAAGCGGAAGCAAAAGCGATACCAGCAAGGCTCAATCGTGCGTAGAGGCAAACGCGGTCAGCAAGTATGGTACGGAGTGTTCCGCGAGGATGTTCCGCTACTGGATGGCGGATTCAGACGGCGACAGCGGTTCGTGCGTCTTGGCTCCGTTGAAGAACTGCCGAATCGCGGCACGGCCTACGGGCGGTTGGCGCAAGTGATGGGTAAGAAACCGGCCGCGAAAATGACGCTGCTGGAACTCTTTGAGCGATGGGAAAAAGTGATAGCCCAAACGCACAAAGAGAGCACCGAAGACAAGTACCTTTTCGAGCTGCGCTCCTACATCCTTCCCGCTTTCGGTCCTTCACAAGTCGCGGAAATTACCAGGTACGACGTTGAATCGTTCCTGGCGGACAAAGCGAAGAGCTATGCCAAGAGCACACTGAAGGGCATGAAGGTCGCTCTCAGCAAACTCCTATCGTGGGCGGTCGAGAATGAATGGATCGAAAAGAATGCGTGCGACGGTGTTAAGCTTCCAGAAGGCAACGGCAGGCGTGTCAAGCGAGTCATCTTGAGAGCGGAACAGCTCAAGAAGCTCGTGGCGGCGTTGCCAGAACCATACGCGACGTTTGCATTGTTTCTGGCGGTCACCGGACTGCGGCCCGGCGAAGCGATTGGACTTAAGTGGTCCGACTTCGACGGGGATGTACTGCACGTCCAGCGGCGCATTTATGAACGAGTAGTGGGCACGCCGAAGACAAAGAACTCGAATCGCTACATCCCAATACCGGCCGCGCTAATGGCTCGCCTCAAGGCCCTTGGCGAGGACGGTGAGTGGGTGTTTAGGTCCGAGGCTGGCACTCCGATCGATCCGCACAACTCGCTCATCCGGTATCTACACCCGACCGCACTACGCGTTTTGGGAGTGAGGCTGGGCGGTTGGCATGATTTCCGTCACATGGTCGCAACGAAGCTGCGCGGGCACAACCAGAAGGTGGTTTCGGAGGTGCTCGGCAATTCCGTCAAGACCATGCTCGATGTTTATCAGCACGTCGAGACGGAAGACCTTGTAGCGCCGATGGACGAACGTGCGTTGGAGCTGCTCGGCCCGGCGAAGCCGGAAGTTGTTAGCGAGTTGTTAGCAAATGCGCCTTTGGTGGCAAACGGTTTTGTCAACTGATTGAATTGAAAGAAGTTGGTGAGCCGCGGAGGACTCGAACCTCCAACCCGCTGATTAAGAGTCAGCTGCTCTACCATTGAGCTAGCGGCCCAGCAAACGCACATTTTAGCACGAGAGAGCGAAGCGCCAAACGCGGCCTTGCGGTCCTGGGATCGACTCACCGCGATTAGCTGCGCAGCGTTGCTGCGATTTCCTTTGCGACTTGGCGGGCGCGGACGAGGTCGCCCGGCCCGAACGAGATTGCTGCTACGCGCGCGTGGCCGCCGCCGCCGTATTTCTCGCACAGCGACGCAAGGTTCACGTCGGCGGCAGCCTCCTTCCAGGGGCTCGTCCCTACCGACACTTTCGCGCGCGTCGGCGAAGCGCTCACACCGACCGAGTACAGGGCGTCCGGATACAGATAATACGGGATGAACTTGTTGTAGCCTTCGAGGTCCAGATCGCTCACGTCGAAGTAGACCACGCCGCCGCGCGAATCCGTCCGCTCGCGCAAAATATCGATGGACCGGCGATGCCGATCGAGCAGCGGGCCGAGATGCTTTTTCACCAGCGGCAGCTCAATGATCTCCGCAAGCGAAAGGGTCGTCAGATACGG
>Ga0335075_10002583_pt1 | contig 28989 bp, 32 predicted proteins | sample Lox_Sample_24_FD_206723 | JGI IMG/M metagenome (GOLD analysis project Ga0335075, IMG submission 206723) | Soil microbial communities from Loxahatchee National Wildlife Refuge, Florida, United States - Lox_Sample_2.4 | ecosystem: Environmental > Terrestrial > Soil > Wetlands | place: USA...
TCATCGCATCCCAGGTTTCGGGTGCTGTTTCGTGCAGAGGCTTGCCGATAGCTCCAATTCCAGCGTTGTTGACAAGGACGTCGCATCGGCCAAAACGCTCCTTGACTGAAGTTGCGAACGCCCCAACGGCATCTTCTCGCAGCAGATCGAAAGGATAGACATGAGCGTTGCCGCCGGCACCTTCGATTTCCCGTTTCACGTCGGTGAGATGACCTTCATCACGGGCGACAAGCAGTACCGTCGCGCCGAGCGCGGCAAGGCGCCTGCTGATGGCCGCCCCGATCCCCCGACCGGCTCCGGTCACAATCGCGATTTGTTCGTTCAACGGCAGCACGGAGACTTCAGTCAGATACCAGCTTCATGGCGCCTGTCAGCACCGGATGGCTGGCCTCATTCCAGATGTGTATTAAAGAATATCGCGACCCCCGCCCGGCAAGAAGCTGGAGCCGTCTTGTTCAGGCAGCACTTGTCATGGGAAGCTGCTGGTTTCTATAATCCAGCAAATTGCATGGGCGCCGGCGTTTGGCGTGGAAGCGTTTGCGCGGCCGATTGCAATTTGGTGCATCCTCCGCCCGGCTCGCACTCAAATGTTTTAATTTAGGAACATCCTAGGAGCGTTGAATGAAGAAGGTCGTTTTTGCTTCCCTACTGGCCGTTGCGTCCAGTGCCCTTTACCTGCCGCCGGCTGCTCTGGCGCAGGCTCAGGGGTCGCAATCGGGTCAGATCACCATTAAAGATCCAGCCGAATATAACGCTTACACGAATGCGATTGGTCAGTCGACGCCGGCAGCCAAGGCATCGGCAATAGAAAGCTTTCTGCAGCAGTACCCAAATACCGTCGTGAAGTCCGAAATGCTGGAACAGCTGGTGGGGGCTTATCAGGCAACTGGCGATACTGCGAAGACCTATGACGCAGCGAAACGGCTACTTCAGGTTGATCCGAACAATCTGCGCGCCCTCATTTTTGTTGTTTATGTCGAAAAACAGCAGGCGAACGGCGACCAGGCAAAACTTGATGAAGCAGCAGCCCTGGCTCAGCGTGGGCAAAATGCCACCAAACCTGCCAATATGAGCGACGCCGACTTCCAGAAGCTCAAAACCCTCGCGGCGCCTATCTTTGGCAATGTCATTGGCGCCGATGAGATCGCGAAGAAAGACTATAAGGATGCGATCACCAGCTACCTTGCGGAACTTCATGCGGTAGATCCGTCACAGACTACGCAGGGCATCGCTCTGGCAGATACTTACGCTCTCGGAAATGCCTACGTCCAGCAAGATCCCAAGGATTTGGTGAACGGAATCTGGTACCTGACCCGCGCTGCGCAGTACCTGCAGGAGCCATATAAATCGACCGTGGAGAAGGCCGCTGAGTATTGGTATAAGAAATACCACGGCAGCATGGACGGCTTCGATCAGATCAAGCAGCTGGCCCACGACAATCTTTTTCCGCCTGACTCTTACAAGCCTGTTCCCGCTCCTCCACCCCCATCTCCTCAGCAGTTGGCTCACAACGCGGTAGCGAGCACGTCGGATCTGGACAGTGGGTTGTCATTGGCTGACAAGGAATTTGTGCTGGCGAATGGTGCGCCCGAGGATGCTCAGAAGGTGTGGGCTGTCCTGCAAGGAAAGACGACAGAGGTTCCCGGCACTGTTGTCCAGGCGACGGCAGATTCTGTCCAACTGGCGGTATCCGAAGATGCTAAGGAATCACAAAAGGCAGACTTCACAATCAACATGAAGTCCCCGCTCAAAGATATTCCCGCGGTCGGCACACAGGTTACCTACATTGCCACCTTCGACTCGTACACGCAAAATCCCCCGATGATCATTCTAAAGGATGGCGGCCCGAAGGCTGCGCCAAAGGCGCCCGCCCACCACACGACCCACAAACCCGGCAAATCGAGATAAAACGCGTTGCCGGACACTGCTTCAACGAAAGGGACAGCCTCTTGGCTGTCCCTTTCGGCTTAACCATGAGTGGTACATTGAAATGGAATGAAGATTTTCCCCCGACTGGTTCCAACCGGCATATTTCTGCTGGCGATTGGTTTCGTTTTTCCGTGCCAATACGCCTTGGCGCAGGTTGTAATCGATCAATCGGTGCCTCAAGCGGGACATCTGAAGCAAATCAAGTATTTTTCTCTTGAACATCGCATGCCGGAGGCCATCGACGCGGCGGACCGCGATCTCATTGCTGCGCGGCGAAAAGAGCTGATTGCCGAAGCTCAGTTCTACGGTTATGACATCACGGCATCTGGTTGGACTTACGATCAGGCCATCTGCCGGCAGCTTCCGAATACCCTTCTGCTGCATTATCTGAACAAGTTTCCGGATGGCTCCGAATCGCTGTTCACGGCGCTGGTACCGCGAAACGGAGGCAGAATTCGCATTGTCCCAGTGCTCTATCGCAATTCTGCTCCATACAGCCCTGCCGTGAAAAATTCGCGAAATTTTGCGATTTTTAACGCCCTGGTTCCCTCCGACGTAGCCAAAAAGGATTCAGGCCCAGACGGAGACTGGCTTTCTCTTGGCGTCTGTTACGCGGAGGTCGTGGGAGGTCGTCCAAATGTTCCCGATGACCCAAGTCTGGATGTAGCAACAATCAAAGCGCCTGTTGCTACTTATCGTTTTGATGTTGCAACCAAGCAGAAACAGGTGCAGTTTTCAGATCGAGATTCCGCCAAGGTTTTCAAGATATGGACCGTCTCTCTTAGTGAGGATGGGCGGGTGACCGACGCAACGAATGAGGATTATGCGACGTATGTGGCACACATCGTCCAGGTTCCTGCGCCATCCGGAACAACAGCCACACCGTCACAACCTCCCTCGAGAATCATTCCAGAGCCGCCTCAGCCTCCGTCGAAGACTACGCCAACTCCCCCATCCTCGGGTCAATAGCCCGCCGTTCTAAGCAGGATCTTCCGGACTTCCTGCCGGTGCGTGATGTAGAACGTTTCGTCCAATCACTCACGGCTCATCCCAAAAACGGAACGCCGAATTTCTCCTCCCATTTCGGAACCAGCGTTGTTTTCCGTGACAGTCTTTTCTTGTGTCTCATTCCGAGGCAGGAGATCGTAGTTGCCAGAGCGGAACTGACAGTGCTCGAGCCCTGGTTGGGGATGGGAGGAAATATGCGGTTCCTCGTAGCAGACGACGATCCTGCACTGGGGATGTTTTTGACACGTGGTCTGGAAGCAGAAGGCCACATTGTCAGCCTGGTGAATAACGGCCAGGCCGCCGTCGACGCGTTTCTTGCGGAAACGCCCGATCTCACAATTCTCGACCTGAATCTTCCGTATAAAGATGGTGCCGAGGTGCTGAGTTTCCTTCGGAGTCTTACCGAAGACGTCCCCATTCTGATCCTCACCGGCCGTAGCGAGGTCGAGACTCGCGTCAAATGCCTCGACCTTGGGGCCGATGATTGTATGCTGAAGCCATTTTCTCTTTCCGAACTGCGGGCGCGTTGCCGCGCTCTTCTGCGCCGCCGTCGCGATACAAACCTTGTACTCCGGCAAGACGATCTCGAGGTAAACCGAGTTGAACGGACCGTGAATCGAGGCGGAGTTGCGATCTCGCTCACCAACAAAGAATTCGCGCTGCTTGAGTATCTGCTGCTCAACCGGGGCCGCGCCGTGTCACGTCCGGTCTTGCTGGAGCAAGTGTGGAATATGAATGCCGCCTCCAGCACAAACGTGGTTGATGTTTATGTGAATTATTTGCGGCGAAAGCTCTTCGACTACAGTGAACGCCCACTGATACAGACAATCCGGGGAGAAGGCTACGGGATTGGACTATACGACAGGGGTCGGGCATGAGCTATCAAAGGTTGTCCCATAACTCGCCCGTTAATTTATTTGGAGGCACGCGGATGGCAACTCAGGCTACAAAATTCTCGACGGCTCCGCCAAGAACCGCCGTATTGACAAGCGCAGATTTGTCCTTTCGTCAAAGGGTGCGTGACACACTGACGGAGCTTCACTGGCAGGTCCGCGAGGCTGCGGGCGGGGCTGAAGCTTTAGCGCACCTGGATGCGGCCCCGGCGGAAACAGTGATTCTAGATTCGTGGTTGCCTGATCTTGAAATTCGGGAATTCGTTGCAGAGTTCGAAAGGCTGCATCCCTCAATAGACCTGGTCATTGTGGACGATTCCTCAACTCGGAGCACGATCCGCAGCCCGCGAAGAAATGAGGTCCTGTACGCGCTTCGCCGCGTTCAGGATGCCGATGGGGTCACGTGGAACTCGGCTCCGATTATCGAAAGGAACTTTTCGGAGAGGTTAACGGCGGCACGTGCTGAAGATGACCCTTTGTGCCAGGCCCAAACGGTTGTATCTCCGACGATGGAAAGCAGGAAGCCAAGCAGCGGGAAGACAGGGAGCGCCCAACGTTTGCCGGAATTCATCGGTGAGCATCCCGCGATTCTTGAGGTTAGTCGCCGCATTCGGCTGGTAGCGCCGCACACGGCGGCCGTCCTGGTGCAGGGCCCAACCGGTACCGGCAAGGAGCTAGTGGCGCGGGCGCTTCATAGACTGAGCCCGCGTTATTCGCGCCCGTTCGTGGCGCTTAATTGCGCAGCGATTCCCGAATCCCTCCTCGAAGCGGAGTTGTTCGGACACACCCGAGGTGCATTCACAGGCGCGGTGCAAGGCCGGGTCGGAAGGATTGAAGCCGCGCATGGCGGCACTCTGTTTCTTGATGAGATCGGCGAAATGCCCCTTGCGCTCCAGGCCAAGCTGTTGCGTTTTGTAGAGAGCGGAGAATTGCAGCGGGTCGGTGAGAATGAGCCGGTAAAAGTTGATGTCAGAATTGTCGCGGCGACGCATCGCTCCTTACTGCAATTGACAACGGAAGGAAGCTTTCGTGCGGATCTCTACTATCGCCTAGCTGTGTTTCTCGTCCGTACGCCTGCATTGGCCGCGCATCTTGAGGATTTGACTCTCATGGCAAGACATTTCCTGACCCGCATGGCGGAGACAAGCCCGGCGAAAGAGCTGAGCCAGTGCGCGACTACGCGTCTGCAAGCACACGGCTGGCCCGGGAACGTTCGTGAACTGGAGCATGTTCTTGAGAGGGCGTGGATCTTGGCTGAGGACCGGCCTGAAATTACAGAGAAGGAAATCGAATTCGGAGAGAGAGAAGGTTCTACTTAAGAGTTTCCTCATCGAGCGCTACCAGCGATGGGCTTCTCCATGCAGTGATCACAGTGAAGGTCGGCAAATTGCTTCGGCGAAGCATTCGCGCGAGGTTTACCGAAGAGGGCAAGATGCATATCACGACTCCAGTGAGCGATGAATTGACGAGATATCTGAATTTATCCAGCCTCGAACTGAAGCTGACAGCTCAAAACATGGCCAACGTGGACACGCCTGGATATCGAACCGTCGGATTCGATTTCTCCGAGCAAATGCAGCGCTCGATGGCGGAGACGCTGGAGGAAAGAAAGTCAGAGATAGAGAGCCGGAGAAGATCGGCGGTGCAAGATACTTTTGTCGCAGTGAGGCAAATTGACGGACTGCTTGAGCGGCCAGATGGCAACAATGTGTCAATGGATCGCGAGGGAGTAAGGATGGCTGAAGCGCAGTTGCAGTTCCGAACTGGAGTGGAATTGCTGAAGAGCGAATTTACGCGTGTACTCGATGCCATCCACGTCGACTCAAAGTAGCGGGACCTCAGAGATGCCAGCAAGAAAAGAAAACGGAGACCTATAAACATGAACCTATTTGGAGTGATGGAGGTGAGCGGATCTGCGTTACAGGCAGAGAGGCTTCGTGCAGAAGTGGTTGCCTCGAACATGGCGAACGCGGAGACAACGCGGACACCCGAGGGCGGAGCTTACCGTCGCCAGCATGTCGTCTTTCAATCGCAGGCTCCCACGAATACTTTTGCCAGCCAGTTGCTCTCACAGGGGAATGGCGACATCGGTGGAGTGGAAGTCGCCGCCGTCGTAGCCGATCGGGGAACGGGTCTGCGCCGTTACGATCCGCAGCATCCGGATGCCGATAAAGACGGATACGTCTCCTATCCAGATATCAATCCGCTGACCGAGATGGTTGATCTGATGGGCGCAACGCGAGCCTTCGGATTAAACACATCTGCGGTACAGGCGACGAAGAGCATGATCAGCACATCGTTGGACATCCTCAAATAAAGCTGGAAGCTTCGGAAGGAGACACTTCATGCAGTCGAGTGTGGTATCCGGCATCAACATTGCTGTCCCAGCTGAAAATTCCGTGCCTGTCGAGCCGTCAGGGCAATCCGCGTCGGCGTTCTCCGGATTGATTCAGGATGCAATCACGAGTGTCCAGAATCTCGAGAACCAGGCATCGGCAACCGTTGAAGGCTTGATGGACGGCAGCGGGGTCGATATTCATCAAGCGATGATCGCCACGCAGAAGGCCGATCTGTCCTTTGAGATGGCACTTGCGGTACGTAACAAGGCAGTGGCTGCGTATCAGCAGATTATGCAGATGCAGTTTTGATCTTTGTGAGACTAGCCCGTCGTTCGATCCCCGGAAATAGAGCCAATGGATGAGAATCGGCAGTTAACGACAACACCGAGCAGCGGAACTCTGCGCGACCGGACAGTCACCATTGCCCGCAACCTTGCCACGAGCTTTCAGGAGCTTGACCCGGTCCGAAAGAAGTGGGTTGCCGTCATCGCAGTGCTTCTTTTGGGGTCTGCAATAGGGCTGATTTGGTATGGATCGCGGACGGATTGGCGGACACTTTACGCGGGACTCGATCCTCAGGATGCGCGCGAGATGGCTTCGGAGTTGACAGCGGCCGGTATCCCTTTTGATGTTTCACCAAACGGGGCAGCAATCCGTGTTGGATCTGACTATCTCGACAAGGCGCGGCTGGTGACCACAGCCAAAGGTGGCCCGCGGAGCGGACGCATGGGATTCGAGATTTTCGACAAACCTAACTGGGTCGGTTCGGAGTTTGATGAAAAAGTGAATTATCAGCGGGCGCTTGAAGGCGAACTGGAGCATACGATCTGTACTCTCTCCGATGTCGAACAGGCCCGTGTACATCTTGTGATGCCCCACGATTCACTTTTTAGGGAGCAACAAAGGGATGCCAAGGCATCGGTGGTGTTGAAGCTTCGCAGACGCACATTACCCGACGAAGAAGGCGATTCAATCCGTAACCTGGTTGCTAGTGCAGTCGACGATCTTAGTCCGGACGATGTTGTGCTGGTTGATGCCATGGGTCATCAACTGGGACGGAAAAGCGGGGATGCCGGTACCGAAGCGCACGAGCAGGAATTGGCCACGAAACTCGTGGAAACCCTGGAACCTATTGCGGGTGAGGGAAATGTGAGAGCTTCGGTTAACGTCGAATATGACAGTTCTAGTGCGGACGAGGTGGACGAAACCTACGACCCGAATAATGTCGTTACGCTCTCGATGCAGCGCTCTGAGCAGACAGCCGGCGGCCAGCCGATAGCAGCCGGAGTTCCAGGAACGGCGAGCAACGCGCCCAATGTGCAGCCGCCACTTTATCCGAAGGCGGCTTCTGAAACTCAGAATCTGAAACAGGAGTCGGGAACGTACGGGGCCTCTAAGAAGGTTCGGCATACGACGCAGGGAGCCGGCAAGATTCGTCGAATCACGGCGGCCATCCTCGTCAACCATCGTATTGTCGCAAAGGGCAAACAGGTAAGCTGGCAACCGAGATCGCCAGAGGAGATGAGGCGAATCACTGAACTGGCACAGGCCGCGATAGGGTTCGACGGAGCTCGCGGCGATCTGGTCAGCGTGGAGGACATAGCTTTTGAGGATCCTCTCTCTGCGCAGCCGGCATTAGGAGAGCGGTTGCTGAAAACCGCCGCTGAATCGGAAGCATTTCTCAAATACGGTGTGATTCTGTTTACGATGCTGGCACTTTTCATCTTCGTTGTACGCCCGGTAATAGCAAAGATGAAACCCGCCATTTCTCCTCAGATTCCTGGATCGCCATCGCGCGTAGCGATGGCCGCCGGTGATGAGGAACCGCAACTCTCTCCGGAACGGCTGGCGACGGAAAAGCATAATCAACAAGCCCAGGCAATTTTTGATCAGGTCACCGAACATCTACGTCGCGAACCAGCGCAGAGCACCCGGTTACTGCAGAGCTGGATTCACACTCAATGATGAAAGCTTCGACTGCGCTCCCGATGACCGAATCTTCGCCGAATCCGTCAACGAGCCTGCTGGCAACAGCTCCCGAGCGCCGCCCGGCCAGCGCTGGCCTTGCCGGCGTGCGTAAAGCAGCAATCCTCATGGTGGCAGTTGGCGATGAGATTGGGAAAAGGATCATCCAGAACCTGCCTGAGAACGACGTGCAGCGCCTTACAGAAGAGTTGGCAGATCTCAAGAATATTCCGCCCGATCTCTCCTTTGAAGTTGTGAAGGAATTCCATGAGATGCTCGAGACCCAGCGGTACATGATGCACGGCGGGTTAGAATATGCCACCAAATTGTTGATTGAGTCTTTCGGCAAGCAGAGGGCTGAGGATCTGCTGGCTCTGGTGAAACGTGCTCAGGAAGCAAGCCACAGCAATCTTGCAATGCTGCAGAAAGCCGATCCACTGCAGCTCGGGAAGTTCTTGGACGGAGAACACCCGCAAACCATGGCCTTGGTTCTGGCGCATCTCGATCCGAAGCGGGCATCTCAAGTACTCGACAGCTTGGGAAAGGAGAATCGCGTCGAGGCAATTCGCAGGCTTGCCGCGATGCGTCAGTTTTCGCCGGAAGTTGCGCAGAAAGTCGCACTGATTTTGCACAAGCGTCTAGAGAGCATCGGTGACACCAGTCGCCAGGCATATGCAGGGTTTAAAGCAGTCGCTGACCTATTAAACAGACAAGAAGCGGAGCAGGCCAAGAAGATTCTGGAGCAAATCGAAGACACTGATCCGGAGACGGCGCTAAATATCCGGAACCTGATGTTCACTTTCGAAGATCTCGTAACAATTCCGGCCGCCAGTATGCGCGAGATTGTTGCTGTGGTCGACAAACGGCAGCTCGCGCTTGCGCTGCGCGGTGCAAAAGATGATTTGAGGGCTCATATCTTTCGCGCGATGTCATCTCGCGCCGTCGAGATGCTCAAAGAGGACATGGAAGTTATGGGACCGGTACGAACCCGAGAGGTGGCAGGCGCCCAGCAGGAGATCCTCAATCTTGCCAGAAGACTTGAATCGGAAGGCAAGGTGATTCTGATGCTTGAACAGGGTGACGACTTCATGGTCTAGGCGGACTCGCGTCAAGACTACTCGAAGTGTAGAGAGAAGACATGTTCAGAGAAGCAAAGAACATCCAATCCATGGAATATCGTGCGGTCGTGGCTTCCGGCCTGATGCACGAGAAGGCCCTCCCTGACACGCAGGGCTCGGAACAGAATCGAAGCTCAGCAGAGCGGGCAGATCTCGAAGCCCGGATAAAGGAGCTGAGCGCCAGGCAGGAACAGTCTGAAAAAGATTTTCAGTTCCGATTGAATGCTGTCCGTAAGGAAGCATATGAAGCTGGACGAAGGAGCGCGGAGAGCGAACATACAGCCACATTGGAGACGATGTCCGGTCGTGTTGCGGAGATGGTTGACGAGTTTCGACTCAGTCGCGACCTGTATCTGGCGCAGGTGGAGAGAGAAGTAGTGCGGCTTTCTCTGTCAATCGCCGAGCGCATCCTGCATCGCCAGGCGCAAATGGACCCGCTGCTCCTGTCTGGCGCGGTGCGCGTCGCTTTAGGTCAACTTGCCGAGTCCACCGAGGTTCGCCTGAGGGTTCCACTGGGCGAGCAGAAAATGTGGGAGGAGATGCTCCGATTGATGCCCAATCTTCCCCTTCGCCCGGAATTGGCGGTCGATGAACGGATGAGCGCAGGGGAGTGCACGATCGAGACTCATCTCGGTAGCGTCGACATTGGGGTGCGGGCCCAACTGGCGGAGATTGAACGCGGATTCTTTGATCTTCTGGGGCATAGGGGTCAGGTCACAAACGCCTCTCAGGTGGTTGACGGTAAGTGAAGATGGACCTGCTTGGGACCTATTTCTCGCGCCTAAAGCAGCGATCTGCTTTGCGGTGGAGGGGAAGAGTAATTGAGGCAGTTGGGTCCACGATCGAATCGTCGGGCCCGCTAGCTTCGATCGGCGAGATCTGCGAAATCGTGGATCTCGCTGGGGTCCGGCATTTAGCGGAAGTGATTGGCTTCCGTGGAAGCAATGTTCTTTCGATGCCTGTCGAATCCGCCGACGGCATTCGCTACGGAGATCCAGTTGAAGGACTCGGTATAGCTCCGCATCTCGAGGTTGGAGCTGATCTGATCGGACGGGTATTGAATGCGCTAGGCCAGCCGATCGATGGGAACCGCTCACCATCCGTGAATGCGATTGTGCCACTCGATGGCGTTGTCCCGCACCCGCTCGAACGCACACCCATCCGAGTTCCTCTGGGCACCGGAATCCGTGTGCTGGACGGCCTGTTGACGATTGGTCGCGGACAGCGCGTTGGCATTTTTGGAGGCTCCGGGGTAGGGAAGAGCACATTGATCGGCATGATGACACGTAACACTCAAGCTGACATCGTAGTTGTAGGAATGGTTGGTGAACGTGGACGAGAGGTAGGAGAGTTTCTCAGTGAGATCCTGGGCGTAGAAGGAAGAAAGAGGGCGGTTGTGGTCGTTTCGACTTCCGATCAGCCGCCGTTGATGAGAATTCGTGCTTCGCTGGCGGCGACCAGCATCGCTGAATATTTTGCAACACTCGGTAAGCATGTCCTCCTTGTCTTAGACTCGCTCACACGTTTCGCCATGGCAGCGCGCGAAGTAGGGCTCGCTGCAGGTGAGCCTCCTACGGCGAAAGGATATACGCCATCGGTCTTCAACAAACTGGCACGACTGATTGAACGTGCCGGGCAGTTCAGAGTGGGCAGCATCACTGCCTTTTACACGGTATTGATGGAAGGTGACGATCAGCAGGACCCTCTCGTTGATGCGGTCCGTTCTTTTCTCGACGGTCATATTGTTCTATCGCGCGCTCTAGCGTCCGAGGGCTGGTATCCACCCGTTGATGTACTGGATTCCATAAGCCGCTTGATGCCGTCCGTGGTGTCGGCCGAGCACAAGCAGGCTGCGAACGCGGTGCGGCGGATGTTGGCGATTCACTCGCGATCCGAAGACTTGATCCGAATCGGAGCTTACAAACCGGGCACTGATGTCGAGCTTGACCGGGCAATTCACTCGCGTCCGTACATTCGATCCTATATGGAGCAGGAGGCGCGGGAGCAGGTCACCTTTTCGGATAATTTGGACCGTCTCCTGGCGCTTGCTCAAGGACTTTGATATGAGTCGCGCTCTACAGCGCATCCTCCGATTGCGCTCCCTCCTTGAGGAAGAAAGCCGGATCCAGTTGGAGAAGCTGGCTCTGCAACTCGCTCGCATCGAAGATGCCTGCGCAAAAGAGAACGGTCGGGCCGCGATCAGCAACGACGTGGCCTTCTCGAGCATCACCCGGGTGAACTACACACTTGCGCCAGAGACTGTCGATTCCCATTTTTCAACTCCTCAGGCTGCAAAGGAGGCGTGGCTACTCGCCATGACCGACAGAGAGGTGACGCGAAGAAGGCAAGAACAATTGGAGAAGCTAGCTCGGGCGGTAGCACGCCTCATGGAAGTTCATCGCGAAGAAATGATTACACGGCGTAAGGAAAGACTGCAGGTGGAGACCGTGCTTAGAAATGAGGCGGCGCTGCGCAAAGACGAACTCGATCGCCGTCAGCAGAGAATACTGGACGACTGGTTTCTGGTGAAGCGTAAAAGAACAGGGCGATGAACCAACAGGGTAATACGGTTGCTCCGGCACAATCAGAACTTTTTCAGGTAAGACGACTTCGCTTGGGGTGCCAATGGCATAAGAAGTGCAAACACTTCCTGCGAGGTTCAAAACGTGCAACCAGGCATCCATCAGGCGATACCCAACGACTATGCGAAGACGATGTCTTTGCCCGTGACAGGAAACTGCGATGCTCATGCTGTCCCGGAGGTGGATTTTGGAAGTGCGTTAGCAGAGCATGTTGGTGGGACAGGCGGGAGGACTCTCCTCCCTGGAATGCCAACGGAAGGAATTCTCCATACAGAACCTTCCTTGATGGATGCTCCCAAATCCGAGTATTTGCGTTCATCGAAAACTGAGCCTGATCTTAGGAATGATGTAGGGCTGACTGTCCAGACAATGGCCGAGGGCCTTGTACTATCTCCGTCGACTGCACCCGCTTCGGTTAGCGTGAGCGGGAAGTCAAGCAAAGCCAGTACTCCGGATGAAAAAAATCTCATCGTAAATAACAAAAATAATGCTGCGCAAACCAATGCCAGGGACTCTGAGTCAGCATTCGTTCTGGCGCCAGCATTAATTCCGATTGCCGAGTCCCCAACTCCATCTGCGGCTCTACGAAACGATGTTGCGATCACTACTGTTCCCGTTCCGTCACTGACAGCCGGGACAGAAAATGTGACGATCCATGCCAGATTGGTTCTGCCTACTCAGACGGAGGGCGCATCCTCTGGCGACGGAAATCATGATGGGGACGTCGACATTGAAGCAGTAGGTTCTGCCGGCCTCTTCCCTGAGCAACCGCACACGCCAATGCTGGGAGATAGTTCTCTCTTCGGTGTTCGGTCAGACTCCGACGGGGGGGCAAAAGGACGAGAAGATGGGTTTGGGAATGCGGTTCCGCCATCGGTAATACGGCTAGCTCGAGCGGACATGCCTCCCGGTGAGAAGTCAAGGTCTGCGCAAGGAGGAGCTAGTCAGAACCCTCACGATAATGTGGGTACGTCGCCGGCGCAAGGTTCTGCGCAGCCCGATACCTTTCGTGCTGGAGAGCAGGTCGAGCACGGGACCCCGGGGTACACGCACGCGATCCATCTTCCCGAAATGGCTATTGTCCCCGGGCAGGCTGCACCTCCGGCCGCCCTTGGCATGACATACGGCGCTGCTGCCAGCGGGTCCACGGTGGCTTCAGCGGTGGCGCATAGCCCTTCAGTCTTGGCGAATGCGTCTGTCATGAACACAAACCCCTATCAGAAATTGGATCAGTCTCTAGCGCCGTCGGTATCGTCGGTCCCTGTTGCGAGCGCCGGCCTCAACCGGGTGACCGTGGGACTGCATGATCCGGGCCTGGGGTGGTTGGAGATCAAAACACAGTCGACGGCGGGACAGATTACGGCTGCATTGGTGACCGCATCAAGTCAGACACACCAGACCCTGGCGGCTCAGCTTCCTTCGCTCGCCCAGTTTCTGTCAGACCGCGACGTGCATGTCAACAATCTCTCCGTTGAGCAAAACATCTCAGGCGGCCACGGAGGGGACCGTGGCGGAGGTGGAAATGAAGGGGATGGAAGCCTTCCACCCAATCGTGAAGATACGCAATCGGATCTCAACGGGAATTCATCCACGACCTCGGCCGATTTTTATGCTGACGAGATTTTCGAAGGTCGTTCGATTTCCTATATCAGCGTCTTGGCGTAGCTGCGTTAATCAACTGGGAGGTATCGATTCATTCATGCAGATTCCAATTCATCACGGAGCAATTCAGCACTCCGCAATGCTTCCGTCCGGCGTGGCCGCGGGGGCCGCTACCAGACGGAGTGCGGCCCCGCTAGCGTCTTCGTCATCTGGCTCTTCATCTGATTCCTCAACGTCAGAGGCCACGATCACTGCGAATGATTTTCTCGAACTTTTGGTGACGGAGATGAAGAATCAGGATCCGACGGCAAATACTGATCCGAACGAGTACATCAATCAGTTGGTGCAGGTAAACAGTCTTGAACAGTTGATTCAGATTAATCAGGACCTGGGTGGATCGTCGACCGCAGATAGTACGGGAGACGTTAGTACGGTTCCTGGCAATCTGAGCGCCAATATATCCAGTCACTCGAATATAGCGGGGGCTGCTCGCCAGGTTGCAGATGCGCTTGACCGCAAACCAGATCTTCCATCTCCGAGTACACCTTCACCTTCCGAAAGCCAATTTCCTTCGCGCCTACTGCAGAACATTGGCCTGCAGTAGGCGAAAGGAAGGTTGTTCAATCGCAGCCCCCCTCGGGTGCAACTCGAGGCCAACAGCTAAGGAGAGAGTATGTCGTCGTTTTCGATACCGCTAACCGGACTTGAGTCGTCTTCAACGGCGCTCAATACCATTGCAAACAATCTTTCTAACATGAATACGACGGCCTTTAAGAGTCAGGACGTCAGCTTCAGTGACTTGTTTTATCAGCAGATTGGCAGTTCGGGCTCGGGCAATCCCCTTGAACTCGGAGCAGGCACTCAGGTAGCTGCCACGTCGACTGATTTCAGCGAGGGAAGTATCAATGCTACGGGCAACTCGAGTGACGTTGCCCTTGACGGCAATGGTTTCTTCATTCTCCAGAATGGTGGAAGCACACTCTATACTCGCGACGGAAGCTTTACCTTGAGTTCCGGCGGAGCTCTGACTTCACAGGCCGGCCTGCAAGTGATGGGCTATCCAGTCGTCAATGGGGTAGTGAATACTAACGCCTCCCTTACGCCGATTCAGATTCCGGTTGGACAGGCTCAGCAACCCGTACCGACGGCCAACTTCTCGATGACGGCGAACCTGGATGCCTCGACTGCTGTAGAAACGTCTGTACCAGCACAAATCACGTTGTATGACTCTCTGGGAGTGAGCCATGCTGCGACGGTCAACTTTACAAAGACCGGAGCCAGTACTTGGGATTACAGCATCTCGCTTCCTGCCGGAGATGCAACGGGCGGCACAAATCTGACGGGAACTCTGACCTTCGATTCGAACGGAAATCTAGTGTCGCCCGCAAGCAATGTTGCAGGCATCAGCTTTACGGGCCTGTCGGATGGTGCCAGCGACATGACCCTGAACTGGAACCTTTACGGTTCGAATAATCAGCCAACGCTCACGCAATTCGCGACCACTTCAGACGTTTCCACGACTAACCAGGATGGCTACACCAGTGGTGAATACGCCGGATTCACAATCGACCCGGACGGGGTTGTTTCAGCTCAGTTCAGCAATGGAAACAAATCGCCAGTTGGCCAGATTGCCCTCGCGAATGTGACGAATCCCGAAGGCCTGCAGATTCTGGGAGGGAACAACTACGAAACGACACTTGCTTCGGGTGCCGCCAGCGCGGGCGTGGCCGGCGCGGGCGGATTGGGAACACTTCAGGACGATGCGCTCGAACAATCGAATGTCAATATCTCGACTCAGTTCTCGGACCTGATTGTGGCGCAGCAAGCCTACGAGGCAAGTTCGAAGGCCGTGACCACTTTCGACACCGTCTCTCAAGACACTATTAACATGATCCACTAACCCAATAGTGACGTGTGATCAGGCGGGCGGCAGGAGTCGCAATGACTGCTGGCGCCCGCATTTCAGCCTCTCTTAGCTTCCTCTAATTTCCCCTGTCCAGAATTCGGTCATTGCCGTGCATTTCCACGGTCATCATGTCTACGGAAATCTCGGCTACCTCGACAGAGCCCGGCGCAATCGGCTCATCCGGCAATGATGATGAGGGTGGGCACTCTGTGCTTGTGAAAACAAGCGACAACGACCAATCCGACGGAAGCACAGGATTAGAGGTTGTCGCGGGCTCGGCCTTGATTGGGCTTCCGCTGCAACTTGATGTGATGGTGCCGGTACCCTCCTTTCGCGTCGAGCACCTGCTTGCTCTTGAGAAGGGCATTGTGTTGGAAAGCCAGTGGCATCACGCCGACGATCTTCCCCTGTGGTGCGGCGGGACGCAGCTGGCTTGGACGGAGTTCGAGATGGTGGACCAGAAACTGGCCGTCCGGGTGACGCGGGTCAGCTAAGGAGGAGAAATGATTGAAGGGGCAAGCGGAGGCCGCATTTCGAGTTATCTGGCAGGTCTTCTCGTTGGGCGGAGACTTTCCCATCTGGGACGCACGGCGCTTGGCAGGCTTTTGTCGCCTGCGCCGGGTCATCGTCTTCTCATTGAAGAGCGGATCGCAATTGGCCCGAAGAAAACGTTAATGCTGGTTAGCTGCGCAGGCAGGCATTTCCTGGTGGCGACGGCGGGCGACTTCATTGCGCCGCTGATCGAGGTCCGCCCGGACGGATCCTGCGCTGGTGGCACTGATGCATCGACAACTGAGCGGGAGAAGTGTCTGTGACCGCGGTCTATCTGCTGATGAGGTCTGAGTTTTTGCTCCCGAGGCTTGATACGCATATAGTCGGCAACAATTCCGTGCCATGGACGATTATCTTCACTCTGACGCTGCTTACGCTGCTTCCCGCCATTCTTCTGTCGATGACGCCGATGGTGAGACTGCTGGTGGTCTTTCATTTTCTGCGTCAGGCGTTGGGAACGCAAACTGCTCCCAGCAATCAGGTGCTGATGGGATTAGGACTAATGATGACCTGGTTCTTAATGCAGCCGGTCTTGATGGATGTTGAAAAACAGGCTGTAACTCCCTTCGAGCAGGGTCAGATCTCTGGCTGGGAGGCAATCAAACGAGGTTGCGATCCTCCGCGTCTTTACATGCTCCATTACGCGCGGGAAAAGGATCTGGCACTCTTTACATCTGCGGCACTCGTGGCACGCCCGAACAAACCTCAGGACCTTCCGCTGCGGGTCGTTGTCCCCGCATATATGCTCTCGGAGCTAAAAGCCGGATTCGAAATCGGCGCAGTCTTGTTTCTCCCGTTCCTCCTGGTGGACATGATCGTGGCCTCAATCACAACCTCCATCGGCATGTTTCAGCTGCCGCCCGTTGTGATTTCAACGCCCCTTAAAATTCTTCTCTTCGTGATGGCGGACGGGTGGAATCTTTTAGCCGGCTCGCTGCTCAGGAGCTTTTAAAAATGGGAACCGATCAGGTTGTGGAACTGATGAGGCACTTGTTGCGAGAAGCATTTGTGCTAAGCGCCCCGGTCCTGGTAACTGCCAGCCTGACCAGCTTTGCGCTGAGCCTGGTGCAGACCTTGACTTCTCTACAGGAGCAGACGCTTACCACAGTACCGCGCCTTCTGCTTGTCGTGACGTTGATTCTCGTTGCTCTGCCTTGGTTTGCGCGAAGGCTTGTTTGGTACACGGTACTGCTACTCAATGATTTTCACCGTTATCTGGGATAGACGATGCCCTCCGGACCGTTGACCGGAAATCTCGATTGGCCTCGCTTTCTTTCCGCACTAGTGCTCGTAACGATGCGCTTGAGTGGGTTGATGGTATTTGCTCCGGTCTTTTCTTCTGAAGCGATTCCGGCCCGTATCAAAACGCTGTTTGTGCTCGCAGTAGCCATTCTGCTCGCGCCGATGGTTTCCGCTTTGCCTCTCGCTCATGCCGATCTTAGCCTTCCGTCAGTGGTCGGAGAGTTAAGCGTCGGTCTTATCTTCGGACTCGGCCTCTCCATGCTGACCGAGATGTTGCTTTTTGCCGGACAGGTTCTTGGCTTCCAGTTCAGCTTCTCGCTGGTCAACCTCCTTGATCCTAATTCTTCGGTGCAGACGCCCTTGATGGGGCAATTGTTAACACTGACGGGCACGTTGGTCATGGTGACCGGCGGCCTGCATAGAACGATCCTGCTCGCCATGATACGCAGTTTTCGCGATGTGCCTGTTGGATCGGTCTCCGTCAATGGATACGCAGGACTGTTTTTGGTGAGGGCGATGAGTGGGGTCTTCATCGCCGGGCTTCAATTGGCCGCACCTGTGCTGGCGGCGACTCTACTGGCAGAAGTCACTGTTGCAGTATTGGGAAAAATATCTCCGCAGTTGCCGGTCATGATTATCTCTGTCCCGGCGAAGACCCTGTTGGGTTATACGGTGCTCATTGCCACCCTGGCGTTGTGGCCGTATTTCATCGAGGCACATTTCGCGCTGATCTTGGACAACATTGATCAGCTCGTGCGCCACTCCCGGGTGATCCAATGAGCGCTGAACGCACCGAACAGGCAACGCCCCGAAAACGGCAGAAGGCGGCAGAAAAAGGAGATCGAGTCCGGAGTCGAGAATTAGTGGGTGCTGCGGGCATGTTTGCTGGGGTACTGGCCCTGGGCTACATCTTCAAAATCTGGGCAAGTGAATGGGCCTCGGCATACCAGACATTCCTCGCACTCGGTGCCACGTCGGCATGGCAGGATGAGCGATTGCAGGAAACTATCTTGAGCATCCGGCAAGTGATCATTATCATGCTGTCCCCCCTTTTGCTGTTGTTTGGTGCTGTTACGGCGGCAATGTTGCTTGCCTCATTAGTGCAAGGAGGAGGGCTGCGGATCAACGCGGAAAGCATTCAACCGAAGTGGGATCGGATTAATCCCGTAAACAACATTAAGAATCTTTTCTCATGGCGAGGTGGGGTGCGGTTCGGAAAATCGCTGCTGCCTGCGGGTCTGTTGCTTGCGCTCGCGATTGGCAAGATCCGGCAGCAGGCCGCACTTGCTCCATTGAGTGTGGTTCGCTTGCCGGCAATGTTCGAAACGATATACGGAATTCTTCTGGATACGGCATTGATACTCGTTGTTTGGTCGGCTATTGATTATCTGGCGGAATGGCGGGGCTGGGAGAGCCGACAAAAGATGAGCAAGCAGGAACTGCGGGACGAATACCGGCAGATGGAGGGGAACCCGCAGGTTCGAGCACGTATCCGCCGCTTACGCCGGCAGCTGCGTCGCAAGAGCTTGAAGGCCGATGTAAGCCGGGCCTCGGTAGTCATCACCAATCCCACGCACTATGCAGTGGCTTTGAGCTTCGACTTTGAAACCATGGACCCGCCGAAGGTTGTAGCGAAGGGGAGGAATCTGCTCGCTGAGCAGATCAAAGGCGATGCCCGATGGGCAGGCGTGCCCATCGTTGAGAATCCTCCTCTCGCGCGCTCTTTATATCGACTTGCCGAACCGGGTCAGGCTATTCCCTTTGATCTTTATGCGGCCGTGGCAGCAATTCTTGCCTATCTGTACCGGCAGCAGGTGGAAGACAGAGTTCGTCGCGAGCGCAAACGAGGGCGGGCGAATTATGCCGGGCCCATCCCGGCAAGTCTTCCACTCACGGTTTCGGGCAAGGAGAAATTATGAGGGCCATTGCGACAGATCCAGCTCCAAAAGTGAGCATGACCAATCCCGCCTTCCCACGTCAGACGGGGCGCGGGAAAAATTTAGCTCAGTCCGTAAAAGAGCTCTTTCTTCCGATCGGGGCCGTCAGCGTCATCTTCGTGATGTTAATTCCCGTTCCCGCTTTCGTGATGGATATTCTGCTGGCCTGCTCGATGGGAGTGTCGGTACTGGTCTTTCTTTCGGCGGTGCAGGTGCGCAAGGCGGTGGACTTTTCTGTTTTCCCCACACTGCTCTTACTCCTTACTCTATTTCGGCTCTCGTTGAACATTGCTTCGAGCCGTCGAATTCTACTGCACGGCAGCGAGGGCACTGCCGCCGCCGGAAGTGTGATCGAAGCATTTGGCCAGTTTGTGGTTGGTGGTAATTATGTGGTCGGCTTTGTTTTGTTCCTGGCTCTGATCGCGATCCAGTTTCTGGTGGTCAGCCATGGTGCGGTGCGTACAGCAGAAGTGACAGCGCGATTTACCCTCGACGCCCTTCCGGGTAAACAGATGGCAATCGATGCCGACGTGAATGCCGGGGTTATCGACGAAGCCACTGCGCGAAAGAGACGCCAAGCCATTGCTCAGGAGTCGGAGTTTTACGGAGCGATGGACGGCGCTGCTCGCTTCAATCAACGCGACGCACTGGCAACGATTCTAATTACTGCGGTAAACATCATCGCCGGTCTATTGATAGGCACCATTCAGCAGGGGGTCGCGCTGGGCGAAGCTGTTCGTACCTATACGATCCTCACGGTCGGAGACGGCCTGGTCACGATGATTCCGTCTCTGCTTGTCTCTGTCGCCGGTGGGATGGTGCTTACAAGGGCGTCGTCGGCAGGTGTATTGAGCACTGAGCTCGAAACTCAGCTATTTCGCGGCGGCAGGACTCTTTACGTGGCCAGCGGGGTGATGGCGACACTTTGCCTGGTCCCCGGGCTGCCCAAGATCGCTTTCCTTGCTCTTGCCGGGGGGATGGTGTTGCTTGCCAGATATGTGGACCGAAAAGAGGATACACAGACCGCATCTCCGGAAAGCTCTGTGAAAACTTCTGGTAAGGCGCAGGCGGAGAGTCTGTTGGGTTCTATCCAGATGGATGATCTTAGCCTCGAGATCGGCTTTCAGCTAATTCCTCTGGTTGATGAGAAGCAAGGCGGTCAGTTCTTGAGCCGGATACGTGCTCTTCGGCGTCAATTGGCGAGCGAGTTTGGTTTCCTCGTTCCGCCGATACACGTCTCGGACAATCTCCGCCTGAAACCGCGAGAGTATGTATTTTCCTTGCGCGGCATGGAAATTGGAAGATGGCAGACCGAGGGCCATTCTTTATTGGCCGTCAGCGCAGAATCGAACCCTCGCCCTCTGCCCGGAAAAGAGACGCAGGAGCCGGCCTTCGGAGTACCTGCCCGTTGGATTCAGCCAGCGCTTGAAGATCAGGCAATTGCCGCAGGATATTCGGTGGTCGACACCACTACTCTGATTAGCACGCACGTGGCAGAGATGATCCGGCAGCGTGCTCAGGAACTATTGAGCCGTGCCGAAACGAAAAGACTTCTTGATTGCCTCGGCGAGACGCATCCGAAACTGGTCGAGGAGCTCATACCCAAATTGATGACTCTAGGAGAGGTGCATAAGGTTCTCCAGCAGCTGTTGCGCGAGCAGGTATCGATTCGCGATCTTGGAACGATCCTCGAAGGTCTGGTCGAAACGGCGGCGAATGTAAAAGCCGTGCCTCAATTGGTTGAGGCGGCTCGGCAGGCGTTAGGAAGACGTATAGTCCAGCCGCTGCTCGATGCTGACGGAAGCCTGCGTGTTCTCGTTCTCGATCCCTCCGTTGAAGAGGAACTGACCGCCAGCTTACAGCCTGATGGGATGCTCCGGTTACTCAATGAAGGAAGATTGCAGACAACGCCACTGTTCAAACGCATCGCAGATTCTTTGAAACTGCTAACAGGTTCACTCGCACCTGCGGCCCTTCCCGTGCTGCTTTGTCGTAGTCCGGCACGATATCACCTCCGTAGATGGCTAGAGCCGGCCTTTCCCCGTGTGGCGGTGGTTGCCCCGTCGGAAATTCCTCCAGAAGTACGTTTGCGGTCGGTCGGAATCGTTCGTTGATTGTCGACAACAAGCTTCTTGAAAACGTGGGAAGGATTGGGAGCATGCAGGACGCGGGATGTGGACGGGAGCGGGTACGGGGGGCAAGGCTTTCAGGGCCAGTCGGATCAGCACTGACAATTGCGCCCGCTAAGACGGACGATACTCTGCCGGCCAGCACGTCTCGCGACTGCTTTTCTGTTTCAGATCAGGATAAGAGCGTCAGCGAAGCCGAGAGAGCACCGAAAGCGCAAGAGAAGCCGGGCTCAGCTTATCTCAGACGGGCGGCGTCGCTGCCAATGACCGACGAACACGAGCGCATGATTGTGGAACATCTGCCCATTGTCCGTTATCTGGCACGTAGAATCCATGAGCGTTTACCGCAGCAGGTGGACATCGAAGACCTTGTGAGCTCTGGTGTTTTGGGGTTGATCGATGCCTTTCAAAAGTTCGATCCCGGGAAAAAAGTACAGTTTCGCAGCTACGCGCAGTTTCGTATTCGCGGGGCAATTCTCGATAGCTTGAGAACCCTGGACTGGAGTCCCCGTGATTTGCGCCGCAAGGGGCGGGCAGTCGAAGAAGCGATGCGCACGCTTACCTCCCGGCTCGGGCATGCGCCGTCGGAACTGGAGGTAGCTACTGAACTCAATCTGGAATTGAGCGAGTATCAGCTTCTCCTGGGAGAATTGAAGGGTCTCGAGATCGGCACTTTGCATGCGGAGCGTTCCGAGGACTCTGGAGAAGAAGAGCTGGCCTATATTCCCAGCAATCCGGAAGAGGACCCCCTCTTTCGTTGCCTGAAGGGCGAAATGCAAGAGAGGCTGGTGGCTGCTATCGATCAACTGCCTGAGCGCGAACGCCTGGTGATGACGCTGTATTACTACGAGGAGATGACTATGAAAGAGATCGGCTTGACCTTAGGCGTGGTGGAATCGCGAGTTTCGCAGATACATGCTTCAGCCGTGCTACATCTTCGTGTCGCTCTCTCAGATCTGAAAAAGGATGTCCATTTGACTCAAACAACCAGTGGAAAAGACGCGCCGATGAGAACGCGCGGACAGGGAGCGAGATGATGGAGAAAATACTCAGGCAGGATGAAATTGATGCTCTTTTCCAATCGGCCAGAACCCGCAAGTCCAGAGGTATTCCCGAGGGTAAGGGCAAGATACAGCCGTACAGCTTTGCCCGCTCCGGTCAGATCAGTAACGATCAGATGAAGGCGATCAGCCTGCTGAATGACATTTTTGCGCGCAACCTGACACACAATCTTGGCGCTTGGCTTCGCACGAGTCTTTATGTCAACCTTGTCTCAGCCGAGCAGATACCGTTCAGCGAATTCATGCTCAGAATTCCTGAGTTATCGTATGTCTGCTCGGTGCGGCTCGAACCTCTTCGTGCAATTTCAGTGCTACAGCTTGAACTCGCTCCGGCTCCGTCCATCATCGATCTCTTATTGGGCGGAGAGGGCCGGGCGGGCCAGATACGCGAACTAACAGATATTGAGGAGGCGATTCTCTCAAGCGTCGTCGAGGTGATCTGCCGTGAATTAACTGCGGCCTGGCAGCCTGTCGGTCTGAACTTTCACTTCGAACGGCGACAGATGCAAACACAGATTGCCCGGCTGATGCCAGTTTCTGAGAGAACGCTCTGCCTGAGCTTCGAGCTTCGCATGGCTGGCTCGAGTGGGCTCATGAACCTCGCCTTTCCTGCTGTTGTTTCCAACACTGTTCTTCGGCGTCTGGTTGGTGACTGGACACGACAGCGTCGGCACGCGGCCGAAACGCAGGAGCGCATTCGCCAGCGTGCAGGAAAAGCAAAGATTGGAGCAGCTCTTCAGCTTCCCCCCATGCGTGTGGCGGTGCGAGATATTGAGACCCTCGAGGTGGGTAGGGTCCTTTTGTTGCCGTTGAAGGCGCATCACATGGCAGAGCTTAGGGTCGCTGGTGTTCCTTTATTTCAGGCGGCTCCGGTCAGTCGCAGAGAGCATCGCGGAGCACATCTGGCAACTGCACTTCGATAAGAGAGGCTTCAGGATGAAATCCTTCCTTGATACATGGCTGGCCGGTGTCACAGAGTTCCTGCACCGAAAGCTTTCGATGAGCGCCGAATTGGTGCCGGCGGAAGCTCTGCCATCGCCATCAGCCGCCGTGATTCTCGCAATATCCAGGCCGGACAACGCAGGAGATCGGTTCACTGTCGTCGCCGAGCTGTCGCCGTTGCACTCTCTTCTGCTGGAGGCGGGGTTGGCCGGATCTGAGCCAGACAGTCTGCGCGATCATGAGTCATGGCGCGAACTTCTTAAAGAGGCGACAGCTGCCGCTCTTTCGCTCGATGCCGTAGAAGATGCACTTGTGCACGAGACGCACTGGCCATCGACTTCCTCCCTGGCGGCTTACGAGCTTCGTTTGGGAGAGGTGAAGCTGCTCCTGGCCTTCGCCAGTGAAGCTGGCAATGCGGATACTCCAGTTTTCGAACAGCCAGAAAGCGCGGCGAATATAGGGTCTCAACCTAAGGGAGCCCAGCCGGGAATCGATCTGCTGCTCGACGTGGAGTTGGAGGTGTCACTTCGCTTCGGATCCTGTGAGTTGTCCCTGAATGAAGTACTCGAGCTTGGACCGGGGGATGTAGTTGAGCTTGATCGTCACATCGCCGATCCAGTGGACCTGCTGGTCGGCGACAAGATTGTTGCACGCGGAGAGGTTGTTCTCGTGAACGGCAACTTTGGATTGCGCGTACTTGAGGTGGCTGAACCAAGAAGACGCCTGGAGAGTATCCGATGCCTGTTTTAGATGAGCGAATTAGGACGCGTGAAGCCGAGGAGCCTTTTCAGAAACGACGCACTGCAGCCATGTTTCCCGCATGCGTCAATCCGCATTGCACAAGCGGATGGCTGCATCTGTGGCGAAGCCGTTCCTCGCCGGTAATCGAGAGTGGATGGTCGTGTAGCCCCGGTTGTACGCGTGTCTGGGTTGCTGAATTGGTCCAGCGTGAGCGAATGGGGCATTCCCAAAGAGCGGCGATGCACCGTCACCGGGTTCCTATCGGCCTTGTGCTGCTGACCGAGAGATGGATTTCACACAGTGACTTGAGAAAAGGCCTTGATGCACAGCGTGCGGGTGCGTCGGTTCGGATCGGTGCCTGGCTGATGGAACATTGCGGCCTTGAGGAGCGGCGAATAACGCAGGCGTTAGGCATTCAGTGGAACTGCCCGATCCTGACGATCGGAAGGGACCACAAGACGCCGGAGATGTCTTTGGTTCCGCGGATTTTTCTCGAAACGTTCGGAATTCTTCCTCTTCGCTTGTCAGGCACCGGAGTACTCTATGTCGCCTTTGAGGACCGTATCGATCATAGTCTGACGCTCTCGATTGAAAGGATGACGGGACTGAGGGTAGAAGCGGGGCTGGTGAGCTGTTCGGAATTCCTGCGGGCGCAAAAATCGATTCTCGCAGCCAGGTTCCCTCGGACACGCCTCGTCGAGGCATCGAGCACCGAAGCGATTGTCGATGCTCTCACTGCAATTGTTGAGAAAGAGAAACCGCTGCAGGCACGTATCGTTCGTGTTCACGGCTTTTACTGGCTCAGGTTATGGTCGAAGAGCTTAAGAGGATCGTCAGCCGATACCCACGTGCTCTCATCGAACGATATCCAGGATGTCGTCTGCTCCCTGGCTAGGTTTCAATAACGACTCTTCACCTACAGATTTAAGATATTTCGTCGATAACGCTGCTATCGCCAGGCGTAAGCTGACTGCGAGAATTGTGAATGATAGATATCTCTGCACTGATTGTTGATGACTCTTCGGTCATGCGCAAAATTGTCGAACGCGCATTGCGACAAGCAGGGCTCTCGCTTCGAAATGTGTTCGAAGCTTCCTGCGGGACTGAGGCGCTTGAACTGCTTCGTCAAAATCGTGTTGACCTGATTCTTTCCGATATCAATATGCCGCATATGGACGGACTGGAATTCCTCCGGCAGCTGCGCACGCAGAATCTGGCTCCCGACGTTCCAGTAGTGATGATTACAACCGAGAGCAGCGAAGATCAGGTGCACAAAGCGATCGTTGCCGGGGCTCAGGGATACATCCGAAAACCATTCACGCCTGAACAGGTCAAGGATCGCATTCTTCCATTGTTCGGTGAATAGAACTCATGCCATAAGAAAGGATCTGCAAAGCGCCATCATGGCAACTGCATCGGGATCCGGTGAATTGATGAGTGTCTTTACGCAGTCTCTCGACGATGCGGTGGCAGAGGTTTTCCGACTCATGATGGGGATGCGTTGCGATCCGATCGATCAGTGCCCGGAGGAAGAGCGCGAGATGATTTCCGCGGTCATCGGACTGGCGGGAGCGATGAGCGGGATTTGTGTGCTCTGCAGTGGTCAGCGAATTGCGATGCGCATGGCTGAGCTCTTTGCGGGAGTCTCATTGCAGAGTGCGAATGACACGATCAAGGATGCGGTGGGTGAGGTGTGTAACATGGTTGCGGGAGCCTGGAAGGCCAAACTGTCATCTCTCGCCTCGCAATGCATGCTCTCGACGCCCACCGTCATCACGGGAACGAATTACCGACTTCATTATCAGAGGCCGGATTTTCGCATTGAGCGGTTTTACCGTTTCGAAGATCTCTCCTTTACGGTCGTCTTGTTATGCGAGTCGCTGCAATAAGGCTTTGCTAATCCTCCTGCCCGTTGTTTGGTCTTCTTCGTGCTCGTTATCGAGGCATAAGGAGAGAACGGTGAGCAGTGGCTACTATGCGGCGTTTTCGGGCCTGCTGGCGCGTAGCGAAGCGCTTGATTCGGCCGCCAGTAATCTTTCCAATTCGGGGACGAAGGGCTTTCGCGCAGAACGCGAATTCTTTCGTAGTGCCGTCATGGGTCCCGATGCGCTGAATTCACAGCTGAACAGAACGGTCAATGATTTCGGAGTCCTCGGCGGGAACCAACTCGACCTGGGACAGGGGCCACTGGTGCCGACGGGTAATCCCCTTGACGTGGCTATTGAGGGACAGGGTTTTTTTGCGATCCGCACCAAATCCGGAATACGTTTCACCCGCGACGGCCAATTTCGCAGAAACGCCGATGGATCCCTTGTCACTGCACAGGGGGAACCGGTGTTGAACCTGGTAAAACAACCTATTCGCATTCCCAGCGGAGATATCACCATCAGCTCCGAAGGCCTGATCTCTGTTGGTGGAGAAGTGGTCGCTAACCTCGGCGTCTTCACGTTTCCCGCTGCGAATTCGCTCGCGCCTGAGGGAACGAATCGCTATGTGCCTGTCGATGGCTCTGCGGCAAAGCCATCTGCACCTTTGATTCGTCAGGGTTCACTCGAAGGGGCCAATCAGGACGTGATTCAAGGCACGCTGCAACTGATCCTGGTGCAGCGTCAAGCGGAGATGATGCAAAAGGCTTTGACTATCTTTAACAACGATTTTGACAAGACGGCGAGCGAGGAACTGCCAAAAGTTTGAGGCCCCGCGAGTATCAAGGCAAATCGCACACGCAGGATCTTAGGAGAAGAAAATGATTCGTGCACTTTACACGGCCGCCAGCGGCATGAGCGCGCAGCAGCTGAATCTGGATACGATTGCCAACAATCTCGCCAACGCCTCCACGGTGGGCTTCCGCCAGCGCACGCTGCAGTTTCAAGACATGATCTATCAAAATCTTGTAACCCCGGGCGCGGCGCAGAGTCAGCAAACGGTTTCGGCTGGCTTGCAGATCGGGTTGGGTACGAAGTCGGCTGCCACCGAGATCATCATGACCCAGGGCGATCTCAATCAGACCAACAATCCTCTTGATCTGGCTATTCAGGGCGGCGGCTTTTTTCAGGTTCAACGCCCTGATGGAACGATTGCCTACACCCGAGCGGGGAACTTCTTTCTTAATAACCAAGGAAGCATTGTCGACGCGCAAGGCGATCTACTGATCCCCAATATCACGATTCCGCCGACGGCGACGGCAGTGACCATAACGCAATACGGTGTGGTCAATGCGACGATGCCAGGGCAGCAAAATCCGACTCAGCTGGGACAGATCCAGCTGGCAACCTTTGCAAATCCCGGGGGGCTTGATAGCGTCGGCTCCAACCTCCTAACCCCGACACTCTCATCGGGTGACCCGGTTCTGGGAAATCCGGGCGGCCCCGAAGGTCTGGGGACACTGCAGCAAGGTTATTTGGAGAACTCAAATGTCGATGTCGTAGGCGCATTTGTTCAAATGGTGCTCGCGCAGCGCGCGTATGAGAGCAATTCCAAGGTCATTCGCGCCGCCGATGATATGTACAGCCAAGTGAACAACATGGTTCGGTAACGATGGCTGGCATGAGAACACTCTTCATGGCCCTCGTTCCGTTGCTGATCTGGCCGCACGCCCTCTGTCTTTCTGGCAAACAGACATCATGTCAAGCATCCGGGTCTGCGTCGTCCTCCACGTTCACCGTTCATCGCCATATGACGGACCCGGTTCTCAAGCGTGTTTGGGCAATCGAAATCGACTGTGGACATCCTGCCTGGCCACCCCGAGTTCTCGAAGTCCGAGCCGGACAAGAGATAGCCAGTCGAGTGCCGTCGCATCCGACTCCAACCAAGGGCACTTCGGAGCCATTCATCACTGTAAGATTCGGGGCGCGGGTCGAGTTGTGGAGCGATGCACCAACCAAACTCAGCCTTGCGGGCACTGCCTTGGAATCAGGAGCCGCTGGTCAGCTAATTCAAGTGCGGGCCGGCCTCGGCTTTTATCCGCTGTGCGGGAGGATTCGCGGCCCGCGCAGCGTGGAATTGGTGAGCAACGCTCAGGCGTGCCGGAGATAATGATGAAGATACCCGAGGCTAAGCGGCTCCTGTGCGCCATGTTTTTTGCAGGCTGCCTTGCTCTTGGCCAATCGCCGTCCAAGAAGCCAGACCAGCAGCCAAAGCCGACGCCGCCGGATGTTGCTCTCAACGCGTACATCGCACGTGTGCGGGCAGAGAATGCGGTAGATCTTCCGACACCCGGCTCAATTTGGACGACTAATGGGCGCCTCACCCGCCTCTCTTCCGATGTGAGAGCCTTTCGCGTACACGATCCGATTTCGATTGTCGTCTCCGAGAGCTTGGCTGCATCGACAGACGGAACCGTCAAGAATTCTCGCGCATCAAATGCAACTTCGCAGATATCGGCGCTTTTTGGCAAGCTCGCTGCCGGAAACGCTTTGAATAATCTGGTCAATCAGGCATCCAGTTCAGGATTGAACGCACAGGGCGAGAGCGTAACGAATTCCAGTCTGAGCACAACTCTGGGAGGCGAGGTTGTCGATGTTCTTCCCAATGGGATGATGGTTGTTCAGGCGGTACGCCAGGTGTCATTCAATCAGCAAACTCAACTGATTCGTTTGCGTGGTCTTATTAGGCCCGACGACATTAACTCGGAGAATCAGGTGCTTTCGACCACAATCACTAATCTTGAGCTTGAAGTCGTAGGCAAAGGCATTATTAACGACTACACCTATCGCCAGAATCCGGTCATCCGGTTCCTGGAAAAGATACTCATCTTTTAGGAGGACCCTTTGGCCCTGCAATCCTCCAATTTTCGATGGGAGCGGGCTCTGCTCCTTGTAGGTTGTTTCGCTCTTGCGCTCAGTGTCTCCGGGGCAGCCGGCGAAACACTCCAATTGTCGAAACACGCCCGCGTTAAGGATGTGGCAACTGTCGAAGGAATCCGCGACAACCAGCTGGTGGGATATGGCATTGTCGTCGGCTTGCGGGGTACCGGGGATAGCTCGCAGACAATCTTCCCGGTTCAAACCTTGATTTCAACGCTCCAGCGCATGGGAGTAAACC
>Ga0335075_10002584_pt1 | contig 28989 bp, 24 predicted proteins | sample Lox_Sample_24_FD_206723 | JGI IMG/M metagenome (GOLD analysis project Ga0335075, IMG submission 206723) | Soil microbial communities from Loxahatchee National Wildlife Refuge, Florida, United States - Lox_Sample_2.4 | ecosystem: Environmental > Terrestrial > Soil > Wetlands | place: USA...
AACGGCGATGGCGGCGGGATAGGGTATGCCGAGGTCGCCTGGTTTGTCTCCGATGAGCTTGGTGTAACGGCCGGGCGCGAGCGGCTGGAGGGGGATCTTCATCATGCGCAGCGGGGTTATTTGCCCCTGGTTGAAGCTGTAGACGGCGACGCCGGAGCCGGTGTCTCCGGGATTCGCGCCAGTGGGGTCAGTGAGCGAGTCCATGCTGGCGTAAAGGAGGTGTCCGTCGCGGCTGAAGGCGAGGCCTGAGTAGAGCGTTTGATGGGCGTGGCGCGGGGTGCGGAGGTCAGGGACGTTGGTGACTGCGCCAGTAACCGTGTCGAGCACGGTGAGCGACTGCATGACGCCGTAGGCTGCGCCTCCGTAGCCCGCGTCGACTGTGACGACGTATCGATGGTCGGGACTGACGGCAATCGACATGGGGAGATTGTTGATGCGTTGCGGGCTGCCGGGGACGGGTTCAAAGAGCCGCTTGCTGGTGGGAAGGTTGATGACCTGCGCAGAGGCGGTGGTGACGGCGAGCGCAAGAAGGGCAGCGAAAGAACGGGCGCGCATCATGCGCAATAGATTATCAAGATATGGCTGCAGGAGGGTGAACACGGTGTAGGCTCGGTTGGGATGGAATTTGCTCTTTGTGGAGGAGTTGGAAAGATGATGAAGCAGGTGGGTGTGGCGGCGGCGATGGTGGTGTGCGCGGGGATGGTGATGGCGCAGACGCCGCGGACGGGTCCGGGAAAGGATACGAGCGTGATTGATGCGCAGGGGACGGCGCATGTGACGCGGGTGGTTCCGGTGCCGGAGAACTTGAGCCCACAGGCGAAGAAGTGGGTGGGGAAGCCGGCGTCGGACGTGGAGAAGAAGGAGTCGGTGGCGGAGCAGCGGCGTCAGACGGATGCGTGGCAGGAGAAGGCGGGCGCGCAGGCGAAGCTGATGTATCCGGTGAGTGTAACGATGGGAAAGATTGCGGGCGTGCCGGTGCGGATTATTACGCCGCTGGAGACGCCTGCAGACAAGCGCGACCTGGTGTTGATGAATGTGCATGGTGGCGGGTTCGTGGTGGATTCGGGGTCGCTGACGGAGACGATTCCAATTGCGAACCTGACGCAGACAAAGGTGATTGCGGTGCTGTACCGGTTGACGCCGGAAAACAAGTTTCCGGCGGCGGTGGATGATGCGGTGGCGGTGTACAAGGCGCTTCTGAAGACCTATAAACCGCAGAACATGGCGATTTACGGGACGTCGGCGGGCGCGATACTGACTCCGGAAGTGGCGGTGCGGCTAAGGCAACTGGGGCTGCCGCTGCCGGCGGCGCTGGGCGTGTTTTCGGGCATGGGAGACTTCAGCCGTCCGGGCGACTCGCAGGCGATGTATGCGCTGGATGGGCTGTCAGGGTATCTGAGCGTGCCTGATGCGGGGACGCAGAACAAGGATTATGTGGGCGCGACGAATCCGCAGGATCCGGTGCTGTCTCCGCTGTTTGCAGATGTGAAGGGGTTTCCGCCGACGCTGTTTATGACGAGCACGCGGGACCTGCTGCTGAGCGGGACGTCGATTTTGCAGCGGCACTTTTATGAAGCCGGAGTGACGTCTCCGATGGTGGTGTTTGAGGGGCTGCCGCATGCGTTCTGGAACAACTTTGATATTCCGGAGTCGCGGGAGGCGTTTGAGATGCAGGCAAAGTTTTTTGATAAATACGTGGGGCATTAGCCATGCGCGCACACGCGCTTCGCGCCATCTCAAGCCAATGAGAGTGGGGCCGCTCCCGTTGGTCGCGGGGATGAGGTGCTGTGGCAGTAGTCGAGGGATGACATCTTCTTAGAACGGACGTTGGGGAAGGAGCTTAACTGTGTGGCCGATCTGGCCAACCGCAGGTTCTTCGACTCACCTTCGCTGCGTTTTGGGGTTCGCTCAGAATGACGGAGATTAAAGTGAGGATTCTCCATAGTCATGCACAAATGTGCAAGGTTTTCCTAGCGGGAAGCGCATTGGTTGATCTGCGATACTTGGTTTTGGTGAAGTGGGATGGCTGAAATTTGCGAGAAGTGCGAAGGGATGGGGATGCGCGTGGTGCGGCGCGCGGATGGGAGTTCCGCGGCGGAGCCGTGCGAGTGCCAACTGGAGCGGAGAGTAAGCCGTTTATTTAAGCGAGCGCAGATTCCGGAGCGCTACCAGGGATGTACGCTGCAGAGTTTTGAGCGCTATAACCAGTCATTGCAGTTTGCTTTCATTACGGCAGACGGTTTTGTGAACACCTATCCACATGGAACGGAAGGCAAGGGGCTGCTTTTTACAGGGACGATGGGCGTCGGCAAGACGCATCTTGCAGTCGGCCTGATCCATGCGTTGATTACAGAGAAGAATACAGAGTGTCTATTTTGTGATTATCGGGAGCTGCTTAAGCAGATTCAGGAGTCTTATAACAGTTCAACGCACGTTACCGAATTGCAGGTGCTGCGGCCGATCTTTCAGACGGAAGTCCTGCTGATCGACGATCTGGGGTATATCAGACCCACGGAGTGGGTGTGGGACACGGTCGCATTGATCCTGAACTCGCGTTACAACGCGAAGAAGACAACGATCATTACAACGAATTATCCGAATCTTCCGGCGGGACACAGGCAGTCGATGGGCAGGGTGAGAAACAAGTCCCAGGAAGCTGCGGAGGCTGCGATGCGAGACGAGACGCTGGGAGACCGCATCGGCGAGCGCATGCGATCGCGGCTGTCGGAAATGTGCGTGGAGGTTGATCTGCAAGGCGAAGACATGCGGCAAGGGAAAAAGAAGGCGCGGATTGGATGAGGGGTCAGACGCGGCGGTAGAGTGAAAAGTGAAGCCCGGCTGATGTGTGGTCAGCCGGGCTTGATTTTTGTTGCCGCAGGAGTGTGTCCGGGCTGTTTTACATGGCGGAGGGGGCCCGGTGATGTTCGAGCACGGTGGGCTGGAAGCTGGGGTAGCCGAAGTTCCAGTAGAGGAAGGTGAAGTAGTCGGTCCAGTCGGAGACCTGCTGATGGATGGTGTCGGTGAGACCGTGTCCGGCGTCGTAGTTGACACGGAAGAGGACGGGTTTTCCGCTGGCGGTGTCGGCTTCGAGGCGGGCGGCCATTTTGGCTCCCTGCCAGGGATCGACGCGGGGATCGTTGGCTCCGGCGGTGACGAGGACAGCAGGGTACTTTACGCCGGGTTCAACGTGGTAGTAGGCGCTCATGGCGTATAGCGCCTTGAAGCCGGCTTCGGTTTTGGGCGAGCCGAATTCGGGGATGTTGGGAGGGCCGTTGGCGCCGGTGACCATGCGAATCATGTCAGAGCAGGGGACGGTGTCGAGGGCGGCCGCGAAGAGATCGGGGCGCGTGGTGATGGCGCGTCCGATGAGGATGCCGCCGGCGCTGCCACTCCAGATGCCGAGGCGCGCGGGTTGCGTGTATTTCTGCCGGATGAGGTATCCGGCAGAGGCAATGAAGTCATTCCATGTATTGGGCTTGGTTGGGCCTTTGCCGGCGAGGTGCCAGGCTTCGCCGAGCTCGCCTCCGCCGCGGACGTGGGCGACGGCGAAGACGCCGCCACGCTCCATGAATGCCATAACGCGGCGTTCGTAGCCGGGCATGAGGGCATCGCCGTAGGCTCCGTAGCCGATTAGCATGGTGGGGTTGTCGCCGTTGAGGACCAGGCCCTTCTTATAAATGATGGACAGGGGAATCATGGTGCCGTCGGCGGCGCGGGCTTCGACTTCGTGGGCTTCGAGGTTGGTGGGGTCGATGCTGTTGGGCGGCTGGAGCCCGGTGGCAACGGAGGTGTTGTCGGCCGGGTCATAGCGATAGTAGTCGCCGGGCTGGGTCCAGGACTCGAGACGCAGGAGAGCACCGGAGGCATTCTGCGCGGTGGAGACGCTGTCGACCTGCAGGTCGCCGGGCTGCGCGAGCATGGTAACTTTCGGGTTTGGTCCGTAGGGAACGCGGAGTACGCGGCCCTGTCCTTTCTGAATGACGCGGAGGTAGAGTGCGTCGGAAGCTTGATGGACGACGTCGCTGCCGATGAATCCGCCGCTGAAGACGAGATCGCTGGGCGGGACGATGACTTTGGCTTTACTGAGATCGGGGTGGGCAGCGTTGACGAGGAGGAGCTTGCCGTTCATGGTGCCGTCGAAGCTCACGAGGTAGAGGTCGTTTCCATGGAGGGCGAAGTCAGAGACTTTGTCTCTGAGCCCCGCGACTTTAGTCCAGCCGGTGTGGGTTGTAAGCGCGCTGGGCGGTCCGATGTAGAAGACGTGATAGACGCCGGCGCCGGGGATGACCATGGCCATCGCGTATTTCGATTCAGGGTATGGAAAGGCGACCGGGAAGTTGTAGTCGGGGACGGGGATTTCCACTGAGACTCCCTGGCCGAGGACGGGCGTGTCGCTTGCGACCGGCGTTCCGATGACGTGGCGGTATTCGACGGGGCGGCGGAATTTGTCGAGTGGGGATTCGCCCGGGGCCATCTTTTGCAGTTCGATGGCGTAGAGGACCTTGCTGTCGGCTGAGAAGGTGCCGCCCTCGTAACGGGGGAGCTGTTCGGGGAGTTCGCTACCGGTGGCGGTAACGATGATGTGGGCGGTTTGCTCTTCCGAGCCTCCGGGTGATAGGCCGACGACAACGTATTCGCCGTCGTAGCTGGGTGTGTACTGATCGAGCGAGATGTGGTGGCCGGGCTTGCTCAGTGCTTCGACATCAAGCAGCAGACGGCCGGGGCCTCCGGAGGCCTTGCGGACGTAGAGGCTGGCCTGGTTATCGGTACGGCGGCGCATGCGGTAGAAGATGTACGGGCCGGCGAGCTGCACGTCAGAGATGGTGACGTCGGGCGCGTTGATGTAGCGCAATTCCTCGGCGGCGAAGGCGTTGCGTCCGGGCATGCTGTCGAGCACGGCGCGGGTGTAGTCGGCCTGGCCGCGCATCCAGGTTTTGACCTCGGGCGACTTGAGGTTTTCGAGATAGCGGTAGGGATCGACGACCTTCTGGTCGAAGTAGGTATCGGTGACGGGACGGATGGGCGCAACGGGCTGCTTTGGCGCGGGGGCGACGGTCTGGGCGGCTGCGACAGAGGGCAGCACAGCGGTGAGGGCGAAGGCGAGGGGAAATGTTAGAGAGAGGCGGGAAAGATACGGTCTGGCGTGCATGGACGAGAGGATACTCGCGGGAGGAGAGGGTTTCCAAGAGAAACTGCGGCGAAATTGGGCGGGTGAGAGTGCGCTATTCGAGGATGGCGTCGGCTTCGACGTGGCCGGTAGCGGTGAGTACGATGGCGGCGGCGAGGATGAGCGCCCCTCCGAGCCAGGCGGTGGGGCCGAGTTTGTCTCCGAGGACTTCGACGCCGAGGATGGAGCCGAGCGCGGGCTCGATGTTGAGGAAGACTCCGGCGCGCGAGGCGGGGACGCGATGGATGCCCCAGTTCCAGAGGAAGGTCGAGGCGGAGGTGCAGAGCAGGCCGCCGGCGGCACAGGATATCCAGACATTTGTGCTGAGACCGTGGATGGGCGGCAGGCCGTGGGTGGGAATGACCCAGAAGGCGAGCATGATAGTGCCGGCGAGGATCGTATATGCGGTGATGGTAATGGGCGGATGGCGGTGCATGAGTTCGCGGCTGATGAGGACCCATCCGAGGGCGATGATGAGGGAGAAGACGATGAGGAGGTCTCCGGTGAGCGATGGGCCGTGCGCGGAGGGATGGCGCGAGCCGCTGAGGGTGAGGATGGTGACGCCGGCGGTTGATCCTGCGAGGGCGAGCCAGCCTTTCCAGTCGAGGTGCTCGCGGGTGAAGATGACGGCGCCGAGGGCGAGGATGACGGGCATGGTTCCGACCATGAGGGCGGCGTGGCTGACGGTGGTGAGGGAGAGGCCATAGAACTGGATGAGGAACTGGAGCGGGATGCCGAGAAAGGCGGCGGTGAGCAGGAGGGCCCAGTCTTTTTTATTGAGGCGCGCGGGGCGGAGCATGGGCGCGATTCCGAGACAGGCAAAGAGGAAGCGGTAGAGGACCATATGGTCCACGTTGAGCTGGGTGAGCGCGATTTTGCCGAAGAAGAAGCCGGTGCCCCAGCAGCATCCGGCGAGAGCGCAGGAGCCGTATCCCAGCATGGATGCGCCGGACCATGTGCGTGGCTGGAGCTGGGTAGGCATAAGTCTAAGTTTAGATATAGATTTTGTTGAAACGGATGTGGGGGCAATATTTGAATTTGCCGGTGGAAGCACCGAGAATGATGCTGATGGGCAGGCGGTACGAGGGCCGGCGATGGAGAGCGACCGCGATGGCAGCGGCACTGCTGCTGGCGGCGTGTGCGGCGTATGCGGAGAAGCAGAAACAGGAGCCAAAGCCGGAGGTTGTACCAGCTCCGATAGTGCGGATTGCGGTGACGCCTCTGGGGTTTCTGCCGCCGAGCCCGGCGTATCTCAGTTTGCGGCTCTCCTGGTCGTCGCTGAATTTTATTGATCCCGAACATTTGCTCTTTACCTTTCATTTGAATGAGCTGCTGCGGCGTCCGCCGGGGGCATGGTGGGACAGCGACGGGCAAATGATCCGCGCGGACGTGCTGGATATTCGGACCGGGAAGGTGGTCAAGCAGGCCCAATGGATGATGAATGACCGGGGGCGGTACATCTGGGCGCTGCGGAACGGGAAGTTTATGGTGCGGCGGCGGAATTCGTTGTATCTGACAGACAGCAGCCTGGAGTTGAAGCCGTACCTTGTGTTCGAAACGGACCTGCAGGGGGTTGAGATTTCTCCCAGGCGCAGGCTGATGATGCTGGAGGTGAAGAAAGTGACTCCGGTGGCGGCGGGCGATGGCGGGGGGAATGTGCCTTCGCTGCTGGGTGCGGACGAGACGAAACCGGTCGAGCAGACGCGGACGGAGATGGTGCTGCTGCATCCGGGTGAGCGGACAGTGCTGGCGAGGGCGGAGCTGCGGATTCCGAGATCGGTGCCCCTCATGGATGACGGGGTTGTGGAGACGATGAACGGGGACAATCCGAGGCAATGGATGCTGGAGATGCAGACGATCCACAAGACGATGGAGAAGGTTGGCATGGTCGTGTCAGACTGCGCGCCGCAGGTGCAGGCACTGGGCAGCGATGTGGTACTGGCCTTAGGATGTCCACCGAATGAAGGGAACGGCAGCACAGTGGTGGCGATGAAGATGGGCGGCGAGGTGTTGTGGCATGACCGCTGGGAGTCGCGTTACATCTGGCCGACGTTTGACTACTCGGAGGACGGGCAGCGTTTTGCGTATGAGTCATTGCAGGCGGACCGGGACATCGGGACCTTGGACTCGTTTGGCGAGGCGGACATTGTGGCGCAGCCGGTAGGGGTGTTCGATACAGAGACAGGCAAGCTGGTGCTGGTGGAGGACGCGACGCCGATTTTGAGCGCGGGGCAGAACTTTGCGCTGTCGGCGGACGGGCGGGAGTTTGCGATCCTTCAGGACGGGGCGATTGAGGTGTACGATTTGCCGCCGGTGAGTGTGAAGGCGGTGGAGACGGCGGAGAAGAAGAAGTAGGGGGTAGATTTTGTCCAATGCGTCTGCGAGAGATGGGGGTGCAGGCGGCGGTGGCTGGGGTGAGATCGCTGTTCCCCACGCAAGCAAGGGAGGCTTGTGTGGGCCACCCGTTGATTGGGGATCGTGATTGACCCTGTGTTTTTGGGGACTTTACACTTTGTATTGGCATGAGAAGCATAGACAGGCGCGGGTCTGGCTGCGGACGGCAGCGGGAAGGCGCGGTTTCAAGAGGCGATGTCGAGTAACCTTCAATCCGGCGATGGGCGAGCGGGCGATGTGAGGACCAACGCGCGCGAGCGTCTGGTTCTGATGTCGATCATCGAAAACTACATTGCCACGGGCGAACCAGTGGGGTCGCAGACGCTTGCACGGCAGTTCGGCAATCAGGAGGGAATGTCGGCGGCGACGATTCGCAACACGATGGCGGCGCTGGCCGAGGCGGGACTGCTGGAGCAGCCGCATACTTCGGCGGGACGGGTTCCGACGGCGAAGGCATTTCGTTTTTATGTGGACCAACTGGCGGGGATGATGCGGCCGTTGAACCTGACGGCGGAGCGGCGCGAGCAGATTGACGAGAGCTTCGCGGGAGTGGGGTCGAGCCAGCAGTTTCTGGAGAGGACCTCGCATGTGCTGGCGCTGGTTTCGAGCGGAGTGGGCGTGGCGCTGGCGACGGCGCACGAGGCGCAGGTGCTGGAGCATATTCATTTTTCGCGGCTGAGCGCAGGGCGCGTGCTGGCGGTGCTGGTGACGACATCAGGGATGGTTCAGGACCGCGTGCTGCTCCTGGACCGCGATATGCGGCTGGGCGAGTTGGAGGCTTCAGCACGGTTTTTGAACGAGAACTTCCACGGCTGGTCGATTGAGCGGATCCGCGAGGAGCTGGATCGCAGGATCAAAACGGAGCAGATGGAGTATGACCGGCAGCTGGCGGCGGTGAATGAGCTGTATCGCAAGGGCGCGCTGGAGGGCGAGGCGGCGGCAGGGCCGGTGATTTTTGTGGAAGGCGTGGCGAACCTGCTCGCGGGCGAGATTGACCGCGAGCGGTTGCGGACGATGCTGCAGGCGCTCGAGGCGAAGCAGCGGCTGATCGAGTTGTTGAGCGCATACGTGGACGCGCGGCAGGAGACGGTGCGCGTGGTTGTGGGTCTGGAAGAGGCGATTCCGGGGACGCAGAACCTGGTGCTGATTGGGTCACCGGCGCGGATGGGCACAGAGAATGTCGGCACAGTGGCGGTGATTGGGCCGACCCGGATGCAGTATGAAGAGACGATGAGCGCGGTGGCCTATATAGCGCGGCTCTCGGGGAAGCTCTTTCCCGGCGCTATAGAGTGACCCACGGCAGCAGTCGGAGAAGCATCTGAAACAAAGAGGGTTGAGAAGGGCAGCGGAGCGCGGCGCCGGTTTGGGCTGCGCGAGATGCCCGGCGCGATAGACTGATAGAAGCAAGTAATTTTTATGAGCAAAAGAATTTTTGTCGATAGGAAGTTGAGCGAGCACACGTTAGAGGCCGGTCCTGCAACAGAGCAGACGGCGGAGCAGAGCAGGGAGCCGCAGGGGCGGGCTGAATCGAACGACCCGGCTGCGGAATCTGTAATTGAGGAAGCGCAGGCCAAGACTGTTTCGCTGGAAGAGAACGAGAAACTGAAGGCGGAGCGTGACTCGCTGCTGGACCGCATGGCGCGGATGCAGGCGGAGTTTGAGAACGCCCGCAAGCGCGAGGCGAAGGAGCGGACGGAGTTCCGGGACTTTGCCGTAGCGGGGGCGGTAGAGCAGTTTCTGCCGGTGCTGGATAATTTCCATCTGGCGCTAAAGTCGACGGGATCGGTGGAGCAACTACGGGCCGGAGTGGAGCTGATCGTCAAGCAGATGGAAGACGTACTGAAGACGCTGAACGTGCAGCCGGTGGAGGCTGTGGGAACGGAGTTTGATCCGCGGGTGCATGAAGCGATTGAGATGGTGGAGAAACCGGACGTTCCTGACCATCAGGTGTTTGAAGAAGTCCGGCGCGGCTATCGCATCAAGGACCGGCTGCTGCGGCCGGCGATGGTGCGGGTGGCGAGCAATCCACAACAGAAGGAAGCATGAGTACAACTGCCAACGTGATTAAAGCTGATTACTACGAAGTGTTGAGCGTGAGCCGGACGGCGACGGACCAGGAGCTGAAGGCAGCATACCGCAAGATGGCGATGCAGTATCATCCGGACCGCAACCCTGGCGACCACCATGCGGAAGAGAAGTTCAAGGAGTGCAGCGAAGCCTACCAAGTGCTGAGCGACCCGGAGAAGCGGGCGGCATACGACCGGTATGGCCATGCGGGCGTGTCCAATGCGGGCGCCGGGCAGGGCAATCCGTTTGTGGACTTCCAGGACCTGGGCGATATTTTCGGCGACCTGTTCGGATTCAACGTGAGCGGCGGCGGGCGGAGGCAGTCGCGCGCGCAGCAGGGCCGCGACCTGAGATACAACAAAACGATCGAGTTTGAAGAGGCGGTGTTCGGCAAGGAGACGGACATCGTGATTCGGCGGCTGGAAGCGTGCGTGGACTGCCGTGGGTTGGGCACGGCGAACGGGCGCGGGCCGGCGACGTGTCCGCAGTGTCAGGGACGCGGGCAGGTGCGCTACCAGCAGGGATTCTTCTCTATTGCGCGGACGTGCGGCACATGCAGCGGGACGGGCACAGTGATTACGGAGCCGTGCAAGACATGCCGCGGTGATGGGCGGGTGGAGCGCGAACACACGATCCATGTGAAGGTTCCGGCGGGCGTCGAGGACGGAACGCGGATCCGCTACCAGGGCGAAGGCGATGCGGGGCGCGCAGGCGGGCCGAACGGCGACCTGTATATTGTGCTGTCGGTGAAGCCTCACCAGTTCTTTGAGCGCGACGGAAATGACCTGCACTGCCAGATTCCGATTTCGTTTCCACAGGCGGCGCTAGGCGCGGAGATCAGCATTCCAACACTTGAAGGCGAGGCGGTACTGAAGATTCCCGAAGGTACGCAGAGTGGGAAGGAGTTCCGGTTGCGCAACAAGGGCGTGCCGTACCTGAACGAGCATGGGCGCGGCGACCTGATTGTGCGCGTGGCGGTGCAGACTCCGAAGAAGCTGACGAAGGTGCAGAAGGAGCTGATGCGGCAACTGGGCGAAACAATGACGGTGGAGAATACTCCGACGCCGCATGGGTTGTTAGAGCGGGTGAAGGAGATTTTTTCGTAGAAACAGCCAACAGCGAATAGGAACGCGGACGAGCTCAGGGTGCGCAATGCCCTGGGCTTTTTGTTTGGGCGAGTGCGGAAGGGTTTTGCTGCCGGTATGCTGTTTGTGGAGCGTTGTTGTACGTGCTCTGCAATGCAGTCCTGCCAGGGAGGAGTCATGCAGGCCCAACCTCTCATCTGTGTCACGGATGTCGAAGGCAGCAGCCGGTGGTATCAGCGCCTGCTGAACTGCCGCGGTGCTCACGGCGGCAAGCAATATGAGCAATTGGTCAAGGATGGCGGGCTCATTCTGCAACTACACAGCTTTGAAGTCGAACATCATCATGGTCCGATCGGCAATCGCGCCGACAGGCCTTACGGTAATGGTGTGCTGCTCTGGTTCGAGGTGGAGGACTTCGATGCGGTGATGCGGCGCGCCGCGGAAATGGGTGTCGAGATCGTGCTGCCCCGTCATCGAAACCCGCCCGATGGCGATGGTGGCCCCAACCACTGGGAGTGTTGGATGCGCGACCCGGATGGCTACACGGTCGTGGTCGCGAGCCCTTATGGAACCGCCGATGGCGATTGGCGGCCCGGCCCCGATCTATTCTCCTAAGCCGCGGTTTCCAGGCTGTGTTTCCGTGTGTTGACCTGCTTTGGATCCTTGCCGGACCTGAAACCGCCTGCGCGTTGACAGTTGCGTGCCTGCTACTCCAGCATGGCGGCGGTGATGGCGAGGGCGGTGATGGCGGCGGTTTCCGCGCGGAGAATGCGTGGGCCAAGACTGACGGGCTTCCAGCCTTCGGCATCGAAGAGCGCTTCTTCTTCGGCTGCCCATCCGCCTTCGGGGCCGATGGCGAGTCGGATCTCGGGCAGTTCGTCGGTGGTATTCCCGTTTGGATTGTTGAGAGCTGAAGCGAGAGCATCGCGTAATGTAGTTGTGCGCTCCTGCTCGGCGAGCACGAGTCGAACGGCGCGGCCCTCGCGTTTGACGGCGGCGCGGAGCGAGATGGCTTCCTCGATTACAGGGACGTCGGAGCGGCGCGATTGCTGCGAGGCTTCGCGCGCGATGCGACGCCAGCGCTCGGTGCGCTTGGGCGCGGCGTGGGCGAGATGTTTTTCTGTGCGGCGAGCGACGACGGGGATGATGCGGTTGACTCCGAGTTCGGTGGCTTTCTCGATCGCCCACTCCATGCGGTCGAACTTGAAGACGGCAAGCAGAAGGGCGATAGGCAGCGCGGGCTCGGAGGGAACTGCGGCGACGAGGTTGAAGCGGACCGTGTCACCGGTGATTCCTGCGATGACGGCGTGGCAGACGCGGTCGCCGGCGACGATGTCGTACTCCATGCCGGGCTGGGCGCGGAGGACGCGAATGAGGTGAGCGGCCTGTTCACCAGTGAGGGTGGCTGTGGCTTCGTCCCAGGTGTCGGCGATCCAACGGCGGCGTGTCATCCTTCTATTGTCGCAAATTGGGGCGGAATGGAAGTGCGCGCGAACACCGCATAAACACTGCACAAGAACATCAAGGGGAACGCAATTGCGTTCCCCTTGAGTGTTGCCTACTACGAATTGCTTACTTCTTCTTCGCGGCCTTCTTTGCAGGTTTCTTAGCCGCTTTCTTGGCTGCCTTTTTCGTTGCCATAGTTTTCTATTCTCCCTTTTGAACCGCAGCTCAATTGCTGCAGTTAACGAATGTATAGAAGCAAGCAAAAAGAGTGTCAAGAAAAAAATGGAGTGCGCGAGAGATTTTTTCTGGATCGGCAGAGCGAGGAAGGAGCCGCGTGGTTCGTTTTTTGGCTAGAACACGCGCATGTGCTTGAGGACGGCGATGGCAATTCCGGCGATGGAGTCGTGCCATGCGTGGGCGATCATGCCGGCGCGAAGACTGCGGCGATAGATGGCGAGGATGCAGAACAAGGCCCCGTAGGCAGTGATAACAATCATGCCGCCGATGCCTTCGTATCCATGCGCGGAGCCGAAGAGCAGCGATGACGCGACAATGCCGATGATGAGTTTGCCGCGCAGGCTGAGGCTTGTGCCGAGCGAAGAGAACTGCTGGAGGAGGTAGCCGCGGAAGACGAACTCCTCAACAATGCCCGCGGTGGCGCACAGCAGAAGCCAGACGATGATCTGCGGCAGAGTTTGCGGCGCGATGGCGACAACGACCTTTTGCGCGTGCGCGAGATGAACCAACCGGAGCAGCGCGGCCAGTGCGCCGAGGATGACGATGGCGACGACCCAGAAGACGAGCGCGATGCCGAAGTCGACCGCGAACTCGCGAAGGCCATTCCGGCGGACACCGAAGATCTGGCGCAGCGGCGTGCGGCGAATGTGAATGCCCCAGAGCGTGAGGAGGGCGAGGACCCATTCCCAGACGATGGTGACGAGGTAGCGGTGGATGTGACTGCTGCGGATGGTTTCGAGGGCCTTTGCGTGCATGCCACTGAAGACTGAGACGCCGATGATGATGGCAGCGATGAGGACGGTGTGCCACCAGGGAGCGACGGGTCGGTTGCTGGCGGGCCATTCGGGCTGGGGAAGAGCGGATGGAACTGGAACAGTGTTCTCTGATACCTTCATGAGTTCGTCAATTGAGTGTACCCGCGGGATGGGTGCATCGAACAATTAGATGAGGAGTAAACGGTAATGGATGAGATTGTGATTGTGGCAGCGGCTCGGACACCGGTGGGGAAGTTCCAGGGAGCGCTGGCGGGACTGCGCGCAACAGAGCTGGGCGCGATCGCGGTGCGCGAGGCTGTACGGCGCGCGGGGATCGATGCGGCGAGCGTGGACGAGTGCATTATGGGCAATGTTGTGTCGGCAGGGCTGGGGCAGAATCCGGCGCGGCAGGCGGCGCTGTATGGCGGGCTGCCGCCGGAGGTGAGCGCGATGACGATCAACAAGGTCTGCGGGTCGGGACTGAAGGCAGTGGCGCTGGCGGCGCAGTCGGTGCTGACGGGCAACGCGGAGATTGTGGTTGCGGGCGGGATGGAGTCGATGACGAACGCGCCGTATCTACTGCCGCAGGGGCGCAGCGGGTTCAGGATGGGGAACTCGATGGTTGTGGACTCGATGGTGCATGACGGGCTGTGGGACGTCTACAACGACTACCATATGGGCGTGACGGGCGAGAATGTTGCGGAGAAGTACAGAATTACGCGCGAGGAACAGGACGAGTATGCGCTGAATTCGCACAGGAAGGCAGCGGCGGCGCGGCGCGAGGGAAGGTTTGCGGCGGAGATTGTTCCGGTGGAGATTCTGGCGAAGAAGAAGGGGCAGGTCGCGACGGTGGTGGATGCGGATGAGTCGGTGCGCGAAGACGCGAGCCTGGAAGCACTGCGGGCGCTGAAGCCGGCGTTCAAAAAGGACGGGACGGTGACGGCGGGGAACGCTCCGGGAGTGAACGACGCGGGCGCGGCGCTGGTGGTGATGACGGCGGCGAAGGCCAAGGCGCTGGGGCTGAAGCCGATGGTACGGATTGTGGCGCAGGCGACGAGCGGAGTCGATCCGAAGTGGGTGATGATGGCTCCGGTGACGGGTGTGAGGAAGGTGCTGGAGCGCACGGGATGGTCTGCTGACAGCGTGAACCTGTATGAGCTGAATGAGGCGTTCAGCGTGCAGGCGATTGCAGTGACGCGGGAGCTGGGGATTCCGCTGGACAAGGTGAACGTGAATGGCGGCGCGGTGGCGATTGGGCATCCGATTGGCGCGAGCGGGGCGCGGGTGCTGATTACGCTGATCTACGAGATGATGCGTCGCGATGCGAAGCGCGGTGTAGCGGCGCTGTGTCTGGGTGGAGGGAATTCGGTGGCGCTGGCGGTGGCACGGGACTAGGTGCTGGCCGCACGGGCAATAGCTTCGCGTGGCCGCTCCTGTTAGTCGCGAAAAGACGGTTAATGCTAAGCGACAATATAAGCATGAAATCAACGGAGCGGTTTTCGACGCGGGTGGAGGCGTATCGCGAGCACAGGCCGCGGTATCCGAAGGAAGTGGTGGAGTTGCTGCGGCGGGAGTGTGGGCTGACGGCGGAGTGGGTGGTCGCCGATGTGGCGGCGGGCACAGGGTTGCTGGCGGAGATTTTCTTAGACAACGGCAACCGCGTGATTGCGGTGGAACCGAACGGGCCGATGCGGGCGGCGTGCGCGGAGTTGGAGGCCCAATATCCGCGGCTGGAATGCGTGGACGGTACGGCGGAGGCGACGGGGCTGGCGGATGGTGTTGCGGATCTGGTGACGGTGGGGCAGGCGATGCACTGGTTTGATCTTGAGAAGACGCGTGCGGAGTTTATGCGCGTGCTTAAACCCGGTGGCTGGTGCGCCGTGGTGTACAACCACAGGCGGATGGGCGGAGATGGGTTCCATGACGGGTATGAGCGGCTGCTGGTGGAGTATGGCGGGGACTATCGCGCGGTGCAGAGCAAGCACATGACGGAGGACAAGCTGGAGGGGTTCTTTGCGCCGGGCGAGATGCGGAGCGTAGTGTTGCCGAACCATCAGGAGCTGACGCTGGAGGGGTTGCAGGGTCGGGTGCTGTCATCGTCCTACATGCCGCAGACGGGAGATGGGAAGTATCCGGCGATGATGGATGCGATTGGGGATTTGTTTGCGCGGTATGTGAAAGATGGTGTGGTGCGGATGGAGTATGAGACGGCAGTGGGTTTTGGAGGCTTGTGGTAGATAGCACCCAAATCTTTTCGAGAGACTTCCAAAGGCGTGGCGCATATCGCTGCACCGGCTGACAAGATGCTTTAGTGAAACATCTTCAATTTCCTTAATACATCTTCGAAAACAAGGTATTCTTCACCCTTCAATGTGTCCCAATCAATTCCTAATTTTTGAAATTCTGGATCTGATCCAATTTCCATGTACGCTCGGTAGTTGCTCAATTTGAAAAGTGCTGTATTGACTCGATCGAACAGAGGAGCATAGTCGTCGATTTGTAAACTGTGCAACTTATTTACTAAATCATGCGCTAGTTCATTCCTATGAGCACGCAATTCCTGAATCGCATTCACATCCTCGGGATCAATTGCTTCCATAAAATCGCGGAGATATAGAAGGCAAGCCTCAAACTCGTTCTTGTGGCGAGATAATACATCCTCATCATAGGATTTGAATGGCATCCCCTCACCGAAAATTACATTCTGATAGAAAGTCTTTATCGGTTTGACGATCATGCTCTTCAACAATTCAAATGCTGTGAGAACTAAGCCAACATACGCTAGTGACCGAGTTAGTTCCTCTTCGGTGAGATTTTCTATCCTGCCCATTTAGATTTTGCTTCGCTCCTCTACGCGATATCAGTTCACTGCTCGAATTTGACTAGCATTCGATGATGTTGAGGGCGAGGCCGGCGAGGGAGGTTTCCTTGTAGCGGGATTGCATGTCGAGGCCGGTGAGGTACATGGTTTTGATTACCTGGTCGAGGGAGACCTTGTGCTCTTCGGTTTCGCTCATGGCGATGCGGCAGGCGTGCACGGCCTTGACGGCGGCCATGGCGTTGCGCTCGATGCAGGGGATCTGGACGAGGCCGCCGATGGGGTCGCAGGTCATTCCGAGGTTGTGCTCCATGGCGATTTCAGCGGCGTGCTCGATCTGTCCGTTGGTGGCGTTGAGGGCGGCGGCGAGTCCTCCGGCAGCCATCGAGCAGGCGACGCCGACTTCTCCCTGGCATCCGACTTCGGCTCCGCTGATGGAGGCGTTTTCTTTGTAGAGAACACCGATGGCGGCGGAGGTTAAAAAATATCGCAGAATGCCTGCATCGTCCGCACCCTCGACGAAGGTCTGGTAATAGCGGGCGACGGCGGGGATGACTCCGGCGGCTCCGTTGGTGGGTGCGGTGACGACGCGGCCTCCGGCGGCGTTCTCCTCGTTGACGGCCATGGCGTAGACAGTGACCCAGTCGAGTGGAGCGAGTGGATCGCGGTTCGTCTGGCCCTCGCTCTCCTTTTCCCGGAGGCGCGCGGCGAGGCGCGGGGCGCGGCGGCGCACGTTGAGTCCGCCGGGGAGGATGCCTTCGGTGGCGATGCCGCGGTCGATGCAGGACTGCATGACGCTCCAGATATGGGCGATGCCGGAGCGGACTTCGGATTCAGGATTGGTGGAGCCGGGGCGGAGGGCGCACTCGTTAGCGAGCATGAGCTGCCAAATGGCGAGATGATTTTGCGCGGCGAGGGTGAGCAGGTCAGCGGCGCTGCGGAATGGATAGGGGGTTGTCGCGACTTCCGGGCCGGGCGAGTTGACGGCGCGGGAGGCAGGCGTAAATTCTTCCCCGTCAGAGATGATGAAGCCTCCGCCGATGGAGAAGTAGGTGGCGGTGGAGAGGATAAAGCCGGAGGCATCGAAGGCGGTGAAGCGCAGGCCGTTGGGGTGTTGCGTTTTTGCGCCGGGCGGGAACATCTGGTCGCGGTGGAAGATAAGGTTGGCGGGTTCGTTGAAGGGAATGGTATGCGTGCCGTTGAGCTTGAGGGAGTGCGAGGAGCGAATGGCGGCGAGTTTCGAATCGATGGTTGAGGGGTCGATGGTGGCGGCGGCTTCTCCGCTGAGGCCCAGGAGGACGGCGCGGTCAGTGCCGTGTCCGAGGCCAGTGAGCGCGAGCGAGCCATAGAGCTCGACGCAGACGCGAGCGGTGCTGTCGAGGAGGCCGTAGTCCGAGAGGGACTGCGCGAAGGTGCGGGCGGCGCGCATAGGGCCCATGGTGTGGGAACTGGAGGGTCCGATACCGACTTTGTAGAGGTCGAAGAGGCTGGTTTGCACAGAGTAGTGTACGGCGAATTGAGGAGGTTTGGCGCGCAGGAGCAGTTGAGATACAATGTATCTCACGAGGTGTGTATGGCGACGACAACGATGGTGCACGTTCGGGTGGATGAGAAGGTGAAGGAGAAGGCGGCGGCTACGCTGGAGAGGATGGGGATTTCCGTGTCGGACGCGGTGCGGATGATGCTGATTCGGGTGGCGGAGGAGAAGGCGCTACCGTTTGAGGTTCGGGTGCCGAATGCGACGACGGTGAAGGCGATGCGGGCGGCGGACAGTAAGCGGGGCAAGCGGGTCCGGTCGGCTGCGGCGGCGCTGAAGGAGCTGGGCATCTGAAATGCGGGAGATTGTTCTTGGCACCCAGTTCAGGCGGGATGTGAAGAAGGCAGAGAAGCGCGGCAAGGACATGGCGAAGCTGCGGGAGCTGATTCTGCTGCTGGCGGAGAATAAGCCGCTGCCGCCGCGGTACAAAGACCATCCGCTGAGCGGAGTGTGGAGGCATTTCAGGGATTGTCACATCGAGCCGGACTGGTTGCTTCTTTATAAGATTGACGGCGATATGCTGTATCTGGTTCGTACGGGGACACACTCGGACCTGTTCTAGGCGCTGAAGGTTGGGGCGTTACTTTGGGCATGAGTGTGGGCGCGCGCGCGATGGATTGTGTGGCTGTGATGGGCGCGGCGGGTCCTATACTTCAGGCAATCTTCCTAATTTCTATCTCTTCTTATTTTTCTCTATGTTATTTAAGGCCCTGAGCGCCGCGGTGTACGGCATTGACGCAAACATTATTGATGTTGAAGTGGATTTTTCCGGGCGGGCGGCGGACCAGGAGCACTTCCATACGGTAGGGCTGCCGGATGCGGCCGTGCGGGAGAGCCGCGACCGGGTGCGAGCGGCGATCAAGAACTCGGGATTCGATATTCCGCCGACGCATATCACGATCAATCTGGCTCCGGCGGATTTGAAGAAGGAAGGCTCGGGGTTTGATTTGCCGATGGCGGTGGGGATTCTGGGCGCGTATGGCGCGCTGGAGCTCAAGGACCTGAGCCAGTTTTTGCTGGTGGGCGAGCTGGGGCTGGATGGAGGGTTGCGCGCGGTTCCGGGAATGTTGCCGGTAGCGGTAGCGGCGCGGGAGCGCGGGATAAGAAACCTGGTGATTCCCAAGGCGAATGCGCGCGAGGCCGCGGTGGTAGAGGGTGTGAACGTATATCCGGTGGGGTCGCTGATGGAGGTGCGCGAGCTGCTGAACGAAGCGGGGAATGGAGGGATTCATACATCGCCGTTCCGCGTGGAGGCGGAGCATGTGCTGGATGCGCAGCAGCACTTCGCGCTGGATTTTGCCGACGTGCGCGGGCAGCAGACGGCGAAGCGCGCGCTGGAAGTTGCGGCGGCGGGCGGGCACAACATATTGATGATCGGGCCGCCGGGATCGGGCAAGACAATGCTGGCGAAGCGGCTGCCGTCGATTCTGGCTCCGCTGAGTTTTGAAGAGGCGCTGGAGACGACGAAGATCCACTCGGTTGCGGGCGTGCTGGATGCGGAGGCAGGGCTGGTGACGCAGAGGCCGTTTCGCGCGCCGCACCATACGATCAGCGATGCGGGATTGATTGGCGGCGGCGTGGTTCCGCGGCCGGGCGAGGTATCGCTGGCGAACAACGGAGTGCTGTTTCTGGATGAGCTGCCGGAATTTCCGCGGAATGTGCTGGAGGTGATGCGGCAGCCGCTGGAGGACCGGAGCGTGACGATTGCGCGGGCGTCGATGTCGCTGAGTTTTCCGGCGGCATTCATGCTGGCGGCGGCGATGAATCCGTGCCCGTGCGGATACTTTAATGACAAGTCCCGGGAGTGCCACTGCACGCCGCCGCTGATTCAGCGGTATGTGGCGAAGGTGAGCGGGCCGCTGCTGGACCGGATTGATATTCACATCGAGGTTCCGGCGGTGCAGTATCGCGAGCTGCGGAGCGGGGCCGCGAGCGAGAGCTCGGCGGCGATACGCGGTCGGGTGCTGGCGGCGCGGGGGCTGCAGCGGGAACGGTTTGCGAATGCGAAGGAGAAGATCTACTCGAACGCGCAGATGGGGACGCGGCAGATCAGGGCATTCTGCGAACTGGGCGCGGATCCGGAGAAGCTGCTGGAGCGGGCGATGCAGCAGCAGGGTCTGACGGCGCGGGCGCATGACCGGATTCTGAAGGTGGCGCGGACGATTGCGGACCTGGAAGGCGCGGCGGGGATTACGGTTCCGCATATCGCGGAGGCGATTCAGTACAGGACGCTGGATCGAAGCTACTGGTCTTAGCCAACGGCCAATAGCCAATAGCCAACAGCCAATAGCTAAAAGCCAATAGCTAAAAGCCAATAGGCAATAGCTAAAAAGCGGCCAGCGAGTCAGCGAGAGCGCGGTTCGCTTCGCTCACGGCGTAAATTAGATTTCGGCGCGGTCGAGGATGAGCTGGGTGGCGAAGGGTAAAGCGAGCACAACGGCTGCGCGGGCGAGGATGTTGGCTGCGAGGCCGCCAGACAGTTGCGGACCCGTGTGATGGCCGTGGGCGAAGATGTTCATGACCAGGCCGGGCAGGTGCACGGACGGGGCGTAGTGGTGCAGAACGCCGCCGAGGATGAAGTAGCCAAGGAGGATGCCTGCGCCGAGCATGACTCCGGAGGTGCGCCGGATGAGGATGGTCGAGAAGTAGGAGAGGCCATAGATGATTCCCGCGCAGAGCAATACGGCGATGCTGACGAGCAGGATGAGGAAGGTGACGGAGATAGTCGCGGAACCTGCGTCGACAGGAACGGCCGCGGGCATATGCATGAGCGCAAAGATGTGATGGATGGCGAGTAGAAAGATGAGATTGGTGGCGGTGACGATAATGGCGATCTGGGCCATGGTGTAGCCCCAGTCATTCCAGAGAAACCAGGCGCGGGTGCGCGGGCGGGTGAGCAGGTAGGAGCCGCTGTCTTCGCCGAAGTTTTTGCCGACGCCGATGCCTGCGGAGAGCCATCCCCAGAAAGAGATGAGGATCGATTCCGAATAGAGTAGCCCCATGGCGAGTCCGACGACGGCGCCATATACCTGGTCCGGGGTGGGGTTCTGCAAGTGCGCCATGTTTACGAAGGAGTTGATTCTGGCGACGCCGGCAAAGAATAGTAGGAGGGCGACGGCGGCGAGGATAGTGAAGATGCGGCCTTCACGCCATAGCTTCGACAGGTACATTATTTTTCTCCTTTCCTACCAACTCGACGAATATCTCAGACAGGTTCATGGGGAGGACTTCGAGGACGGTGGCTCCGTTGGCGCGGAGATCGGCAAGGAACTTTTCTTCACCAGCGCAAAGGACGTATTCGGTGACTCCCTCGGAGGTTTGCCGGGTCAGGATTTCAGGCGATGTTGCAGGAAGCTGCTCGCCGGTGACGCGAATGCGGCGGTAGCGGGCGCGGATGTCGTCGAGGCGGGCTTCGAGCAGCAGATGGCCGCGGTCGATGATCCCGACCCAATCGGCGATCTTTTCGACTTCGGACAGATGATGCGATGACATGAGGATGGTGCGGCCGTCGTTGGCGAAGTCTTCGACGAGGACGCGCAGAAGCTGGTCGGTGACGAGCGGGTCAAGGCTGGAGGTGGGCTCGTCGAGGATGAGCAGCTCGGGGCTCTGCGCGAGTGCGAGGAGCAGGCAGAGCTTGGTTTTGTTGCCGTGCGAAAGCTTTTTGAACTTGCGGTCCATGGGGATTTCGAGGGTTTCGGCATAGCGGCGGGCAAGCGCGTCTGACCATGTGGGGAAGAATCCGCGATTGAAGCGAAGCAGTTCGCGGCCCGTCATGTAAGGCAGAAGCATTTTGTCGATCACAAAGCCGGTGCGCTCAAGTATCTCGATGTTGTCGCGACCGGCCACAAGCCCAAGAACGTGCGCGGAGCCGCTGGTGGCGGGAGCAAGCCCGGCGAGGATGCGGAGCGTGGTGGTTTTCCCGGCTCCGTTGCGGCCGAGGAAGCCGTAGATGGAGCCGCGCTCGACGTGCATGTTGACGCGATCGAGAGCGGCAAGCGGGCCGTAGTGCTTGGTGAGGGCGTGAGTTTGAATGGCGAGATCGGTCATGGCGTTTTCCTGCAGTTCAAGACTGCTTTCTGTAGTTCAGGACTGCCTTTCCAACTGGTTGAAGGACTCGTCGAGCAGGCGCAGGGCGTCTTCGCGGGTGAGCAGGAGCTGGCGGGCCTCGACGGCGAGCTGCGTAGCAAGGGGGCGGAGGCGGCGGATTTTTTCGGGCTTGAGGAGGCGCGGCGCCTGTCCGTTGACGTAGCAGCCGCCGCCCTGCACGGTGCGGATGACTCCGTCGCGCTCGAGATTTTGATAGGCGCGGGCGACGGTGTTGGGGTTGACGCGAATCTCCGCGGCGAGTTTGCGGACGGGAGGGAGCGGGTCGCCCTCACGGATGGCCTGCGCGGCAATGGCGTGCTTGATCTGCGATTCGATCTGCAGATAGATGGGAACACCGGAGGCGGGATGGACTCTCACAATCATTTGGGGCCAGCTGTTCTGGCACTGTGCTTCGCGTAGCCACTCCCGCTGGTCGCAGACCGGAGAGAGTTTTCATTTGTATTAATACAATAATACAATTTTCTGAACTGTCAAGGAAAATTTAACGGCCCGCCATAGCGCAGGCGGAACAGAGAGGGTAAATATCACGTATATTGGGCAGTTGCGAAATTATTGAGGGGAGAGCGATGAAAAAGCTGAGCTGGATTGTTGTGATTGGACTAATCGTTGTAATGCTGCCGTGTACAGGCGCGGGCGTGGCTCAGGGTCAGGCGGCGAAGGCGGAGAGCGCAGAGGCGCCGAAGCAGTTGCCTCCAGGGCTGGATACCCAGTGGATGGACACGAGCGCTGATCCATGCACGAACTTCTTCCAGTATGCATGCGGGAACTTTGCGAAGCTGAATCCGATTCCCGCGGACTTGCCGAGCATGAGTCCGGGCATGCTGATCTACAACCATACGCAGGCGGTGTTGCACCAACTGCTGGAGCAGGCGGCGGTGGACAGTCCGTCGCGCAGCGCAGATGAGCAAAAGATCGGGGACTATTACGCCTCGTGCATGGACACGAACGCGATTTATGCGACGGGGCTGAAGCCGCTCGAACCAGAACTTGAGAAAATTGCCGCGCTGAAGAGCAAGAAGGACCTGACGCCGCTGCTGGCGCACTTCCAGATGATCAATGTAGGTGCGTTTTTCGGCTACGGGGAGCAGCAGGACTTTAAGGACGCGCAGAAGCAGATTGCGGTGGTTGACCAGGGAGGATTGGGTCTGCCGGAGCGCGGGTATTATCTGCGGACGGACCCGCACTCGGTGGAGACGCGGCAGAAGTACGAGCAGTATGTGGCGGCTATGCTGCACCTAACGGGCGAGCCGGAGGCGAAGGCGGAGAGCGATGCGAAGACGATCCTGAGCTTTGAGACGGAGCTGGCGAAGATTTCGATGAGCGTGACGGAGCGGCGCGATCCAAAGAAGATCTACCACCCGATGACGGTGGCGGACCTAAGCAAGCTGGCCCCGACGATTGACTGGCCTGAGCTGATACAAATGACGGACACGCCTGCGGTGACGTCGTTGAATGTGGGCAATCCGGACTTCTTCAAGGGTATGAATGCGCTGATCGAGTCGACGGACCTGGGGACGATCAAGACGTATCTGAAGTGGCAGTACATTCACGCGATGCCGAGCTGGGCGCTGCCGGAGGCGATGGATGAGGCGACGTTCGCCTTCTACGGACAGTATCTGGAAGGCAATAAGGTGCAGAGGCCGCGGTGGAAGCGCTGCGTGGCGGCCACGGACGACGCGGTGGGCATGGCGCTGGGCAAGGTGTATGTGGAAAAGAACTTTTCGCCGCAGGAACGGGCGTACATGGTGCAAATGATCCACAACATCGAGGGCGCGATGGGCGAGGACATCCAGTCAGTGGACTGGATGAGCCCGAAGACGAAGACAAAGGCCGAGACCAAGCTGCACATGGTGGCGGACAAGATCGGGTATCCGAGCAAGTGGCGGGACTACTCGAAGCTGACGATTGTGCGCGGGGACGCGCTGGGCAACTCGCTACGCGCGGCGGAGTTTGAGAACCATCGCGAGCTGAACAAGATCGGCAAGCCGGTGAACCGGGGCGAGTGGCTGATGACTCCGCCGACGGTGAATGCGTATTACGACCCGAGCATGAATGACATCAACTTCCCCGCGGGCATTCTGCAGGCTCCGCTGTACGATCCGAGCGCGGATGACGCGGAGAACTACGGGCATGTGGGCGCGGTTGCCGGGCATGAGCTGACGCACGGGTTTGACGACCAGGGGCGGTTGTTTGACGGGCATGGGAACCTGATCAACTGGTGGACTCCGGCGGACGCGAAGAACTATGAGCAGCGGGCCTCGTGCATCGTGAATGAGTACGGCGGCTTTACGGCGGTGGGCACGCTGAAGATCAACGGCGAGCTGACAGAGGGCGAGAACATCGCCGACAACGGCGGCATCCGGCTGGCGTATATGGCGTTTTTGGCTGACGCGCAACGCAAGGGCATTGACCTGGCGAAGAAGGACGCGAACGGGTTCACGCCGGCGCAGGAGTTCTTTATTTCCTACGCGCAGAACTGGTGCGGCGAGCTGCGACCGCAACTGACGCGGTTGCTGGTGCAGACCGATCCGCACTCGCCAAGGAAGTTCCGCGCCAACGGAGTGGTGCAGAACATGCCGCCCATGGGCAAAGCGTTTGGCTGCAAGGTGGGCGACCCGATGATGCCGAAGCATCCGTGCCGGGTGTGGTAGGACTGCGGCTGAATAGAAAATGCCTCCGGCGGCGCCTGATCACCCCAACACGCATGGACCGCGTGTTGGGGACCCCGATGCACGGCGGGCGGTGCTGGCTGCACGGGCAATTGGCGCTACGGCACACGAAAAAGCATCGTGTGCCGTAGCGCCAAACTCTTTCAGCAAGCAAGCGACATGCCGTGCCGACCCGCAGAAGGTACGCTTGACATCTGCCGCTTCCCGACAACGCACGCCAGCCACGTGCTGTTCAAATTTTGCCATGCTCTATTTGCAGGAACTGTTAGTTCTCTCAATAGTCCCAGTTCTATCACTCCAGCTTGACCTCATTCGACGCGGAGGGCGGCCATGGGGTCGAGTTTGGAGGCGCGCTGGGCGGGGATCCAGGTGGCGAAGAGGGCAACGATGGCGAGGATGATGGGGACGGAGATGAAGACGAGCGGGTCCCAGGCTTTGACTCCGTAGAGGAAGCTGGTGAGGAAGCGGGCGAGGCCGAAGGCGGCGGCGGTTCCGACTACGACACCGATGATGGCGAGAAGCATTCCCTGGCGGACGACGAGGTTGCGGATGCGGACGCGGTCAGCACCGAGGGCCATACGGATGCCCATCTCCTGCGTGCGCTGCTGGACTGAGTAGGCCATGAGGCCGTAAATGCCGATGGCGGCGAGGATGAGCGCTGACGCGCCGAAGATGGTGAGCAGGAGCATGTTGAAGTCCTGACGCGCGGTAGAGCGGATGACGATCTCGTCCATGGTGCGGACGCGGGCGACGGAGAAGCCTCCGCTGGCCTGACGAAGCTGGTTCTTGATCGCGGCGATGTACTGGTGCGGATCGCCGTGGGTGCGGACGAGCCAGGCGATAGGGCCGATGCGGTTATTCAGCGCGGTGACACCGTCGGTGACCTGCGATGAGGGGACGATCATGAGCGGACGGGGGTTGCGGTCGAGGCCGCCGTCGCGGATGCTGCCGACGACACCAATGATCAGGCGGGCAGGCTCATTGAATTCGGGGCCGACGCCTTTGCCGATGATGATCTGCTGGCCGACGGGATTCTGTTTGGGCCAGTACTGTTTGGCCATGGCCTCGTTGATGAGGACGACGCCGGGCGCGCCGGTGGTGTCCTGCGTGGTGAAGGCGCGGCCTTCAATAATGGGGATTTTGAAGACGGAGAAGTAGCCAGGTGAGGCGCTCATCCAGCCGGCCCCGCCGGTGAAGGGGCTTTTGCCGGTGGGGCGTCCGACGATGTTGAAGGGCAGGCCGAAGCCACCTTCGAGCGGAAGACAGCAGCTTGCGGCGGAGTCTTCGACGCCGGGGATGGCGTTGAGTCGCTGGCGCGCGTCGCGGATGAGCTCGGCGACTCCGGCGGTCTTCTGGTATTTGTCGCCGGTGAGGGACATCTCCATGGTGAGAACGTGGTGCGGATCGAAGCCGGGATTGACGTTTCGCAGAGCGACGTAGGTGCGGATGAGCAGGGCAGCTCCGATGAGCAGGATGAGCGCGAGCGATACTTCGCTGATGACGAGGAGCGAGCGTCCTTTGCTCTGGCGGAAGCCGGTGCCGGAGCGGTTGCTGCTTTCCTTGAGCGTGGTGTTGAGATCGGGGCGCGCGGCCCCAATGGCGGGGAAGAGGCCGAAGAGGATTCCGGTGAGGACGGAGACGCCGAGGGTGAAGAGCAGGACGTAGGGATCGATGCCGACGGCGGCGCCGTGTTCACCGATGCGCGGGATGTTGCCGGGATTGATGGCGAGCAGAGCGCGGACGCCGACGAAGCCGAGGATGAGTCCGAGGACGCCCCCGGCGACGGCGAGCATAATGCTCTCGGTAAGCAACTGGCGGATGATGCGAGCGCGTCCTGCGCCTATGGCCGCGCGGATGGCGAATTCGCGGCGGCGGCCGGTGGCGCGGACGAGGAGCAGATTGGCGACGTTGGCGCAGGCAATGAGGAGGACGAAGGCGACGGCCCCGATGAGGACGAAGAGCGAGGAGCGCACGTCGCTGACGATGGCGTTACGGAGAGGTTCAACATCAAAGCCGTCTTTTGGGCCCATGGTGTTGGGGTAGAGTCGACGGTACTGATCAGCTGCGAGCTTAAGCTGGGCGTTGGCCTGGGCCATGGTGACTCCGGGCTTGAGGCGGCCGGAGACGAGGAAGTAGTGACCCTGGTCAGTGGAGTTGGGCGGGAACTGGAAGGGAAGCCAGAGGTCGGCGCGGGGATCGGTGTGGAAGGATTTTCCGATGACACCGACGATAGTGTAGGGCTCGTTGCCGAGGGAGAGCGCTTTGCCGACGATGTTGGGGTCGCCTCCGAAGAGGCGCTGCCAGAGGCCGTAGCTGATGACGACGACGTGGCCGCCGTTGGGGCTGTCCTCCTCCTGGGTAAAGGTGCGGCCGAGGAGGATGGGTGCACCGAAGAGGGCGAAGTAGCGCTGGGTGACATGGATTCCGTGGACCACCTCGGGACGGTCACCGGTGATGTTGAAGCCGGGGCCGTTGAAGTCGTATGCGGCGACGTCGTAGAGGACGTTGGATTGCTGCTGCCAGAGATGGAATTCCGGGACGTTGGCGGCAGCGCCTTTGCCCTGCGGTGAGAACTGCTCGAGTAGCATGATGCGGCTGGCGTCAGGATAAGTGAGCGGCTTGAGCAGGACGGTGTTGACGACGGAGAAGATGGCGGTGTTGGCTCCGATACCGAGGGCGAGCGCGGCGACGGCGGCGAGAGTGAAGCCGGGGTTGCTTGCGAACATGCGCAGTGCATGCTTGACGTCGTTCCAGAGGTCGGTCATCAGGGTGCTCCTGCCAGGGCGATTTGAGGAGGTGGATTAAGGCGCTGAGGTTGAGACGCTTGCGGGCACGATTGGTGATACGGAGTGATTGGGTTACGGGTTCCCTGAGGGTGGTGTTTTCCCGGCCTGATGAGGCGGTGAATTCTCGATCGTGTAGAGTGTATGCGCATGAAGTATGTGATGGGAATTCTGGTTTGTGTGATGGTTTGTGGGCCGGTGGGGCATGTCTGGGCGCAGGCAGCGCAGGTTGCGCCGCAGAAGGTGATTATCGATACCGATATCGGGGATGACATTGACGATGCGTTTGCGCTGGGGCTGGCGCTGGAGAGTCCGGAGCTGAAGATTCTGCAGGTGAACTCGGACTTTGGCGATACGGCGCTGCGGGCGCGGCTGCTGGTGCGGTATCTGAAGGCGACGGGTCATGGGGACATTCCGGTAGCGGTGGGCGTGCCGACGACGCGGCATGGGACATTTACGCAGGCGCGGTATGCGGAGCGGGTGCCGGTGAGCGAGGTTCCGAAGCGGGACGCGGTGGACGCGACGCTGGCGCTGATACAGAAGTATCCGGGGCAGATTACGCTGATCGGGATTGGGCCGTACGTGAATATTGGCGCGATGATCGATAAGGACCGGGCAACGTTCAAAAAGTTGAAGCGCGTGGTGCTGATGGGCGGGTCGATCCATGTGGGGTATGCGGAATATGGCGTGAACAGCTACACGAAGCTGCCGGGGCCCGAGCCGGAGTGGAATGTGCTGAACGACGTAGCAGGCGCGCGGAAGCTGCTCAAGTCGGGGGTTCCGGTGTACATGATGCCGCTGGATGCGACGCAATTGAAACTGGATGAGGTGAAGCGCGAGGAGCTGTTCCGGCATGACTCGCCGGTGACGGACCAGTTGACGCTGCTGTATCACGAGTGGGGGCAGCAGACGCCGACGCTGTACGATCCGATGGCGGTGGGGTATGCGATCGATCCGGGACTGTGCCGGACGACGCCGATGCGGATTCGAGTAGACGACAAGGGGAACACGATTCCGGAGGCGGGAAAACCGAATGTGAATGTGTGCCTGCGGTCGGATGCGGAGCGGTTCTTCGATTTCTATATGGGGAGATTGCTTGGCCGATAGAAATCGCCTCTGGCGGCGCCTATGCGGCGGGCGGTGCTGGCCGCACGGGCACTTGTCACCAGCGCGATTGCACCATCCTGATGAAGAGGTGTCCGGCGGGAGATACATCTTTGGAGATGCACATCGCTTCCTTGGCTCAAGTGAATTGCGAAACAGAAAACAGAACGGGAGAGCCTGTTGGCTCTCCCGTTTCGTTTGATTCGGTGGTGTGTGGGTTAGTTGCTGAGGGTGAAGGTGGCGGTGAGGGGTGTGTTGGCGGAGGAGGGTCCGGCGAGGATGGTGTAAGTGCCGGGGATGCGCTCCATGGTGTCGTTTTTGTCGTTGTAGATCGACTCGCAGAGTTGGTTGAGCGGGATGGTGACGGTCTTCGATTCTCCGGCGGCGAGCTTGACGCGGTCGAAGCCGACTAGGCGCTTGTAGTGTTCGCCGGCGGACTTGGGAATCTCGGCGTAGACTTCGGCGATTTCGGTTCCGGCGCGCGAGCCGGTGTTTTTGACGGTGAGAGTGGCGGAGGTTCCGTCACTGTTCACGGAGAGATCGGAGTAGGCGTAGGTGGTGTAGGAGAGTCCGAAGCCGAAGGGGAATTGCGGCGTGAGGTGTTGCTCCTCGAACCACTTGTATCCGACGGCGGCGCCGGCCTTGTTGTAGTCGACTGGGAACTCGGGCTTGTCCATTGCGGTGTGGTGGAAGGTCTTGCCGTGGAAGACGAAGGTTTGGGCGTGCGGCACGTCCTTGAGGTTGTAACCGGGGACCTCGGGATGGGGCAGCTGCGCATCGTCCTTGGCGAAGGTGGCGGGCAGTTTGGCGGAGAAGTTCA